>ERZ773075.1531-NODE-1531-length-11463-cov-4.63754_pt1 | contig 11463 bp, 9 predicted proteins | sample MGYA00580614_ERZ773075 | MGnify/ENA primary metagenome ERZ773075 (study PRJEB29015, sample SAMEA2738021) | human oral metagenome | biome: human oral; feature: human-associated habitat; material: dental | place: China | collected 2043 ... | reverse complement strand
CTGCTGAAGTTCGTCTCCTCCAACAAGTTCACCGGCTTCCTCGTCTACCGCGTGATCCTGGGCGCGGTCATCATCGCGCTGGTCGCCTCCGGCATGGTCGAGGCTTCCTGAGGCCAATGCGGCGATATTCAGCGATACCCGACTGGGTGACCGGGCGAAGCGGCACTAAAGCGGCGAAGCGGTACTGAATCAACATGACGCGGCGCCATTGCCGACGGCACCCTGGACTACGACGTGAAGATCGAGGTTGACCCACGTCCAAGGGTTCTCGAGGAGACTCTTACCGGAACGACTGCGGCCTTCTCCAGTATCAGGTAGCGCTTGAAGAATTCGATTAGTTTGTCGGCCTCCTGGGTTACATAGGACTCTTTCCAGTAGGTATCGATGTGGGTCGCGCCGTCGATGAGGAAGCGCTCCTCGTGGCTGGTGCTCCATCTGCGTCACCGACTTCGGCGTCGGACCGCTCTCCTGATAGAAGAGGATGAGGCGCTTACCCGCCAAATCCCTGCGATAACCGCTCCACCAGTACCTTCAACGAACCGCTGACCGGAGGAACCACCGACCGAACGAACCACTGACCGTTGCCAGTAGACCGGTGCACCGAAGACGATGATCTCCGCCCGTCGCAGCAGGTCTCCACATACTATTGGCGGCTCGACATCAACGGTAGTTCGTTACGTGAACGGAGGTTTCTCCCATTCTTCGCGCCCCCGCTCTCAGAAGAATGGGAGAAACCTCCGTTCATGTCGCAAAACTCCGTCCATCCCATCCGCCTCCGTCGAGAAGAACCGGGAAACTAGGGCCGACGAGTCACTCACGAAGACGCCCACGCCCGGAATGCCCGGAGCAGGCCGCATGTTCTCCGAGCGAATGCGCCCGCGTCCGGAGAGGAAGACACCATGGAATTCAAGCAGGTCGTTGCCCAGCGCCATTCCGTCCGCGACTTCACCGAACAGCCCGTGTCCCGCCAGGATCTGGTGGACATCGTGCGCACCGCCCAGCGGGCGCCGTCATGGGTGAACTCCCAGCCCTGGCGCGTCTACGCGGCCACCGGCGCCGCCCTCACTGCGATCAAGGAGCGCTTCGCCCAGAAGGCGGCCGCCGGCGAGAAGGGGGACTCGGATTTCCCGGTCATGCCTCGCACCCAGTGGTCGCCGGCCGCCCGGGCCAACATGGCGGACCTGAGCAGCAGGATCGAGGCCCTGGGCGAGACCGCACAGGATTTCGCCGCGTCCCAGGGTCGCCTCTTCAACGCCCAGGCGGTCCTCTACGTCACCATCCCCAAGGGCTCCTCCCTGTGGTCCATCCACGACCTGGGGGCCTTCTCGATGCTGCTCGCCCTGGCCTCCGTCGACAAGGGGCTGGGGGCCATCAACGCTTACGCACTGGTCCACCGTCCCGACATCGTCCGCGAGGTCATGGGCATCGGCGAGGACGAGACGCTCGCCGTCGGCATCGCACTGGGGCACCCCGCGGACAGCGAGCTGGCGGCCTTCGCGCCCGACCGCGTCGACGTGGACCAGATCCTCACCATTCCTACTGTTCCTACCGTCAAGAACTGAGCGGCACTGTCCTCCGGACACGACGCGGGCAAGGCCCGGTCATTCGTGTCGCACCCTTGTGAGAGGGTGCGGTCATGCGGATCCTGCACACCTCCGATTGGCATCTGGGGCGCACCTTCCACGGGCGCCTCCTGGATGACGCCCAGGCGGCCTTCGCCGACCACCTCGTCGAGCTCGCCCGCTGCGAGGAGGTCGATGCCGTCGTCGTGTCCGGGGACGTTTACGACCGCGCCATCCCGCCCGCCGACTCGGTTCGCCTTCTGGATGACACCCTGCGCCGCCTGTCGGACGTGACCCGGGTGATCCTCACCCCCGGCAACCACGACTCCGCCCAGCGCCTCGGCTTCGGCGCCGATCTCCTGCGCGAGGGCCTGACCATTCGCGCCCGCACCGCCGAGGTCGGCCGCCCGGTCGTCATCCCGGGCCTCGACGGCGCGGACGGCCTGTACGTCTACGCCCTGCCCTATCTCGATCCGGATGCCGCTCGCGAGTCCCTGCCGCCGATCCTCGCCGAGAGGCTCGGAGAGACCGTTGAGGATCCCGTCGGGGATTCCGACACCGCACCCGAGGGCGCATCAGCATCCGCAGACTCGCCCGCCTCCGGCTCCCCGGCGGCTCCCGCCGTCAGACCCCGCCTGCCCCGCAGCCATGAAGCCGTCGTCTCGGGCGCTCTGCGCCTGATCGCCGCCGACCTCGCCGCTCGGCGCACCGCAGCTGCAGTCCGAGTCCCGGCCCTGGTCATGTCCCACGCCTTCGTCGTCGGCGGGCAGCCCACTGCCGAGTCAGAACGGGATATTCGCGTCGGCGGCGTCGATTCCGTTCCCGGAGGCGTCTACACCGGCCTCGGCGGCTCGCCTCTGGCCGAGCAGTCCGGCGGCCTGGACTACGTCGCTCTCGGTCACCTCCATCGCCCCCAGGAGATCCGCACTGACGGCAAGGGCCCCCGCCTCGTCTACAGCGGCAGTCCTCTCCCCTTCTCCTTCCCCGAGGCGGACTCCCCCAAATCCACCGTCCTGCTCGATATCGACGCCGACGGCGCCACCCGCCTCGAGCGCATCCCCGCGCCCCTGCCCTACCGGGCCACCACACTGACGGGCACGCTCGACGAGGTCCTGGCTCTCGCCCCCGCGCACCGCGAGGACTGGGTACGGGTCGCCCTGTCCGGCGCCATGCCACCGGACGCCATGGCGCTCCTCAAAGCCGAACTGCCCAATCTCCTGGCCTTCTCCCACACCCCGCCCCCGCAGGCCGAAGGCGATCGAATATCCGTCACACGGGCCAGTGATCCGCTGGATATCGCCGACCGCTTCCTGACCGAGATGCTCGGCCGCCCGGCTGATCCCGATGAACGGGCCGTCATGGCCACCGCCTACGACGCCGCGCGTACCGGCCCGGAGGGGATGAACTGATGCGTCTGCATACGCTGATCATGACCGGCATCGGTCCCTACGCGGGCACCGAGACCATCGATTTCGACCGTTTCACCGCCTCCGGCCGCTTCCTGCTGACCGGCCCCACCGGTTCCGGCAAGACGACCATCATCGACGCCATCGTCTTCGCCCTCTACGGGCAGGTCGCCGATTCGAGCGGTTCGTCCAAGCAGCGCCTGCGCTCCACTCTCGTCGATGCCGCCGCCCGATCCGAGGTCGACCTGATCTTCTCCACGTCGGCCGGCGTCTACCGAATCCTGCGCAGCCCCGAGTACTGGCGTCCTAAAAAGCGCGGTACCGGCACCACGCGCCAGAACGCCGCGGCCAAACTATGGCGCCTGTCGGCACCCGGCGGGCATGCCCTTGACGAGCCCATCACGCGGCTGGAAGACGTCGGCGCCGAGGTCAACCGCATCGTCGGCCTGAGCCGGGATCAGTTCACGCAGACCGTCGTCCTGCCCCAGGGGCGCTTCGCACGATTTCTGCGGGCGACCTCAGCGGAGCGCCACACCCTGCTGCGCGACGTCTTCGGTACCGGGGTCTTCGACGCCATCCAGGCCGAGATCGCCGAACGCAACCGGCTCACGGACCGGGAGGCACAAGCGGCCCGCCAAGCACTGCAGGCCCGGGTCGAGGTCGCTGCCCCACTGCTGGCCCTCCTGCCCATCCCCAGCGCCGACGACGACCCTCCTCCGGGCGCTCTCTCCGCCACCATCGTCACCGACGATGCGCAAAAGAACGCCGAACCTTTCCCGGCCCCACGGCGTACTGAATTGAGCGAGGCGCCCGAGTCGGCTGAGCTGGCTCAGTTGGCTGAATTGGCTGGCGCCCCGGTCCCGGACACCGACGCCATCGCCGCCATAGGTGAGCAGGCCCTGGCCCGCAGCCGTGCCGCGCTCGCCCCGCTGGCCGAGGCCGTGGAACGCGCTCGGGCGGAGGCCGGTACGGCGCATGCCGCCACCGAGGCCGCCGTCGAGCTGCGTCAGCGGCTCGACAGGCGTGAGGCGCTTCTGGCCGAGCAGGCCGAACTCGATGCGCACCGCGCTGCTCATGACGCCGATACCGCGCGTCTCGACGCCGCCCGCCGCGCCTCCCAGGTCACCACCGCCCTGCACCGGCACGCGCGCGCCCTGCGAGACCTCGCAGCCGCACGCGACCTGGCGACGCAGGCCCTGTCCCGGACCCTGAACACTGTCAGCGCCAGCAGCACGATCCTTACTGACAGCATCGCTGACAGCACTATCAGCACCGATGACACCGACAGCACAGGCGCCCAGGACATCCCAGCCATCGGCCCGATCCTCGAGGAATGCGAAGCCATCCTCACCTCTGCCCCGGAGGCGCCCTACGCCCCCGAGGATTCCGGGGAATCGCAACGTCTCCAGCACGCCGAGTCTCAGCTGACCGCGCTCGCGACCCGCACTCGCACCCTCGCCGGATCTCTTGAGCCGCTGGTCGCCCTCGAAGCAGACCTGGGCGACCGGCGGACGGCGCTCGAGCGCGATCAGGCCCTCCTCGACACGCGCCGCACCGATCTGGATGAACACATCCGAGCGCTCGAGGCCCGGCCCGCCCGCCACGCCGAACTCGAGACCGCGCTCGAGACCGCCCGCCAGGCGGAGAACCGGCTCCCCCAGGCCCGCGTGGATCGCGACGCCGCCCTCGCGCGGCGCGATGCCGCCATTCGCGCCGAGGCGCTCGACACCCGGCTCGCCGCGAGCAAGCAGGCCGTCGTCGAGGCGACCAAAGCCGTGGAATCTGCCAAGGCGCACGCCGCCGCTCAGCACCGCGCCTGGCTTGAGGCCACGGCCGGTTCCATCGTCGCCGAGCTCGTAGACGGCGAGCCCTGCCCCGTGTGCGGCTCCCCGGAGCACCCCGCCCCCGCCGACCCCGAGGCCGGTTCGGTCAGCCGCGCCCAGGTCGAGCAGGCCGACGCCGAGCGAGCCCGCGCCGACGAGCATCTGACCGAACGGGTGCGTGAGCACAGCGACCTGGAACGCGATCACCGCACCGCTCTCGAGGCCTCGGGCATGCGGCCCCTCGCAGAACTCGATGACGCTCTGGCCGGGGCGGCCGAACACCTCCAGTCGCTCACACGGGCCTCGCGCCCCCTGGCGGAACTGACCGAGCAGCTCGCCGGCTTCGCCGAGGAGACCACCGCCATGCGCGACGCCCTGGAGACGGACCGCACCGCCCTCGCCGAGGATCGAGCCCGCCTCGAAGCAGCGCAGAACGCCCTTGAGCAGGACCGAGCACGCTGCGCTGACGCCTGCGGCGAGCACGCCACGGTCGCCGCCCGGCATCACGCGCTCCTCGGCATCGCAGACGCCGCCGAGTCGGCGCGCTCGCACCTGGCGGCAGTCCGCACCGCCGCCCGGGAGGCGACCAGCGCATCGGACGACCTGGGCAAGGCCCTGGCAGCCGCCGGCTTCACCACGGCGAGTCAGGCCGAGCAGGCCATTCTGCCGACCGCCGAGCTCACGGCCCTCGCCGAGGCGGTCGACCGCATCCGCGCAGACCGCGAGCGCGTCCGTCACGCACTCACTGAGGACCCGCGGATCTGCACCCTCACCGGTGAGGAGACCGCCGATGTCGCCGGCGCACGCCGACTCCAGGAGGCCGCCGAGGAGACGCGCGAGACCGCACTGGCGGCCCATGCGACTGCTTCAGAGGCCCACAGGCACCTTGAGGAGGCCCTGGAGGCCGTCGATAGGGCCGCCGTCCGGCTCGCCGACATCCTCGCAGGCAGCCGGGCGCTGACACAGGTCGCCGCCCTGGTCACCGGTCGCAACGATGCCTCCACCCCCCTGGCCACATGGGTCCTGCTCGACCGCTTCGCCGAAGTCCTCGTCTTCGCCAACGATCGCCTGACTCAGATGTCATCGGGACGCTACGAGCTCGTGCGCGTCGCCGATGAGCCCGGCTCGGCCGGGCGCCGCGACCGCGGGCTCGGCCTGGGCGTGATCGACCGCCTCTGCGCCGGCGTGGTGCGCGATCCCAAGACGCTCTCGGGCGGGGAGACCTTCTACGTCTCCCTCTCGCTGGCCCTCGCCCTGGCAGACGTCGTCACCGCTGAATCCGGAGGCGTCGCCATGGAGACTCTCTTCGTCGATGAGGGCTTCGGCACCCTCGACCCCGAGACCCTTCAGACTGTTCTCGCCGAGCTCGGGCGCCTTCAGGCGGGCGGTCGCACCGTCGGCATCGTCTCCCACATCGAGGAGCTCCGTCGGCAGGTGCCCGACCGTATCGAGGTGACCACGACGCCCGTGGGCTCGACGCTTCGCATCACCGCCTCATAGCCGGCCGAGTTCCGCAACGGGCCGGCCCCACCGGCCCATTCAGCCGAGCTCAGCAGCCAGGTACTCGCGCTCGGAGACGTCGAACCACAGCAAATCGGCCTCCCCGACCCGCTCGAAGGCCGCCTCGTCGCCCGTGCGCGCCGCCCGCACGTCCACCTCGACCTCCCGCTCATCGACCAGCAGCGCAGCCACCGCCTCCCAAGCCACCGGGGCACCCACCTGAACCGTGCCGGGCAGGATCTCCTCACTCACCGGGACCTCCGAGACTGCTGCGGCGTCGACGTCCGCCGCGATCACGACCCGGCGATCCGCCAGGACCCCGGCGCCAGGCCTGCTCAGGAGCATCAAGGAGGCGTCCGCCGCACACAGGCTCGCCGAGGCCTCTAGAGTCTCCTCATCCTCATCGGGCAGGGCCCGGGCCAGGGCGGACGTGACCGCGTGAGCCGTCCGAGGACTGATGGTCGGCGCAGACAGGTCGGCGGCCGTCGCAGGCAGGTAGACACGCATGGCCCAAGTGTGCCCGAGCGCGCCCGAGTGCGCCGCATGCGTCTCGTCCCGCACGCCGTACAGCGCCCCGCCGCTACCTGGCGCGCCGTCCCCGGCGCCGCCCCTCACGCGTGGCGGGCGAGATCCGCTCTCCGCCCGCGGCCTCGGTCCCGGCATCCGGCGGTGGTGGAGGAGGCGGAGGCACTGCGCCCCGTGGATGCGCGGGCCCCACCCCCATCGCCGCGCCCCGATGCGATGGGGGAATGGACGGCGACCCACCGGTGGGCGAAGACGGCGTCCCCGCCCCGACTCGTTGCGGGCCGCCCGACCGCGCCGACCGGCGCGCCCGCTTCGCCCGAGCGCTCCGGCTCTCGCGCCGCCGCAGCCCGAGCCCGCGGCGCGCCTTCCTAACCACCCGGCGAGAAGCGGCCGCATCCGGGGCGACTCGATCCGCGAGCCCCGCCAAGGCCAGTCCGAGCGCACTGTCGGGCGCCGCCTCGGTGGCGGCCCGCCCCTCCATCATGCAGCGGTCGGCGCTCACCGGGTCGTCGGGCACGAGCGTCACGTCGCTGAGCCGGCCGTAGCGCTCAAGGGCGTCTCTGACGGCGCGCTGCGGCGAGGGCCCGGCGACGCTCGACCGTACTCGCGTCACCACCACCTCGAGGCGGCCGGCCGGGCGCATCTCGTCGTCCAGGTCCCCCAGCAGTTGCAGCAGCCGGCGCACTCCGACGGGATCCGCCCCGCCCACCACCAGGACGACGTCGGCACGGCGCACGAGCTCGGCAGCCACGGCGCCCCTGCCGGGCTCCAGGGTGTACTCGTCGACCGAGTCGTCGATCGGCCCGCCACTGACATCAACGACCGTCCAGGCGGCCAAGCCGCGGCAGCGACTCCACACCTCGGACATGGCCGAGGGCGGAAGCTCACGCCAGCGCCCGGGGCGCCCCAAGCCGGACAGCAGGCGCTCCGACTCTCCGACGGGAACCAGGAGCTCGCCCAGGGTCTCCTCATCCAGCCTGCCATGCCCCGCCAGGCGTGCGGCGGTCGCCAGTCCGGAGGAGTTCTCCGGCAATCCGAGGACCTGGGAGAGGCACGGCCCCTCCAGATCGGCGTCGACGAGGATCGTGCCACCAGCGGGAGCCAGGCTGTGAGCCAGCGCTGCCGCGATCGTTGTCCTCCCGTAGGAGCCGCGGGGCCCCCAGACCACCACGATGCCGCCGTTCGCCCCGTTCGCCCCGTTCGTCTGGGCGCCGGTGCCATGGGGCGAACCGCCGTCGGACGCATCGGAAGGACGCCTTCCGGGCTCTGCGGGCGACGGGGCCTTCTCCGCCGGGATGGAATCGTCTGCGCCCCCGGCGTCGTCCGGCACGGCCGGGACCGAGGGCTCGATGACCGCCAGCTCGGCCCACAACTGGTCGTCGGCCCCGTCATCCGACTGGGAAGGAGCCGCGACCCGCATGGTCGGGGCCGGAGGCCCGTTCTCGACGGCGTGGGCGAGCACCTGTAAACGGGCCCGCACCGCACCGGGATCGATGCTCCGCTCCTCGACCGGCCATCCGGCCACTGCCCAGCGCTCCGCCTGATCGGCGGACGTCAGGACGATGCCGGTCGCACCGGCACGCGCCAGTCGATCCACAACAGAGAGGTCGAGGTCGTCGAACTCCGTATCCACCACCACGAGCGCGGCCAGGCCCGCCATGGCGGCGCTGAGCAGTTCGGCCGTATCCGCGCAGCGGCGCACCACGCGCAAACCGGATCCGTGCGCATCGATCGCTCGCAGCAGGTCCGCGTCCTCCCCGGAGACGGCCAGGAGGACCCCATGCAGTCGCTCGGCCATCTCACTCAGCTCCCAGCATTGCCGGGCACCAGGACGAGGGCCCCGTCTCCGCCGACGGCGGTGAGAACCTCGGCCACGGAATCGGCCGGAACCAGGACTTCGACCTCGGTGGTGTTCTGCCCGATGAGGCTCTCCCCCGTCTGCCCGACCGTCGAGACGATCAGGTGCTCGGCGACCACCTCGGCCTGAGTGCGCGCATCCTCAGCGGTGACCTGGGCGGCGGGCAGAGCCCACAGGTCGACGACGTCGCCGACGCCGGTATCGGCCGGCAGACCGGAGGAGACCTTCAGGACGACCGCGCGCAGGTCATCCGAGGTCTCGCTGCCCACGGCGCTGGTGGGCAGGAGCTCACCAGCGCTCAGGGATCTCTGGGCGACGGCGCTCTCGGGCAACTGGCCGGCCCTCACATAGGCATCGGTGCCTGGATGGGCGTCCACCAGGGACAGGACCCCATCGGCCGTCAAATCCTGCCCGGGCGCGACGTCCCGGCTGAGGACGTAGACCTGCTGGGTGTCTGCGGCGGCGTTCACCGCCCAGGATCCCAGGGCGACGGAGGCACCGATGAGGACGAGACCGCCGGTCAGGCGCGGATCACGCCATGTGGAACGATGCCCGCGAACTGGGCGGGCGGCATTGGTGGTTCGTGCGGGACCACGACGGGAAAGGACCATGAGTTTCTCCTGATCACTCATGAGGCCCTGGGATATTCTGGAAGCATCTTTGACTATCCACAGGACTGTTCAGGGATGGCGCGCTGTGCACCGGGATGTCATCATCGTGCCATGAAAGACAAGTTCCTGACCATTGCCGAGGTCGCCGAAAATCTGCAGCTGTCCGCTCAGGGCGTACGCGCCCTCATCCAGTCCGGAGACCTGCCGGCGATCCAGGTGGGCGCCCGTCGCCTATGGAGGGTCCCCGAGAGCGCCTTCGACGCCTACATCGAGCGCCAGCTCAAGGCCACGCGCGACATGGTCGCCGCAGGCGCCGCAGGCCAGCTTTTCGAGAAGGAGTGAGCCCGGCGAGCACCTTCTGGACCGGCCGGTTCACCGGCTGCGCAGAACGTCGAGCGCGGCCAGCGCCACAGTGACGACCCCGGGCCGCGCCCCTCCCGGCGGACGCCGCTGACCGTTGCCGCTGCGCGGACCATCCACGACGACATCCAGATAATCGGCCCCCACTCGCCCGATCCGGCCAATGACGTCTCCGGCGGGGGTCACCGCGCGCACTCGAGCGCCGGCACGGGCCAGTTCGCGGGCAGCGGCCTGAAAAGTCGGACGGCGACCGATCGCCTCGGGCGCGGGGCCAGGCAGCGGCTCGAGGAATGCGAGCGAATCGGTCGGGACGAGAGCCTGAAGGCCGTCCCCCTCCTCAATGAGCACGAAGCCGTCCTCGGCGCGCGCCAGCACGCCATCAACCGGGGTACCGCCACGCGTACGCAGGCGGATCGTGCGCCCAACAGCGCCGCGGAGCCGATCGGCGAGCCGCACAGCGGCGACTTCGGCCTCCGCCAGATCCGCCGCCTGTGCCGCGATATCGGCGCGGCGCTCCGCCTCGAACCGACTCTCGAGGTCGACCAGCAGCGCGTCCCATTCCATGTCCGCACCTCATCACGACCCCCGCGGACGCAGCAAGACCGCGCACTCGCTCGACATACGGCAGTCACCTCAACCGCCAGAGGCGCAAGCGATCAACCTGACCACCTAAAGAACTCTTGACAACCTGAGATCTATCAAGCAGGATCAAATCACCTCAAACAACATCTTCAATGACGGAGATCCCCATGCGTCCGCTTCTACACCTCACTGTCGTCGCGCTGGCCGGAGCCCTGGGCGCGGTGGCACTGGCGGCGAGCGCCTGGTCTGCGGGCACCGCCCTCGCCTCGGTCCCGATCGCCTGGTGGAGCACATCCCAGATCGCCCAGATCGCGATCGTGCTCGCCTGCGGGATCGGAGCCGCGGGCTGCCTGTGGCATCTGGCGTCCGCCGGGCTAGCGCTGGCGATCCTGCTGCGGGATGCCGTGGCAATAACTTCGCAGGCTTCGCAGGCTTCAACGACCTCAAGGACTTCGCGCGGCGCATCGGCCAGAACCGTCATGGGCGGGCGCGCCGATGTCGTACTACAGCGGTGGGGCGCTCCGCTCGTGCGCCGGATCACCACCGGCGCCCTGATCGCAGGGATCGCGATCTCGCCGGCCGCGACGGCGGCCCCATCGGCCTCCGCACCCCCTGATGACCTGGGGTGGCGGGTGAGCACCGGAGCGGCCGCCGCTCCGCCGGACAAGTCCACCCCGGATCCGGACGGCGCCGAGTCCGCGCAGGACTCCCCACCGGCCGAGCCGGCCCCACCGGCCGTTGAGAGCGCGGAGAATGCCGCTCCCGCCGCCCCGTCCAATTCCGCTCCCGACGCTCCCGACGATGGGACTGGGACCCGGACCGACTGTGCGCACACGCACACCGTCGAACCCGGAGAGTCGTTGTGGTCGATCACCGCGGCCGCACTCGGACCCGACGCCACCGATGCGCAGATCGTCCAGACCTGGCCCCTGGTCTACGAGACGAACACCGAGCCCATCGGCTCAGATCCCTCGCTTCTGCGCCCGGGAGCCGAGCTGCGGCTTCCCGACGCACTCACCCAGGCCCGCCCCACCCCCTCCGAGGACAGGAAACAGCCATGACCGCCGCACCAGCCGTCACGCCACTCATCACATCAGCCGCCACTGCGACACCGGCCCCGACCAGGCCGCTCCCGCGCCCAGTCAGGAAGGGCTCCGCTCCCGCGCACCCCACGCGCCCCGCGCCGCGCGCCCCAGCAGGTTGATGGCCTGCGTCGATACCAACACCGCCAAGAGG
>ERZ773075.1529-NODE-1529-length-11467-cov-72.1932_pt1 | contig 11467 bp, 13 predicted proteins | sample MGYA00580614_ERZ773075 | MGnify/ENA primary metagenome ERZ773075 (study PRJEB29015, sample SAMEA2738021) | human oral metagenome | biome: human oral; feature: human-associated habitat; material: dental | place: China | collected 2043 ... | reverse complement strand
GTCGCAGGGAGGCGACTTCCAGGTCCTGTTCGGGACACCGACACGAGGAAGTGAGAAGTGATGAAGCGAGTACCGAAATTCGCCGTTCTCACGCTCAGCGCGATGCTTGCGCTGAGCGGGTGCGGCATGACCAGCGACCCGTTGCCGGGCACCATTGGTGAGGACGGCCAGCCGGCGGCCGTCACCACGCAAGACTACGCCCCCGCCGAGGTCATCAAACCAAAAGACGGCAAGAAGGTGAAGATCGGCGCTTCCTTCCCACTGCTGGACCAGTTCCTCCAGAATGTGGCCAACTCCATCAAAGAGCGGGCCGAGGCCGCCGGCGCCGAGGTGAGCATCACCTCCGCCGAGGAGAAGATCGAGATCCAGCTCAACCAGATCGAAAACTTCATCGCTTCCGGCGTCGACGCCCTCATTGTCCTGCCACAGGACACCGCCACCACCGCCCAGATCACCCAGAAGGCGAAAGCGGCGAACATCCCGCTGGTTTACGTGAACCGCCGCCCCTCCGAGCTGCCCAAGGGCGTGCCCTACGTCGGCTCCGACTCCCTGGTGGCGGGTCAGCTCGAGATGGAACAGCTGGCCAAGCTGTCGAACCATCAGGGCAACGTCGCCATCCTGCAGGGCGACCCCACCCAGGAGGCCGCCCAGCAGCGCACCCAGGGCTGCAAGGAAGTCGCCGCGAAGTACAACATGAACGTCGTGTTCGACCAGACCGGTCTCTGGATGCGCGACAAAGGGCTCGCGTTGGCCGAGAACCTGATCCAGTCCGGACAGCAGGTCGACGTCATCTGCGCCAACAACGATGAGATGGCCCTCGGCGCCATCAACGCCTTCGAGAACGCCGGCATGCTCGACAAGGTGGTCGTGGGTGGCGTGGATGCCACCGGCGACGCTCTGAACGCCATGGCCGCGGGCAAGCTGGAGGTCACCGTCTTCCAGGACGCCAAGGGCCAGGGACAGGCGGGAGTCGACACCGCAATCAAGATGGTCAACGGCGACGAGGTACCGGACATCATCAACGTCCCCTACCAGCTGGTCACGCCCGAGAACATGAGCCAGTTCCAGCAGTGACGACGCAGGGGTCGGGAATTCCCGTCCCCTTGAGCAGGGAGAACCAATGCAAGAGGTAATTCTGCGGATGCAGGGCATCCGCAAGACCTTCCCGGGCGTCGTGGCGTTGGACAACGTCAACCTTGACGTCCGCAGCGGCACCGTGCACTCGCTGATGGGCGAGAACGGGGCCGGCAAATCCACCCTCATGAAGTGCCTGATCGGCATGTACACCCCCGATGAGGGAACCGTCGAGCTGGCGGGCGACATCGTGAGGTTCAAGGACACCAAGGACGGCCTGGAGCACGGCATCTCGATGATCCACCAGGAGCTGTCCCCCGTACCCGAGATGATGGTGGCGGAGAACATCTGGCTGGGCCGCGAGCCGCGTGGCCGGCTGGGGCTACTCAGTCCCGCCGCCATGTTCCGCAAAACCCGCGAACTCTTCGACGAATGGAAGATCAACATCGACCCGAAGGCCCGGATGAAGGACCTGACGGTATCGAAGCAGCAGATGGTCGAGATCGCCAAGGCCATCAGCTACGACGCGAAGATCATCATCATGGACGAACCCACCTCGGCCATTCCGGAACGCGAGGTGGCGCACCTGCACGGGATGATCAAACGCCTCACCGATTTCGGCGTCGCCATCATCTACATCACCCACAAGATGGACGAGGTCTTCCGGATCTCCGACGACATCACCGTCTTCCGCGATGGCAAGCACGTGGGTTCCTACCCAGCGAAGGAACTCGACCGCGACAAACTCATCAAACTGATGGTGGGCCGCGAGCTGACGGACCTGTTCCCGAAGGAGGAGGCCGAGATCGGCGATGTGGTGCTCTCGGTGCAGGGCCTCAACCGGGGCACTGTGGTCAAGGACGTCAGTTTCGAACTGCACCGGGGCGAGATCCTCGGGCTCGCGGGGCTGATGGGCGCGGGCCGCACCGAGGTGCTGGAAACCATCTTCGGCATCGAGAAAGCCGATTCCGGGGAGGTTGTCCTCAACGGCAAAACGCTGAGGATCAAACAGCCTTCGGACGCCATCCGGGCTGGCATGGCGCTGCTGACGGAGGACCGCAAACTGAACGGCATCATGGGGGTGCTGTCGGTGCGCGACAACATCACGGCCGCGGCCCTGCCGCGTTACAGCCCCCGCGGTGTTCTTCGCGTCGGCGAGATGCGGAAGGACTCCGAGGACCAGCGCGAGAAGCTGCGCATCAAGACCCCGTCGTTGAACCAGCTGATCAAGAACCTCTCGGGCGGTAACCAGCAGAAGGCACTGATTTCCCGTTGGTTGCTGACCGTCCCGGACGTCTTGATGATCGACGAACCCACCCGCGGCATCGACGTGGGCGCGAAATCCGAGATCCACCGCCTCATGTCCATGCTGGCCCAGGAGGGCAAGGCAATCATCATGGTCTCCTCCGAGCTGCCAGAAGTGCTCGGCATGAGTGACCGCATCCTCGTGATGCACGAGGGACGCATCTCCGGTGAACTCTCCCGCGAGGAGGCCAACCAGGAGTCCGTCATGCACCTGGCAACCGGCGGCGACGAGGTCGCCGCGAGCGAAGGAAACCCCAATGACTGAAACCGCACCCACCACTCGTTCGAGCTTCGAATTCGAAGAATTTCTGAAGAAATACTCGATCGTCTTCATCCTGATCGGATTCGTGATCCTGCTCGGCATCATCACCGAGGGCCGGTTCCTACAGCTGCAGAACCTCCTCAACGTCATCGTGCAGGTGGCTCCCATCGGCATCATCGGCCTCGGCATGATGGCGGCGATCATCACCAAGGGCATCGACCTGTCGGTCGGTGCCACCGCGGCCCTCGCCGCCGTCGTCGCCGCGTCCTTGGCTCAGCCTCCGGGCCCCAACACCTTCTTCCCCGGCCTGCCCGCCCTGCCGATCTTCGTGTCCGTGCTGGCGGCGCTGGTGGTGGGCACACTGGTCGGCACCATCGTCGGCAGCCTGGTGGCGGCCTTCCGGATCCCGCCGTTCGTCGCTACCCTCGGCATGATGACCGCCGCCCGTGGCGCCGCGAACCTGTACACCGACGGTCGTCCGATCTCCGGAACCGCATGGAACTTCAACCTCATCGGACAGGGGATCACCCCCATCATCATCCTGGCGCTCGCCGCCGGCGTGATGTGGTTCGTGCTGAACCGGACCCGTTTCGGACGTCACGTCTACGCCATCGGCGGCAACGAGATGGCCGCGAAGGTTTCCGGGATCTCGGTGCCGAAGACGCACCTCAAGATCTACGCCCTGATCGGTCTGTTGGCCGGGCTGGCGGGCGTGATCCTGACCGCCCGTACCGGCTCCGGCTCCCCGGCTTACGGCACCATGATGGAGCTCGATGTCATCACCGCCACCGTCATCGGCGGCACCTCTTTCAACGGCGGTATCGGCACCGTCTGGGGCGTCATGGTCGGTACCCTCATCATCGGCGTCATCAACAACGGCCTCAGCCTGTTGAACGTCTCCCCGTACTGGCAGATGGTGGTCAAGGGCGGAATCATCGTCATCGCCATCATCATCGACGAACGCAAGAACAGGTAGCGCTGAGGGCCTCAGCGTCCGTCGTCGCAACCGCATCCGTGAGGGGGTGTGTCGCATACACGCGACACACCCCCTCACCGCACCGCTAGAAACCTTTCCGCGCGGCCTTTTTCAGCCGCTTGGCCTCCTTCTCCACCAGAACGCGGGTCTCCCTGTTGAGGGGGCATGCCTGTTCCAGATCCTTGGGCTTGACCGCTTGCATCTGCTCCACCCTGTGGCCCTGGGCTTCCACGGCCTTCACGACGACCTCCAGGGCCTTCTCGGCGAAGAGGTTCTTGTTGGCGCTCTCGTAGCGTTGTTCGACGGAGATGACGACGTCGGAGAGAGCCGGTTCGAGGGGACGGGCGGCCAGGATGGCGTACTGTTCCCCCATGTGTTCCCGGATGCCGGGGATCAGGCTGAAATCTTCCGGAAACAGATCGGTCAAGTTCGGTTTCCAACCCGACTTCTCCCCCCGGCTCATGACGTGCACCACCCACGGGGAGTCGCCACGCAGAGCGGGTTGCCACTGGATCTTCGCGTCCCGGTACCTGGTTCCCCACTTCAGGCCACCCAGGCTCGCTCGGGCGAGCTCCACGAGGGGAACCGGGTCGATTCCCCGAACGACCATCCTCGCGGTGGGGTTGGCGTCGAGCATCCCCCATAGTCTGAACCGGTCAGCCATTCTTGACAGCTCCTCTTTCTCGTGGGCCGGCTTCAGAACGGCCAGAAGGACGCGGCATCCTGATCCGCTTTGGTGTACATGTCATCGATCTCGGAAATGATCCTCACGAGCTCCTTCAGGTAACCGAGCTGGGTGCGCATGTCGGCCTCCCAGGTCTGCTGCCAGCCGGATGCACTGTCCGAGGCCGCGCCGGTCCACTCTCCCCGGAGAGATGCCATGTCGCCCTGCATAGCGGACAACGTCGAGTCGATGTCACCCGCGGATTTTTGCAGGTCGCTGGCAAGGGTGTGGAGCACACCGTCGTCAACTTTCAGATCCACCATGGTCGTTCTCTCTTCCTGCTCGGTCGTGAAATCGTCATGAGACCAGGAGTCTCGCGGGCAGCTCCCACGAGACCGTTTTCCGGTCGTTTCAGAACCGCTGAGAATGATCGCCCCGCGCTTCTTCCAGCATGGACAGGACGTGGTCGGCCTGGGCCTGTCTCGCGGCGCGCATCTGGGTGAGGGGGTTCTCCGCGTCGTCTTCTTCGGCTTCCTCGGCCCACTGATCGTGGAGGCGTCCCAGGTTCTTGCTGGCCCGGTCACGCAGACGCTGGGCCTCGGGGGAGGGATCCTCACCGGTGAACACATCGACCAGGGTCGTCTCTCCCTCGTCGATCCGTTTCTGGATCTTCTGCCATTCCGGACCGAGTTCTCCCGAACGCGCCTTTTCAGCACGTTGCTCATCCGCCTCTTTGTCGGCTTCCTCCCGGGACTGCTCCCGGCGGGCGTCTTCCTCATCCGAGCGTTCGAGTTCATCCACGACGTCGTGCAGCTCGTCGAACATCGACGCGAGTTCAGGGAACTGCCTGGCGGCGACCCGGAAATCTTCTTCCATCTCCTTGTCTTTCATGCGCGAGCCACCGCCCCTCGTCCCAACGCCTCGACGACATCAGCTGCCTGGTGATAGGTGTCAATGATGGCGGCTTTCGCGGCGACGATCCTCGAGATGAAGCTGTAGATCCGGCCGATCCATTTGTAGGCCCACATGAAATCGTCATAGATCTCCTGGACGGTGCTCGCCATCTCGAACACGGCCATCGCCCACCCAACCACCGGTACAGCGGCTTCCGCAGCAATGCGTGCCAATCTGTACGATATTTTCTTCAGCTTCGCACCTATTTTCTTCGAAATCGTCTTGACGAGGTAGGCGAATCCTTTCAGCACCGTGGAGATGGTGCCGGCGACCCCGGAGATGGTGTTGTCGACGTAGGCCATGGCGGCAGTGGCCAGGGTGAACGCCTCGGAACCCTTACCGGTCCACTCCGCCAGCCCGGGGAGGATCCCCGTGGTGTTCTTGGAAATCGCCCCCATGGCATCACCAGCGACTTTCCAGGCACCCGACGCGCACTGCACTCGGTTCCAGTCCCCCGCGAAGGGTTTGTAGACGATTTCGTTGAGCAGCGAGAACCCGAAGAGTTTCTCGAACACCCAGTCCAAGGAACCCAGGATCAGGCCGGCGCTCCATCGCAGGTTCTCTAACTCGCTGAATGAACCGGTGGGCGTCACCAGGTAGGACTGGACATCGTCCTCCTCCGCGACGCTTGCGCTGGACCCGATCATCCTGCCTGCCCGTTCAGGAGCGCCCTCAATGATGTCGTTCCTGACCATGTCACCGGCCCTGTAGCCGTCCTCGAAGGCACGCTGAAAGAGGTTCGGATTTCCAGCCCGGTAATAGGGGCCCGCGTCGTCCCGGGCGGCCCCCAGGGAGGGCGGGTTGTCCCGGGGATCCTGGTAGGAGGGGAGGTGATGCCCCATCGTGGCGGCCAGTCCCTGGAGGAGCTCATGGGCCTGCTTGTCGGCATCAAGATAGGTGTTGATGACCTCACTGAGGCTGTTTGCTCCCTGGGCATAGATCTTCTGAACGGTCTCCAGCACCGTATCCCCGACGTCCACCAGGACATCATTAGCAGGTTTGAAAACCTGGAGGATCATTCCCAGATCGCTGGTTTCCAGCCTGGCCCAGGTGCCCAGGTGGTCCTTCATAGCAGGAAGGTGGTCGTTGGCCTGACGGTCCAGCACCTGTCGTGCGAGTTCCAGGTTGTGGTAGTCGACTTGCATGGGCGGCTCCGGTCTCATGGGCGGCTTCGGGCGCAATGTTGGCGCCAACGACGATGCATCATTCTATCGGCGTGACCGGCTGGTGGGGGTGGGTTACACCATTTACGAAAGGCCCTCCGTCATCCTGCGCTCGTGATCGAATGCCGGGGGGTTCGGGACCTCGTCGATGGGCCCATAAAGCCTTAGTGTGCAGGGCTCACCGCTTCAGCACGACCCGTCTAGCACCTATGATGTATGCGACCTCAAATTTCATCCCTGCAGGAGCATCAGATGTCGCATCCCACGTATGGGGGAACTGGCAGCACCCCCTCTGCCGAAGAATCGAACAGCACCGCCTCTGCGCCCCAGACGGCCCAGCCAGTCGGCAACGGCGCCGCCGCCCCGCCCGCAGGGGCTTATTCCGCCACCTCGGCCCCAGCCGGTGAAGCGGGAAGCAACGGATACGGCGCGGGTGGCGACGGATACAGCTACGACAAGGATCAGACGGATCGGACCGAGAAGACGATGCGAGACGAAGCGAGTCCCGCCAACTACGATCTCGCCAAGCAGTTCGAGTCCATGCACGACGCCCAGACGGAGAAAAAGTGGGGTGTCGAGGACGCTGCCGTCGACTACAGAAAGAGCTACCAGCAGAACCTGCTCGTCATGCGAGACGAGTTCAAGACGTTGGGGGAGCGCATCGACAAGTTCGTCGAGGCCCTCCAGGACACCGTCAAGGCCATGGAGAACGATGAGCAGGATGCCGAAGCCATCCAGGCGAACCTGCAGACAAAGCTCCAGGCGGCAGCCATGCCCTCCACCTCCAACACCACGACCGGTTCGGGCCCCTATTCCTACAACGCGCCCACGGCTTCCCTCCCCCCGATCAACACCTCCACGTCCCAGGAAGGCTGACACCATGTCAGGAAACGTCTGCACGGCCTCAGACAGCCCCTACTACGACAGGCTGCGAAACGTCTCGGAGCTGATCAGCTTCTTCGATGGCATATTCGACACCATAAACCAGCGTCAAGTGGAACTCGCCCTCGAGAAGGCGCGCACTTTGGTGACGGATGTCAAGAAGAACCCCGGTCTCACCGGAAAGGTCGGGGAGATGATCGACAAGCAGCTCGGCAGCTACCTGAGCGCCTACGATCTGCACGAGAAGAACATCAACCACCTGAAAAAAAGCCACGACTCCGCCCGCAAGGCCATAGCCGATGCGGGGGAGACCTTCCGCAATCTCTCCCCGGAGTTGCTTTCCCCCCTGGAATCGGGCATCAAGAACTTCACCGAAAAGGTGGAGTGGGCGGGCGTTCTCATGCCCGTGGAAAAGTACCTCGAGGGAGTCTCCCAGCAGAACAATCTGAAACGCGAGGAGCTCTCCAAGAAGGCCTTGGATGTCATGGCCAAGAGCTTGCAAGGCAACCGCCCTAAGGTCAAGCCCTATCAGGAAGACGCTCCCGATACACAGAAGAACTGGCAGAGGGGTGGCGACGAGTCCGGTGGAGGCAGCATTCCCGGCGGTGGCGGCGCTGGTGGAGGCAGCATTCCCGGCGGTGGCGGCGCTGGTGGAGGCAGCATTCCCGGCGGTGGCGGCGCTGGTGGAGGCAGCATTCCCGGCGGTGGTGCTGGTGGAGGCAGCATTCCCGGTGGCGGCGCTGGTGTGATTTCCGGAATCGGGGCGGGAGGAGCTGGTGCTGCCGCAGCTGCAAAGTACGCCTCCGGCCTGCATTCGGGAGCCGACGGCATCATGCGCACCACCTCTCCGGTCGCATCCAGCGGGGTGGGATCCTTCAAGGACGCCCAGTGGCCCCAGGACGCGCTCAAGTACCCCATCAACTCCCGCATGACCGCCGACGGCCCGGTGGGCGGATACCTGCCCGCAGATGTGGGCAACGCCAATGATCCCCGGTGGCGTTCTGACTACTCGCATCCCGCCATCGGGTCGGTGGGTGAACCCAAGGCCGGTATCGCGGGTGGAATGCTCACGCCGGGCATCGGCGCCATCGCGGGCGGCGGTGCCGGAGCCCTGGCGGCCCGCGGCGTCGGTGCCCTCGGTGCCGGCGGAATCGGTGGCATCGGCGGTGCCGGAAGTATCGCTGGCATCGCTGGCATCGGTGGTGTCGGCGGCATTGGGGGCGTCGGTGGTGTCGGCGGTACGGGGGTTGGCGGCACAGCCGGCGGCCTGACGGGAACGACCGCTGCGAACGCGGCCCGCGCGGGAGCCGCGGGTGGAGCCGCATCCGGTGCCGCGGCTCGCGGTGGCGCCGGGATGGGCGCCTTCGGTGCCGGCGGTGGCGCGGGGAGCGGCAAGGACAACAAGAAGTCCCGCAACCTGGTGGGCTACCAGGTGGTGCGCATCGACGACGACGAGGACGCCGCGGCCGTGGATCCTTCCCTCTTCGGCGCCGGTGATGCCTCTTCCTTGCAGCCCTTGGACACCAAGGAACAGGACAAGTGGTGACCTTCCGCAGGAAAATCCTGCGCCGGGCGGGAGCGTTGGCGACCTTGGCGTCGCTGACGCTCCCCCTGGTGGGTGCTCCCGCCGCGGTGGCCGACGATGCAATCACCCATCAGGACTACGCCGACATGCTGGGCCTCAAGGACCTTCACGCCAAGGGCTACACCGGTAAGGGCGTGACCATCGCCTATCTGGAGGACAAACCCGACCTGAGCACGCCCGAACTCAAGGGGGCGAACATCGAGGTGCGCGAGGCCTGCCCCTTCCAATCAGACCCCGACAGCACCGCCCACTCGACCACGGTCGCCTCAATTATTACAAACAAGGATTGGGGATGGGCTCCTGAGGCCAAGATCATCAACTACAGGACTCCAACCGAGGGCTCCAAAGAAATCCCCGAGGAAAACTGTAAGGACAGGCTGAGCGAGAGCAACAAGGTTAATGCGCAGATCAACCGCGCTCTCAGCGACGGGGTGGACATCATCAGCCTGTCAATAGCTTCTCCCATGGAAGAATCCGAGGCCCCTGCATTCGCCCGGGCTGCACAGATGGGAGTCCCCGTCATTGCTGGCGCCGACAACACCGTCGGGGATGTGAACCGTAGTTTCGGCAATCTCAACACGGTGGCCGCGGTTGGCTACACCAATCTAGAAGGAAAGCGAGCCGAAACCTCCTCCCGCGGGAAGCACTTGACCATCATGGCTCCCGGCGAAGGTATCACCGAACGCATACCGGACTCCAACGGCAATCTGACGAAGATTACCAAAGGCGGAGGGACATCTTACGCCACCCCCATGGTTGCCGGCTTGTTGGCACTGGGAAAGCAGAAATGGCCCAACGCAAGTGGAAACCAGCTGCTTCGCTCCCTCATCAACACCGCCAACAACAATGGGCAGGGATGGAATGAGGAGTACGGGTGGGGACTGATCGATCCGGTGAAGTTCCTCACCGAGGATCCGACCTCCTTGGAGGACACCAACCCCCTGTGGGACAAATTCCCTGATGCCCTGCCCAATCAGCAGACGCTGGCCGACTACCAAGATGGCCTGACAGATCCCGTCAAACTCATAGGAGACAGCTCCTACGTGTATCGCGGAGTGGATGACACCATTGTCGCCAACTACCCCGACATCTCCGAATACGCCACCTCTCCCCGCTACCACAAGAAGTAGCGTGTTCTGCGAGTAATTGATGGGTGCGACCCCGGCGGTCGCACCCATCTTTTATTTCGTCCAGGCCAGGTCGATCAGTAAGCGTATGAACGGAAAACCCCCGGAGCGATAGTCGGTGGCCTCCGTCCCGGGCGGAACCGCCGTCGGTCGAATCACCCCACCACGATGAGCGTGCGCGTCACCGGGGCTCCATTGTCCTTTTCCGCGTTCGCCAAGGTCAGCACGTAGGCCTTCCCCGTGCTGAAAGGAGACTCGCCCGTGGCCACGGTCCACGCCGACCAGTGGGCGCAGTCCTGCGAAGTGCACAGGTCAAGGGTGCCGTCCTGGAATCGCCAGTTCGTCGCCTTCGACATGTAGAGCAGGGTCTCGGACGGCCCGGTGACGGTACCGTCGGAGTTCAGCCGGAAGGGTTTGTCCTTCAGTTCCTCGTACCGATCCTGCAATACCAGGTCCTTGTCGAGGAACTCCTTGACGAGACCATCGACTTCTCCCGTCGCCCCGTTGCCCGCTCCCCCTTGCGACGCGGGTGCCGATGGTCCGCCCGAGGAGCAGGCCGACAGGGACAGGCTCAGCACAACCACTGAAGCTGCCGCAGCCAGGCCACGTACGATCCTGCCCAGGTTCATCACTGCCTCCAACACTGCGTACTCGTCGAGGACCGCCACGGCAACGCGCACGCGCGGCCTTTCTGGTGTGGAGTCTAGCCACCGAACAGGTCCTCGGAGCCGACATTCGGCAACTTCGCGAAGAACCACCAGATTTCCAGACCCCGTCCCGGCAGCCCCGACGGGGCTTCACCGCACGCTGCCGCGCCCCATCCCGCGCGCCTGAAGAAATTCTGTGGACCTGCCCCACCCGCCTCTGCGGACCACTTACAATCATCCGTGGAGCTTGTCTCGAGCAGTGTGCTCTCGGATGGGTGTTTTGTTGATTGTTGTATGTTTTTGGGAGGGTGTGTGGTGGATGGGCTTCAGGTTTCTCCCGAGGGTTTACGTTCCCACGCCAGCCACTTAGGGCAGGTCAGTGACACGGTAGCACAAGCCCTCGACGCGGCCGGACAAGCAAGCATCACCGACGGCTGCCTGGGAATGATGATCGGCCCCTTAATCACACCACCATTACTCCTAGTCGAGGAAATAGCTAAGTTAGCGATCTCGTCTTCTGGAAACACGGTAGAAAGACTGGCCACCCAAGTCCAGGAAGTCGCAGCAGACTTCGAAACCTCCGAAACCAGCACCACACACAATTTCCGCAACACCGACATCCCCACCCACACCACACACGCCTCCCCCACAACCGCCACACCATCCACTCCAAGCAGTACGGGTCGCGGCTACAGCGCACACCTGGCAGCCCGAATGGGCGGGTGAACACGAATGCCAGAAACAAACCCCCTGGTCGCCCAACGCAAAGACACCACCACCCCCCTGGCAGGAACCTTCCTCCTCGAAGACGGCGAAGCCCTCGTCCAA
>ERZ773075.1527-NODE-1527-length-11482-cov-3.15796_pt1 | contig 11482 bp, 5 predicted proteins | sample MGYA00580614_ERZ773075 | MGnify/ENA primary metagenome ERZ773075 (study PRJEB29015, sample SAMEA2738021) | human oral metagenome | biome: human oral; feature: human-associated habitat; material: dental | place: China | collected 2043 ... | reverse complement strand
GAGGCGGGTACCTGCTGAACAGCCCCGAGGTGGCGCAGGCGTTTGCCGCGCTCCCCCGTTCGGTGCGCGCGACCTTCGTTCGCTTCACTCTTGAAGAGCTGGCGACCCTCGCCCCCGGCAATAGTGTGGAGGTGCGCGTACCCCCGCTGGGTGTGACTCAGTGCGTGGCGGGTCCTCGCCATACGCGCGGCACCCCGCCGTCCGTGGTGGAGGCACGCCCGCTCGTGTGGGCGGCGCTGGTTTTGGGTGCCTGTTCGTGGGAGCAAGCGGCGGGCGCCGGTGCGCTTGATGCGTCGGGTGAGCGCAGTGACCTTTCGGGCTTGTTGCCGCTCTTCTAGAATTTGCTACAAGCCCGCAAGCTACGAGCCCGCTAGCCCACACAGTTTCGTGATTTGGCGTGTTCGTTGCCCGTTCTAGTCGTCCATCCTGAGGTATTTAGCGTATCCTTCACCACAGCGTCTCTGAAACCCGGTACACTTTTAAGGGTCTGGTGTATGCTATGGCACACGCAGGCAGGTGTGAGTGCGGCAACACGCCCTAATCTTGCGCTTGCACAGACGCATCCGCAGTCCCATCGTCGAAAAGAAGTGAATTGATTCGCCCCGACGGAAAACTCACTCACGACCTCGATCCAATTGACCACGGCCCCAAGGACGCCTGCGGCGTCTTCGGTGTCTGGGCTCCCGGCGAGGACGTGGCAAAGCTAACCTACTACGGCCTGTACGCGCTCCAGCACCGCGGCCAGGAATCAGCAGGTATCGCAACCAGTAACGGCAAACGCATCCACGTGTACAAAGATATGGGACTGGTCTCCCAGGTCTTTGACGAAGCCACCCTCAGCTCCATGCCCGGTGACCACGCTATCGGCCACGCCCGATACTCCACCACCGGCGCATCCCACTGGGCTAACGCACAGCCGACTCTCGGTACCACCCCGCACGGTACGCTCTGCCTGGCGCACAACGGTAACCTCACCAACTCGGCAGACCTCTACGAGCGTCTGATTGAAAAGAACGGCGGCAAGCCCCCCAAGCACGGCGAACTCGCCCAGGGCAACACCACCGACACCGCACTCGTCACCGCCCTGCTGGCGGAGCACGACTTCGACTCCCTCGAAGAAGCAGCACTCGACCTATTGCCGACCCTTCGCGGTGCTTTCTGCCTCACCTTCATGGATGAGCACACCCTCTACGCCGCACGCGACCCGCAGGGCGTTCGTCCCCTCGTACTCGGTCGCCTGGAGCGTGGCTGGGTTGTCGCATCCGAAACCGCGGCACTTGATATTGTCGGCGCGTCCTTCGTGCGTGAAGTTGAGCCCGGCGAATTCCTCACCATTGACGAGAACGGTCTGCGTTCCCAGCGCTTCGCTGAGGCTAAGCCCGCAGGTTGCGTCTTCGAGTACGTTTACCTCGCTCGCCCGGACACCACCATCTCCGGTCGTAGCGTCTACGAATCCCGCGTAGAAATGGGCCGTCAGCTCGCTCGTGAGCACGCTGTTGAAGCTGATCTGGTTATGCCCACCCCCGAATCCGGTGTTCCTGCCGCTATCGGTTACGCCGAAGAGTCCGGTATTCCTTACGGTAACGGCCTGGTCAAGAACGCTTACGTGGGTCGAACCTTCATTCAGCCTTCGCAGACGATTCGCCAGCTCGGTATCCGTCTGAAGCTGAACCCGCTCAAGTCCGTGGTTGCGGGCAAGCGCCTCGTCGTCATTGACGACTCCATCGTTCGCGGTAACACCCAGCGCGCCCTCGTGCGCATGCTCCGCGAAGCCGGCGCGAAGGAAGTGCACGTGCGCATCTCCTCCCCGCCCGTGAAGTGGCCCTGCTTCTACGGTATTGACTTCGCCTCCCGTGCGGAGCTGATCGCTAACGGCCTGTCCGTGGACGAAATCGCCTCCTCCCTGGGCGCCGACTCGCTCGGCTTCATCTCCCAGGACGGCATGATGGCAGCCACCGAGCAGCCCGCCGAAAACATGTGTACCGCATGCTTCACCGGCGAGTACCCGATTGAGCTGCCCAGCGAGGAACGACGCGGCAAGTCCCTCTTCGACTCCGAGGAGAAGGGCAAGGGCGGCCTCCTCGCCGGTAAGGCTGCTGAGGTGACCGTGGAACGTCCCGTCCCTTCCAAGCCCGAGCACGCCGAGGCTGTCTCCATTGAAACCCGCGAAGGAACCGAAACTCTCGAAACGAAGTTCGACCCCTCCGCAGTTCAGATTGCCCCAGACGACGCCGGCATGGGCATGTGCAACCCCGGCCCCGACGCCGACCTCGAGGCACTGCTCACCGAGCAGGACCGCACCCCCGCAAACTCCTCCGCTACCACTACCCCGAAGGAATCCTAATGAGCGAGAACACCACCACCGTAACCTACGCAAGCGCAGGTGTTGACGTAGAGGCTGGCGATCGCGCCGTTGAGCTGATGAAGGGTGCTATCAAGGCGACCCACAACTCCTCCGTCGTTGGTGGCGTAGGCGGCTTCGCGGGCCTGTACGACGTCTCCGAGCTCGTCAAGTACCGCAAGCCCTACCTGGCTACCTCCACCGACGGTGTGGGCACCAAGGTCGCTATTGCGCAGGCACTGGATATTCACGACACCATCGGTTACGACCTGGTTGGCATGGTCGTGGACGACATCGTCGTGTGCGGTGCGAAGCCGCTGTTCATGACCGATTACATTGCCACCGGCAAGGTCGTTCCCGAACGTATCGCTGACATTGTGCGCGGTATCGCTGGCGCATGTGCACAGGCTGGTACCGCCCTGGTCGGCGGCGAAACCGCTGAGCACCCCGGCCTGCTCGCAGAGGACGAGTACGACGTTGCGGGCGCAGCAACCGGTCTGGTCGAGGCAGATGAACTGCTCGGCCCTGAGCGCGTGCGTGAGGGCGACGTGCTGATTGCTATGGCATCCTCCGGTATTCACTCCAACGGCTATTCCCTGGTCCGCAAGGTCCTGAACGTTGCCGGCTGGGGTCTGGAGCGCCAGGTGGACGAGCTGGGCCGCACCATCGGTGAAGAACTGCTCGAACCCACCCGCGTGTACGCGGCAGACTGCCTGGACTTGGCGGCAGCATTCCCCGTCAACGGTGAGGACGGCACCACCGGCAGCGGTGTGCGCGGCTTCTCCCACGTGACCGGTGGCGGCCTGGCCGCTAACCTGGCTCGCGTTCTGCCCCAGGGCCTGGAGGGTCGCGTGGACCGCTCCACCTGGCAGATTCCCGCAATCTTCTCCCTGATTGGTTCGCTGGGCAACGTGCCCCTCGCCGACCTGGAGCGCACCCTGAACCTGGGCGTGGGCATGATCGCTATCGTTGACCCCTCCGTGGCTGAGTCTGCTACCAAGCGCCTGAACGACCGCGGCATCCCCTCCTGGATTATGGGTGACGTTGTTGCCGCCGGCGAGCCCGAGGCTAACAACCCCGATTACGTTCAGGGCGCTAAGGGCGTGGACGGCGGCGCGGTTCGCCTGCTGGGCTCCTACGCTTCCTAAGGACGCTTTCTCCAGTAGACAGCGAGCGCTAGTTTGCTGGTGCTGATGAGTCTATAGGCCGGGGCGGTCACCATGCGGTGGCCGCCCCGGTCTTTTGTGTGTCTGCCGGCAGGGTGTGCCGTCAGCGCTGCCAGCTATGAGCGCCACCAGCTTTTTATTTAATTTCACGCGCATTTCGGTTGGTTTTTATCTTTTAATATCAACCACATTTTTAATGCATTTCAGTGCTTACACCACAGTGTTAAAACATTTACTTATCACCCACCCCTCAAGGGGCGCCATGCAGTTCACCTCGCACACCTAAACCTTCAAGTTTCACTTGCATAAACCCTTAATGATTAGGCACTATTCAGCCTGTACGGGTTGATTTTCTGCACATTAACCCGCGAAAAATGCTTTAAAAATCCCTAAAGCTCACCCTGAAGTGATACCTTAGAAATGTACGTTGCACACCGTCCAAAATGAGTTCTTCCGGGACGAAAAAGGGTTAAAGAAATACTATTCCCTCACCCCATTCATTACTTCAGCGCGCCCAAAAACAGACCCCTTTGCCGCCCCGTAACAACAAACCAAACATGGACGGAACGCACCCGTACACTTCACACAGTCCACACCAACACACCTACATCAGGAGAACCAGATGAGGCTTCCATACTTCGGCGCGCAGCGCACCGAAACACCTCCTCGCCGCTGTCCCGATAACCAGCGCCCCGATAACCCCGGCGCCGATAACCGCCGCCGCAAGCGCCCCGCACACGCAGCCATGAGCCTGCTCGCCGCCGGTGCGCTCCTCTTCGGAGGCGACCTGCCCGCAGTCCTCGCGCAGGCACCCAGCGACGAAGCCATCCTGGCAGCAGCCCAGGCGGCACCCCAGATTGAAGGCCCCGCCAGCCCGTTCAGCCTCATGCGCAACGGCGCGGCACGCCCTAACACCCCCGCTGCGGCAGCCCCGGGTACGCTCCCTCAGCAGGCGTTCGACCGCTTCATCGTCACCTACACCAACGAAGCCAAGCAGCGTAAGCTGCAGCGCGACGGCGACTGGGACGCTATCCGCGGCATCGTTGACGACATCATGGACACCGTCGGAATCGTCAGCGAAGAGCTGAACGTCGACGTTAAATTCTTGCGCAACACCTCCACCGATGACGCCGTCATTCAGACCTCCAAGAGCCTGAACAAGTACCAGGCGAAGGAGTTCATGGAGAAGGTCGCCTCCGACCCGGATGTAGCCTCCGTAGAACCCGACTACATCAACCACCCCGCCTATCTCCAGGACGTCACCTTCACGTACAACGACCCGCAGTACAGCAAGCAGTGGAACCTCACCAACCCCACCACCGGCGTCCAGAACACCGGTAACGCACGCCTGCGCCGCGGCGCCCACGTCAAGGTCGCCGTACTCGACACCGGCTACGTACCGCACCCCGACCTGGTCACCGGCATGGCAAACGGCTACGACTTCATCAGCGACCCCCTCAGCGCCCGCGACGGCGACGGCCGCGACCCCAACCCCAGGGATGAAGGCGACTACGCGCCCTACAACCTCTGCAAGGACCAGGCGAACGCTCATACTTCCACCTGGCACGGCACCAGCGTTGCCGGCATTATCGGCGCCCGCGGCGGCAACGGCATGGGCATGGTTGGTACCGCCGACCTCGCCCGCGTGCAGCCCGTGCGCGTGCTGGGCCGATGCGGTGGCCGCACCTCCGACATTGCCGACGCCATCATCTGGGCTGCCGGCGGACACGTTGACGGAGTACCGGATAACACCTACCCCGCCAAGATCATCAACATGTCTCTAGGCACTGTGGGCACCTGCCCCGCCGCGTACCAGCGCGCCATCGACATTGCCCGTTCCAAGGGCGCACTCGTGGTCGCCGCAGCGGGTAACGGCAACACGGAAGCCTCCAAGTACGCACCCGCCAACTGCAGGGGCGTCATCACCGTTGGCGCAACCACCAAGGCTGGCACGCGAGCATCGTTCTCGAACTACGGTACGAGGGTCAACATCTCGGCACCGGGTGAGAACATCCTCACCCTGTCCATGAACAGCCTCGACCGCCCGGATAACACCAAGTTCAGCTACGACTACGAGAGCGGCACCTCCATGGCCGCACCGCACGTCTCCGCTCTGCTGGCGCAGCAGCTGGTCAATGGCACTTCCATAACCACCAAGCAGGTTGAGGAGGCGTTCACCCTCGCGGGGGGAAACCGCATCAAGTGCGATAAGTATTTCTGTAGCCGAGGCATTATCAACAGCTTCAACCTGGCTAAAAAGGCGGGAAACCTGGACGCTAACGGCAAACTTGCCTTCCAGCGCCCGCCGCGCAAGGTCATCATCAAGGGTTTGAGCGCTGGCGCTTCTAAGGAAAAGGTTGCCGACGGTGCAGGCGAGGCTGAGGCGACCGCTGCAGCATCCGCGCAGGCGGCTGGCACCCATGAGCAGAACCTCGCCGACGGCTACAGCCAGATTCCTGACGACCGGATTCCCGGCGCCCCGGCGATGGAAATCCCTGAGGATGCCCAGGTCTACGACCTGAACGGTGACGCTGAGCCCATCGCCCAGGACGAGCCGCTGGTCACCAACCCGGCGCAGAAGCCTCGCGAGGCCGAAGAAAAGTACTAACCGCGCATGCCGGGGTGAATCTTTGTAGATTCGCCCTGCAGGTATAGCAAAGCCCCCGATGAGGGAACTCATCGGGGGCTTTTCGTATCTAAACTCTAACTCGACTAGTGGAGATAACTAGCGGTGGTTACTGGTCACGAAACCCAAGTAGCCACTGCTCGGGTAACCGCTGCTCGGGTAGGTGTTCGCGGAAGCACCGTACCAGGAGCGGTAACGCGGAGTGTGACCGTAACGCGGACGCGACGGGTAGGAGGGGCGAGTCACCGGGCGGGACGGGCGAGTGACCGGTCGGCTAGCCTTAGGCGCGGGGGTTACCTTAGGCGCGGGGGCCTGCTGACGCTTAGCGTCCTCTTCGGCCTTCTTGCGTGCCGCCTCTTCAGCCGCCTTCTTACGTGCGGCCTCCTCCTCAGCCTTCTTGCGTGCCACCTCAGCCGCGGCGGCATCGGCAGCCTCACGGTCGGAGCGGACCTGCTGAACCGCGCGGGCCGCATTCACAATGCCGGAACCGCACGCGGACTGGTCGCACTCAACGCCCTGAGAGGTGGACTGCAGAGCCTTCTTCGCCTGAGCGTACGTCAGCTTCGGGTCGACCGACTTCATGAGCGCCACAATACCGGCAACATGCGGTGCCGCCATGGAAGTGCCCTGGTACTCGGCGTAGTCAGCCTTACCGGGAGCGGTCTTACCTGCGTTCAGGGTGGAGAGAATACCGCCGCCCCAGTAGCGGCGGTCGCCACCGGGTGCGCTCACATCCACGCGGGAGCCGTAGTTGGAGAAGTAGGAGCGCTTGCCGTTCTTATCGGTTGCGCCAACGTTGATGACGTCCTCACAGTTGCCGGGGCTGGACTTCGAGGCATCAAAGTTATTGTTACCCGCTGCGACAACCACGATGGAGCCGCGCTTATTCGCCTGAGCAATCGCCTGGCGGTACGGGGTGGTGCAGGTGCCCTCGCTACCGATGGACATGTTAATGACCTGGGCGGGGTTCTGGTTCGCCGGTACGCCGCGCACGCTACCACCGGCAGCCCAAATAATGCCGTCGGTGATGTCCGAGTCGAAGCCGCCGCAGGCGCCCAGCACGCGCACGGGCACAATCTTCGCCTCGGGTGCCACCCCGGCGATGCCCTCGTTGTTGTTTGCGATAGCGGCGATAGTGCCCGCCACGTGGGTGCCGTGCCAGTCGGAGGCGGTCGCCTTCGAACCGGTAAAGCACTGGTTGTCTACGGTCCAGTTGCCGGCGTCAGTCGGGTCGGAGTCGCGGCCGTCGCCGTCGTTGGAGAACGCCGACTCGGCAATGAAGTCATAGCCGGGCAGCACGTTAGCGTCCAGGTCCGGGTGGGCGGTAATGCCGGAGTCCAGCACCGCAACGGTCACACCCTTGCCGCGGGTGGTGCCCCACGCCTCCAGCGCGGAGACGCCCTTCTCACCGGTGAGGGACCACATGCGGTTCATCTTCGGGTCGTTGATCTTGACGGTTTCTGCGGTGCTATCCACGGTGGCGTAGCGGCGCATATCGGGCGAGACGGAGGCGACCTTGGAGTTCGCGCTCAGGGCGTCCATGTACTGCTGCGCCTGCGCGGGGGTGAGCTCCGCGGAGGTGGTGACCACGCTGGCGTCCAACGCGGTGGAGCGGACGTAGCTGGTCTTAATGTTCAGCAACTCGTCAATGCTCTGCACCTCGGAGGTGATGCCCGCGTAGAGTGCGTCGGCCCAGGTTGCCTGCTGGGTGCCGGCGGCTGCGGACCAGTCGATCTGGTCTGCGGTGGCGTCGGCGGAGGCGGCATTCTTCGCCTCATCGGTGTAGGTGATGATGAAGCGGTTGTACGCCACGGGCGCAGCCTGCGCGGTATTGGAGATCTGGGCGGTGTTAGAAGCCTGCGCCGCCGCAGATGCCTTGGGCTGGGTAGCCTGCGCGGCGTTAGAAGGCTGTGCCGCCACGGCGGGGATCACGCTTGCCGAGAGCAGGCAGGTTGCGGTGACGAAGCTCAGCAGGGAACGCTGTGAGGAGCGTGCCTGCGAGGGGCGAGCAATGCGAAGCATGGACGTCCTTGAGGTGAGTGGTACCGGGTGCGCACGATGTGGCGTAGCGTTGCCGATTCGCGTTGAGGGCGTGCGCTCGGTACGAGTGAATACGGAAGAGTGAGGTGTTGGTGCATTGTGTGGGCTGTGATTTGGTTTCACAATGTGCATGCACGGGTACGCACCGTGAGATACTTTAGCACCCTTTCGAGTTACTTTATGAATAAAATAACCTTTGTGATGCAGATCATTTTATGCAAAGATGAGCAAAATTTAAATCTTCACTTTAAGGCGCCAGAATACCTCGACTAGGCATTTCTTTATCTGCATTTACATGAAGGAAAAATCTCATTATTTACGCCACACTATCGAGCTTTAGCCGCTATATACCTGGAAAAAGGTGCTAGGATAGCGATATCTCACCACATAAACCACTTCCGAAGAACTCCCGCACGGGGGTTTTAGAGAAAAATACACATCAATGCAGTGATGTGCATTTTCTTTTTCTATTCGCTCCTCACAAGCAAATACACAAAAGAATGCAGATATTTTCTCGAAGGTGCATTTATGTGGGTGAATAACCAACCCACTTGCCGCTTCCGGCACTCACATACGCAAAGGACCCCGATGTCTTTTACCACTCACCCCTCAGCACGCGGCATCACACGCACCGCACTGAGCCTGGGTACTGCAGCAACACTCGTCGCAACCCTGGGCGCACCCGCATCCTTCGCGGCACCCGCAAAGGCTAACAGCGCCGAACGTGCCAAGGCGCACACCACCATCTCCTCCCTCAGCTCCAAGCAGCAGAAGGCAGGCTTCAACCGCTTCGTTATCACCTACACCGATAGCACACTAAACGCGGGCGGCGTCAACTGGGCAAGCCCCGCAGGCACCCAGGTCGCCACCTGGAGCGACTCCCTCTACCAGGGCCTCACCTCCGAGGTGAAGAGCGTCGACGACCTCTTCAAAATCAAGACCAACTACGTGCGCACCACCGCCCAGAAGGCAACCGTGGTGACCGTCTCCTCCAAGCTCACCGCAGAGCAGGCGGAGAAGTACATGGCAACCCTGAGCTCCAACCCCTCCGTCGCATCGGTTGAGCCCGACCTGCTGCGCCGCTCCACCGCGCGCACTCGTACTGCCACCACCTCCAAGGTGGCTCAGGTAGCTCAGGCCGCTCAGGCGTCGAACCAGGTTGTAGCGCCCAACGATACCCTCTACCCGCAGCAGTGGAACCTGCACGGTACCAAGGGCCTGGCCGCGCCCGAGGCGTGGAAGACCACCCAGGGTGCTGGCGTGACCCTTGCTGTGATTGACTCCGGCATCGTCAAGCACCCTGACCTGGACGCGAACGTTCTGCCCGGCTACGACTTCATCACCGAGCCCTCCATCGCCCGTGACGGCAACGGCCGCGACTCCGACCCGACCGACCAGGGCAACTGGGAAGAAGCGGGCGTCTGCGGTGCTGACTCCGAGGCAAGCGAGTCGAACTGGCACGGCACCCACGTTGCCGGCTCTATCGCCGCAATTATGAACAATAAGCGCGGTATCGTCGGCGTGGCGCCCTCCACCAAGATCCTGCCCGTGCGTGCTCTGGGCATGTGCGGCGGCTATGACTCCGACATTGCGGATGCAATGGTCTGGGCAGCTGGCGGCACCGTTGAGGGTGTTCCCGCGAACTCCAACCCCGCCAAGATCATTAACCTCTCCCTCGGCGGCGAGGGCACCTGCCCCGCAACCTACTCCAAGGCTATTGCTGAGGTGAACAAGCGCGGCGCGATTCTCGTCGTTGCAGCTGGTAACGACGGTCAGGACACCTCCAAGGTCGCTCCGGCTAACTGCGGCGGCTCGATCGTGGTGGGCGCTACCGACCAGGAGGGTAAGCGTAGCGACTTCTCCAACTACGGCAAGCTCGTTGATGTGAGCGCCCCCGGTAGCGGCATCATGTCCACCGTGGATCTGGGTACCACCGTGTCCACCGGCGCAGGCTACACCGAGTACGACGGCACCTCCATGGCGGCGCCCCAGGTTGCTGGCGTGATTGCGCTGATGAAGTCCGTGGATCCCTCGCTGACCGCTGAGCGCGCAAAGCAGATTCTGAAGCAGAGCTCCAAGCCGCTTACCTGCGATGTGAACGCGTGCGGCTCCGGCATTGTGAACGCGGCGAGCGCACTGGCTGCTCTGCAGGGCAAGAAGGACCCGAACCCTGCTGCGAAGCCCTGGCCGAAGCGTGCACCCAAGCACCCGACCCGTGCGGCACGTGTTGGTTACGTGACCAACCCGGCTGTTAACCACAACCCGCCGTTCCTGATTACTGCTCACGGCCTGATTCCCGGCCAGTAATCGGCGCGTTATCCTTTGGAAGCCGGTGAGCCAATAGGCTTCTGAAGGCCAATATGCACAAAAAGCCCCCGTTGAGTTTTCAGCGGGGGCTTTTCGTGAACAGAATGCTGCCGCTTGTGGTGCGGTAGCTTGCATCTCCCACCCACCCTCACGACTGACGGGTGGGAGAAGTTTTGTAGGTAGCCCCTAGCGAACTAGCCACTAGTGAACTGGCCGCTAGGGTAGGCGGGCTAGGGGCGTACCTGGGAGGCAGGCACACCGGTACGGATACCGGCAGCCTCCATGCGAGCGGACTCGTAGCTCACCGCACGCAAACCCGAGGGTGCGTGAGTTGCCACTGCCTTCTCTCGCGTATTTTCCTGCCACCGAGTGGGTAGAAAGACCCAGCGGCGCTGAACCGCGAAACTGATCGGGATCAGGAACAGTTCGGTCAGGATCTTGGCGACCAGCAGGGATGCGCCCAGGCCGGTCAAAGCTTCCATCAGAGCCGCGTTGGCGGCAAGGATGCCCACCGCCAGCACGGTGTAACGTACCAGCGAGGAGGATGCGGAGGGGCGTGCGCCTCCGTCGTGCATGAGCATTCGGTTGACGGTGAAGTTCGTCAGCGCCGAGATGATGCGGGCACCGACCACGGCTACCAGTAGCGGAGCGCCCATGCCCACCAGGACGAAGAGGGCGATAGCATCCACGAGGAAGCCGGTCAGGAAAGACGATGCCAGGAAGGCAAGCAGCGGTGCGTAGATGAGTGCCGAGTCCTGCAGGGGCCTAAAGTGGCTGGTCGGGTTGCCGGGCTCGTAGACCTTCACGATGGGTACCTGCACCAGTTCCACGTCTGCGCGGGTTGCGCGTAGCAACATGGAGAACTCGTACTCGTACTTATCGCCGGGAATCTGCAGCAGCCAGTCCAGGATCTGCGGGGTGAAGCCGCGCAGACCGGTCTGGGTGTCTGCCACGCGGGCGCCGGTCGCCAGGGCGAAGAAGCCTACGGTTGCGCTGTTGCCA
>ERZ773075.1526-NODE-1526-length-11489-cov-51.6379_pt1 | contig 11489 bp, 8 predicted proteins | sample MGYA00580614_ERZ773075 | MGnify/ENA primary metagenome ERZ773075 (study PRJEB29015, sample SAMEA2738021) | human oral metagenome | biome: human oral; feature: human-associated habitat; material: dental | place: China | collected 2043 ... | reverse complement strand
CGCCGGACGACGAGCGCCCGAGCGGCCCCGGCCGCCCGAGCCCGTCACACGGTACGGCGCAGGATGACCGAGTCCCAGCCGCCCAGGCGCGCGGGCGCACCCGTGCCGGAGGTGGTGGCCTCCTCGGCCGGCAGCGAGGCGAGGAGCACCCGCTCGGCGCCGCTCCACTCCCCCAGGTCCAGCCCCTCGGCCGACAGCCGCCGTCGCAGTGCGGAGCCCTCCCCCGTCTCCAGCCCCTCGCGCGCGCAGGAGGCCAGCAGCAGGAGCTGCTCGCGCTGGCCGTCGTCGCCCACGAACTCGCGCAGGATCGTCCAGGACCCGGCGTCATCGGCGTCGAGCAGGCGGAAGGTGCCCAGCGCCGCGGCGTCGTCGTCGTGCCGCAGGGCGATGAGCGCCCGGTAGTGCTCGAAGACGCTTCCCGACACCCCCACCTGGCTCGCGGCGTTGACCTCGGTGTGGTTCGGGGTCACGTCGATCCACGGCGTCCCCTCGGTGAAGCCCGCCTGCGCACCGGCGTCCCACTGGACGGGAGTGCGGGCGTTGTCGCGCGAGTTGACCAGCAGACTCGCCAGGACCGCCTCCGGGTCGTCGCCCGCGCTCACCCGCTCGTGGTAGTGGTTGATGGACTCCAGGTCCCGATAGGAGTCGATGCCGGTGAGGACCGTGTTGGTCTGGCCGATCTCCTCGCCCTGGTAGACGTAGGGCGTGCCGCGGTGCATGTGGAGGATCGAGGCGAGGGTCTTGGCGCTGAGCTCCCGCCAGGCGGGGTCGTCGTCGCCGAAGCGGGAGACGGCGCGGGGCTGGTCGTGGTTGTCCCAGTAGGTGGAGTTCCATCCCCTCTCACGGGTGATGCGCCCCGACTCGTCCGTCTCGGGGGCCAGCGCCGCCTGCCAGTCGGCGAGGTTCCTCTTCAGGACGACGCGATCCACGGGCCGGGGGTCGAACTTGCCTCCCGGGCCGTTCGCCAGGTCCACGTGCTCGAACTGGAAGACCATGTCGACCTCGGCCCGCGCCGGGTCGGTGTAGAGCGGTGCCTCGGCCAGGGTGGCCCCCGGCATCTCCCCGACGGTGATGACGTGACCGCCTCGTGGTGCGAGGACCGCCTCGTTCATCTCGTGGAGGAACTCGTGGATGCGAGGCCCGTTGACCACCAGGGAGGCGCCGTCGCCGAACAGGTCGCCGTCGTGCTCGACACCGTCGGCCAGCGGGTAGGTCTTGGAGATGAAGTTGATGACGTCCATGCGGAAGCCGTCGACGCCCCGGTCCAGCCACCGGCGCATCATCTCGTGGACGGCGCGGCGGACGTCCTCGTTCTCCCAGTTCAGGTCGGGCTGCTTGGTGGAGAACAGGTGGAGGTAGAACTCGCCACTGCCGGAGTCCCAGGCCCAGGCGGATCCGGAGAAGAAGGACCCCCAGTTCGTGGGCTCGGTGCCGGGCTGGCCGGGCTCCAGGCCGGGGACGTCGCGGGCGGGCCGCCAGATGTACCAGTCGCGCTCGGGGGCGTCCTTCGAGGCGCGCGAGGCGCGGAACCAGTCATGCTCATCGCTGGTGTGGTTGACCACCAGGTCCATCATCAGACGCATGCCGCGCGCGTGGAGGCCCGCGATGAGCTCGTCGAGGTCGTCGAGGGTCCCGAAGAGCGGGTCGATGTCCTCGTAGTCGGAGATGTCGTAGCCGTTGTCGTCCTGCGGCGATCGGTAGACGGGGCTCAGCCACACGACGTCGACGCCGAGCGCGTCGAGGTGGTCGAGACGGCGGGTGATGCCGGGGATGTCGCCGACGCCGTCGGCGTCGGTGTCCTGGAAGGAGCGGGGGTAGACCTGGTATACGACGGCGCGACGCCACCAGTCGGCATCGTCGCCGACGTGGCGGGGCTGGGGAACGAGGGAGGAGTGGCTCATAGGTGCAGACCCTACGGGTTCGGACAGCGCGAGGGCGACGGCGACTCGGCGCGGACGGGCGCGTTGTCGCCTCAGGACCGATGCCAGTACGGAAGCGGACCGATCTCGACGCGGAACTCGACCGATCTCGGCACGGAACTCGACCGATCTCGACGTGACGCGCCGATGGTCCGGGGCCGGCGGCCCATCGGGCAGAATGCCGCCATGACAGACGCACGATCAGACCCTCGCGGTTCCCGCGAGCCCGGTCCGTGGGCCGGGCTCAGCGACACCCAGCGGACGATCGTCCTGGCCCTGCTGCGCCACGGCCGCCTGTCCCGTCCGGAGATCATGAGGATCGTCGGCATCTCGCCCGGCTCGATCACGCGTCTGACCGCTCCACTCGTGGACTGCGGACTCCTCATCGCCCGCACTGAGCGTCCGACCGGGATGGGGCGTCCCCAGTCCCCTCTGGAGGTGCGCGCCGAGGCGGAGACCATGATCGGGGTGAACCTGTCCGGTGAGGCCCTGACCGCGGTGCTCACCGATCTGCATCTGAACGTCCTGGCCACGACGCGCCGCGCCCTGCCCGGCCACGCCCCCGCCGACGCCGTCACGGCACTGGCCGACGCCGCGACCGAGCTGTCCCGCTCCGGGCCGGACGCCCCCGCCCCGTCCTGCGCCGGGGTGAGCCTGGGCGGCGCCACCACCGCGGGGCGCACGGTCGCCGACGCCGCGTTCCTGGGATGGAACCAGGTGCCCCTGGCCGAGCTCGTCGAGGAGCGGCTGCATGCGCCGACAACCGTCGGCAACGACCTGGTGGCGCTCACCCTGCAGGAGGCCTGGTTCGGCGCGGGACGCGAGCACGATCGCCTGGCCCTGCTCACGGTCGGCGCCGGCGTCGGCCTCGGGCTGGTCGTGGACGGCGAGGTCGTCACGACGCCGGACGCCGAGCTCGGCCTCATAGGCGGGGTCCCGGTCCCCGACGACGGCCGGCCGGCGACCTCTCTCCCGGCGATGGACTGCCTGACCAGTCCGGCCATCGAGCGCGCGTGGGCGGAGCGGGCGCAACGGGGAGTGCGGGCGCAGCAGGGGCGGCGGAGTCGTTCCCCGCTGCCCGCCGCCCGGATCGTGGACCTGGCGAGGCGGGGCGAGGCGAGCGCGGTGACGATCTGCTCGTCCTACGCGCGGCGCATCGGCCGCCTCATCGCCATGGCGGCCGCCTTCACGCTGCCCGACGTCGTCGTGGTGGCGGGCGAGCGGGCCGAGGCGGCGGCCCTGTTCGAGGACCAGGTGATGATCGGCGTGGCGTCGGTCAGACGTCCCGACGCGGCCCCCATCGACATCGTCGTGCGCGAGCACGACCGCGTCGGCTGGGCCCGGGGAGCGGCGGCGCTGGCGCTGAGGGCACGGGTCCAGGGCCGCCTGTAGCACCCGGAGCGTCCGAGGCATCCGCTCCGGCGACGTCCTGTGGCATCCGGGGCATCCGTGGCATCCGGGACACCCGCCCGCCCGGTCCGCCCGCGCCGCGCATCGCCCGGTACGGTATGTGCGTCTCCTCTCATCGGCAACGCTCGCACGACCGCCCGCGGACACCTCGTCGCGGGCGTTGCGACACCAGCAGCGAAGGGTTGAAATCAGTGTCCTCCCCCCTGTCCGACGCCCCTGCGGAGCCCCGCCCGGCTCCCGCCCGGCCGGAGGCCGTCGTCCGCGTGGGCGACGACGTCCGCTTCACCGTCCTGACCGATCGGCTCATCCGCATGGAGCGCTCCGCATCCGGCGCGTTCACCGACGCCGCCACCCAGCTAGTCGTCTCCCGCGACCTGGGGGAGGCGCCCGCCTTCGACGTGCGCCGCGGCGAGGACCGCGTCGAGATCCTCACCGAGCACCTCCACCTGACCTACCAGCCCTCACGGGGCTTCTCACGCTCGGGGCTGAGCGTGACCATGCGCACCGCGGTCGTCAACCTGCACGGCGGGACCTGGCGGTTCGGGGACGAGTGGGACCCCGACGAGATGTTCCCGACCAACCTGGGCGGCACCTGCCGCACACTCGACGACATCGACGGCCGGGCGCGTCTGAGCCCCGGCGTCCTCTCCCTGACGGGCCTGGCGGTCATCGACGACTCCGCGTCCCTGCTCCTCCAGGAGGACCAGTGGGTCCGGCCGCGCCCGGGCGCGAGCCCCATCGACGGCTCGACCGGCGACCACGACCTGTACCTCTTCGGCTACGGACAGGACTACGGGCGGGCCCTGCACGACCTCTTCGCCCTGACCGGACCCACCCCGCTGATCCCGCGAGCCCTCCTGGGCAACTGGTGGAGCCGCTACCACCGCTACACCGAGGAGTCCTACCTCGCCCTCATGGACCGCTTCGCGGCCGAGGGCCTCCCCTTCTCCGTGGCCGTGCTCGACATGGACTGGCACCTGGTGGACATCGACCCGGCGATCGGCAACGGGTGGACCGGCTACACCTGGGACCCCGAGCTCTTCCCCGATCCCGGGCGCTTTCTGGACGCCCTGCACGATCGCGGTATGCAGGTCACCCTCAATCTTCACCCCGCCGCCGGCATCCGGCGCCATGAGAGGGTCTACGAACCGATGATGCGCCGGCTCGGCAGGGACCCGGCCTCGGGCGAGGCCATCGCCTTCAACATCGGTGACAAGGACTTCACCGCCGCCTACCTCGAGGAGGTCCACCACCCTCTGGAGGACGAGGGCGTCGACTTCTGGTGGCTCGACTGGCAGCAGGGCGGCGACACCGACATCCCGGGCCTGGACCCGCTGTGGATGCTCAACCACGTCCACTACCTGGACTCCGGGCGCCGGCGCACCCGTTCCGGGGCGGACGGTCGGCCGGAGCACTACCGCCGTCGTCCCGTCACCTTCTCCCGCTTCGCCGACGCCTCCAGCCACCGCACGCCCGTCGGCTTCTCCGGGGACACCATCACCACCTGGGACTCGCTGCGCTTCCAGCCCGAGTTCACGGCCACCGCCGCGAACATCGGCTACTACTGGTGGTCCAACGACATCGGCGGGCACATGTTCGGCCATCACGACGACGAGATGGCGGCCCGCTGGGTCCAGCTGGGCTGCTTCTCCCCCATCAACCGCCTCCACTCGGCGGACTCGGTGTTCAACTCCAAGGAGCCGTGGCGCTACAGCCGCGACGCCCGCGCCACCATGAGCGCCCACCTGCGGCTGCGCCACCGCCTCGTGCCCTACCTGTACACCTGGGCGCGCCGCGCCCATGCCGAGGGCATCGCGCCCGTGCGCCCCGTCTACCACGATGCGCCCCGGACGCCGGGCGCCTACTCCAACCGCACCGAGTTCCTCTTCGGGGACCTGCTGGTCGTGCCCGTCGTCCACAGGGCCGACCCGGTCAGCGCCCTGGCCCAGGAGCGGGCGTGGCTGCCCCGGGGCACCTGGTTCGACCTGCCCACCGGACGACGCTACGAGGCGCCGGCCGACGACGGGCGCTCGCTCGTCCTGTCCCGACCCCTAGATCGCGTCCCGGTGCTCGCCCGGGCCGGGAGCGTCATCGTCACCGCCGGGGACATCGGCGAGGCAGCCGGGGACAACCCCCGCAGCCTGTCGGTCCTGGTGGTGCCGGGTGCCGACGGCGAGTTCGTCCTGGAGGAGGACGACGGCTCCCCCGAGCCGGGAGCGGACGCCGTCGTGCGCACCCGCTTCTCGCTGTCCTGGGACGAGCGGGCCGCCACGGCCCGTCTGACGATCGTGCAGGAGGGGCCCGACGGCATCGTCCCCGCCGAGCGCGAGGTCACGATCCGCCTCCTGTCCGCGGGCGGCGCTCGGCTGCGCGCGAGCTCGAGCGGGGCCGGCGGGGCGCAGCGGGAACCGGTCGTCGCGCGCCGGGAGGCGGACGGCTTCACGCTGGGCGCCGGCACCGACATCGTCCTGGGGGCCGTTCGCCCCGCCGAGGGCGTCGAGCTCCTCCTGGCCGGAGTGCGCACCGAGCCGCCGTCCACGGCCGACGAGATCCTCTCCATCCTCGAACCCGTCCGGATCGCCTATGAGACCAAGGACGCGGCCTGGCGGGTCGTCGCCTCGGGGGCGAGGGGCGGGGCCCTCCTGGGCGGCCTGCGGGCGGCCGGTCTCCCCGACGACGTCCTGGCGGCCGTCACCGAGGTCGCCGAGGCCCCCGAGGCGGCCGGGGCCGGCGCCGACGGACAGGAGGCTCCGTGAGCTCCGGCCCGTCTCCCGCCCCGAGCCCCGGGCTTCCCCTGGCCGGTCGCACCATCGTCGTCACCGGGGTGAGCCGACGCGCGGGCATCGGGCACGCCGTCGCCTGCCGGGCCGCCGATCTCGGCGCATCACTGCTGTGCCACCACTTCTCCCCCCATGACGCCGAGCAGCCCTGGGGCGCCGACTCCGTCGGGGCGACGCTCGACTCCGTACGAGGTCACCTGGTGGCCGGGGCGCAGCTCATCGACATCGAGGCCGACGTCCGCGACCCCGGGGCGCCGCAGGCCGTCATCGAGTACGCGGTCCGATCCCTCGGCACCGTCGATGCCCTCGTGTGCAACCAGGCGTCATCCGGTCGCGATGGCGCCCTGGAGCGGATCACCGCGGCCGACCTCGACCACCACTGGGCCGTGGACGCGCGGGCCTCGCTGCTGCTCGTGCAGGCCTACGCCGAGCACGCCGCCGACCGCCACGAGGCGGAGCCCGGCGGCGGGAGCCGTGAGAGCGGCGGAGGCGCTGGAAGCTCTGGAGACGCAGTCCTGCGGGGATCGGTCGTGCTCATGACCTCCGGCCAGGGCCTGGGGCCCATGCCCGAGGAGATCGCCTACTGCACCGCCAAGGCGGCCCTGGCCGGGATCACACCCTCGCTCGCCGCGGGCCTGGCCGAGCGGGGGATCCGCCTCAACACCGTCAACCCCGGCCCGGTGGACACCGGCTACATGGACGCCGCGACACTGCGCGCGGTCGACGCCATGTTCCCCTCGGGTCGCACGGCCCGGCCACAGGATCCGGCCCGCCTCATCTGCTGGCTGCTCACCGATGACGCCTCCTGGGTGACCGGCCAGGTCATCAGCGCCGAGGGCGGTTTCCGTCGCTGATGGCGGCGGCCGGCCCGGGCGCGGCGACCGAGCCGCGGTCGATCAGCGCCGCGCCCATGGTGAGGCGCTCGGGGGCCGCCCGCGGCTCGGCCAGTCGCCGCAGGAGCAGCTCGCCGGCCCGGCGTCCCACAGCGGCCCGATCGACGCAGACCTCGGTCACCAGGGCTCCCCCGGGGTCCCGGGGCACGGCCAGCCCGAGTGCGACGACCGACAGGTCCCCGGGCACATCCACGCCGTACGACCAGGCCGCGGCCAGGAGGCCCTCCAGGGCCACGGGGTTGCTCGACACCACGGCCGTGCAGCCGTCGCCGAGACGTCCGTCCCTCAGCATGGCGGCCCCGGCGATGGCGTTGTCCTCCACCGGACGGCGCAGCACCTCGACACCGCGGGCGCGCGCGACCCCGCTCATGGCCCGGGACTGGGCGCGGTAGACGTTGGCGAGGTCGCGAGTGGTGCGACGGGCCAGGTACAGCACGCGTCGATGCCCCAGCGCCGTCAGGTGGGAGACGGCCAGGTCCACCATCTGCTCGAAGTCCGCGTCCACCCCGTCGCCCCCGGCGGCGCCCGAGGCGCCGATGAGCACCACCGGGACCTCATCGCGCAGGAACCGCTCCCGCTCGTCGCCGGGCGTGACGTCCATGAGCACGGCCGCGTCCAGCGCCCGGGAGTGCACCAGCGCACGCAGGTCCTCGCGAGTATCGCGCGCCCGCACCAGGGGGGTGAAGACCCGGATCCCCTCGGTCTCCAGACGCGCCCTGAGGCCTGCGACGTAGCCCGAGTCATCGACGTCGATGGCTCTGGGCTGCATGCGGAACAGCACGCCCACGCTGCGCACGGAACGGGCCGCGAGCACCGAGGCATGACTGTTGGGGTGGTAGCCCAGCTGCTGGACGGCGCGAAGCACCCGTTCCCGGGTGCGCTCGCTGGTCGCGCGCTTCCCGGTGAGCACGTACGTGACGGTCGACGGGGAGACGCCGGCCAGTCGAGCGACGTCAGCTCGCGTGGCCGGCATGCCGGCTCCCCCGTCGGCGCTCCGATCCCGAGCGGCGGGAGCCGTCGGGGGCGCACTGGCCGGCGCGCCCCCGACGGGTCTCACTGCTTGATGCCACCGGCGGCCAGACCGGCGACGATGCGGCGCTGGAAGAGCAGCACCATGACGACCAGCGGCAGGGTCATGACGACGCCGGCCGCCATCTGGGAGCCGAAGGGCGTGTTGAACTGCGAGGCGCCGGTGAACTTCGACAGCAGCACGGTGGCGGGCTGCATGGCGGGGTTGTTGATCATCGTGACGGCGACGAGGAACTCGTTCCAGGCGCCGATGAAGATGATGATCGCCGTGGTGAAGATGCCGGGCGCGGCGATCGGGAGGATGACCTTGCGGAAGGCCTGGCCCGGGGTGCAGCCATCGACCATGGCCGACTGCTCGAGCTCCTGGGGCATCTGCCGGAAGAAGCTGGTCAGGTTCCACACCGCCAGCGGCAGGGAGAAGGACAGGTCGGGGATGATCATCGCCTGGTAGGTGTTGATCCATCCCCAGTCGGAGAAGTTCTTCAGCAGCGGCACGATGATCGCCACGAGCGGGAACATCGAGGTGGCCAGCACGACGAGCAGCAGGAGGCCCTTGCCGCGGAAGTCGAGCCGGGCCAGCGCGTAGGAGGCGAAGGTCGCGACCGCCAGCGCCACGATCGTGACGACGATCGACACGATGAGGGAGTTGACCAGCCCCTGGCCGAAGTTGTTCTTGGAGGAGAACACCGCCTCGTAGTTCTCCAGGGAGGGGTGGCGCGGCCACCAGCTGTTCTCGAAGATCTCGCTGTCCGTCCGCAGGGACGACACGACCATCCAGTAGAAGGGCGCCAGGCAGTAGATGACGATGAAGCCGATGCCGACGGTGGACCAGATCCCGGCCCACGAGGTCTTCTTCCTGTTCTGCGCGACGCCCTGCGCCGCTGGGGACGAGGTGGTGGCGGTTGCGGTGCTCATGCCTGGCTCCTGACGCCGGAGGAGGGGGTGGAGGGAGTGGACTGGGCGGACTCGGGGACGGCCCCCGACGTCGGACGCCGCTTGGGCAGGAAGACGGAGGCCGGCAGCTTACCGCCCCTCCTCCTCTTCCTCTCCACGCTCGCCCCGAGGTCGGCGCCGGTGATCCTGACGAAGGCGAAGGCGAAGATGAAGACGTACAGGAACAGGATGAGGGCGTACGCGGCCGCGGATCCGTACCGGAGGTTGGAGGCCTCGTCCTGGACGAGCATGGAGATCGTCTCGACCGAGCTCTTGCGCGCGCCGATGAGGATGTAGGGCAGGTCGAACATGCGCAGGGCGTCGAGGGCGCGGAAGAGGACGGCGACGGCGAGCGCGGGCTTGACCAGCGGGAGGGTGATGCTGGTGAAGCGCCTCCAGGCGTTCGCCCCGTCGATCTTGGCGGCCTCGTACACCTCGTCCGGGATGACCTGGAGCCCGGCGAGGGTGAGCAGCCCGATGTAGGGGGCCGTCTTCCACACGTCGGCGATGATGATCGCAGCCTTGGCCGAGGCGTTTCCCGAGGCCCACATGATGTGCTGGCCGAGGACCACGTTGGCGATGCCGTCCTGGTTGAAGATCCATCCCCACAGGATGGCGGAGACGGCGGTGGGGATGGCCCACGGCACCAGGATGGCGGCGCGCACGAAGCCGCGGCCCCGCATCGCCTTGTGCATGATGAGCGCCATGGCGATGCCCAGAACCGTCTCCAGGACGACGGTGACGACGCCGAAGAGCGTCGTGTTCCAGGCGGCGGTCCAGAACCGCTCGCCCGCGGAGGTGACGATGTCGGTGTAGTTCTTCAGGCCGACGAAGGGTTCGACCTTGGAGACGAATCCGGTCTCCTTGTCCAGGCCCGCCTTGCCGTACAGCGACTGCTGCAGGGACTGGAGGACGGGGATGATGATGACGACCGTCAGGACGAGGACGGTGGGGGAGATGAGTAGCCACGCGAGGCGCGATTGCGCCCTGCTGGACTTGGACCGGCGGTTGACGGCCGCCGGCGAGGACGACGACGTTGTGCTCATGAGTGCTTCTCTCGTGCCAGTGCTCTTGACCAGGGCCTCGACGCGCCCTCACCGGTGGCGCCGCCTCTTTCAAGGCGGCGCCACCGGTGAGGGTCGGGCGCTCAGGCCTGGAGCTTCTTCAGGGCCTCCTCGAGGCCGGTGATGGCCTGCTCGGCCGTGGTCTGCTGCTGGATCGCCGGGAAGACGGCGTCCTGGATCGCCGCCGTCACGTCCCCGTAGGCCACGGCCTTGGGACGGGCCTCGGCGGCGTCGAGGGAGGCGCGCAGAGTCGGCAGGTAGGGGTACTTCTGAAGCATCTCGGAGTCCTCGTACAGGGAGCCGAGGATGGGCGCGTTCGACTGCTTGTCGAGCATGTACTGCTCGGACTCCTTGGTGGTCCACCACTGGATGAACTTCAGAGCGGTCGCCTTGTTCTTCGAGAAGGCCGAGACGCCGCAGTAGTGCCCGCCCAGGGTGGGCACGAAGCTCTTGCCGTCGATGCTGGGCAGGGCGGCCACGTCGAACTTGTCCGCGCCGAGGTTCTGGAGGTTGTTGGCGTACTGGAAGGGCCACTGGCGCTGGAAGACCAGGCTCCCCCTCTCGAAGGCGGCACGGCTCTTCTCCTCATTCCACTCTCTGGCCTCGGAAGGAATGTAACCGTCCTTGAAGCCGTCCATGAGGTTCTGCAGGCCCTTGATGGACTCCGGTGAGTTGACGACGACCTGGCCCTCGTCGTCCAAGAAGTCGCCGCCGGCGGTGTGGATGAACTCCGCGGTGCAGCACGTCAGCCCCTCGTACTTGGAGAGCTGCCCGCCGAAGCCGCCGATGTCCTCATGCCCGGGCAGCGCGCGCACGGCATCGACGGCGGACTTGATCCCGTCCCAGGTGGTGGGCACCTCCACGCCGGCCTCGGCGAGGAGATCCTTGCGGTAGTACATGAGCGGGGCGTCGGTCACGTAGGGCATGGCGAAGAGCTTGTCCCGGTAGCAACCGGCGTCCCAGACCGGCTGAATGATGTCGTCGTTCCTGAGATCGTCCATGGGCAGCTCGAGGATCCACTGGTTGGCGGCGAACTCGGCGACCCACACGACGTCCACGGAGATGACGTCGTAGGCGTCGGACTGGGTCTGGGCGTTGTTGATGAGGGACTGACGCTGCTGGTCCGCCGACTCGGAGAGCTCGATGAGCGTGACCTGCTCATCCGGGTTCTGCTCGTTCCACTCATCGAGGTGGGCCTGCACCATGCCCCCGGAGAAGTCCTTGCCCTGGACCCAGGTGATCGGGCCCGTGCCGGAGAAGTCGGCGGTCGCGCCGCCTCCACCGGAGTCGCCTTTGGAGCAGGCGGCCGCAGCACCGAGGGCCGCGACGAGGGCGGAGCCCTGGATGAACCGACGCCGTGGGAGCGAGGTAGCCATCTGTAGTTTCCTCCTTGAAACGCCATGACAGGGCATGGCGGACGTGTCGTGGGAAGATCCGTTGTCGACGCGCGTCGACAACGTG
>ERZ773075.1523-NODE-1523-length-11513-cov-146.99_pt1 | contig 11513 bp, 8 predicted proteins | sample MGYA00580614_ERZ773075 | MGnify/ENA primary metagenome ERZ773075 (study PRJEB29015, sample SAMEA2738021) | human oral metagenome | biome: human oral; feature: human-associated habitat; material: dental | place: China | collected 2043 ... | reverse complement strand
TAGTCTATAGTTAATAATTCACCACAAATAGAGTAAGAGTTTAATAATCATGCGATTATTTCGTGCGACAGTTGCCTTGTGCGCTTTGTTGCCTCTCACGGCCTGCGCCATAGTTGTTCCGCCACTTCATAGCCCTACTCCCACCCCACTTCCGGACCCGGTTACTACTTCAAAGTCCGCTGTGCCGCAGGAGGTAGCAGAGGAACAGCACCCGCAGAAGGATGTCACAGTTGGGGAATTCCTGAACGCCGGGTTGTACCGCCCGGAGTCAAATGCGTTTGGCACATTCCGACCTTGCGCAGAAATCAGCGCGGAGCAATGGCAGGAACTCGGGTGGAATGTTGAAGACCGGGAGAGCGTTTCGCGCAACGACAAGCCTTCGAAGTATAGCTCATTGTGCAACATCAAGGCGGTTCCAGGCAAGAATCTGGGTAGGGCGTTCCTCAGCGTAAAATTTGAGGAGTATGACAAGGAAACTGCCACTGATAATGTTCGGGGTGATCGGGAAGATTTCAGCACCCTGGAGGTGAAAAAGCCCAAGGGTTTTTATGTCTACGCGACCGATGATTCGTTCTCTTCAACGGTCACTCAAACCTGTATGGCGGGGGTGCTAACGAAGCGAGGTCGCATCGCATTCGGATACACAAGTCCATTTATCGACCAGAGCCGCACGGGGAAAACAAAGGTGTGTCAGACTGCGGTGGATTCGTTGCAGCGAATCCTGGACACACCAGTGTTTGCCCCCGCACCAGCGTCGGCACCAAGTCCAGAACCTGGGGCACAAGCTGCTACTCCTCCACCGCAACCGGGTCCCGTCCCAACCCCTTCACCAGCACCAGCCCCGCCAGCGCCAACATTCACACAGGTACTTGGTGTTGGTGACTATCAACCACGGGATCAGGTTGCCCCGATCTTTAATCCGTGCACGCAGATTTCTGCCGAACAATGGCAGAGCCTAGGGTGGCGAAGAACGCCTGACAAAACCGTTGCTGACGAATATGCGCCCTACTATTCCTGCATCTTCCGAAATCATGATGACAAACTGCGGGAGGTGTTTGGCATAGAGGTCACGTATAAAACCCTTGATGAGCAGTTGGAGAAACGAATCCTCCTCGATAAGGTCATCGTGAATAAGCCGGACACCTATACCCTCGTAAATTTCACCAATGCTGAGGAGTGGAACTGCAGCGTTGGTGTTGTTACCTCCTTGGGCCGGATCACGGCAACCTACGTGCAGGGTCGTGATGATCCGCAACCGCGCATCACTAAGAAACAGGCCTGCCAACGGGCCGTCGATCAGCTGCAGACTGTGTTTGGGTTGAAGTATGAGCCACCAGCAGTAACACCAAAACCTACCTCGTAATGGAGCATGATTATGTTGTTCAAATTTCCGCGCGTTTTTCTGGCCGCAGCCAGTGCCACTAGTATCTTGGCGCTTAGCAGCTGCGTTCTCCCCACCTCGCTGCCGACGTCGTCAGTGTCGGGGCAAGCCGAGGCTTCCCAATCCTCTGCCCCTGCAGTCGATAATTCCCAGTCTGCCAACGCTAAAGGCCTACCCAACCATACTATTGGTGAGGTATTGGAGATCGGGAAGTATCTCCCAGAGCAAAATGGCCAGGAGGCTTTCCATCCGTGTCGGGACCTCACGAAAGAGCAGTGGGATTCATTGGGGTTGGAGGTAGAGCCGTACGATCCGCAGAAAGATGTGTTATCCATAGACTCAACGTTGTGTCAGCCGAAGATGAAGGAGCAAACCAAGGATAACAGCAAATCAGTCACCATCATGGCGGATTATCGTGACATCAAGGAGGTGCTCAAAAACGCTAAGCGCCAGGATAACATCAATGTGAAGAAGCCGGATTATGTGTATTTTTACACTAATTCTAAAGTTAGTAAAGATTCATGCACTGCGGCAACCGTAACGAATCAGGGACGGTTTGCCGTACAGGCTAACGAGTTTATGGCTAATGAAGACCCACCCATGGAGCCGATGTGTCAACGAGCACTAGACATTATGCAGAAAATATTTCAATTCCCGGCTCAAAACCAGATAGCATCGGCTCCGCCCACCACACCGGTGGATCCCTCGGCAGCACCGGCCACCCCGCAGCCAACGCCACCACCGACAACATCGGCTGCTCCGGAGCCCCCGGCGTCGACAAGCAATAATGCCCCGACGGGTCAGACCCTTGGGGAAAAACTGGGCGTGGGGAAGTTTCGGATCACCGATCCTCCCCGCAAAACTTTTAACGCGTGCACCGAAATCACGCGGGAGCAGTGGCTAAGTCTCGACCTCAAGGTCAAGGAAGAAGCACCGCCACCACCTATTCCAGGAAATACTCAACCGGAATACCAATCATTGAAGAATTGTCATGTACTGAATAATCCTGGGGGTAAAGAGCCCACCGAACAGTTCCAGGTCAGGGCTTCTTATGTAGATTACGTATTTTATATGAGTTCTCACAAGCTGGTGGTGAATGTCAAGGTAAATAAGCCAGACTATATTTACCTGTTTGAGGAAAACCGCAATACCAAGGAAAACGTGTGCTCAGCTGGTGCAGTAACGAATCGCGGTCGGATGGAAGTGTGGGCAAACATACAGCGTTCGACGGCCCCTGAACCAACGAAAACGAAAGAACAGGCTTGCCAACGAGCTGTGGATCGGTTGTTGGAGATCAGCAATCTAAAGGCCGAGGCTTTGGAGAATCCACTACACATGGAATAAGTCACCCATTACCCCCACACATACGATCATCACCTGCATATTTGATACATGCGTGGGGGTAGCGGAACACGTCTGAGGAACATTTGGATAGGTGGCGGACTTTAGTCTATAGCTAACGATTTATCGCAAACGAACTGGGAGTTTGATGTTTTATGCGACCTATTCGCACAATAATTATCGCCTGTGGGGTTGCGACGCTCACTGCGTGTTCCCTCATTGATAACTCTGATGATAATCCCCCCGCCGATCCGGCAGCTCCGGCGGAAAGCACCACCGCACAGCAGGAGTCGGAGGCTCATCCACCAAAAGATGTGACTATTGGGGAAATGCTCAATGCTGGCATGTATGCTCCCGATTCGACAGCGTATGGTCTTTTCCGGCCGTGCGGCGGCGACATAGGCCTACCGCAATTACGGGAGATTGGGTGGAAAGTAGATTCCGCCTCAAGTAATCAAGATGATCTGGAAAATATGAATGTCAATAAGTTAAAAGACATTGCCGGTTCATCGTTTTACTGCTTCCTCAAAGGAATACCCGGGAAACAGCTGGGTTCGGGGCATCTTTCGGTGAATTATAAAAGCTATGATGAGGTGACCCAGCTTGAGGGGGTGCGGGAGGCCCGGGAGGATTTAAATAAGCTCAATGTGAAACGGCCGATAGGATACTATATTCACGACGCCGAATCTTCCACCACTAATTCAGATAAGGTTCAAAAGTGCAGTGCGGGGGTCATGACTAAGCGGGGCCGGATCACATTTGATTATCAAAGCCCATTCATGGATTCCTCCACCACCGGCAAGGAAAAGGTGTGCCAGACCGCGGTTGATTCATTGCAAACAATCTTAGACATGCCCATAACCGCTGCTCTGGCAGCAAATCCGGCACCGGAACCCACACCCGCACCGGGGTCTGAAGCCCCAACAACCCCGGTAAAGCCAGCAGCCCACGCGGTGGCGGCGGGGCCGGAGCTGAAATTCCAGCCGGCACCAGGTTTTTCCTCTCATGCCCCGGCGCCGCAGCAGTCCCCCGCGAACCCGGAAAAGCCAGAAACCCCTGCCACCCCGGCGCACCCAACGGATCCCGCCCAATCGTCGCAAACATCGCAACCGCAGCAGCCGACAGATCCCACTGGTTCGGAGAAGCCGGAAGACTCGCAGGTGCCCACGTTTGCGAAGGTACTTGGTGTTGGCGAGTATAAGCCACAGGACAAGCTTCGGGGTAGTTTGGGAATCTTTAATGCGTGCGAGGAGATCACCGCGGAGCAGTGGAAGAGCCTCGGACTTGTGCCATTTGATGACCCCAAACTTAATGTCGCTAAGGATGTTCCCCCTTACTATTCATGTTTTTACCGCACCGGGGACAGCGACAAGGAGTTCCAGGAAATGCTGGTGGCGGAATCCACGTTTAATCCCTTGGAGGGGCAAATGAAGCACATGACCCCGTTGGATCATATTAAGGTCAATAAACCCGAGAATTTTTATCTCATAGATTCACCGAACGCTAAGGAAAAGCAGTGTTCGGTGGGCGTGGTTACTTCCCGCGGCCGGTTCACCCTCAACTATGGAAATAAGATAGCCACGGAGTCGATCTCGAAGGAAGAGGCATGCCAGCGGGTGGTGGATAAGATGCAGGCCATTTTGGCTCTCAAGTATGAGCCCCCGGCGGAGAAGACTGCCAAACCGTCGACGGAAAAGGCCGCACCGGAATCCGCCCCGAAGGCGCAGTCACCCAGTGATGCACCGGCGGGTTCGAATGCTCCCGAGACTTCCGAAGCCCCGAAGGCGCCGGAATCCACGCCCGAGTCCGCCCCGAGTACGAGCGGAGCGTAATCATGATGTTGAGGCATGCCCGTATTGTTCTTGCTACCGCCAGCATTGTGCTGCTCAGCAGCTGCGCTTTGCCAACGTCGGTGCTGCCGCAATCGGCTTCCGGTGATCCGCAACCGTCCGGTACGGCGCAATCGCAGGGTTCAGACAGCGGCGATTCCGGCACCGATGCCAAAACCACCGATGCGGGGAAGCAGGATTCCTTTGCTAGCCGCACGGTTGGTGAGGCGCTGGAGATTGGGAAATTTAGCCCCGAGCAGCACAGCCAACCCGCATTTAACCCATGCCGTGAGGTGACTGAGGAGCAGTGGAAATCGTTGGGGTTGCAGGTGAATCGGGTAGACGACGGCACCACCGAATCGTCCACAATATGTTCGCTCAAGGTGATCCCGGAGCAGACGGAACCGGCCCAGTCCACGATCATTACGGGGAATTTTAATCCGCTCAGCGAGGAGCTGGAGAAAGGTGAGCGCCTGAATAATGTGAAGATCAACAAGCCAAGCTACGTGTACTTGTATTCTTCAAACAAGCCTTACCGGGATATTTGTTCGGCAGGCACCATGACGAATCGGGGCCGGGTCACGGTGTCGTATGGCGAGTTTTCCAACAAGGTGGCTCCGCCTTCTGCGGAGAAAACCTGCCAGAAAGCGGTGGATGTTTTGGAGGGGATTTTTAACCTACCAGTGTTACCGCCCACAGCAGCATCGGCGGCCCCCGCGCCCCAGGCCACCCCCACGTCCCAGGCCGTCCAAGCATCCCCAGCGCCGACGACCTCGGCGGCGTCGCCAAGCGTATCTGGCACGAAACCCACAAAGCCCGCTGATTCGGCGTCGGCAGGCGAAACGTTCCGGCAAAAGCTTGGGGTGGGCAAGTTCGACGATGATGAGGCGGTTCACAAAACATTCAACCCGTGCAAGGAAATCACGAAGAAGCAGTGGGAGTCATTAAAACTCAAGGTGAAGAGCGGTGAGCAGCCGACTCTCAAGCTTGGTCCTGACCAGGGGGACGCATACGAATGTTTCCTGGCGAGCACCGATGAGGGAGAGCATGCGGGCGAGGCGGTGAAAATTGCCGTGGATTACCTTGATTTCCTCACCCCGGACATTGGTAACAATATTGTGAATCTCAAGGCAAATAAGCCGGATTATGTCTATTTCTACGACAAGAATTCCGATCTTGCGGAGGACGAATGCACCGCTGGCGTGGTGACAAACCGGGGTCGGCTCAATCTGACCTTGCGGTTGGGAGAGAAAGCGGCGAAGCCCACGAAGGAGCAGGCCTGCCAGCGGGCCGCGGACCAGCTCATGGCGATCAGCGATCTTAAAGCGGAGGGGTTGGAAAACGTGCTTCATAAATAACCGACCCACCAACCATTATCCACAAGCAAAATTGTTCCAATAAACCCACGGGGTGCCCCCATAAATAAAACAACTACCTGCGTATTTAGCGTAGCCATGGGGTAATAACTCGATTCACGGGTAACCCGACACCTAGGCTGTAAGCAAACAACCTACCATTCGAATGGGAGATGAATTCATGCGTACATTCCGTTCCATCCTCGTCACTGTAGGCGTACTACTGCTTAGCGGGTGTGCCGTTCCCACAATGACGTCATCATCGCTGTTTGGCGGCTCGGGCACGGGTGCGCCTCAGGGGCAATCCCAGGCTGGCCCCGGGAGTTTACCCACGGAGCAGAATGGCCGGAATGGTCAGAATGTTCAGAAGGGTGACACGTTCGCTAAGGCACTCGGGGCGGGGTCGTTCGCCCCCGAAGAACAGGGCAATATGCTTTTTAGCCCCTGTGAGGAGATCACAAAGGAGCAGTGGCAAAGCCTGGGGTGGGAGTTACAGCATCTCCCGGATAAGGAATCAAGTAATTATGCTGTCAACTGCATATTGAAGAGCCCGGAAAAGGATGACAGTTATAGCATGTTGTCGATTACTACCGATAATTCCAAATACGATGATGTGATAAAGCACGGTAAAGATTTGAGCAGTCTCAAGGTGACGAAGCCGGAGAATGTGTATGTTTTCGACCAGTTTACGGAAGCCAGTCGGGATAGCGAGTGCAGTGCCGGTGTGGTGACAAATCGCGGCAGGCTGTCGGTGACGCTCAACAGTTATGTTTATTCGAGGTCCACGTCGAAGCCGTCGAAGGAAGAGGTATGTCAACAGGCTGTTGATAGCCTCACCGCCATGTTGAATCTGCCAGTTGAGGTGTCGGCACAGCCCAAGAAGAACCCCACGCCGAAGTCCTCCGAGAAGGCGACGCCGGCCGAGCGCCCCACGCAATCCGAACGGGCTCGATCTGGGGCGTCGAATAACGCATAATTTTTAGCTTTACGACGCCCCAAGCGGGAAACCTCCCACCGGTGGGGCGTCGACAAGCGAAAAACCCCAACATTGCTGTTGGGGTTTCGTTGTGGCACGGACCAGGATCGAACTGGTGACCTTCCACTTTTCAGGCGGACGCTCTACCGACTGAGCTACCGCGCCACTTGGCTGGAAAACCAGCCAGCGACCCTGACGGGACTTGAACCCGCGACCTCCGCCGTGACAGGGCGGCGCGCTAACCAACTGCGCCACAGGGCCGTGATGCACGCGTGTGCACGATTGATAACAATACACAGCGGGGCGAAACATAGGCAAATCCGCTGGTAACATGCCGGATAGAATGATGCCTCACGCTGTGGTTTGCGGCCTGGTTTACGCCCGCACTCCCCCACCGCACCCAGCCCCGCACGGAAAACAGCGCTCATACCCCACCCTGGAATGCGAAAATGGCGAGAAGATTTTTGCTTTCTTCTCGCCATCATGTGCGACCCTGACGGGACTTGAACCCGCGACCTCCGCCGTGACAGGGCGGCGCGCTAACCAACTGCGCCACAGGGCCATATTGAGTTAAAACACTCTATATGCGGATTTCAGCCGAAAAGGATCACCACCATGGAAACCATCAAGCCTTTAAATTCCACATATAGAGGTTTTGTACTCCCAACGGGATTCGAACCCGTGTCGCCGCCGTGAAAGGGCGGTGTCCTAGGCCCCTAGACGATGGGAGCTAGTGCGTCACAACAATGTGCTTCGCAGCTGTCGAAAACTATACTTGAAGCGGTACGCATTGACAAAACCACTGGTCATTTCAGGTATTTATGAGCATATTCACGGACCAATAGGGACAGCAATAGCACTAGTTGTGTCACAATTGACATCATGAGGAATTTTTCGCAAGTCGATGTTTTCGGCGCAACCCCCATTGCTGGCAACCCGGTCGCGGTGATTCACGATGCCGACGGGTTAACCGATGCGGCAATGCAACGTATTGCTCGGTGGACGAACCTGAGCGAAACCACGTTTCTACTCGCCCCAACCCAGCCGGGTGCCGACTATCGGCTGCGGATTTTCACGCCCAATGCGGAGTTATCGTTCGCCGGGCACCCCACGCTGGGGTCGGCGCATGCGTGGGTGGGTGATTCGGATCGGACGGAATTGGTGCAGGAGTGCGGCGCGGGGTTGGTGCAGTTGCGGAAATTGGATGGGTCGTGGCATTTTGCCGCACCGCCCACGCTGCGTTCCGGCCCGCTACAATCCAAGGATTTGTCGGAGCACATGACGGCGTTGGGGATTTCCCGGGTGTTGGATCACCAGTGGGTGGATAATGGCCCAGGTTGGGCGGTGCTTCAGGTGGAGTCGGCGGATGTGGTGCGGTCGATACGACCCAATTTCCTGCATTCTCGCCCGCTCATGGTTGGTGTTATCGGTAAGTCTTTTGATGGTTGGGAGATTCGGGCGTTCGCACCCAGGGTGGGGGTTGCGGAGGACCCGGTGACCGGTAGTCTGAACGCTTCGGTGGCGCAGTGGTTTGCCCGCACCGGCAAGGCGAAGGGAAGCTACATGGTACGGCAGGGCGGCAATGTGGGCCGCAATGGGCTAGTGCACATCAATATTGATGACGCCACCGACACGGTGTGGGTTGGTGGTGCCACAAGGACCATTGTGGAAGGCACCATTCATGTCTAACGGGGTTGATGGCGCAGAATATTGGAATCATAATTCGGCGTATCATCCCTGGATATTGCGGCAGATCGCCGGCCGCTCCGGGCTTACCGCGCTCGATGTGGGCTGCGGCGAGGGCTTGCTGTTGCAACGGTTATCGCCGCACTGCACCACCCTGGTCGGTATCGACCCCGACCCGTCAAGCATCGCTCGGGCACGTCGGCGACTGCCGCAGGCCACGTTGCTCACGCAGCTTTTCGACGACCTGCCCACCGACCAGTCTTTTGACCTGATTACCATGGTGGCGTCCCTACACCACATGGAGCTGGAACCAACCCTACACAAGGTCCGCCAACTGCTGCGGCCCAGCGGCCAGTTTCTGGTAGTGGGACTGTCGGCCCGGAAATCGGTGGCGGACTGGGTGATATCTGCCCTGTCGGTTCCGGTGGCTTCGATAGGGTCGACACTGCACCGAGAGGCGCGCGACATTGGGGTGCGGGTGGCCCAGCCTCGGGAAAGCCTGGCAGAGATCCGGGCGGCCGCCGCAAAGATTTTGCCTGGTGCCAGGATCCGGCGAGGCATGTACTACCGGTATTTATTGTCCTACCGACGCCCTACCTAGCGGGTTTCCGAATGACTTCATTGCAAGGACGGTTCAGGCCACGGATACCGAGGAATCCCATGGCTCCCGGCGGCATTCATCACCACTCCCCCACCGATAGTTTGCATGCAATAATTTAGCCACAAGTTGGGAGGCATAATGGGACTATGAACCCAACCCCGCAGCAACGAGCCCGAACCACACGGGAACCGCAGACCAATTGTGCGCTAGTGATGGCGCCGGGAAACCCGCGTTCCGACTACCGGAGGGCGTGGTAGCGATGGTGTGTATGCAAAGGGAGTTGTCTCGGCCGCCAACGTTTTTCAATCATGTTCCCGACGCGTGCCTGTTTGGCCTGGGCGGGTTGGTGTTTGTAGCGGCTTGGCTGTGGCCCGGCGCGGTCGTGTTTCCGACCGTGTTGCGGTGGGTGGGTGTTGCCATGATTGGTGTGGCGTTGATATTGATTACGGCAACCATGAGTGCACTGCGTCTGGCACGGACATCGACGAATCCGATTGATGCGCCGTCGCAGTTGCTGGTATCTGGCCCGTTTTCGTGGTCGCGGAATCCGCTGTATGTGGCCTACGTGGCGGCGTTATGTGGTTGCGCGTTGGTGAGCGGTTCCTGGTTGGCACTGGGGTGCCCATTGTTGGGGTTTGGTGTGCTAAATGGCCTGATTATTCCGATCGAGGAACTGCGCATGGCTGAGAAGTTTGGCGACGCCTATCGACGCTATTGCAGGCAGGTGCGCAGGTGGTTATAAAAAGGTATTGATTTCCACCAAAATTGTGGTGGCGAGCGTCTAGAATCATTGATGTTAACCACAAGAGCATAAAGAACTGTTTGTTAGGCACATGAGCACCGATCCAGATTTTTTGCAGGAAGCATCCGATCCTGAGGCTTCTCAACAGCCGGACCAAGACGGCAAGAGTATTGATAAAAAATCGGATGATGTGGCGGACCCATCAGCTCAGGAAAAACAAAATCTTAATGCTTCATCAGAGTTGATAGTGCTTAGCCCACATTATGCTGAAAAACATCATGGGCTCTATGTGAAGAAGTTAGAACAAGCAGTTCGCAATCCCAAAGTCAGAAATATAGCTCTGACCGGTGGCTATGGGACCGGTAAGAGTAGCGTTATTCAAGGACTGATTGAGAGAATCCACTCTTCGAAAGAGCTCAAAAAGATTCGACCAATCACTATTTCACTCCCTACGACTCAAATAGCAGACGATTCTGATTCCAGGGATGACAGTACAGACCGAATCCAGCGAGAAATAGTGAAACAGCTCCTATATCGAAGCAATCCGCGGAAAATGCGTGGTTCTCAATATCGCAGGATTACGCATGTCACGGCGACTCAGAGAGCAACAATATGTTTCATAGTAGCGGCAATTTTAACTTCTATTTTTTGGCTCCTGGCCAAACCAAACTGGCATTGGCATTGGTCCCAGGGAGGAAGTCTATGGGGATACTGGCAACCTGCCGTGGTTCAGACTATCTTGTGGGGACTGACGTTCTATATTGATTGGATATGGGTTAACAAACCTGCGCTTAAAGGGCTGCAATTTGGCCCAGCTAAACTTGAACTGGAAAAGAATGATTCCAGCTACTTTGACAAATATCTCAATGAGATCATCTATTATTTCGAGGTATCTAGGACCAACCTTGTCATCTTCGAGGACCTTGACAGGTTTGACGACCCCTACATATTTGATGCTCTGCATGAATTGAATGAGCTCATCAACATTTCACTCGGACAAGAACGTTTTACAGAACAGAAGCATCCTTCCGTTAAATTTCTCTATACTACACGTGATAGCATATTTGAACATAAGACTAAAGGAATCCTAGAAGATAACAATGCAAGGTATTCTCACCAACTTGAAATCGAGAATCGGACAAAGTTTTTTGATGCCATTGTGCCAATTGTCCCCTTCAGCACAACACACAACGCTTATGAGTATCTAAAATACCTACTAAATGATAGGCCTATAGCAATAGATCAAAAACTACTAGAAATTGTTGGTTCTGAGATTTCCGATTATCGTCTATTGGCAAATATTGTTTCAGAATTTCAAATATTTATCGAACGGATATCTACTTCCTGGGGCGGAAATAAAGAAGTAGAAGAATTTTTAAATGATCATGCCAATTATCTCTTCGCATTCATAGTATATAAAAATACCCATCTTACTGATTATGAAAAAATACAGACAGGAGAAAGTAACATTGACAAAATCAATATGAAATTCTTAATAATGAAATTGAGAATCAGAACAATGAGCCAGATGCTATTCTGGAGACTTAGAAGCTTATTCAGGCGTTGTAAATTACGACCCCTACCAGCCGGTGAACGATCACC
>ERZ773075.1521-NODE-1521-length-11550-cov-3.03854_pt1 | contig 11550 bp, 7 predicted proteins | sample MGYA00580614_ERZ773075 | MGnify/ENA primary metagenome ERZ773075 (study PRJEB29015, sample SAMEA2738021) | human oral metagenome | biome: human oral; feature: human-associated habitat; material: dental | place: China | collected 2043 ... | reverse complement strand
TATCAGGTAGACAAAGCGGACTTTCAGGCTGCTTGGTGTGCCGTTCGGCATCGTCCAAAGCAGCCTGAAAGTTGCCCAAGCGCTCGATCACTGCCGCCCATTCGACCAGACGGCGGTAGGCATCGGTAAACCAGCCGAAGCTGTCCTGGATGCGGGCAAAGGACGTGCGCGTCTGCATCATGTCGCCGAAAGTGAGCGTTTTGGCCAGATACATCGGCAGCGTGGCGAGAATGGGAATGAAAATGCTGATGCGCACATAAGTCGCCCAAAAGGTGCCGTAACGGAATTCGCAGTTGGTCAGGCGGAACCAGTTGTCGCGGATGCGCTTGAAACGCTGTTTCAGACGGCCTTGCTCGGCCTCCGCGCCGTGGTAAAACGCCACCTGTTCGGCATGGTCGCGCACGCGCAGCAGGGCGGCGCGGTAGTCGGCTTCGCGGTGCTGGCGCTCGATATTGAGGTCTTTGAGTTTGCGGCCGACAAAATGCGCGGCCAGCGTGCTGAGCGCGGAATAGGCCAGCGCCACCCACACCAGATAGCCGTGTACGGTAAAGCTGCGGCCGCCCAGCTCAAAGGTTTGCACGCCCGACAAGCCCCACAACACGCCGACAAAGGCGCTGAATTTGGCGATATTGTTGATAAACGACAGCAGCAGGCTGATGCTTTGCGAAGCCAGAAGCGACGCATCTTCGGCGATACGCTGGTCGGGGTTGTCCGGCTCGCCGCCAAGCTGCAGGCGGTAATGCTTGTGGCCGCCGAGCCATTCGCGCTGAAACTGCGCCGTAAGGTGCGTGCGCCAGCGGAACACCAGCCGCTTCTGCAACCATTCGGCGCAGACGATACAGGCGATAATCATTGCCATATAGCCCAAATATTCAACGATTAAGGCAGGCATCGCCTTGCCGTCAAACGCCGCCAGCGCATCGTAAAAACGCTTGTCCCATGCCGCAATCCACACGCTGATGGTGGTGGAAAACAGGGTAAAAGCGATGATGGCGGCCAAAAGCAGCCATTCGCGCCATTGCGACGCGCCCGCCCAAAACGGACGGGCAAGGCGGAAAAATTGTTGGATGAGTTTTGCCATATGCTTACTTTCGCGCTGCAAAAGGCCGTCTGAACCGAATGGTTGGGTTTCAGACGGCCTTTGCGTTTATGGTCGTGTGGACACGGTAACTTCCGCCGACATCCCCGGCGACAGGCGTTCCCAATCTTTCTGCCCGGCATCCAGCGTGATTTTCACCGCGATGCGCTGGGCAATTTTCACGAAGTTGCCCGTGCCGCTGTCGGCCTTAATCAGGCTGAATTCGGAGGCGGTGGCGGGGGCGATTTGGCTGACTTTGCCGCTGAACGCCGTGCCGCCGAGCGCGTCGACGGTGATGGTGGCACTCTGGCCGACGCGCACGTTTTTCATGTCGGTTTCCTTGATGTTGGCGATCACCCAGCGCTCGGGTGGCACCACCGACATCAGTTGCGTGCCTGCGCTGACGAGCTGGCCGTTTTTCACCGCCACTTCGCCGAGTTTGCCGCTGGCGGGGGCGTAAATCACGGTGTGTCCGAGCTCTTGTTCCGCCAAATCCAGCAGCGCCTGCGCGTTGGCGATGCCCGCTTGTGCGCCTTCGCGGCCGACGCCTGTGTTGATAATGTTTTGCTGCGCCACGGCGTATTGCTGGCGCGCCTGCTGCAAGCCCGCTTCGGCTTGTTTGACGGCGGTTTGCGCGGCATCTCGGCTGCTTTGCGACACAGCATCGGGCGAAGCGGTCTGAATGCGCTGCCACTCGCGGCGGGCGCGGTCAAGCTGGGCTTGGGCGTTGTCAATCACCGCCTGATTGGCTTTGGATGCCGCCAGCGCGGAAGCCTTGTCCTGCGTGGTTTTGCTCAACGCCGCCTGCTGAGCCGCCAAGCCTGCCTTTGCCTGCGCCACTTTCGCCTGATAGGGCGCGGGGTCAATCTCTACCAGCGGGTCGCCCTTTTTCACTTCGGCAAAATCGTTCACCAAAACCTTCTGCACATAGCCGCCCACGCGCGGGCTGACCACGGTAACGCTGCCGCGCACATAGGCATTGTTGGTGTACACCTCGCCGATGCCAAACGGCGGCAGCCGCCACGCATACAGCGAGAGCAATACGCCTGCGGCGGTGGCGGCAAGGATGGCGATGCCGCCGAAACGGCGTTTTTCAGGCTGCCATTGGGTTTGTTCGGGCGGGGTTTCAGACGGCGTTGGGGCGGTTGTGGAGGATTGTTCGGTATTTGGGGTTTGTTCTTGTTTGGTCATGTTTGGGGTTTCCGTGGGATGGGTTTTCAGGCTGCCTTTGATGTCGTCTGAAAGGCAGCCTGAAAGCAGGTTTTGCATGTTGTTTGACTGCGTTTGTTTGAATGAGATTTAAGCCTGCGGCTTTCAGGCTGCCTGAATGTTTTTCAAACCAATCCGTTCTCCCTTATTCAAACGGATTGACGATTGTTACGCCGAAGCCGGCAAAGTCTTTCACATTGCGCGTTACCACGATTTTGCCGTGTTCCATTGCGGTGGCGGCGATAAAAGAATCGATGATGGCGGTGGGATTGGGAACATGCAGTCGGGCGGTGCGCAGCGCGACAGCGGACGATACGGGGAAAACGCGGTCGCGGAATTCGGGTTTTAAGGTGTGTTCAAACCATTCCCGCAGCAGCCTGCCTTGTGCCGCGTCCTGCCGTTCTTTGCGCAAAATGCCCGTTTCCACTTCAAACAGGCTCATGGCGCAAAGGTGGCAGCTTTCCAGATCGACACTTTCCAGCCAGCGGACGAACTGCGGCGAGCGGCGGCGGGTATCGGCTTTGCGCATTTCGCTGATGATGTTGGTATCCAGCAGGTACATTAGAACTGCCCTTCCCGTTCGGCAATATCAACGCGTCCAAATTCAAAATCGTCGTCTATCTGCGCGGCAGCTTCTTCACTCATGCTGACGCGCGCGGCATTGCTTTTTTGGCGATGGGTAAGGCGTTGGTAAAGGGCGTAGCTCATTAACACGTGCGAAGGTTCGCCGTGGTCGGTTACGAATACGGGTTCGCGCTCGGCAAGCTGTCTGGCTTGGGCGGCGTTTTGGTTGAAGTCGCGGGCGGTGATGGTGTTCATCTTGTTGATTCCTTTGCAAACGGGCGGTTGGCGTATTGTAGGCGGTGGCGGGTAACGGGGCAAACGGCAGGCAGCCTGAAAGGGCGGCGAACCGTTTTGCACCCAAGGCGCAAATCAAAGCAGTTTGCTTTTCAGGTTGCCCTTAATGCCGTCTGAAAGGCAGCCTGAAACCCTATCTCCCCAGCATCGCAAACACCGCCTTTTTCTCTTTCGCCAAAATATCAATCTTGTAATACCTGCGGTAGAGCCACAGGGCAAACGAAACCAGCGCGCTGACGGCGGCCATCACGGCGAGCAGGGCGAATAGGTCGCTGTAGGCGGCGACGGCGGCTTCTTTGGCGGCTTGGGCGGTGATTTGCGACACGGCGCGCCCTTGCAGTTGGGCGGGGTCGGTGAGGGCGGTGGAGAGGGCGGCGGCGTTGCGTCGGATGTCGGCGGCGAGCGCGGGGTTGTCCAATGTGAGGTTTTGCGCGATGTCGGTGAGTCGGTCGCGCGTGCGGTAGGTGAGAAACGCGCTGAACACGCTTGCGCCCGCCAGCCCGCCGAGGGTTTGCGACAGCCCGAATACGGCGGAAAAACTCATGATGTGGTCGGGGCTTTTGGCGAGCGCACGCACGATGCCTTCGAGCATCATCGGCCCCATAAACAGGAGTGTGGCAAAGGCGGCGATGCTCTGGCTGAGATAAAGCTGCGCGGGGCGGGTTTGCATGCCGACGCCGATTTCCAGCCATGCGCCGAGCGCGAAACAGGCCAGCGCAATCATCACGGGTTTGCGTATGTCGTTGATGTCCAACAAAATCAGGCTGGCCACCACGCCTGCCAGCGAGGCAGCCGCCATCATCAGGTAAAAGCCGCCCATCTGCGTGCCGCCGATGCCCAAGGTTGCCATCAGCCCCGCCGCGCCGACGGTCTGCTCCGAAGTCAAAAGCCGCGCCATCGCGCCCATCACGGCGAAAATCAGGATTTGCGGCACGGTCATCCAATGCCAGTCGAGCATCGGTTTGCGGCGGCGCGCTTCCCAAAACAGCGCCAGCCCGGTCAGCCCCACGCCGCCCGCCAGCAGCCAGCCCAGCCAATGGGTTGTCCACCACACCGTGCGCCCCTGCACGAGAAAGGCGCACAACAGCGCGATGCCGACGGCAAACAGGGTAAAGCTGACGGCATCCATGAGCATGAACGAGCCGCGTTCGTGAAAACCGGGCGGCAGCGGCAGCGCGGACACTCCGGCAATGCAGGCGAGCGACAAGGCCGTCTGAAAAGCGAATACCGAACCGAGCAGCCCGTCGGCGTAAAGAAACGGCACAAACGCCTGCGCCAGCGGCGTGCCTACCTGCATCAGCCCGATGCCGAACACCAGCCCCGCCAGCTTTTTCTCACCGGCAAACGCCTGCATAAAATAATACATCGACAACACCAGCAAACCGCTGGCGGCAATGCCTGCCGAGGCGCGGGCAAACAGCTCCACTTCGTAATGGTGCCAAAGCTGCTGCGACAGGTTGGCGGTGAGCAGCGTAAACAGCGTGATGCGCACAAAACGCTGCACGCCGAACGCCTTGCGGATTTTGAAAAACAAAATGCTCATGCAGGCGTAAGACATAAAATACGCCGCCTGTATCCAGCCGCCCTGCTGCAAATCCAACGCCAAATCGCCGCGCAGCTGCGGCAGCACGGCAGAGAGAAAACCGTTTTGAAAACCCGCCGCCAGAGAGAGCAGAATGCCGATGGCAAGATAGGCGAGACGGCGTTTTTTCGGATGGTCGGGCGAAGCGGGCGTCCCCGCCATCATCGGCATCTCGTGCGGCTTGAAAGTGTAGTTGCCGTGTTTGAGGGTATGGGTTGGGCGCGTCCTTGTTGGTGGAGGTTAATTTTGTTTTTCTGATTGGTTTAGCCAAGCGTAGCGTTTGGCATCCAAAGACAGTAAATATATCCTTAACTCTTTTTTCTTTTCTTTGTTGGCTTTGTGGTAGATGGCTTTGATTTCAGCATCAGTATTATGCTTCTGTGCCCCCAGTTGCTCCGCTTTTTCAAACCATTTTGTACCTGTCTCATACTCCCTAATTTCAAAGTAAAGCGCACCTAATAATGTACAAGGTTTATAATTTTTAGGGGATAACTTATGAGCTTTTTGTGCCATTTCTATACCATCATGAAAATAACCCAAATCACGGTTTACTCCGCCGAATGTAGTAAAGAATGCAGATTTTAACTTTGTGCTTGAAATTTTATTATGCTGGATGTGTGCTAATAATTGAGCTGCTTCCTGTGGCATATTAGCTTTACGAAAATGGCTGCTGGCATTGACTGCATGCCATACATTTTTATCTGTATTAAATAATTTGCACTCATATTCCGCTTCGATGCGGTGATAGGTTATATAAACTTTATTTCCCTTGGTAAAATAATTTTTTCCTTCGGTTTCTAGCCAGATTTTTTCATCATCGGATAACCGTTCGTCTATGCTTAATTTTCTTAAAATAGGAAATAAGATATTTCGGTCTTTGTTCATTATGGAATTAATGTCAAATGAGCGTAGATATTTTTGTTCCATTACCAAACGTTCACGCTCTTCTTGTTGGCGTTTTTGTTTGGCATGGTAAGCGGCAGCATATTCAGGGTCGTTTTCTAATTTAATTAAGTGGATGATTTCATTAATTTCATTTTGTATTTTTTGTAATGATTCTTGATGTTCCTTTGATAATTGTTCTAATTCTACAATTTGCTTTTGTTGTAATTGTTGGATTTGCTTTTGGTGTTCTTTTTTAATTCGTTCTTTATTTACAGCATATTGCTCTTCAGCTTTAAATTTTTTTTGGTTGGCTGACTGTAAACGCATATCTAACGAAGCCCAGGTATCGTTCATGATAATATTTTTCGGACAGTTTTTTAGTCGCTCTATTTGTTCTTGTTTGGCAGCCTGAAAAAATTCTTCATATTTATACTGTGCTAATACATATTGAGATAAAGCCTTTAAGCCCATATGCAGCGCACTATCAGCATATTTTTTACGTAAATTTTCTCCTGTGTTGGGGTAATGTTCTAACATCGTCAAAATTTGCCTTAGAACGGCAAGTTGGAAAATTGCATCCTGATTATTTTTTGACGAAACTATATCGTCAACACAATATTTCCTAAAGAAATTTATATTCATAAGACACTTCCTTTGTTTTGGTAATTTGTGAGCCTTGTTTCTAGAACTAAGAATGTCACCTTGCAGCTTTCCTATTTTCAGACGGCCTTTCCCACCTTACCACCCGCCCGCTTCAAACCCGCCGCCAAACGCGGTATTCAACGCCAGCCACGCGGTAAACAGCTTCGTTTGCGCCTGCGAGAGCTGGCTTTCGTTTTGCAGGGTTTCGTCCTGCGCGGCGAGGTAGTCGAGTTTGTTGTCCAAGCCTGATTGCCAGCGGCTTTTGGCAGCAGTGGCGTTTTTGCGGGCGAGGGCGGTCATTTCGCTTTGTTCGCGCACCGACGCTGCGGCGGCTTCGTATTGCGTGAGCGCGTCGGCGGCTTCGCGCAGGGCGGTGTACACGTTTTTGTTGTAACGCGCCGCCTGTTCGTCAAACTCGGCTTCTTTTTTCGACAGATTCGCCCGCAGCGCGCCCGATGTGAAAATCGGCAGGCTCACGCTCGGCAACACGGCGGCGGTAAACGATTTGGACGCGGGCAGATGGCCGATTTCCAGATTCGCCAAGCCCGCCAGCCCCTTAATCGTAATGTTCGGATAAAACTCGGTTTTCGCGCTCTGCACCAAATGCCGCCGCGCCATCAGCCCTTCGCGCTGCGCCGCCAAATCGGGGCGTTTGCCGAGCAAATCGGCGCTCAACTGCGAAACGGGCGGCTGCGGCACGGCAGCGGCGGCGTTGGGCGCGAAGTTGTCCAAAGCCTGCGCCTGCTGCCCCGTGAGCGCGGCAAGGGCGTGGCGCACTTGGGCGGTGTTGGCGTCCAAATCCGACAAGGCCGTCTGAAAGCGGCTGTTGCCCTGCTGCACGGCATACAACTTGCTCGGCGCAAGCTGCCCCGCGCGGATCAGTTCGCGCACCACGCGCTCGCGTTCGCGGTTGGTTTGAAAACGTTTTTCCACGATTTGCCGCTGTTCGAGCAGCATCTGCCATTGGCGGTAATACGCCGCCACGCCCTGCGCAATCAGCAGCCGCGTTTGCGCGCGTTCGTATTCGACGGCGCGTTGCTGCCCCAGCGCAGCTTCAAGCTGGTGGCGGTATTTGCCGAAAATATCGGGCGACCATTGGCCTTGCAGCTGCAACGATTCGTAGCCGATGTTCACGCCGTGTCCGCCAAACAGGCGGTGTTCCAACTCCGTAACCAGCCGCGATTTGTCGCCGCCGCCCAAGCCGTCGCGGTGGACAAACGCGCCGCCTGCGTTCAAACCGATTTTCACGCCGCCCTGCGAATCCGCCAGCCGCGCCCCCGCTTCCGCCTGACGCAAACGCGCCGCCACCGCCGCCAAATCGGGCGATTTTGCCAAGGCGGTGTCGATCAGCGCGTCGAGCTTCGCATCGTTTAACGCGCGCCACCACTCGGGCGAAACCGGCGGCTGGGGAGAATCGGGCAAACCGAGCGAAGCGGCGGTTTCCACAGGCGCGGGGGTGTGTTCGGTGAAGGAGGCGCAGGAGGCGAGGAGGGTGGCGAGGAGGAGGGGAGATGCGTCCGACGACGGCGGGATAGGGGAACGGGGTGGAAAAGCGGCGGATTATATGGGGCAAGAGGCCGTCTGAAAACGGAATTTGCGTTGTTTCAACTACGTTAAAACCGCAAACGGATTTTCAGACGGCCTTTTGCCGCACGGAAATATCCAGCGGGATGCGGCGGGAGAAAAGCGTTTCTGTGAAATGCCACACCACCCCTCTCATGCGTTTGGGCTGTGCTCTTGGGCGCAGGGGAGGCAGATGCAGGGCGATATCAAAAGGCCGTCTGAAAGACAGTTCAGACGGCCTTTTACCTTTGGCGGCGGCCTGCTGTGTCGGCAGAACGGGTTTCAGACGGCCTGCATATGCCGCAGCCGTTTCAGGCCGTTTGAAAGGCGTCTTTTCAGACGGCCTTTACATTTTCCATTTGAAGCTGAACAGGACGTTGCGCGGTTCGCCGTAGAAGTTGCCGCTATCGAAGCTGCGGCCGTATTGGTTGGTGTAATAGCGTTTGTCGGTGAGGTTGTTGACGGCGAGGCCGAGCTGCATGTGCGCGTTGGGGCGGTATTGCAGGTTGGCGTTCCAGACGGTGTAGCCGCCTTGGGTGAGGGTGCGGCTGCTGTTGGAGGTTTTGCTGCTGCTGTTGATGCCGAGGCCGATGCTCCATTTATTGCCCGCTGTCGGCAGGGTGTAGCTGGTGTAGAGGCGGAACATGTGTTTGGGCGTGTGGGTACTGAAATCGTAGCCTTTTTCGCGGCTGGCAACGCCGCCGGGAATGGTGTTGCGGTTGACGCTGCGGTTGAAGGTGTAGCCGGCGAAGATTTTCCAACGCTCGCTCAGGTCGCCGGAGATTTCGGCTTCCACGCCCCTGCTGCGGCGGTCGAGAGCGACCCAGTAGGGTTTGGGGGCGTTGACGCGGAAGTTTTCGTTGTCTTTGTCGGTGAAATAGGCGGCCAGCGCGGTGTTCAGACGGCCTGAAAGCCATTGGCCTTTCCAGCCGATTTCGTAGTTGCGCCCCATAATCGGCGGCAAGAGGTTGTCGTTTTCGTCGCGGTTCATGGTTTGCTTGAAGATGGCGGTGTAGCTGGCGTAGAGGCTTTGGCTCGGGGTGAGGTCGTAGGTGACGCCGGCGTAGGGGATGAAGCGGTTGCGTTTGAGTTCGTTAACCGTGCCCAGGGTGCTGTCTTTGAGGTTTCTGTCCCAAATCAGGTAGCGGTACCAGCGGGTGTAGCGGCCGCCGGCCATGATGTGCAGGCGTTCGGTGGGGTTGAGGCGCACACCCGCGCCGAAGGCGTGGGTTTTGTAGCGGCCGTCGCCGCCGCGCGCTTTGATGTCGGCGCCGTCCCAGTCGGGTTTGGCAATTTCGCTGCCGTTGAAGCTGTCGGCGTCGAAGCGGCGGCTGTCGTCGGGCCAGCGGTTGACGGTGTGGTGTTTTTCTTTGGAGAAGCTGTGCATGAAAAACACGTCGTGGCTGCGGCCGAGCGCTTGGAAGCGGCCGGTGAGGTTGTTCTGCCAGGTAAATTGGCGCGAGTCGTTGTCGTAGCGGTCGTGGCTGTAGGTTGCGCCCAGGCCGTCGGTGCCGATGCCCTCGCCGTTGATGCCGCCGAGGAAGTAGTATTCTTTTTCCGAGGCGGTTTTGCGCCAGTCGAGTTTGCTGGAGAGTTTCCAGTTGTCGTTGAAGAAGTGTTCGTATTCGGCGAAGAGGTTGGTTTTTTTCAGACGGCTTTCGTTCCAATCCGCGCCCAGATAGCGTTTGCGCGGCAGGCCGCGGCCGTCTGAATAAAGCGGCAGGCCGACAAGGTCGGGGGTTTCGCTCTTGTCGATGCGGCTTGCGCCCCAAGTGAGTTTGCCGTTGTCGCCGATGTCTTTTTCCATCACGCCGTAGAGCAGGATGTCGCGGCCGCCGGAGCGTTCGCGGAAGGTTTTGTTGCGGGTGACGGAGCCGACAAAGCGGCCGCGCAGGCCGTGTTCGCCGCTGAGTGTGCCGGAGGCGTCGAAAGTGCCGTTGATTTTGCCGAAGCGGTCGGCCAAAAGGTCGGCGGAGATTTGGCGTTGTGCGGTGGGTTTTTTGCGCGCGGCGTTAATCGTGCCGCCCGGTTCGCTGTTGGCTTGGGTCAGACCGGCCGCGCCGCGCACCACTTCGATGCGGTCGTAAAGCGCCAGATCGGTGGCGTTGGTCGGGTCGCCGTAGGGGCCGCCGAGGCCGAAGCCGCCGGGCGAGCCGATTTGGCTTGCCATGCCGTCTTCTTCAAACTGCTCGATAAAGTAGCCGCGCGACATGAAGTGGGTGCGGCCGCCGGATTGGAAAACGTTGACGCCGGTGGCGGTTTTCAGCGCGTCTTCCAGCGTGGTGATGCCTTGGTCTTCGAGCTGTTTTTTGGTGATGACGGTAACGGACTGGGGAATGTCTTTGGGCGCGAGTATCAGGCCGGTGGTGGAGCGCAGGGCGGAGACGGCGTAGCTGTTGCGGTTTTCCGTGCGCAGGCTACGGTTTTTGGCGGTGACGGTGACTTGCGCCACGCCTTCGCTTTCTTCTATGTTGTCTGCCTGTGCGGCGGTGTCGGCGGCGGCATGGCCGGCGAAGAGGGCAAGGGCGAGGGCGGAGAGTTTGAACGGTGACATGAAGTGGCTCCTGATTTGTGTGAGAAGAGGAATCGGTAGGGAAAACGGCGCAGGCAAACTGTTTTCCGACGGCCTTTCGCGGCTGCGCCGCCGCAAAATTGCGCGCATTGTAATAATGTAACACGCGGTTTGTTTTGATTTGGGTCAAACCGTTTGTGCGGAAAACTTGCGTTTTCCCCCGCCCTGCGGCACGGGCGCGGGCGCAACGGCGGCGGGCTTTTGTGGCATAATGCGCGCCCTTGCCCGCACGTCGGACGCTGTATTTTTTCAGACGGCCTCTGCCGTTTGGAACCGTCATTTATTTCAAAACTATCCCCGAATCACGCAGGCGGCGAAGAGGCCGTCTGAAAACAGAAAGAACCGCCATGAATCCCTTTTCCTCATTGGGTTTGGGTCAGGAAATCGTCTCCGCCCTCACCGATCAGGGCTACGAAAATCCCACGCCCATCCAGGCCGCCGCCATTCCCAAAGCGCTGGCCGGACACGACCTGCTGGCCGCCGCGCAGACCGGCACCGGCAAAACTGCTGCCTTTATGCTGCCGAGCCTGGAGCGCCTCAAACGCTTTGCCACCACCTCCGCCTCGCCCGCCATGCACCCCGTGCGCATGCTGGTGCTCACGCCCACGCGCGAGCTGGCCGACCAAATCGACCAAAACGTGCAGGGCTACATCAAAAACCTGCCGCTGCGTCACACCGTCCTCTTTGGCGGCGTGAACATGGACAAGCAAACCGCCGATTTGCGCGCCGGCTGCGAAATCGTTGTCGCCACCGTCGGCCGCCTGCTCGACCATGTCAAACAGAAAAACATTCACTTCAACAAAGTCGAAATCGTTGTCCTCGACGAAGCCGACCGCATGCTCGACATGGGTTTCATCGACGATATCCGCGCCATCATGCAGATGCTGCCGCGCGAGCGCCAAACCCTGCTCTTCTCCGCCACCTTCTCCGACCCCATCCGCAAGCTCGCGCAAGACTTTATGAACGCGCCCGAACTCGTCGAAGTCGCCGCGCAGAATACCGCCAACGCCAACGTCGAACAGCACATCATCGCCGTCGACACCTTCAAAAAACGCCACCTGCTCGAACGCCTCATCGTCGATTTGGACATTAAGCAGGTTATCGTCTTCTGCAAAACCAAACAAAGCGTCGACCAAGTGACCCGCGACCTCGTGCGCCGCA
>ERZ773075.1520-NODE-1520-length-11550-cov-24.6444_pt1 | contig 11550 bp, 7 predicted proteins | sample MGYA00580614_ERZ773075 | MGnify/ENA primary metagenome ERZ773075 (study PRJEB29015, sample SAMEA2738021) | human oral metagenome | biome: human oral; feature: human-associated habitat; material: dental | place: China | collected 2043 ... | reverse complement strand
CCGCGCGCACCGGTATGTGGTGCCCTCCGGCACTGGCGCCCCCGGCCCGCCCGACGCCGCCCCCGGCGTCCCCGGTCCGCCCGCCCTGTCCGTCGGCGCTCCCGGTCCGTCCGGCGGCGGGCGCGCCGCGGGGCGGCAGGCCGATCCAGGCCAGGCGGGTGTCGAGGGTCAGGCGAGCGGACTCCTCCGGCAGGTGGAGGGTGGTGCGCTCGTAGCGGGTGATCAGGACGGGCTCCAGGGCCTGGGCCAGGCGCCGCGCCCGCTCCGGCGGGGCGACGTCGTCGGCCAGGCGGGAGGCGATGAAGTCGCGGCCCGACGCGGTGAGGCGGCCGGCGTCGAGCGGCGGGCACTGGACGCGGCGCTTGACGGTGGCCCCGCGCGGCCCGCGGGTCTTGACCTCCAGGAAGCAGGAGCCGGAGTCGAGGTAGCTGCGGGTGCGGATCTTGAAGCGGCGCCGGCGCTTGCGGGCGGCGAGCAGGTAGGAGTCCAGGTCGGGGGTGTCGAAGTAGGTGGAGGCGTAGCTGAAGCCGCGGCGGCCCTCGATCTGCAGGACGCGGGCGGCGCCGGCCAGGGCGTCGACGAGTCCCTGGGCGGCGGCCAGGGGCACGAGGTACTTGCGGTCGACCCGGACGAGCAGGCCCGCGGCCGCGTTGAGCTCGGCGAGTCCGGTGGGGGTCAAGCGTCGCGTGTCCAGGCCGGCGGGGCGAGTGATCATAGTGGTGTCTCCTGCGCGGATGCGGCCGGACGGGCTCAGCGGCTCGTGGCGCCGGCGTGGCGCGCCGCCGTCGGACGTTTCAGCGGCGCCCAGTTGTCCGCGGGGGAGGCGACGAAGGGGAGGTCGTCGCGGGCGGCGTCCTGCGCCAGCGGGGCGCGGCGCGCGAGCAGCCGGTAGCGCACATCGACGAGGGTGGTGTCGTTGACCAGGTCGAGCCTGTGGACCTCCAGGGCGCGCACGCGGGCGCCCAGCAGCTCCTCCAGGTGGGCGGTCAGGGCGGCCTCGTCGGCGATGGCGCGGTCGAGCTGGATGATCTGGTGGCGGTTGCGGGCGGCCAGGCGGGGGCTGTCGCCGATCCACAGGGAGGCCACGACCAGGGCCATGAGGGCGGCGACCAGGGCCAGCGGGGCCGTCTGGATGCCGCCGAGCAGGCCCAGGGCGAGGGAGGCGAAGAAGTAGGCGATCTCGCCCTGGGAGATCTCGGTGGAGCGCAGGCGGATGATGGACAGGACGCCGAACAGGCCCAGCCCCAGTCCGGCGCCGACGCTCGCGGTGGACAGCAGGAGCGTGACGGCCAGGACGCCGATGTTGACTCCGATGTAGGCGGCCGTGAGATCCCGGCGGCCGTGGCGCGGCAGGTAGAGGGCGCCGACGAGAAGGGCGAGGGCCGCCAGATCGGTCCCGATATAGGCGAGGGTGGTCGGACTCATGGGCGTGCTCCTTGGGTGAGGCCTTGCTGACGGCCTTGAGTCAAGGGGCCGGGCCCATGAGGAGCCTGTGAGGGGGGTGGGTCCGGCGCATGTCTTGTGGAGACCGGGCCGGGCGGGGGCGCGCCGGCGTCGGGTGCTCGCGGACGGGCGGGGCCGTCGTCCCCTCAGTACTCCTCGCGCAGGAAGCCCAGCTCGTCCAGGCGGCGTCCGACGGCGTCGAGGACCTCCTCGCTGTCCGCCTCGACGGTGTGGGTGTGCCAGCCGTTGGTCAGCTCGGCCAGGGAGGAGGACTCGGGGAGCCTGGCCAGGAACTGGGCGAGGTCGGCGCGGTCGCGCAGAATGAGGTCGACGGTGATCTGCCCGTAGAGCCGGTGCTCGATCGAGGTGTCCAGCACCGTGCCGCCCTCCTGGAGGATCGCCTCCAGCTCGGCGGCGATCTCGTCGCGGGTGTGCTGGACGGGGAAGGAGCGGCGCGGGCGGGCGGTGGGTCGGCTGAGCAGGTAGCCGCGGTTGGTGGCGCGCACCGGGTGCCCGGCGGCGCGCAGGAGGGCGACGTCGCCGACGACGATCTGCCGCGAGACGCCCAGCTCCGCCCCGAGGGCCGCGGCCGGGATGGGGGCGGAGGCGGCGCCCAGGCGCTCGAGGATCTTCTTCCGCCGTCGGGCCGCGTCCATGAGACCTCCTTGGGCTTGCGTCTGTACGGCGACCGTAGCACGGACCCGGCGCCCCGGGGCGCGTCGGGGGACACGCCGACGTGATCAAGTTGTGAGAGGGGAATTTTCAGGGAGTTGTCCCCAGGCTGGGGACAACGGGCCGTCGGGTCGGCGGCGGGGCTGTGGATTGTCGGGGCGGGTGCGCGTCGGCGGGCGCGGGGCCGTGTTCGCGCGGATCCGACGGCGTGTCGCCGACCCGGTCCGCCCGGCCGCCGCCGGCCCCCGGCGGGAGTCGTCCACAGGCTCCGGGCGAGTCGTCCACAGGGAGGGGCGATTCGTGCACAGCGGGGGGTCGAACACATCATCTTGTGGTGCTGGCGCACTTCGACCCCTAGGGGTAGTGTTGTCGCCCGTTGGTGAGGCGATGCCCTCCACCACACACATCCGTGCTCCGGCCACCGGTGCGAGCCCGCCGCGGGGCGCCCGGCCGGGGCGCGGGACAGACCATCCGTACACGATCGGGGAGACCGACATGGCGATCACCGTCTACAGCAAGCCCAACTGCGTCCAGTGCAGCGCCACCTACCGCGCCCTGGACAGGGCCGGCCTGTCCTACAGCACGGTGGACATCTCGGCGGACGCCGAGGCCCTGGCGCGGGTCAAGTCCCTGGGCTACGCGCAGGCCCCGGTCGTCATGGTCGGCGCCGACCACTGGTCCGGCTTCCGCCCGGACAAGATCAAGGCGGCCGCGCTCGCCGTCGAGGCCATCGCGATCTGAAGCGGGGCGGACGGCCCCGTGACGCCCCCCGCGACGACGCCGGCGCCCGACGGCCCGCTGCTCGTCTACTTCTCCTCCGCCTCGCAGAACACGCACCGGTTCGTCGGCAGGCTCGGCCGCCGCAGCGCCCGGATCCCGCTGCGCCCCGGCGAGGGACCCCTGAGGGTGGACGAGGAGTACGTCCTCATCGTGCCGACCTACGGCGGCGGCAGCATCAGGGGCGCCGTCCCCAAGCAGGTCATCAAGTTCCTCAACGACCCGCACAACCGCTCCCTGTGCCGGGGCGTCATCGCCTCGGGGAACACCAATTTCGGTGAGGCCTACGGAATCGCCGGCGATATCATCGCCGCCAAGCTCGGGGTGCCCCTCCTCTACCGCTACGAGCTGCTCGGCACCCCCACCGACGTCGCGCGCGTCGAAGAAGGATTGGACAGGTTTTGGCAGACACGCTGACGCAGACGCCGTCGGGCGCCGGCTCCGGGGCGACCGCGGCCCCGGACCTCGATTATCACGCCCTCAACGCCCGGCTCAACCTCTACGACGCGAATGGCGCGATCCAGTTCGACGCCGACCGCGAGGCGGCCCGCCAGTACTTCCTCCAGCACGTGAACCCGAACACCGTCCGCTTCCGCGACCTGGGGGAGAAGCTGGGGTACCTGGTCGACGAGGGCTATTACGAGAAGCGGGTCCTGGACCGCTACTCCCCGGAATTCGTCGCCTCCGCGTTCGAGGCCGCCCACGCCCACGACTTCCGCTTCGAGACCTTCCTGGGGGCGTTCAAGTACTACACCTCCTACACGCTCAAGACCTTCGACGGCAAGCGCTACCTGGAGCGGTTCGAGGACCGCGTCGCCATGGTGGCCCTGGCCTTGGCCGACGGCGACGAGGCGCTGGCCCTGGACCTCATCGAGGAGATGATGACGGGCCGCTTCCAGCCCGCCACCCCCACCTTCCTCAACGAGGGCAAGGCGCAGCGCGGCGAGCCCGTCTCCTGCTTCCTGGTGCGCATCGAGGACAATATGGAGTCGATCGCCCGCGGCATCAACTCCGCCCTCCAGCTGTCCAAGCGCGGCGGCGGCGTGGCCCTGCTGCTGAGCAACCTGCGCGAGATGGGGGCGCCGATCAAGCGCATTGAGAACCAGTCCAGCGGCGTCATCCCCGTCATGAAGCTGCTGGAGGACTCCTTCTCCTACGCCAATCAGCTGGGGGCCCGCCAGGGGGCGGGCGCGGTGTACCTGCACGCCCACCACCCCGACATTATGCGGTTCTTGGACACCAAGCGGGAGAATGCGGACGAGAAGATCCGCATTAAGACCCTCTCGCTGGGTGTCGTCATCCCGGACATCACCTTCGAACTGGCCAGGAACAACGAGGATATGTGCCTGTTCAGCCCCTACGACGTCGAGCGCGTCCACGGGGTTCCGTTCGCGGACATCGACGTGACGGAGAAGTACCGCGAAATGGTCGACGACGAGCGCATCAAGAAGACCAGGATCAACGCCCGCCAGTTCTTCCAGACCCTCGCCGAGATCCAGTTCGAGTCCGGCTACCCCTACGTCGTCTTCGAGGACACGGTCAACCGGGCCAACCCCATCAAGGGGAAGGTGGTCATGTCCAACCTGTGCTCGGAGATCCTCCAGGTCTCCGAGCCCAGCTGGCTCAACGAGGACCTGTCCTACGCGCACGTGGGCAAGGACATCTCCTGCAATCTGGGCAGCCTCAATATCGCCAGGACGATGGACTCCCCGGACTTCGCCCGCACCATTCGCACGGCGGTGCGGGGGCTGACCGCCGTGTCCGACCAGACGCGCCTGCCGTCCGTGCCCTCCATCGACCGCGGCAACCGCGAGTCCCACGCCATCGGGCTGGGGCAGATGAACCTGCACGGTTTCCTGGCGCGCGAGCGGATCCTCTACGGCAGCGAGGAGGCCCTGGACTTCACCAACGTCTACTTCGCCTGCGTGCTGTACCAGGCCCTGACCGCCTCGCACGAACTGGCGGTCGAGCGGGGCGAGTCCTTCGTGGGATTCGAGGACTCGGCCTACGCCGACGGCGAGTTCTTCGACAAGTACACGAGTCGGGACTTCGTGCCCGTCACCGAGCGCGTGCGCGAGATCTTCGACGCCTCTTCCGTGCACGTGCCCACGCGCCGCGACTGGGCGGAACTGGCCGGGGCCATCCGGCGCGACGGCATCTACAACCGCAATCTCCAGGCCGTCCCGCCCACCGGCTCGATCTCCTACATCAACGGCTCCACCTCCTCGATCCACCCGATCGTGGCCAAGATCGAGATCCGCAAGGAGGGCAAGATCGGGCGCGTCTACTACCCGGCGCCCTACATGACGGACGACAACCTGGAGTACTACCAGGACGCCTACGAGATCGGCCCGGAGAAGATCATCGACACCTACGCCGCGGCCACCCAGCACGTGGACCAGGGTCTGAGCCTCACCCTGTTCTTCCCGGACACGGCCACCACCCGCGACGTCAACCGCGCCCAGATCTACGCCTGGCGCAAGGGCATCAAGACCCTCTACTACATCCGCCTGCGCCAGGCCGCGCTCACCGGCACCGAGGTGGAGGGCTGCGTGTCGTGCATGCTGTGATCCGACGCCGGAGCCGGGCGGAAGGCGGCGAGGATGAGCCGTATCGCTTATGGGGATGAGAGTATTCGTCGTACCGGGGTGCCGGAGCCGATGTATTTACTTGGCGTGTATATCGCCGACGATGAGCAGCCGGATCTTGCCGATGCACTGTCTGTGTATGTGAGGCATGCTGGTAAACTTCACTGGCGTGATCACCTGCCTCAGACGAAGTTGGCCGTTTGTAGAACCATAAGCGGCTATGATGCATCTCATCTCGTTGTCGTGGCGTCTCCTCTTATTCTCGACGGCGGAGAGGAGCGTGCAAGACAACAGGCGCTCTTCTGCTTGGCCGTGCACCTCGAGGATAAGTTCAACGTGCACGCACTCGTTCTTGAGCGCCGACAGCGTTCCCAGGATAATAAGGATGAGAACACAATCGATGTGGCCCGACGGTCTCGGGTGCTGACACAAGAGTTCCGTCTGACTCATAAGTTCGGACGTGATGATAAGCGACTGTGGGTGCCGGATCAGGTTGTCGGAGCCCTGGGTGATTATGCTGCCGGCCAGGACACCGGATGGCAGATGATCGCTGATCGTGTACTGGTGGAGAAAATCGACCCCCGTAGGTAGCGCAAGCGCCGGGCCCACATGACGACACGGGTGCACCGGCGCTGACTTCCACTCCGCACCGTAGTACGGCGGCGCACATGAGTATGACAGTCATGCGCATCTCACGTCAAGGCGTCGGCGAACAGGTGGCCCCTCGGACGCGGGGCTCGCCGCCCGGCGTCGTCGCCGGTGGGGGCGGCGACCGGGGCCTCCTCGGACGCGGGGCTCGCGCGGCGGCTCCCGGCCCGGTTCATCGCCCTGGTACTCGCCACCGGACTCATCCCCCCGTCGTTCCCCGATGAGGAGACCACCGCGCCCCTTCCCGCCGCATGACGGGAAGGGGCGCAGCATTCATTGCCGGCGCTCGGGGGCGCCGGCGCCGCTCAGCGGTTCCTGGTCGTCCCCTCGGACGAGCCGTTGGTGTCGATGTACTTGGCGAAGCAGTGCTCGCCGTCCAGGCCCTGGGAGTCGCACCAGGCGTTGGCCTCCTCCGCCGTGGTGAAGGGGATCCCCACAATGGTCACCCACCAACTGCCTCCGGCGTCGAAGACGGGCCAGTCGTCGCTGAAGAGCAGAAGGGCCTGCGGGAACTGCTGGCGCAGCGAGAAGAACTCCTGCACGATGTCGGGGCTGCCCCAGGTCATGCCCTCGGCGTACAGGCCCGGCCGCTTCGAGGACACCTGGGGGACCCAGTACCCGGAGACGCTGCTCACGACGGTCGGCCGGTCGTGGTCGGCCTGCCAGCGGAGGTTGCCGGCGGCGTCGGCCTCCGCCACCTGCCCGTCGCCGGTGCCGGAGGCCGCGATCGCCGTCGTGCTCGCGTCGCTGCCGACCACCACCGCGGTCGACGCGCCGCTGCGGTCGATGTCACCGGAGATCGTGGTGGAGCCGGCGCTGATGTCGCTCGCGGAGCGGAAGAAGTATCCGGCGCCGAACCGCAGGACGAGCGTCCTGCCGCCCGAGGGGATGACGACGGGGGAGCCCGAGAAGTCGAAATCGGCGTAGGCGACGACCATGTCGGCGGCCCCCGAGCCCGTGGTCGACGACGGCGCGTAGAGCGCGATGGAATTCGCGGCGCCCGTCAGCACATCCCCCTCGGAGCAGGAGGGGGTGACCTCGGTCGTGACCTCGAGCTCGCCGCCCTGGTCGCTGACGGAGCGCACCGCGAACTGCGGCGCCCGCGCGCAGGGCGTGACGTAGTCGGCCGAGCCCGCCCCGTTCGAGCCGCTCGCCCCGGAACCGGAACCGGAATCCGGCTCGCTCGACTCCACCGGGGCCGGCGGCGAGTCGCGGTCCGGCTCCTCCTCGGCCGGCGTCGGCTCGTCGCGGTCGGTCTCCCGGTCCTTCGCGGAGTCCTTGTCGTCCTTGTCCCCGTCCTTGTTCTTCTCGCGGTCCTTCTTGTGCGAGGCCGACGACGCGCGGTCGGAGCCGTGCCCGCCCGCGGCGGTCGACGGCGTGCGATCGTCATCCCCGCCGAAGAGCCCCAGACGCCACGTGCCGATCCCGCCGATGACGAGCAGGATGATGACGGCGGCCGCGATCAGGGGCACCGGCGACCAGCGGGAGGATCGCTCCGCGACGGCGACGCCCTGCGGCGGGGTGCCGTCGGCCACCCACGCCCAGGCGGCCGGCGCCTGCGCCGCCCCGTCCGTCCCCGACGGGTGCTGCTGGCCGTTCAAAACGGCCAGGACGGCGTCGTCCTGCAGCTGGTACAGCCAATTGACCAGTTCCGGGTAGAGCATCGGGTTGGAGGCGAGCGCCGCCCAGAGATCGGGCCGGTTCTGCGCGAGCGCCGCCTGAATCTCCTGATCCGGCGTCGTGGAGGCGAGCCGCGCATCGGCCTGCCCCACTATTTCTGTGAGCTGCGTGGGATCCATATCGGGACTGTTTCTCCGTAGGGGCCTCCGACCGCCGGACCCGCCCCGGGCGGATCCGCGGAACTTCCACGATGATTATCGGTGCGGGCGAGGCGGCGAGTCAAGCACGGGGCCCGGCGGCCCGTCTCCCGGCCGGGACCCCGGCCCGCAGGACTGCGACGGCTGTGGCCCGCGGCATCGCTCGACCCTCCGCCGGGACCCCGGCCCGCAGGACTGCGACGCCGACGGGCCGCCCGCGCTCCCGGGCCCGTACGACGGCGCGCCGCGTCATCCACGAGGTCGCCCGCCGCTTCCAGCATCGACGACGTCCGCCTGCACGGACTCGACCGGGAGCGAGCCGCCCGGGTGCTATGCTGCCTGGCGCGCGGGTCCGCATCCCGCGGATTCACGCGCTTAAGCATCCCACGGCCGTCCCGTCCCACCGAATAGGTCACCATGAGTCCAGGTTCACCCCGACGCCGCATCATCGTGTCCGGCACGGAGGTCTCGCACGCCCCGATGCCCGAGCCGACCACCGGGCCCGCCCGCCCCACCGGACCCGCCTCACCGGTCGCGCCCCCGGCGCCGACGGCCCCGGCACCGGCCGCGCCCTCCATGGACCCGGCCCAGCTGCACCGGCTCAGGGAGCAGGCCACCGCGCAGACCGCCCGGATCCTCTCCCGGGCCGCCGCCATCCGGGAGCGGATCGGCGCCGCCCGCAAGAGCGACCTGGCCGACCTGGACGCGGCCGCCGCGGCGCTGCACGAGGGGATCGAGGAGCAGCGCCGCCTGCGCCGGGATCGCGCCGTCGCCGGCGCCGAGCGGGAGCGCGCCGAGGCCCGGGCCGCACTCGAGCGGACCGTGAGCGAGCTCGCCCCGGGCACGGCGGGCTCCGACTTGAGAACGATCGACGCCGACGCCGTCGGGCGCCCGTCCCGCTGGACGCGGATCGGCGCGTTCCGCGCCCCCGACGAGCTCGGGGGCGCCCCCGCCCTCGCCCCGCTGATCTGCGCGTCGCACTGGCGGGTGGAGGGCTCCACCCGCCGTGCCCAGGACCTGGTGCTCGCCACCCTGGCGCGGCTCGTGACGCAGATCCCGCTGCCCCACCTGCGCCTGCTCGTCTTCGACCCCCGCGTCACCGGCGTCCTCGGGGCCTTCGCGCCGCTGCGCGAGACGGTCGGCTCCGCCTTCCCGCCGCCCTTCTCCGAGGCGGGGGCCTTCGCCGACGCCGTGCGCACCGCCATGGCGGACGCCGCCTCCAACGCCGAGCGCATCGCCGTGGGCGGCGCCCGCGACCTGCTCGACCTGTGGCGGCGCGACGGCGAGCCCACCGGGTCGCTGACCGTCGTCGTCGTCCTCGACCACCCCTACGGCGTCGACGAGCAGCTCGGCCGCCTCCTCGACCGGGTCGCCGACATGAGCCCCGGCACCGGGATCCACCTCATGATCCAGCACGACCCCGCGCTGGGCGGGGCGCCCGGCGCCCGGCGCGGAACCCTGGTCCTGCGCCACGACGCCGGAACATGGACCGTGCCGAACCTGCCCGCGGGCGCCGTCGTGGAGCCCGACGACCCGCCGTCCCTGGCGGTGCTCGACGCCGCGGTCCGCGCCGCCCGGCAGGCGGCGACGAAGACCACCGGCCCCGTCATCCCGCTGGCCGACCTCATCGGGGAGGACCTGGCCTCCCCGTGGAGCGGGTCGTCGATCGAGTCCCTGGACGCCGCCATCGGCCGGGCCGGGCGCGACCCGCTCACGCTGTCGCTGCGCAGCGAGAACCCCCCGCACCCCAACGTGCTCATCGGCGGCGCCGTCGGCCAGGGCAAGTCCAACCTCCTGCTCGACATCATCTACTCCCTGGCCGCCCGCTACTCGCCCGACGAGCTGAGCATGCTGCTGCTCGACTACAAGCAGGGCCTGGAGTTCCACCGCTTCGCCCCCGACGCCGAGGGGCGGGGCTGGCTCCCCCACGTCAAGGTCCTCTCCCTGGAGTCGGACCAGGAGTTCGGCGTCGCCGTCCTGCGGCACGTCACCGAGGAGCTCGAGCGCAGGTCCCGGCTGTTCAAGGAGGCCGGCGCCCCCTCCATCGGGGCCTACCGCCGGGCGACCGGCCTGGCCGTGCCGCGCATGCTGGTCATCATCGACGAGTTCCACGCCCTGTTCGAGGGCGACGACGACCTGGTCGACCAGGCGGTGGCCCTCCTCGAGGCCATTGCGAAGCAGGGCCGGGCCTACGGCATCCACCTCCTGCTCGCCTCCCAGACCATCTCCGGCATCTCGGGACTGCGGGCCAAGGGGGACTCGATCTTCGCCCAGTTCCCCCTGCGCATGTCGCTGAAGAACACCGCCCAGGAGTCCGAGGCGATCCTCTCCCCGCACAACCGCGCGGCCGCCGAGCTGACCTACCGGGGCGAGGTCATCCTCAACCGCAACTACGGCCTGGACCCCGCCGCCGCGAACGTCCGCGGCGTCGCCGCCTGGGCCGAGCCCCAGACCCTCGACGAGCTGCAGCGGCGGCTGTTCGACCTCGGCCACGACGACCCCCCGATGGTCTTCATCGGCGCGAACCGCGCCGCGTGGCCGGAGCACGGGCCCGACCGCGCCGACGACGGCGAGGGGCCCGCCATGTGGCTGGGCCGCCCGGTGAGGGTGACCCAGACCCCGGTGTCCCTGACCCTGGACGCGGACGTCGACCAGGGGGTCGTGCTCGTGGGCTCCGGGGACGACCTGGCCGACGGGGCGCTGAGCTCGATGACCCTGACGGCGCTGCGGACCATGGACCCGGCCTGCGAACTGGTCGTCCTCAACGGCATGAAGGAGCTCCCGCCCGGGCTGGCCCGCGTGGTCGGGGCGCGGAGCCGGTCCGGCCGCGCCGCGCGCGTCGTGCCCCGCGAGGAGGTCGCCGCCTTCCTGGTGCGGGACGTGACCGCCGCGCTCGACGACGGCGCCGAGCACCCGATGCTCCTCGTCGGGGTCGGGCTCCAGCGCGTCGTCGGAATGGACCGCCCGCTCCCGGACGACGCGGCTCCCGCGCCCGGCGCGGAGCCGGCGGACGACGACCTCGGCTTCTCCGACCTGCTGTCCGCGGGCCCCGCGCAGACCACCCCGGCGCAGGTCCTGCAGCGGGTCTTCGAGCGCGGGGCGCTCCAGGGCGTCTTCGCCGTCGGCTGGTGGAGCTCCCGGCGGGCGATGGAACGGGACCTGGGCTCCTACAACCTGCCGGGGGTCCGCGCCCTGGTCCTGCTCAAGCTCGGGCTGGTCGACCTGCGGGACCTGGCGGGGCCGCACACCAAGCCCTTCGGCCGCGGGCCGCGCATCGGCCTGCTCGACCACACCGACGACGCCGGGCTCCGGGTCCTGGTCCCCTTCGAGATCCCCGACGACGACGTTCTGGAGGAGACATGGTGAACGACGCGCGCACCGCCGCCGGCGGGGACGACGGCGCGGACTACCTCGCCGCCGTGGAGGCCCTGTGCTCCCTGGGCGAGCGCACCGAGCGGGAGCTGGCCGGCGCCGCCGACTACGGCCGCGGCGAGCTGCGCGAGGCGGCGAGCCGGCGGCGCTCGCGGGAGCAGGAGTGGGAGCGCCTGGAGCGGCGGGCCGCCCAGGCGGAGCGGACCGCCCGCTCGCTCGCCCACGCCCACGAC
>ERZ773075.1519-NODE-1519-length-11551-cov-54.7416_pt1 | contig 11551 bp, 9 predicted proteins | sample MGYA00580614_ERZ773075 | MGnify/ENA primary metagenome ERZ773075 (study PRJEB29015, sample SAMEA2738021) | human oral metagenome | biome: human oral; feature: human-associated habitat; material: dental | place: China | collected 2043 ... | reverse complement strand
AGCAGCGCCGCGACGCCGTCGCGGTGTGGAGCCACCACTACAACTACCATCGACCGCACACCGCCTGCCACAACCAGCCACCCGCCACCCGCGCCCCAACACACGTCACCAACGTCATGACCTCATACAACTAGCGCTTCCTAGCCATGCTCAGATCATCTCGCTCTCCCCGGCCCAAAGGCCGGAAACAGCGTGTCCAAACAACAGGGGCAAGCCCCGTGGTCGTGGTTGGTGTCGGGTGCCCAGGCGGCTTCGTGCTCGGCGGGGGTGCTCATGCCGATGGCGCAGTGGGGTCGGGTAGTGCCCGTACCAGTAGACCCACTCGGCGGCGACCACGGACGGTGTCGATGCCTTCCCAGGGGGCCGTGCTCGTCGGGGTAGAGACGGTTGCGGATCGGCTCGGCCTTGTACAAGGGAGCTTGAGTGCCTCGGCCAGCGCGTTGTCGTAGGAATCGCCCTGGACCCCACCGAGGCGACCGCCTCGGCCTCGGCCAGGGCCTGCCCGTAGCGGACGGGGCCGGTACTGCACCCCACGGTCGCAAGTGGTGCACCAGGCCCGTCAGGTCAGCACCGGCTCGTTTTCGCTGCCAGACGGCCATCTCCGGGGCGCCGGCGGCCAGGTCGGTGCACAAGGTGGTCCGCCATCCCACGATCCGCCGCGAGTGCACGTCGGCGGGTGAAGGCGACGTACACCCACCCCGAGAAGACGCGCGCGTAGGAGGGGCACCTCCCACGCAGTGGGGGAATGTCGGCGACCCACGGCCCACCCGGGGCGAAGGCCTCGAAGTGGCGCTTGACCAGGTCGGCCGGGCACTGGACTCTATCAGGTGCCGAGCGGGTCGAACGCGGGGACTTGGCGCGTCTGACGCCGCGGTAAGCCCAGGTCGGCCATGAGCCGCACGGGCGGTGCACCGGGCCACGTGACCGGCACCATGACGCTCGGCGGCCTCCCGACGGCCCCGCATCACGTGCATCGTGCGGGCCCCAGAACCGAGTAGTTGTCCTGATGGACCCGAGTGATCTCGCTACGCAGGGTCTCGTCGCGCATACTCCTGGCACTAGGAGGCCGACTACGGCGGGCGTGAGTCAGGCGCTCGGGGCGATCTTGACTCCGGTACTGGTCAGCACCTTGCAGATCGGCCAGGCCCCCAGGTCCTGTCGGTTGTCGTCGATGAAGGAGTCGATGACCTCTACCGGCGCTCACACTCCGCCTGGGCGAAATACGCGCTCACCTTCTCAATCAAACCCAGGGCGGTTCAGGGCCAGGTTTATCGCCACCGACCGTTCAGCAAGGAAGTGCAAGGAGAGCTCATGTCCGACGGCTCCGTCCCCACCATCACGCTCAACAACGGCATCAACATCCCCCAGATCGGCTACGGCGTCTTCCAGACCCCGCCGGAGGAGACCGAGCGGGCCGTGCTCGAGGCCTTCGAGGTCGGCTACCGCCACGTCGACACCGCCCAGGCCTACCGTAACGAGGAGGGCGTGGGCGCCGCCGTCGCCGCCTGCGGGCTGCCCCGTGAGGACGTCTTCCTCACCACCAAGGTGTGGATCTCCAACGCCGGGGACGAGCGCGCCGCCCGCTCCATCGACGGCTCCCTGCGTCGCCTGGGCACCGACTACATCGACCTGCTGCTCGTCCACCAGCCCTTCGGCGACTACTACGGCACCTACCGCGCCATGGAGAAGGCCCTGGCCGCCGGCAAGGTCCGCGCCATCGGCGTCTCCAACTTCTTCCCCGACCGGTTCGTGGACCTGGCGCAGCACGTCGAGGTGCCTCCGGCCGTCAACCAGATGGAGACCCACGTCTTCAACCAGCAGGCCGACAACCGCGCCTGGTACACCAAGTACGGCACCGCCCTGGAGTCCTGGGGCCCGCTGGCCCAGGGCCGCAACAACATCTTCACCCACCCGGTGCTCAGCGCCATCGGCGAGAAGTACGGCAAGACCGCCGCCCAGGTGGCGCTTCGCTACCTCATCCAGCTGGGCGTCATCGTCATCCCCAAGTCCGTGCACCGCGAGCGCATGGTCACCAACCTCGACGTCACCGACCTCCAGCTCGACGACGCCCAGTTCCGCTCCGCCGTCCGCGCTCTGAACGACGACGACCTGGAACTCGGTCCTCATCGCACGGACACGGCGGGCCGCACCCTGCCACCGAGTCTTCTTCCCCGCCGACCAGGACCTGCCCTTCCTCATGACGCACTTCTCCATCGACCCGCGCCCGTCGGACACCACCCACCCCGGCGGCGTGCGCCGCATCGCGTCGGTGCGCCTGCCGGTGCCCGAGGACAAGCGCCGACTCGTGCGAAGCCTGTGCGAGGACGACGCCCTCGTCCTGACCCCGCCCGGCACGACCATGCGCGTGACCTTCGACGACGGGACCAGTCCGGAGAGCTGAGCACGACCGCCTTCCCGCGCCACCGCGGGCGACGGGAGCCCCGTGGTGGCGCGGTGGTCATCAGTGCGGGCCCCGGTCGGCCAGCCGCTCCCCGGCGCTCAGCAGACGCCGCTCGACGGCGAAGACCTCGCCGTCGGCGCTCCCATTCGGACGCGGGCCGCGCGGGTCCCCATAGGTGCGCCCCAGACCGCGTTCGTCCCAGGGCTCCCAACCGGGGTCACCGGTGAGGATGAAGCGCGCCCAGTCGCCGTGCACCGCGTCGGCCAGCGCCTGGGGCGGCGCCGTCCGCAGGGTGTGATCGCAGTAGGGGTGGGCGAGGCAGTCGAAGGCGAAAGGCACCTCGAAGCAGTGCGTCGACCGCCCCGTGGCGGGCGACTCCCACGCGAACCGGCTCACCCAGGTGGCCGCCGAGCCGACGGACTCGTGCCGGGCCCGGGCCCAGTCCAGGAGCGGGGTATGGAACATGGTGTCGGAGACGAGGTTGCCGAGGTAGAGGTGCTCACCCCCGGACAGCTCGGGGTGGGCGGCCACGTAGTCCGAGGCGAGCCCGGCATCCAGACCGGCCTCCTCCATCACCTCCACCGCGGTGAGCCCGCCCATCTCCTCGACCAGCCCGAAGGACAGGTCGATGAACTCGTGCGTGGTGCTCATGGCCAGCAGCGGAATATCGCCGCCGTCGCCTCGGGCGAGCGCCTCGCGCACGGGCAGGGGCAGGAGCTCGTCGTCGACCGTGGGGCCGTAGGTGATCCCCGTGTCCGGGCCGGGGACGACCGCGGCCCGGATGCGCTCCGCGAGCGGAATGGGGGCGGCCTGCTCGGCGCGGCGCCTCTCGAAGTCGGCGGTGACGGCGAAAACACGATCGTAGTCCAGTGCCCGCCAGCCCTCCAGGTTCGCCCCGACGCCGGCGAAGCCCGCCATCTCGCGGGCCGTGGACCGGGCGAGGTCGATCGGGATGTCGGTGACGGCGCCCGACTCGCTGATCGCCCGGTGGAACAGGCCTCGAGCACGGGGACAGGCCATGAGGGCCAGGACATTGCCGCCCCCGGCGCTCTGCCCGCCGATGGTCACATCGCCCGGGTCTCCCCCGAAGGCCGCGATGTTGTCCCGCACCCACTCCAGGGCCGCGAGCTGATCGAGCAGCCCGCGGTTGACGGGGGCGTCAGAGCCGGCCACCCAGCCGTACCCGTCGAAGCCCAGGCGGTAGGACATGACCACGGTGACCGCGCCGTCCCGGTTGAAGGCGGCGCCGTCGTACCAGGGGCTCGCCTGACAGCCCGAGGCCCATCCACCGCCGTGGATCCACACGTAGACCGGCAGCCCGGCGCGCTCCTGCCCGGGGACCGGTGTGAAGACGTTGAGGTTGAGCATGTCGTCGCCCGGCACCGAGGGCTCGGGGATGGCGGGGTCCTCGAAAATCGAGCCGCGCTGCGGTGTCGGACCGGGCAGCGCGGCGCTCCGCTCCTCCCCCCACCGCGCGCGGGGCACGGGCGCCATGAATCGGCGCCGACCCACCGGGGCCTCGGCGTAGGGGATGCCGTAGAAGGCCGCCGACCGCTCGAAGCGGGCGCGGAGACGGGCGCCGGGAGCGGAGACGATCCGTCGCCACACCCCGCGCACCGGGCCGCAGGGGGCGTCGATACGGGGACCGGGGCCGTCGACGGGGACGGCGATCGGCGTGGCCGAGGCACTGCGGGCTTCACCGGCATCGGGGCGATCGGCGCCATCGGCATCACGTCCGGCATCGATGCCGTCGGTCGAGCGCACGGCGTCCGCATCCTGCTGCATGCGCTCATCCTGCCCCACCATGGGCGCCGGTGCGAGATCAGCTCCCCAGGGCCTCCAGAGCCAGGCTCGGCACATCGGTGATGACGGCGTCCACGTTGAGCGCAGCCAGACGGACCATCTCCTCGGGGTCGTCGATCGTCCACACGTGCACCTCGAGTCCCGCGGCGTGCGCCTGCGCCACGAAGCGCCGCGTCACCACCGGCACGCCGCGGTACGCCGGCGGCACCTGCACGGCATCCACCCTCCCCCGCGTCCAGCCCCAGCGCGTGTGCGGCAATGGCAGGGCCGCCTCGCTGAGCAGCATGAGGCCAGCGACATCGATTCCTCCCAGCGAGGTCGTCGCCCGCGGCTCCTGACGGCGCAGCATCGCCAGACGGCGCGCGGAGAAGGAGGCGAACCGCACCCGGGCGAGGGCGTCGGCCGCCCGAACCGCCTGCAGGGCGGGTTGCACCACGGCGGGCTCCTTGAGGTCCACATTGAGCGAGAGTCCCGGGTGGACGGCCAGGACCTCGTCGAGCCGCGCAAAACCGTGACCGTCGCCCGCGTCGAGCATGGCGACCTCATCCGAGGACATGTCGGACAGGGGCCGCTCCTCGCCGCTGAGCCGACCCGGATCGGGGTCGTGGGACAGCACCACGACGTCATCGGCGGTCACTCGCAGATCGGTCTCCATCCAGTCCAGCCCGAGCGCCACGACATGCTCGACGGCGCTCCAGGTGTTCTCCGGGACCTCCCGGGCTCCTCCACGATGCGCGATCACGGCGCAGTGCCGACCGGGCCTCATCGCTCTCCCTCGCAACCGGGCCTCATCGTTCAGGATCAGGAGCAGTCCGTGGACAGCTCGACGGCATGGTGGTCCTCGAGCCACTTCTGGGGCTCGACCGTGGATTCATCGGCCGTGTCGTTCTTCGTGCGCACCTCGAAGTGCATGTGAGAACCGGAGGAGCGCCCTGTGTTGCCGACGCCGGCGATGAGCTGCCCGGCCGTGACCGTGTCCCCCACCTTGACGTAGATGCCGTCCTCGTACATGTGCATGTAGCTCGTGTACCAGGTCTGGCCGTCGATCTGGTGCTCGATGGTGACGGTGCCGGTGCCCTCGTCCATGCCCGCGAACACGACCTTCCCCGCCGCCGCGGCGTAGATGGGCGTGCCGACGGGGGCGGCGAAGTCCTGGCCGGCGTGCAGTTTCATGTAGCCCAGGGTGGGGTGCAGACGGTAGCCGTAGGGGGAGGAAATGGTGTAGGTGCCCGAGACCATCGGATAGAAGATCTCCGGGGCCTTGTTGAACGCACTGGTGTCGCCCGAGGCCCCGCCCGCCTGCGGCGCGCAGGTCACCGCGGCATTGTCATAGGCCTCGCGGATACGGGTCAGGGTCGCGGCATCGGGGACGTTGGACAGCTCGGAGTCGGAGGGGGAGTCCACGTCGGCATCCGAACCGAGCACGGCGGCGGCCACCGAGGACGGCGGGGCACTCGCCTCCGGGGCCGGGGCGGCCTCCTGAGAGGTCAGTGCCGCGGACGCCAGGGGACTGGCCGTCACGTAGCCGGTGATCGGAGCGATGACGGTCACGAGTCCCAGCACGGTCAGCACGCTGATGCGGCCCGCCCAGCCGGCCCCGGTCCTGGGGCGGGCGGTGGGAGCGACGATGCGCTCGTCGCCCTCCTCCGACGAGAGCGGCTCCGTCTCCGCAGACGCGCGGTCGTGCTGGGAGAGGTCGTGCTGGGACCGGGGCGGAGCGGTGACGGTGATAGGGGCGCCTGCGTCGTGGGCATCGTGCGCGGGCGCCGCGATCGCGTGCGGGGCCCCCACCGACCGTTCGGGCCCGGCGAGCGCCCCGGGCCCCGGCTCGAAACCGGAAGTCGGACGGGACGCGGGAGCCGGCCCCGACGCGGCAGCCGGTCCGGACGCGGGAGCCGGAATCCGCTCAGGGCCCGCCCCCGGCCGCCCGCCGCCCCCGGTTCTCGCACGGGCTCTGGCTCCGGTTCTCAAGGAGCGCCGGCGTCGGGCGCCGGACCTCGACGCCGTTCGTCCAGCCGCGGACTCCGGTGAGGCGATGATGTCGTCCCACGCGGTGACTCCGGCGGGCGGTGCGACGGGCGCGGGCGCGCCGGGCAGCGGCCCCGGGGCACGGGCGCCCTCAGGCGGCCGGGTCGGGCGGGCGGGGGACACCGGGAGCGGGCCCGTGGGAACGATCGACTGCGTGAGGGCGCCGGGCGGGGACTCGGCCCACGGCGAAGCCGCCGATACCGAGGGCCCCGAGGATCCTGAGAACGCTGCGGACCCCGAGGGATCCGAGGAAGCGGATGCCGGCGGCGCTGCGGCCGCGCGCCTGGTGCGCCCCGTCGCCTGGGCGGCCTGCGAGACCGTGGCAGCCGGAGCGGCCTCGGGCCTCCGACCGGTACGCGCCCCGGTGGCGCCCCGCGACGCGGGTCTCGTGGTCCGTGCATGCGCGCCCGTGCGTGCCGCGGCGCGCGCACGCGACTGCCCGCGGTCATCGACCCGGGTCGCCATCGGAGAATCCGTCTCACGCTGCGCTTGTGCGGCACGCTCAGCCTCACGGCGCTGACGCCGTGTCATCGACTGCTCGCTCATGTCCACCTTGGCACTTTAACACCCGGGACGTGCGCCATCCGGTGGACCTGAGCACACTCGCGCGAGTACACCACACGTCGTCCGGCCGGCTCCGCCGACACGCCGACCCCCGTGTCAGAACCGCCACCGGCCGCTGTCAGCCGCTGTCAGCCGCTATCAGCCGCTGTCAGCCGCTATCAGCCGCTATCAGCCGCTATCAGCCGCTATCAGCCGCAGTCAGCCGCGCTGCATGGCGTCATTGACCTCGCCGACCAGCTCCTCGAGGATGTCCTCGAGGAAGACGACGCCGACGGTGGCGCCGTCGGCGTCCTCCACACGCCCCAGGTGGGCGCCGGTCCGCTGCATGGCGGCGAGGACGGATTCGACCTCGTCGCCCGCATGCACGGGGACGAGCGCACGGGCGTGCCAGGCCGGCACCGATTCGCCGCGCTGGGCGCCGGTGGCGTACAGGACGTCCTTGAAGTGGAGGTAGCCGGTGATGGCGGTGGAGCCGCAAGAGCTGTCGCGAGGTCCACCGCGCCGGTCCTCGTCCTCATCGGCATCGGCGGCCTCATGGCCCCCGCCGGCGACCATCGGGAAGCGGGAGAAGCCCGTGACGGCGACGGCCTGCTCGACGTCCTCGGGCGTGCAGTCCTCCGGCAGGGTGGTCAGCGCATCCAGGGGCACCATGACGCTGCCCGCGGTCTCCTCGGAGAACTCCAGGGCACCGGCGAGCAGACCCGTGTCATCCTCCAGGACGCCCTCGGCCGTGGAGCGCTCGACGATCGAGGCGACCTCGGCGGCGTTGAAGGCGGCCGAGACCTCCTCCCTGGTCTCCAGGCCCATGAGGTGCGGCACCCGGTTGGCGAAGCCGTTGAGCACGGTGATGACGGGGCCGAAGACGCGCGAGACCCGCACCAGGGGCGGGGCGAGCAGCCGCACCGCCTTCTCGGGGGCGGAGATCGACATGTTCTTGGGCACCATCTCACCAGCGACGACATGGACGTAGACGACCAGGACCAGGGCGATGACGACGGCCACGGGGTGCGCCCCGCCCCGACCGATCCCGAGACTGATCAGCAGCGGCGTCAGCGCGTGCGCGATGGCGGGCTCGGCGACGACGCCCAGGCCCGTCGAGCACACGGTGACGCCGAGCTGGGCGGTGGCGAGCATCCGTGAGATGTGCCGGAGCGCCCACAGCGCGGTGGCGGCCCTGGCGTCCCCGGCCTCGGCGAGGGGCTCGAGCTGGGAGCGGCGGGAGGAGGTGACGGCGAACTCGGCCCCGACGAAGAAGGCGTTGCCCGCCAGCAGCGCCACGGTGACGGCCAGCGCGACGGGGGCGCTCATCGGACGATCCCCGTCGCGCCGTCGCGCCCGGGGCCGGGCTCCTCGCCGTCGTCCACGGCACCGGCCTCGCCGGGGTCCGCAACGGGGCGCACCCGCAGGCGGGTGACGCGCCGGCCCTCCATGGCCTCCACGGTCAGCGCGGCCCGCGGCGTGGTCACCGTGTCGCCGATCCGCGGGAGGCGACCGAGCTCGGTCATGACCAGGCCGGCGAGGGTCTCGTAGGGACCGTCGTCGGGCACGTGCAGGTCGGTGCGCGAGGCGAGCTCGTCGGGACGCGTCCATCCGGGCACGAGCCAGTCGCCGGAGGCGACCGAGCGCGCCCCGACCCGACGCCGGTCGTGCTCGTCGGCGACATCGCCGACGATCTCCTCGATGGCGTCCTCGAGAGTGACCACGCCCGCGGTGCCCCCGTACTCATCGACGACGACCGCCATCTGGGAGCCCTGGTTCCGCAGCTCGACCAGCAGGCTCGCCAGCGGCATGGTCTCGGGCACGCGCGGGGCCGGGGTCATGAGGGAGGAGGAGGTCACGGGCACGCTCGCCCGTCGCTCGTAGGGCACGGCGATGACGCGGCGCAGGTGAACGATGCCGAGGACGTCGTCGGCGCCCTCCCCGATGACGGGGAAGCGGGAGTGGCCGGTGGTGCGGGCCAGGGCCACGACGGCGTCGGCGGTGTCCGCCTCGTCCAGGACGTGGAGACGGCCCCGGTCGGTCATGACGTCGACGGCGGTCAGCGCCCCCAGCCCGATCGAGCGGGTGAGCAGAGTGGCGGTCGACGGGTCGAGGGAGCCCTCCTCCGCGCTGTGACGGACGAGGGCGGCGAGCTCGCCGGCGGACCGGGTGCCGCTGATCTCCTCGGCCGGCTCGATGCCCATGCGGTGCAGGACCAGGTTGGCGGTGTTGTTGAGCAGGAGGATGACGGGCTTGAGCACGACCGTGAAGGCCATGAGGAGGGGCGCGACGAAACCGGCCGTGCGCATGGGGTCGGCCAGGGTCGCGTTCTTGGGGATGAGCTCGCCGAAGACCATGGAGAAGGCGTTGACGACCACCAGGGCGATGACGACGGCGGCGCCGGTGGCCGCGGACTGCGCCAGCCAGGTGCTCATGAGCTCGCCGAGGAGCCTGGCCAGAGCGTCCTGCATGGTGTACCCCAGCAGGATGGTGGTCAGGGTGATGCCCACCTGCGCGCCGGACAGGAGCGTGGACAGGCGCCCCAGGGCCCTGCGGACCGTGGCGGCGCGCCCGTCCCCCTCGGCGGCGCGGGTCTCGACGGTGGACGGGTCCAGGGCGACCAGGGAGAACTCGCCGGAGACGAACAGGGCCGTGCCCGCGGTCAGCAGGAGGCCCAGCGCGATCATGAGCCAGTCGGTCACGCGGCACCGCCCGCGGTCGGCGATGCGCCGGACGGGGCGGGAGCCGGGGCCCGTGAACGCGCGGGGTGAGGGTGGTCAGGTTCCGGATGGTGGCGGGGGACGCGTCCGCGGGCCCGCCGGAATGCCGATCGCATAGTGCTCGCACGCTATCACCGGGGAGCGAGGGCACGAAGGGGAGGCTCACGCCGGCCTCCTCCCCTTCGCCGAGATCGGTTCGGTTCCGCATCGAGATCGGTTCGGCTCCGCACCGAGATCGGTTCGGCTCCGCACCGGTTGACAAGGCTCGCATCCTTGACGTGAGGGATGCCCATGCGCAGGAGGACGAGCCGTGAGTACTGCTGTCGCACCGCCGCGCGACGTCATCAAGCACGTCGCCCCGGACGAGCTCGAGGCTCGCAAGAGGATCATCGTCAGCGAGCTCGAACGCCGTTTCGGCAGTCTGGATGCGGCCCTCGCCCAGGAGTACACGGGTAGCCACCCGTCGGAGGATCTGCGTCTCTTCGGCGCCTACCACGACGTGATGCTCCTGCTCGGCGAATGATCGAGAGCATCGACGAGCAGACTCGCCGCTTCGCGTCGGGGCTGACTCGGGCAGTCCGAATGATCACCTCCGACGCTCCGGAGTTCCAGGTGAGCATTGCCGGCCACGACTCCTGGTCGGCCACCGTTCGTCCCGAGGACGATGCCGCTGTCGCCCTGACGGCGGGTGGCCGGCGTCTACTCGATCTCACGGTCTCATACGTCCTCAACGGTCTCGGGTGGACCGCCACCCCGCCGGAGAGCCACGAACCGCTCTCGGGCCGGCCTCCCTGGATTGCCCGCCACTGACCGCACGAGATCACCCGGTCGTCGAAGAGCACGCGCCCATTGGCCGTGCGCGTCGCCGGCGCCCCGCCACCCGCCGCGTGCGGGGCCGGCGCCCCGGTCGCGATCCGAAAGGCGCTGCGACGCCCCCGGCCGCCGAGGCCCCTGACACGCGCGCCGGTCCGGGGAGCCACTCCCGGCCACCACCGTCACGCGCTCGAAACAAATGTGTCTTTAGTCCCGTGTTCTGCTACCGCGGTGACTGCTCAGCCCGTACGATGACGCGCGACACAGCGGCACCGGTCCTCTCGACGCCGCGGCCCGCCCGCCGCCGATCCCGCGAACGGATGCCGCTGAGACCCCGGGACGAGGAGAAGAGGTACCGTGTCAACGCTGGACGGCACCGCCGCAGGCTTCGGAGCCAACGAGTGGATGGTGGAGGAGATGCGCGACGCCTGGCTCGCCGATCCCTCCTCGGTGACTCCGCAGTGGCGGACTCTGTTCGAGGGCTCCGGCGCCTCCGGGCCCTCCGAGGACGCTGCCGACCCCGCCGGCTCCACGACGACGCCCGACCCGCGGGCAGCCGCGGGCACGACCGAGGCCCCCCGCACGGGCACCGCGACCCCGCCCCACCGCCAGCCGCCGGCCGTCCAGGACGTGACCCGCTCCGACCTGCCGCCCGCACCGCCCTCGGACGCAGCCCCGCCGACGTCGCCCTACGCCCGGCGCACGGAGCACCGGCGCACCGGCGCGCCGGAGGACGGCTCCGGACGGGACGCCGACTCGCGCATGAGGGGAGCCGCCGCCCGCACCGCCCGGAACATGGAGGCCTCGCTGTCGATCCCGACCGCCACCTCCGCGCGCGACATCCCCGCCAAGGTCCTCATCGAGAACCGCGCCGTCATCAACGGCCACCTCCTCCACACCCACGGCGGCAGGGTCTCCTTCACCCACCTCATCGGGTGGGCCGTCGTCGAGGCCCTGACCGAGATGCCCTCCATGAACGTCTCGTACACCACCGACGACGCCGGCAGGCCCACTCTCCATGCGCCCGCCCACGTCGCCTTCGGCCTGGCCATCGACGTGCCCGCCCCCGACGGCGAGCGGCGTCTGCTGGTGCCCTCCATCAAGAAGGCGGATCTCATGGACGCCGCCGGCTTCGTCGCCGCCTACGAGACCCTGGTCGCCAGGGCGCGCGAGGGCCGGCTCGAGGTGGACGACTTCCGCGGCACCACCGTGACCCTGACCAACCCCGGCATGATCGGCACCC
>ERZ773075.1517-NODE-1517-length-11586-cov-3.17371_pt1 | contig 11586 bp, 12 predicted proteins | sample MGYA00580614_ERZ773075 | MGnify/ENA primary metagenome ERZ773075 (study PRJEB29015, sample SAMEA2738021) | human oral metagenome | biome: human oral; feature: human-associated habitat; material: dental | place: China | collected 2043 ... | reverse complement strand
CGGGCGGTCAGGCGCCTAGTGCACCTCAGTGCTCTTCTCAGGGTCGAAGGGCTCCAGCGGGTCGCCAGCAGCCTTCGTGTACTTCGCGATGAAGCTCATCAGGTGGAAGATAATCAGGGTCGCAGCGGTACCCAGAGCAATACCGGCGAAGGACAGCTCACCGAAGGTCCAGGTGTAGTCTGCAATACCCACAATCAGCGCCACAGCGGCGGTGGTCAGGTTAATCTGGTTCGAGAAGTTCACTCGGTTCTCGCTCCAAATACGGGCACCGAGCATACCAATCATGCCGTACAGCACGGTTGCGGCACCGCCCAGAACACCCGCGGGAACGGTCGCAATTGCCGCACCGAATGCGGGGAACATGGACAGCGCAATCGCGAAGATAGCAGCCACCCAGTACGCCGCGGTGGAGTACACCTTGGTCGCCGCCATCACGCCGATGTTCTCAGCGTAGGTGGTGGTACCGGAACCGCCACCCATACCGGCGATGGTGGTTGCCAGGCCGTCCGCCATGAGGGCGCGGCCGGAGTAGTCGTCCAGGTTCTTGCCGCTCATCAGAGCAACAGACTTCACGTGGCCGATGTTCTCAGCGACGAGCACCAGAATCACGGGGATGAACAGGCCGGCGAGCTCCCAGTGGAACTCGGGGGTCTGGAAGTGCGGCAGGCCAATAATGCCCTGAGTCTGCACAGCCGTATCAATCTTAGAGAAGTCCACCTCGCCGCGAATGACAGCGGTAATGTAGCCGATGCCCACACCCAGCAGGATGGACAGGCGACCAATAATGCCCTTGAAGAGCACCGAAATCAGGATGATGGAGCACAGGGTCACCAGTGCGGTCACCGGTGCCACCATGAAGTTGTCCTTAGCGCTCTTTGCCAGGTTGAAACCAATCAGCGCCACAATCGAACCGGTGACGACCGGGGGCATGAGCTTGGTGAGCCAGCCGGTGCCAGCGAACTGAACAATCAGACCGACCAGGAACAGCGCGATACCCGCCATGACGATACCGCCGAGGGCACCAGCGGGGCCGTGCGAGTTCATGGCAGCCGCCAGGGGCGCAATGAACGCAAACGAAGAACCCAGGTAGGAGGGGACGCGACCGCGGGTAATCAGCAGGAAAAGGACCGTGCCGATACCCGAGAAGAACAGGGTGGTTGCCGGAGGGAAGCCGGTAATAATCGGCACGAGGAAGGTTGCACCGAACATTGCGACCACGTGCTGCGCGCCGATGCCGATGGTAATCGGCCAAGCGAGGCGTTCGTTCGGGGCGACGAAGGAACCGGGCTTAATGCTTCGGCCGTCGCCGTGAACCGACCAGTCAAAGCCGAGAAGTTTAGAGATGCTCAAAGGGAGCTCCTGAGGTGAATGTGGTGGTGTATAAAATTCCACATAATTCTACGCGTATACAGGCGTAGGTCACAGCTAAACGGCTATAAATATGAGCAGAGATACGTTAATTAGGGCGTATATTCCTTTATTGTGGGCGCGGTATCCCGTATATAGCCCAGAATGCATCAATACCCCTTATATGCGGTTTAAGGCATATACGGGGTATTGATGCAAAGAGCGAATAAAAACACTCGCTACACACAGCTCATGAGCTTAGAGAGCGTCACGCAGGTTATCCAAGTGATCGTAACGTGCCAGCTCGTAACGCAGATGACCCTCGGTCGGCGACTGAACCGGCAGGAACGACGCCTCACGCAGGCGACGAGCAGTCGGGGACTCAGCCACGTAACCGGCGCCTCCAACAACCTGCAGCTCAAAGTGAGTAGCAATGGTCGCAAAGTGCGAAACACCCAGACGCAGGCTCAGCAGGTCACGACGCTCAGCACGCTCCGGCTCAGACGCCAGGCGAACCAGTTCCTCACGCAGGCTCTGGTACTCCGTCAGAATCAGCGGGAACTCCGGACGGAACACACCCTGGGAGACGTCCAGGTGCTTAGCAGCCTCCTGCAGGGCACCAGCGGCAAGACCCAGGCAGAACGAGGACTGAACCAGCAGGAACGGCGCGGTCACATCGCGCAGGAACGCCTCAATGTTGTCGCTGAGAATGTCCTCGCTCGGAACGAAAACGTCCTCGAACTTCAGGGTGCCGGACTCGGTACCGTTCAACGCCAGCAGGTTGCGGTGGTAGGCAATGCTCAGGCCCTCAACGTCCTGGCGGACCGTCACGATGTAGCGGTCCGGGTGACCCTCGGGGGCGTTCTGAACAGCCACCGGAAGAACGATCACGCCGCCCGGGTACAGGTTCGACGCCCACGACACGGAACCGTTCAGCTTCAGACCGCCCTCAATGAGGGTGCCCTCCACCTTGATCGGTGCCAGGCCCGAAGCCTCCTTGTACGCTGCCGCCATAGCGGTGTCGCATCCGCCAGGCCGGCGGGCAGTTCGCGACCCGTCGCGTCAAAGAACGCGATGGTCGAGCGGTGAGCCCACAGGGAGAACGCCGTGGAGGCGTCCTCGGTAGCGAGGTCGAAAGCCACCGAAACCTGGGGGACCAGGGAACCGCCGTCGCGGCCCAGGGTAATCAGGCCGTCCTTAGCGATTTCGCGCAGGTTTTCGAAGGGGGAACGCTCGCCGCGGTCGACAGCATCTGCGTGGGTTCGGGCGAGGGCGAGCACCTGCTCGCGCTGGGGGTAGTCGTAGAGGGGTTCGAGGGTGAACTCGGACATGGGGTTTCTCCTAAGCGGGGAGCATCGCGTCTATGCGTGCAGCTTGAACAGTCGGTCGATGGGAGTGCTGACGGCCTTACGGGCGCGAACAACAGCTTCTTCGTCGGGTGCGTCGTAGAAGCAGAGGCACTTTGCGGTGTCTTCGCGAACGTAGGTGCGCAGGAAGGAAACCTCGGGTACTTCAGCGTACTTGGGGGCGTTTGCCTTCTTGCGGGTCAGGTACTGTTCCATGGTGATTTCTGCGGGGATGTCCCACTCAACCAGGTAGTCTGCGTCCTTCTTGAGCTTCTTGATGTCTTCGAGCTCTGCGCCGACCAGGCGGACTGCGTCGGGGCCTGCGACGGATGCGCGCTCACCGATTGCTGCGGCGAGGTCGGGGCCGAATGCGGTGTTCTCGGATTCGACGATGACGAAGACAATCTTGTGGTCTGCGGAGACCTGAGTTTCGATGAGCTCGGCGCCGTTGGTCAGGGACGAGTTGACGGTCTCGATGAGTGCGGTTGCTTCGTCCTTGGACGGCTGTGCGGGGGTCAGTTCTACCAGATAAAGTGCCATGATTTTCTCCTCGGCTAAGGGTTGGTGGGTCGTGTCGGAAGGGGTTTTCCGGCTCGTTCTGAATTCACCTTAGACCTGTGGTTGAAGACTGTCTAATAGATTTCTGTTCGTGGCTTAATGCGTCCTTTTTGACCCTGTATTTCGTCATGCGCGTTCACGCGGAGACATAAATCGTCACAGTTCCGTGCATTGGAACCCGCCCGTCACAGAGGCGGCTTAGAGGCGGCTTATTGAGACAATTGCCCTCGATTTTCTTATTAAGGCGCTTAATAAGAAAATCCGTGCGGATTGTCTCATTAATGAACATGCCCCGAACGCCCCTCCTGAACCTTCCCTCAGCATTCCGGGGCTCCAGCGCTCCAGCCGCCGGGCATACACCGGAGCATGCGCCGGGAACTTACGCCAGGGCATACAGCAAGGGCCCCGAACCCTTGGTAATTCAAGGATTCGGGGCCCTATTTACGCTAGGCCTATATGCGCTCGCCTACACGCTCACGCCGCCTGAAAACAGCGAGTCAGTAGTGTAGACAGGCAACTTTGCGGTTACTTCACGCCGCGCATGAGCTTCTGAACCGGCTTGTGCACCAGGAACAGTAGCACACCGGTCGCGATGGTGATAATACCCATCCAGGTGAAGTAGGGAACCTCAGTTTCCATGCTGTAGAACTGAGCCAGCCAACCCGACAGCACGGTACCCATTGCCACGGAGGTGAAGTACAGCGCCATCATGTTCACGCGGTGCGCCTTCGGTGCGAGCTTGGTCGCCAGCGAAATACCCACCGGGGAAATAATCAGCTCAGCGATGGTGCAGACGAACAGAATCAGCACGATCCAGCCGACGTTCACGCTCTGAACGCCCGCCTGAGCGAGGAAGATCCAGAATGCCAGGCCAATAATGATCAGCGCTGCGGAGAACTTCACGGTGGTCACCGGCTGACGTTCACCCCACTTGGTCCACAGGGCGGAGAACATCATGCCGAAGATAATGATGAAAATCGGGTTGATGGAGTTGACCAGGTTCGGGCTCAGCTCCATGCCCAGGATGTTCCAGTTGAGGCGCTCATCCGAGTACACCGCCATGACGGTGAATTGCTGCTGGTACAGTGCCCAGAACACGGCGTTTGCAATCCACAGGGGGATGAATGCGGTGACGCGGGAACGCTCATCAGCGGTGACGTCCTTAGCGCTCAGCAGCTGAGCGAACAGGGCGATAGCACCGATGAAGATGAAGCCCATGACCCAGTTCTTGAGGTTGTCTGCGGTCATCAGGCCGGTCGCCAGCAGAATACCGAGAACGACGACGATACCGACCAATGCCAGGAAGAAGTTACGCTTCTGAGCGGCGGTGAAGGGGGTGCCCACGTGGTGTACGGAGGCGGGCAGGTTCTTGCGGGTCAGTGAGTACTGGATCAGGCCTGCAGCCATACCGATAGCAGCCAGACCGAAGCCGAGGTGGAAACCGCCGGTGCTCCAGCCCCAACCGGTCAGGATCGGGCCAAGCAGTGCGCCGGTGTTCACGCCGATGTAGAAGATGGTGAAGCCTGCGTCGCGGCGGTGGTCGTCGTCCGAGTAGAGGGAGCCGACCAGCACGGAGGCGTTACTCTTCAAGCCACCGGAGCCGATAGCGACCAGCAGGAGGCCGAGAATCACACCCGGTACGCCGGGGATGAGGGAGAGGGAGATGTGACCCGCCATAATGCCGATGGCGGAGTAGAAGAGGGTACGCTCGGGGCCGAGGAGGCGGTCACCGAGGATACCGCCAAGAATTGCCATGAGGTACACGATTGCACCGTACGCACCGATAACGCCGGTGGCGAGGGTCTGGTCGAGACCCAGGCCGCCCTTGTCGGCGGTGTAGTACAGGTAGTAGATCATGATGCCCTGCATGCCGTAGAAGGAGAAGCGCTCCCACATTTCTACGGTGAACAGGTTCGCGAGCATGCGCGGGTGGCCGAAGAAGGTCTTGGTTTCCTTGGGTTCGGCACCTGTGATGGTGTTGGACATGGTGGTAATTCTTTTCTGTGCAACCCCGGGGTTCTGTGTGACCCGGGCAATATGTATTTAAGTCTATACCCTTGTGGGTGCATATGTATACATATTGTGTTCATATATTTCAAAGATTGAACTATCAATCAGTGCATGAAAAACCATTTCGATTTTTTCGTATGCATCATTTCCGAATCTCACAAACCCCCACATACCGGGCTAGATGCGCCGCACACCTCCAAAGCGATAGAGTGGAACCACAACTATGCCCACCCGGCACCCCGCCGTGCCGACCGGCTCATTTTTAACCATTTCAAAGGAGAACCCCATGACTGCTGTACCCCAGGTCGACCCCCGCGACGTTCCTGCAGGCGCAACCATCATCGACGTGCGTGAAGACTACGAGTGGGAGGGTGGCCACGCGACCGGCGCTAAGCACATCACCCTCGGCACCCTCGCTGAGCGTCTGGCTGAGCTGCCCGCACCCGGCGAAGATTTCTACGTTATCTGCCACGGTGGCGGCCGCTCCAACCGCGCGGCAACCTTCCTGCGCGAACACGGCTACGCCGCACACAACATCGCTGGCGGCACCAGTGCGTGGTTCGCAGCCGGTCTGCCGATGACCAGCGAAAACGGCGAAGCACCCGCAGTCGTTCACTAAACCGCCAGTTCGTCTGCACGCCATACAATGGAGTCCGTGACTGAAACTTCCGCGGACCGTATTTTTTCTACCCCGAACGCTCCCGCTTCTGCGTCCCCGCATGCCCTGCCGAGTATTCTGCAGAGCATCCCGTGGGATGTTCAGACGCGGGAGCTTATCGTGCGCCCGCTTCCTTTCGCGGTGAACTGCGAGGACGCGTACCCGCTGCTGACAGGTGGCGCCAAGTATTCCTTCTGGCTGGATTCGGCGCGTGAAGAGTCGCCCATGTCGGTTGCCTCGTATGTGGGTGTGGTTCCGGTGCAGCTGTCGCCCCTGCGCGTGGATTCGGCGCGTGCGGCGGCTGAATCCGGTGCGGAAGACCCCTTCGCCCAGCTGGAGGCGGCGCTCGCCCACGCACCGCGCGTGCACCCGGATACCGCGGCGGCAACCGGTCTGCCCGAGGGTTTGCGCGGCGGTTACGTGGGCTATTTCGGCTATGAGGCGCGTGCCGCCATGGGCATGGAGCACGGCCACCCGGTGCCCGGATACCTGCCGGCGCATGAGGCGCCGACCCCGGATTCTCTGTGGTTGCCGGCGGTCCGCTACCTGGTGCATGAGCATGCCCGCCCGGGGGTTGCGGCGCGTAGCTGGCTGGTGGGCGATGAGTCGTGGTGTGAGGCGGCGGAACAGCTGCTGACTGCGGCGCTGACTCCGGTGCTGAGCGCGGCGGGGGAGTGCGCCTCCGAAAATACTCCCGCCAACGCCCCTGACAATGCCCCTGAGCTCGCCGAGCTCCTGCTCTTCCCGGCACCCGCAGCGGAAGCCTACATGGATGCCGTTCGTGCTAGTCAGCATGAAATCTACGAGGGTAACAGCTACGAGGTGTGCCTGACCGCGCAGACGGTCGCGCGCATCCCCAATCCGAGCCCGGAGCTTTTCTTTGAGCTGTACCGCCGCCAGCGCGCCCACAATGCGGCACCCTATGCGGCGTATTTGCGGTGCGGCGATTTTTCAGTGCTTTCTTCTTCGCCGGAGCGTTTTTTAAGCGTGGATACGCACCGCAACGCGCAAACCAAGCCGATTAAGGGCACGATTGCTCGCGGCGCCACCCCGGAAGAAGATGCCGCGGCGGCGGCATGGTTGCGTACCGATGAGAAGACCCGCGCCGAGAACCTCATGATCGTGGATCTGCTGCGTAATGACCTGTCTACGGTGTCTGACCCGGCGTCCGTGCGCGTGCCCGTGCTCATGGGCGTGGAGAGCTATTCGACGGTGCATCAGCTGGTGTCTACGGTTAGTTCGCGTCTGCGTGAGGGCGTGAGCGCGGTGGCTGCCGCGCGGGCATGCTTCCCGGGTGGTTCGATGACGGGTGCCCCGAAGCCTTCGACCATGCAGATTATTGAGGGTCTGGAGGGTCGCGCTCGCGGCGTGTATTCGGGTGCTCTGGGTTTTGTGTCGGCGGATGGTTCGGCGAACCTGTCGATTGTGATTCGCACGCTCGTGGCGCACGATGAGGGCACGGTGACTCTTGCCGCGGGTGGCGCTATCGTGGCTGATTCCGACCCGACCGCCGAGTATGAGGAGATGCTGACGAAGCTGCGTGCCGCGTTGCCGCCGTCGGTGGGTCGCGTGGTGGAATAACCTAGCGCTGGAATAGCACAGGGAATAGCCTGCGCCGCCTGCACGTGAGCCGCTACACTTGAACTATGACTAAGCTTTCTGAAAACCTCCCCATTGAAGAAGCCCGTGAACGCCTGCGCCAGCTGATTATGGAGCTGGCTGTGGTGCGCGGGCACGTGGTCCTCGCCTCCGGCAAGGAAGCCGACTACTACGTTGACCTGCGCCGCATCACCCTGCACCACGAGGCTTCTCGCCTGGTGGGTCAGGTCATGCTGGACCTGCTGGATAAGAACGGCATCGAGTTTGAGGCTGCTGGCGGCCTGACCATGGGCGCTGACCCGGTGGGTACCGCGATTATGCGTGCCGCTGGTGATCAGGACCGTGCGATTGACGCGTTTGTGGTGCGTAAGGCTCAGAAGTCTTACGGCATGGGTCGTCAGGTGGAGGGCCCCAGCGTTGAGGGTCGCCGCGTGGTTGCTGTTGAGGACACCTCCACGACCGGTGGTTCGGCGCTGACTGCTGTTGAGGCGCTGCGTAAGGCTGGCGCTGAGGTTGTGGCGGTTGCTGTGATTGTTGACCGTGCGACCGGCGCTAAAGAGCATGTGGAAGAGGTTGCGGGCGTCCCGTGCCTGTACGCGTACTCGAAGGATGAGCTGGGCCTGGACTAGTCTCTACTAGGCTGGATTCTTAGGATCTCGTGATTTTTTAGACGTTCCGCTGCGGCGGGTGAACCCGTGCCGCTGGCTACTGTGTGTGGCTGGTGGTGCGGGTTTTTGTCTGTAAGATGGCTCTGTGGGCGCCGGTGTGGCGCTGGTTGTTGGTGTGAAGGTGGTTGTGATGGTTGAGAATCGTGAGGCGGCTGAGGCTGTGCCTGCGGAAGAGGCTGTAGCTGAGGTTGTTGAGGGTACTGAGCAGGGTACTGCCCGTTTTGAGGTGGGTGTGGGCCCGTGGGAGGGCCCGTGGCCCGAGGGTGACCATTGGGATGAGGAGCTGCTGCGTGAGGGCGACCGCCGTAACGTGGTGGATAAGTACCGTTACTGGTCGATGGACGCGATTATTACTGATTTGGATACGCGTCGCCATGATTTTCATGTGGCGATTGAGAATTGGCAGCATGACCTGAATATTGGCACGGTGGTGCGTACTGCGAATGCGATGTTGGCGAAGGAGGTCCATATTATTGGGCGTCGCCGCTGGAATCGTCGTGGTGCGATGGTGACGGATCGTTATCAGCATGTGCGTCATCATCCGACGATTGAGGATTTTGTGGCGTGGGCGCAGGCTGAGGGTCTGGAGATTATTGGTATTGATATTTTTCCGGATTCGGTGCCCCTGGAGACGTATGATCTGCCGAAGAGGTGTGTGCTGGTTTTTGGTCAGGAGGGCCCGGGTTTGTCGGAGGAGCTGCATGCGGCGGCTAAGGATACGTTGTCGATTGAGCAGTTTGGGTCGACGCGTTCGATGAATGCGGCGACGGCTGCGGGTATTGCGATGCATGCGTGGGTTCGCCGCCATGTGTTTGGTCAGATTCCGTCGTAGTTTGGCGGTTGTTTATGAGGTGTTTAAAGGTTCCGATGCGTTGTGTGCGCGTCGGAACCTTTTCTGTTGTGGTTTGGGTGGCCTAAACCACGCATGAAATTACCTAGGCGTGTTAGTGTTAATGCAAGTCACAGGGGATATGAGAATTGCACGCTCGATTTCTGTTGGAGCGTACGATGGATTTCCTGACTTTGGCTCGCCAATGGTTGCGGGTTGTGGGCATGAATGACCGGGACGTCATTCCCCTGAAAGGAGTCGGTAACAATGAAGAAATCTGCTGCTCTGTTCGCCTGCTTTGCTTTAGCTTTAAGTTCCTGCGCCGCTGCGCCTAAAGATACTAGCTTCAAAGCCCAGCTAGATTTTGAAAATAACTATATTACTCTTCCGCTCGATGAATACGACAGGAGTGACCAGGCCCTAGATATAACGGGTAGGGCGTCATTGTTGATTCGTAAAGAGTGCTATGCGAAAAAAGGATACGATTTTGAAATTCTAGAAAACGGCTGGGTTTCTGGCGACGCCTCCCAGTACGGCTCCTGGAATGTGAAGCATGCGGCGAATCATTATACGTCCAGCAAAGTCAGAGAAGAGCAGTATAGGATTTATGAGAGCATCCCTGAAGACGTCAAGGACAGCTGCCACGAAGAGCATCGGGAAGAACTGGATGCGCTCAAGTTTGATGAGGCTCATGAGGAAAAGTACCGCCCCGTCAATCGTATCCGTGGCGAAGCGTACCAGCGTGCGCAGGGTGACCCTGAATGGAAGAAAGCCCGCTCAGATTGGTGGGACTGCCAGCGTGAGAAAGGGTTGACTCCTCGCACCGGGGACGGCGAATGGACGAGCAAAGAAGCGGCCAGAATGGCCAGTCTGAATTCTGATGATCCCAAAGTGTTGGAGGAGGTTATCCGCCTGGCAACCATTGAAGCTCAATGTAGTGAGAAGGTGAGGTTGGCTCAGCGTTTGGGTGATCTTGAGGCGTCCTATCAGGGGCCTTTGATTGAGAAGAATCAGGCGCTGCTGAATGATTTGAAGGCTGAACGTGATGCGAAGATAGCGAAGGCGCGCGAAATTATCGCCACCCACCAGTAGATATCAGCGACAAGAAGATAGGAGCTCTTGGGATAATTGGGGTCACTCCGTTTAACGCTACAACGAGGTATGGAGGAGGAAAAGCCTATGCGTAAGGCTCTCTCTGCGGTAACTGTATTCTGCCTGCTGGGGGCGTGCGTATCCTGCTCCAACAGTGCCGAGCGGGACACCTCACGAAAAGCTGTTCTCGACTATTCAAAGAACTACGTACACCTTCCACTGGACGAGTACGCCTTGGATGAACTAACACTCCGTACGGTGAGCACGGCGTGGCACACGCTCATGTCCGAGTGCTATGCGCACCACGGGCAGTCCTATGCCGTGCCCTCAGTAGACACCCCGCAACCGGGAGGCCTATACGGCAGCTGGAACGTTGAGTACGCCAAAAAGTATGGGTATTCCCATAAGGAATCCCGAGGCTTGGAAGATTCAGCAGCGGACGACATCAACGCCCAGTGCCAAGAAGAGGTGAAAGCCGCATTCTCTGAGGTTGAACTGGACGAAAAAGAATACCGGTTTGTAGGAGAGCTCAACTCACAGGCATACACCTACGCCTCTCAAACCGATGAGTGGAAAAATATTCGCTCAGAATGGTGGACCTGCCTGCGTGAACGCGGGCTAACCCCCAGGGAAGGGGAGAGCGACTGGACGTCCGAAGAAAGCGCACATCTCATGACTTCTTCCCAAGGCAAGGAAGAAGCTAAGCCGGAGGAAATTCGCCTCGCAACGATTGAAGCGGAATGTAACCAGAAGGTGGGTATGGCTCAGCGTCTGGGTGATATTGAGGCGTCCTATCAGGGGCCGCTGATTGAGAAGAATCAGGCGAAGCTTAACCAGTTGAAAGAAGAGAAAGAAAAGCGTGTGGCGAGGGCACGCGAAATTATCGCCACCCGCCAGTAGCCGCACCCGCTGAAAGGCAGAACGTATGAACCGCCCGCGGGCCGCCCACACGAAAATTTCATAAGAAGGAGCCGGGGAGTGTCACCACTCCCCGGCCCTCACTTTATTCACTCTCAACCTCGCAACCTGAACTGGTGCACTCACATGCCAGCCAGTTCAAGGCTACTCAGCGTCAGGCTGCTTAGCCCTTTTAGCCCACCGGAACGTTAACGTTCACCAGCGAGTACAGATCCTTCGGATCATCCGGGCTAGCAACCAGGTCAATGAACTGCTGCAGGTCGGTGTCCTGCGTAGCCGCACGGGCATAACGCAGACCCGAGAAGTCAGCAATTGCGAAGCCCACCGAGTCGAACAGGGTAATCTGCTCATCCGATACGCGGCCGGGCTCCTCACCGGTCAGTACCTTCCAGAACTCCACCACCGGGAAGTCCGGGTCCTTCTGCTGAATCTCGCCCTCAATGCGGGTCTGGGGCGGGAACTCAACGAACACGGTGGAGCGGTCCAGAATTTCGCTTTCCAGCTCAGTCTTGCCGGGGCAGTCGCCACCAATAGCGTTCAGGTGCACGCCGGGCTTCACCT
>ERZ773075.1512-NODE-1512-length-11607-cov-44.3226_pt1 | contig 11607 bp, 9 predicted proteins | sample MGYA00580614_ERZ773075 | MGnify/ENA primary metagenome ERZ773075 (study PRJEB29015, sample SAMEA2738021) | human oral metagenome | biome: human oral; feature: human-associated habitat; material: dental | place: China | collected 2043 ... | reverse complement strand
CCGAGGAGCTGGCCCTGTTCAGCGAGGGCGGCACGCTGGACCCGCTGGTGAGCCACTACCAGAAGCTCATCGAGGGGGCCTCGCGCATTATCTTCATCTGCCCGATCTGGTGGAGTGACGTTCCCGCCATCGTCAAGGGCTTCGTGGACAAGATCATGAAGCAGCGCTGGGCGTACCACGCGACGTCCTCGGGGGTGAAGGGCCACCTCGGCCACATCCAGCAGGTCCTGGTACTCACCACCTCGACCTCCCCCACCTGGTACCTGCGCCGGTTCTGCGGCAACTACGTCGGCTCGGTGTTCCTGGGCGCCGCCCTCAAGCAGCTGGGTATGCACGGACGGTCGTGGGTCAACTTCGGCAAGGTGGGCAAGGCCGGCCGAGGCCAGCACAAGAAGCACCTCAAGCGCGTGGCCCGCCTCGCGGTGAAGTGACATGAGCCCCACCGCGAGTATCGCCGCAGAGCGCCAAGCCGATCTGAACTCGGGACGAGACGAGTCCCGAACACTGGCAGAGATCCTGGCCATCACCCACTCCGCACTTCTGAAGCAGGTGGTGCCAGATGCACCCGAGGAGCTGGTTGAAGCGGCCAAGCACACCGACTCACTCGGCATCCTGGCTCGCATGCAGGCCATGGGAGAAGCGCTGCATGCACACCTTGGCCGCTCTGCCTGCCTGGACCTCGCCGACCACCCGGCTGACACCGTCCGGGGCTGGGCAGTCTTCGCCCTGGTCTCCCAGGAGAAGGACGCCGACGTCGACACGCTGTTAACCCTGGCAAGACCGGCCGCGGATGATCCGCACTTCGGAGTGCGCGAGTGGTCATGGATGGCGGTGCGTCCGCACTTGGCACCCCAACTCGACGAGGCGATCCTCGCGCTGCGGCCATGGACCTCAGAGCCCTCGGAGCGCATTCGGCGCTTCGCCAGTGAGGCGCTACGTCCACGAGGTGTGTGGGCACGGCACATCCCCGCGCTCAAGGAGGAGCCCGAGCGGGGCCTTCCGTTACTCGAGCCGCTGCGTGCCGACTCCTCCCGCTACGTGCAGGACTCAGTGGCGAACTGGGTACACGACGCCTCCAAGACACAGCCCACCTGGGCCATTGGGCTCTGCGAGCGCTGGCAGGAGGAGTCGCCCACCCCAGCCACTGAACGGATCATCAAGCGAGCACTGCGCTCGATCCGGCGGTGATGGGAACTGGTCAGAGGTTGACCTGGCAGGAGATGCCGGCCCTGGCGCGGCGGGCCTCGGGGGTTACAGGGCTCTCGTCCGCCAGGGCGGCATCAAGGTGCGGCATACTTCGGTCGTGCCTGACACCGCGCGCCTTCCGCTGAGTCGGTGGCGGCTACTCCCCCGCCGCCTGGTCCAGTTCGCCCTCCTGGAACTGGCCTGCTGCGCCTTCGCCATCGCCATCTTCGCCGGGCTCGCGGTCAGCGCCCTGATCTGGAACCATGCGGATCCTCCGATCGCCCGCTACGACGCCCTCCTGATCTACGTCGTCGTTGTTCAGATCGCCTTCGTCGCCCTGAAGCAGGAGACCTGGCGCGAGCTCGGCGTCATCTGCGCCTTCCACCTCATCGGGCTGGCGCTGGAGGTGTTCAAGGTCCACACCGGCTCCTGGGCCTATCCGGACGCGGGAGTGGTACGCGTCGGCGGGGTACCGGTCTTCTCCGGATTCATGTACGCCTCCGTCGGCTCCTACATCTGTCAGGCCTTCCGGCGCCTCGACCTGCACGTGGGCGGCTTTCGGTGGTGGCCGGTGAGTCTGCTGGCCGTGGCCGCCTACCTCAACTTCTTCACTCACCACGTCATCATCGACCTGCGCTGGGTCATCGCCGCCGGTTTCCTCATCACCCTGTGGGGAAGCGCCGTCCACTTCACTGTCGGCGGGGAGCGCTACTGGATGCCGACGACGGTGGCCTTCATCCTCATTGGGGGATTCCTCTGGCTGGCGGAGAACCTGGCCACGGCGCTGAGCGCCTGGCGCTACCCCGACCAGGCCGACGGCTGGCACCTGGTGCACGCAGGCAAGTTCGGCAGCTGGGCGCTGCTCATCTCACTCAGCTTCGTGCTCGTCGCCGCCGTCAAGGCGAAGGAGGGCACCCTCTACGGACGCGGCCTGCCGCGCGTGACGCGCCGGCGTCTGCGCATCGCCGAGACCTGAGCCGCGTACCCCGACCCCGCCTACCAAACCGCGGCCGGGGACGTGCGACGCCGTCGGGGACAGGAATCCTCCCCCGTGCGCGCGAGACATCCCCGGCCATGAAGAGACGGGTCAGAGGTTGACCTGGCGGGAGATGATGCCGGCCTTGGCGCGGCGGACCTCGGGGGTCAGGGGGCTCTTGTCCGCCAGTGCGGCGTCCAGGCGCTTGCCCGTGGCCTGCAGCGGCTTGGTGAGCTCCTCGGCCTCAGTGCCGGGCACGAGCTCCCACACGGGGATGGCCACGCCGTTGGCCCGGAAGGCGCCGACGAAACGCGCCCCCTCCTCCAGGTCGGACTCGCGCGCAGCGTAGATACGGGCGAAGGCGTTGAAGAACTCGTCCTCGTCCTCCCCGCGCACCCAACGCACGAACTCCTTGGAACCCAGACGGCACCAGTAGGCGTGCTCGACGCCGGGCACGGGCCGGGTCGGGGCGATCTCGTCCTTGGCCCGCTCAATGGCCTCCTCGATGACCTGGCGGGCCTGCTCGTTCTCGCCGGCGGCCTGGGGGTCAACCCAGAAGTCGAAGGTCTCGCGCACGGAGACGGCCGGCGGCTCGCTGGTGTCCAGGATGTCCTGGAGGCGTGGGCCGGGCTCGGGCAGGCCGTCAGCGCGCAGAGCCTGGCCCTCGGGCAGCTCGAGGGTGGCCAAGACGGCGGCGGCGACGTCGCGGGAGGCGTCCCCGGAGTGCATGGAGGTCTGCATGGCCACCAGGACCTCGCCGTCGGAGCGCTTGAGCCCCTGGACGAACTCGGGCAGGAGCGTGACGAGCTGGATCTGCCCGCCGCCGTACTCCTCGGTCAGGCGCACCGTGGCCGTGGCGGCCGGGATGATCTGGGCCATCGCCACGAGGTCCTCCTCGGCCGGCAGGCCGGCGAAGGGGCGGGCGACGAACTCGATGCTCTGCTTGCGGGGCTTGGCGGCCGCGACCGGACGGCGCCCGTGGCGCTTCTTCTTCGACATGGCCGTCAGCCTACCGGCCCGCCCGCGCCGCTCCCAGGCCGACGACGGTCCGTCGGCGCCCCATGACGCGGTTCACGACCGTTCTCCCCATCGCCCTGCCCTCACATCACAAGCAGAACGATGCCGAAGCCGCATGAAGTAGTGAATGCTATCCCTATGCGATTCAGCGCGGTGAGCCTTCGACACATGTGCGTCCGTCTTGCTCGAACGATCTTCCAAAGTCGTTCACTCACCGCAGCGCTCGTCCTCATCGTGGTGACCGCGTCCCTCTCCATCGCCCAGGCGTGGGCCCGGCAGCGCCCTGTCATGGCATCCTCCCTCACCGAGCCGAAGGCGCCGGCCTTCTCAACTTGGCAGGCGACGACCGCGACGGATGAAACGATCTCCTGCGGCCCCTCCACAAACACACCCCCTCCAGCCGGAGCGCAGTGGGGCGAGGCCTGGCGATTGACAACTGACACAACCCAGGACATGCAAATCAGTTTTCCGCACGTCTCAAGATGCGGGAAATATTTTGTCGTTCAATCAGCCACATATGATTCTCCCAGCATTTTGAAAGGATACGTCCTCGAAAACGGTCACCTCAAAGAGCTATGGAAAGCACCTCCCAAGATCATTCACACCTGGGGCAGCAATCCATGGTGGGGCGGGCATATGCTTCTTAAACACGAGATCCTCAATCCCGCAACTGGAACTATCGAAAAAGCCCCCTGGTCGACCAACGACTACCCCTACATCATGTCTCCCGATCTCGTCCTGACATGCAACATGTATGGACACACCAACCACTGCGCAGCCTGGGAGTGGAACAACGGCGCACCGAAGCAACGGTGGGAGCGCCAGTACGACAAACAAGTCGAACCTGTCGCCTTCGGAGTTGCAGGAGACACCTCCGCACCGAGCCCCCTCGTCGAATTATCTCAGCCGAAGGGAAATGGATGGGAATCTGTCGGAACCGGCATCATGAACTTATCCGATGGAACGGTAGCCGCACTTCCCGATGAACTCTTTCCAGGCGAACGAGCCGACTACATACCGGCCCGAGACGGCTGGATCCGCATCCCCAAAAAATCCGGCACCGCTGAGACCTACTCTCTCCAAGGTGAGCACATTGGATCGTTCCCGCTGTCGGGAAGCAATGCGCCACTTCTCATTTCTGAGTCCGGGATCCCGACTCTGGAACAGTTCCAGAAGGCCTACGAGTCAGGAGACACATCCTGGGCAAAATACGTCATCGAATGCACCACGAAAGACGCATGTACATTCAATGGAACGCCAGTAACCCTGCCCTTTGAACGGTCCTTCGTCTACCCTCCAGGGCGAGGAGAACTCCAGATCCACTGGAACCTGTCCAACGATCAACAAGTCCTGGCAGTCTCTGTCTACACTATCGGGGGCGTGGATTCCGAACTAAACGATAAAACATCCCTTGTCATTGATACGCAGACCGCGCGTGTCATCACACCCCCTACTTCCTCATCACACATCATCACGAGCTTGGGCGACTCAGGACTTTTGGTAGGTATTCAAGGAGCTGAGATCGTTGGATACACACCGAACCATAGCTGAATCAACACACCGACACGCTAGATGTCACGACTGCCTCAACAACCGCCTCCCGTCGCTGCTCAAGTGCCGCAACCACCAGATCAATAATTCTCGACATCCCATCCAACTCAGCCAACGCCTCAACCGGGGCTAGCTCACGCTTGTCGAGGTCGACAGTCAGCTCTCCGAGCCGCCGATTCTGCCGAGCCACCCACGTTGCAATGTCCTCACGATTGACGGCGTTACTCCGACGCACCGATCCAGCCATTCGTGTGACTGCCCTCAATTTTTCCAGGATCGGCGCCTGCTGCTTCTCCCACGCTCGCTCCCATGTAGGCGACATCGTCAAAATGGAAACAGTATCGACGATGACGTCATCGCCATCGTCGAGAGCCGCCGAACGTTCCTGCAGACTCTTCGCGCTGTCGTATACGCCTTTACCGAACCAGTCGAATCCCTGCGGATCGCCGAACTTCCGCCACGCAAGCGTGACATCATAATAGTCCTGCTCAAAACTCTCATAGCGTGCTGCAAGCGCTCGCGATTCGGGAGCACTCGAGTCAAGGGTACCTACCCGGAGAGCAGTCGAGTCATAATCGTAGGTCACTTGACCATAGGAACTGGCCGCCGACCTCGCCATACGGCGAGAAGCAAGACCACGACGAAGATAGAGAAAGAGTTTTACTGCACCCCAACAACTTAGAACAGCAGCTACGGCGACGCCGGCTCGCGCGAGTCCGCTACTGTAGGCTCCTAAGTACCTCTCAGCCTTATTGCCCATGGCCAGGACGCCACCATTCCAGTCGCGACCGGAGAATTGGACCGCCGCCGTATCCTGAATCGCGACCTGCTCTGAGCGTTCAAGTGAGATATCTGCGCCCGGGTACACGCCGACCTGATGCGCTCGGGGCGCCACCGCGATGACGACGACTCCTTTTTTCCAACTTCTTTTGTCGGCCGTCCTAATGTCATTACGATATTCCAGCTCCTGATCAGCGAATGACGCTACAGCTGCGTCCAGGTTCTGAATTCCCCACCCAGAAAGAGAAATAACTTCGAAACGAATGTCTTGGCGAAATCTCAGTTTCCCCAACTCGCGCTCGAGCAGCCCGCGATCAAAAACTCCTGCCTGGTCGTGCACGCTGACAGTCGGCGCATAACCCATCACGGGAGAGAAGAATATCATGACCGGCAGAGCAAGAACCATAGCCATACACAGTGAGACATTCAACGCAAATGAGATCGCACTCGACGACCCACTTCTTTTGTGTTCACGATTTTCTCGAGTCATTTGCGTCCCGACTCACCCTTGAAATTCTTCTTGATTTCAGATTCTTGTTTCACTCCCGGCAAGGCTACAGCACATTGATAGGCGTCCGATATATCTCGAACTGGTGCGTACACGGACATAGGGCCAGGAGTTTCCGTTCTCAGGGCGACAAAGGAAGCGGCCGGCGACCAGGGGTTCATACGAACAGTCACGGAAACATTGGAGAACTCATGACCCTCATCAGCAGAATTTGAGGGCGTCACGTAGTACACACCGTGGGCGCCCACTCTAAACTGAGGCCTGGAGGAAGGCTTCGTAGCACTCTTCAGACCCTGCCGACTTTCTTCGCGGTAGCGCAGTAAGTATTTTCGATATTCTCTATAATGATCCCGGCTAGATTTACCCCAAAATAACTCATCGACCGCTTGCTCTGCGAATTTATTTGCCTCAACGGAGAGGCGGTTCAGTACACGAAGCGCCTCGGCCGGGGACATTCGTTCAGTTAACACTTTCGTAGTAGTTTCATCGAGTTCTGCTTGCTTCAGTTTTACCCACTTCAGCGCCTTTTCACCAAATTGCCGATGAATCCGTGGGACATACGAGAACATACGTGCTACAGCAGCAATATCTTGTCGAACAGGCACGCACTCATTCTCCCAGGACTCCCTCCAGCTCCCCGTCTTTGATAAGAGCTGTGCGCAATTGACAACCGTTTGCTGCATGGCGCGGAGCTGTACGGAGTATGTCTTGGCATACTCAGCGAGACGACTACGCCTCATGCCGAACCACTGAAGACCAACCGGGTTCCCGATAATCTTCCAGGCACGCTCAAGCCGGCGATAGTGCCGTTGAGGAACAGTATATCTGGCGATCACCTGAACGCCATAAATATCATTGGTGGGGATGAGTTGAAGATAGTCGCCAGCGGCCGCACGCCCGACTACCGCCTGAGAGTACGCCTCACGCGCCTCCTCGATGCCGGACCTCGCCCGTTTCCCTCGGCCTAGATAATATCGAGTCCATTGGTTCGCCGCAACGAAGAAGATAACAAATAATGCGATCGTTGCACATACCCTGGCAGGATTTAACTGAGCACCAATGTAGTCAGATGCAACTTTGGCGGATTCTAAAACACGCCCGACCTCGTCGCGTTCTATCATTTTCAACTCCGTGACGTCCCATACTTCCTCCCTTCCCTCTTCGCTGATCTGCAGCCGGGAACCGTAGTAGTATCCCGCTACCTGCCCCTCCAGCCTTTCATCATAATTGGCGTTGGGTGCAGCAGCGATCACGAACACATTGTCGGCCCAACGTTCAGAATCCGTCCATGATATCCAAGGGACGTCAGTGGCGTGGGTGCGGGCGTAGTTCTGAACCTCCTGCTCAAGGTTTTGAACTTTCGAGTTGCTCACATCAACCACAGCAATATGAGTCGGCTGCCGGAAGGTAAGCTTCTTAAGGTCGGACTCAATGAAGTCCTGAGGAAGAACACCGGGCTCATCATGAATCTCGACCGTCGGGTGGAACTGCTTCGAGGGGTAGAAGGGTGATTGTCCACCATTGATGATGAATGGAGCAGCAACAAGAGCCACACCGATGAGGAGATTGCCCACGTAGCCGAGGATCGCTCTCATCCCACCGAGCTCAGATACCGTTGGCAGCTTCTTCACAGCACTGCACCCCCAGGATTCGGGGCCGCGTCCGCCCGGGCCGCGGCGCCTGCGTTGACAGCGGCGTCGAGCTCAGCCAATCCAGCCGTCCTCTCAGCGAGGCGAGTGGCCTGAGCGAGAACACCACGACCAAACCACTGAGCACCGTGCGGCTCCCCGAAGTCCTTCCATAACTGGCTGACGGTGTCGTACTCGTCATGAAATCGTCTGTAGTCGGAGCCAACGTCCCGGCTCTGGTGGGACCCTTCCGGTACGGTTCCCGCCTGCAGCTCGGTGAGATCGTAGGTGTAGACGATCCGCATCATCTCATGGCGTGCCCCTTGAGCACGCCGCCGAGCAGTCATGCCCCGCCACAAGTAGTAGACAAGCCATCCGGTTCCCACAGGGAAGGCGAGGACTCCGCCGACCACCCGCACAATCATGCTGCTTCCATCGCTTGAACCGACGTATGTCGCCAGCTGCCGCCCCATCGCCACGGTCCCGTCATCCCAGTCGCTCTGAGCGTAGTGGCTTCCCGCCGCGTTCTCGATGGCCGTCCGTTTGTCGGCTGACAGTTGCAGGTCCTTCGCCGCGTAGCAACGTACCCAGTGAGACTCGGGCGCTACCACGAAGAGGATCGTTCCATTCACTGGGCTATCGACGTCGGAATCCTTGAACCAGGACGAGCCTTGTGTGCCATCACTCGCGTACTTGACAATCTCCTCATCAATATTGCTGATACCCGATCCGGGGACCGAGAGCACCGCGATGCGAACCTCACGATCGTAGACCTGCTCCTCCAGCCCATGGCGAAGAGCCTGCTCGTGATAGATACCGGCCTCATCACGAACTTCCACGACAGGACGATGCCCGGATGCGATTGGATACAGGAGCGCCGCCGGTAGAAGCAGAATCGAGATCAACGCCCCAGCTATATTCAGGAGGAAGATTGCGACTGCTCGAATACCCCCAAGACGGACAATCGCAGATTGCTTCATGTGACATTCCTTGTTGACAATCGAGCCGGCTCCGAACGACGCGCCGCGTCTGCTCTCACTGGTCGAGGTTAGCAGCATCAATTTTCCGATTTTTTCCATGTAAATCTAGTTCGTCGTCGCAAGCCATGCCGTCAGCCCCCGGGAGGAGCCGATCCGCTGGCACAAGGGCGATGGTCGACACCGACACCGACCGCACCGGCCCCGGCGACCGGGACAGACGGCTGCAGAAAAGAGGCTCTCAGGTCGCTGCGAGGCTTGCCGACGTACTCCACGGACTTCTTCCCCATGGAGGCCAGGCCTCCGTCTCAGTCCTTCCGCCAGAACCGGGGCTTGGCAGCGTCCTGGATGCCGGTCTCCTGGCTGCTCATCATCTTGCCATCCTCACCGAAGGAGCCACCATCAGTAATGCTCGTACCGCTTCCACCGGAGAAGCTGCTCGCCCCTCCCGCACCGCCATTCAGAATCTGGACATGCCTCAATGAGGAGACGTAGTCGGATAGCAGATGAGCTACGAATACCGCTGCCGCTCTCGGCCCGCCAATCTTGCCCAACCTCGATGATCACACCATCAGCACATCTTTTCACTGATGGAAGCTGGTTCCGACGTTATTCAGAAACTGGATGACGAGCCGGATCCTGAGAACCCGCCTCCGCTGTAGCCGCCGGAGAAGCTGCTTCCCGAGAAGCTGGACCCGGAGCCGGAGCTGCTCGATGGCGTGTAGGAGGAGGCCGAGCTGTAGCCCACCACCAGGTCGGAGACCGGGGTGAAGGAGCTGAAGGACCCACCGGCGCCGGAGCCCGAGCTGGACGAGCCGATGGCGGAGATGGCCGGCGAGGAGGGGTTGAGTCGGATCGTCGAGTGCGGGTTGTAGCTGCCGTGTCCGCCGCCCAGGTACCAGTAGCCGGCATAGGCGGCCTCCTTGGACGAGCTCGAGTCGTCATAGCGACGACGGCGCTCGTCGGCGTAGCTGGAGGTGTCGGCGTCAATGGCCTCGCGCGCGAGCCGGGCGGCCTTCGTCTTCGTCTCACTGGCGATCTCGTCGAGCTCGTCGAGTGCGGCCGAGGGCTGGAGTGAACCGGCCTCCAGACTGGAGGTCATGTCGTCCAGGCGCTGCTTGCGGGAGCGTACCCACTCCCGCTCCTCCTTGGTGCGCTCGGCGATCGAACCGCTCTCGGCGGCGTCGGAGCTGTCGATCTCGTGACACAGCCGCCGCAGCGACTGCAGGTCCTCCAGAACCGGCCCCTGCTCGTTGCTCCAGACTCGGTCCCAGCCGGGCGACAGGCTCAGGAAGGTCGCGGTGTTGGCGATGACGTCGTCGAGAGAGTCCAGAAGCTCGGAGCGCTTCTCCAGCTCGGTGGCCCGTCCCAGCACCGGCATGCTGAACCACTGGGCGCGGTAGGGGTTGCCGAAGTCCTGCCAGGAGCGGGTGACCTTCTCATACTCGCTGCGGAACCAGCGGTAGCGGGCCATGACCTGGGCCCCGTGCGGCTCGTCCTCGGGGATCGTGCCGGCCAGGAGCTCGGTGGTCTCGTAGTCGTGGGTGACCTGCGAGTAGTGGCGCAGCGCCTCGTGCGCCCGACTTCGCGCCGTGAAGCCGCGCCACAGGTAGTACAGGAGCCAGACGAGTCCTATGCATGCCCAGATCAGGGGCAGAACGTAGGTCGTGGCCTCATCACCACCGCCGGGCCGGCCGATGACGTCGGCGGTCTTGGCCGCCATGGAGACGGTGCCCCCGTACCAGTCGGCCCGGCGGTACTGTTCCTTGGCGGCGTTCTGGATGGCGGCCTGCTGCTCCAGGGGGACCGCGACGTCCTCACCGAAGTAGCAGCCGACCTTGCGCGCCTCCGGGGCGACCGCCAGGATCACCAGGCCGTCGCTCCAGTAGTTGGGGTTCGACGTCGAGATCCACGGGACGTCGGTGTCGCCCTGGTGCGAGCGGGCGTACTCCAGCACCGAGTCGTTGAGGTTGTCGACGTCCCAGCCCGGGACTGTGAGCACGGCGACGTGGACGTCCTGACGGAAGCTCATCGCCTGGATCTCCTTGGCCAGTGGCTCGCTCTGGAGCACCCCGGCCTCGTCATGGACCTCCACGCTGGGGTGATGGCTCTCCCCGAAGGGCCAGATGACCATGATCGGCAGCACGGCGATAAGGGCCAGGCTCACCACCACATTGGCGACGAAGGCCGTCACCGACCAGATTCCACCGAGCCCGACGATGCCGGACTGTTTCATGTGCCTCATCAGCACTTCCTTCCTCTGACGTGAGCGTGGCGTGTGAGGTGTGCCGACGTCAGCATCCCGGGAAGGTCCCGTCCCCGAGATATCCCGCACCGGCATTCAGGAACCGTCGCGGGCCCGCGTGCCCGACAGGCACGACGGCTCTCCCATTGGCACCAGGGCTGACCGGTTTCCAGTAGCCGGCGTTCCTTCCGGGTCCGACGACGTCCAGCAGGGCGTGGGGACCCGGGCGGGCGGAGGCTTCGCCGTCGAGAGCGTTGAGGGGAGGCTCCGCACTGGCTGCGCGGAGCGACAGGCCGTGCCCCGCCCGGCGAGCATCGGCCGCTATCCAGGCAAGCTCGTCGAGCGCCGCCGAGGGCTGCAGCAAGCCGGCCGACAGCTCTGCGGTCATGTCGCTGAGGCGCTGGTGGTGGGCTCGCACCAGCTCGCGCACCTCCACCGTGCCGCCGGGAGTCAGCGCACGGGAGTCGAACCACTGACACTGGCCCAGGAGCAGGTCAAGCTCGTGAAGAACCGGTTGCTGCTCCTGGCGCCAGAGCCTCTCCCAGTTGGAGGACAGGCTCAGGAACGCGGCGTTGCTGGCGATGATGTCGTCGGTCGAGTCCAGCGCGGCCGAGCGCTGCTTGATCTCACGAACCCGCTGGAGCACTCCCGGTTCGAACCACTGGGCGCCCCGGGGGCTGCCCAAGTCCTGCCAGGAGCGGGTCAGGCTCTCGTACTCGTCGCGGAACCAGCGGTAGTGG
>ERZ773075.1509-NODE-1509-length-11612-cov-4.84165_pt1 | contig 11612 bp, 5 predicted proteins | sample MGYA00580614_ERZ773075 | MGnify/ENA primary metagenome ERZ773075 (study PRJEB29015, sample SAMEA2738021) | human oral metagenome | biome: human oral; feature: human-associated habitat; material: dental | place: China | collected 2043 ... | reverse complement strand
CGCGGACTGTCACCGCCGGCTCGGACTTTCACCGACCCCGGAGCACGTTGCTGGCAGTGACTTTAGCCGACTGCCGCATGCACGACAAGCACGCGCATATACGACAAACACGGTAAACACGACAATGGGCCGTCCACCGGGTGCGCCCTCCAAGTCCACCGGGGCCGTCCGGTCCACCGGACTCAACGGGCCGCGGTGATCGCGGCCTCGAACTCGGCCTTGACCCTGGGGTCGGGACGGCCGGCATAGGACACGGCACAGGCGACGAGCAGGTTGGCGGCGAAGCCCGGGGCGAGCTCGTACAGGTCGAAGAGCCCGCCAGGGCCGCCATCTATATTGCCCCAGATCATGACCACAACGGCCCCGGTCACCATACCGGCGACTGCGCCCAGGGCCGTCAAACGTCGCCAGTAGAGGCACAGCAGGACGGTCGGACCGAAGGACGCGCCGAAACCGGCCCAGGCGAAGGCCACCAGGGCCAGAATCGTGTCACTGGGATTCCACGCCATGGCGGCTGCCACGACAGCGATGCCCAGAACCGCGAACCGGGAGTACATGACCAGACGGGCCTGCGAGAGCTCCCTGTTGCCGACCTGCTTGTAGAGGTCCTCAATGAGAGCGGAGGAGGTCACCAGGAGCTGGCTGGAGACGGTCGACATGATGGCGGCCAGGATCGCGGCCAGCATGAACCCCGCGACCAAGGGGTGGAAGAGAAGCTGTCCCAGAGTGATGAATACGGCTTCGGGATTGTCCAGGCGGCCGCTGTCACGCTGATACACGGCCACGCCGACAATGGCGGTCGCAGCGGCTCCGGCGACCGCGAAGAGCATCCACCCGATGCCGATGCGTCGCCCGGCGACGGCCTCCCGCGGAGAACGGATCGCCATGAAGCGCACAATGATGTGCGGCTGTCCGAAATACCCCAGGCCCCAGGCCAGCGAACTGATAATGCCGATGATCGAGGTTGTCGATCCGACCATTGCCCAGTAGTTCGAGTCAACCGCACTGACAGCATCAACAGTCGCAGTGATGCCGCCGAGATGGATGACACCGACGACAGGGACGGCGATGAGCGCCGTCACCATCATGAGGCCCTGGACGAGGTCCGTGTAGGACACGGCCAGGAATCCGCCCACAAGCGTGTACATGACGGTGACGCCCGCGACGAGCGTCAGACCCAGCCGATAGTCCATGCCGAAGGAGGACTCGAAGAAGGTACCGCCCGAGACCATGCCGGAGGAGACGTAGAAGGTGAAGAACACCAGGATGATCGCACCACTGGCCCAGCGCAGCAGATGCAGCGAATCATGGAGACGATTGTCGAGGAAACTCGGGATGGTGATCGAGTTGGAGGCGACCTCGGTGTAGGTGCGCAGGCGCGGCGCCACGAAGCGCCAGTTGAGCCAGGCTCCCACGGTCAGGCCGACGGCGATCCATGACTCGACCAAGCCGCCGGCGTACAGGGCTCCGGGCAAACCCATGAGCAGCCAGCCAGACATGTCCGCGGCTCCGGCGGACAGCGCTGTCACCGCCGGCCCCAAGCCGCGATCGGCCAGCATGTAATCGTCGAGCGAGTCATTGCGGCCGTAAGCCCACCAGCCGATGACAACCATTCCGACGAAATAAACGATCATCGAGATGGCTGAGAAAGTCGCAGGAGACATGGTTCTGGTCAATTCTCCTAATAGGGGACGTTCGTCCTATGCTAACCGAGGTCGGTTCTTTCTGCTTTTCTTCGCCATAGGGGATACGGGATAGGGATACGGGCCAGCCTGCACGTCCGGCGGTACTGAGAACGATGGCGAGAATCCTGAGACTCCTGCCTAGCGGGCCATCTGCATGCGCTTGGCCTCCACGGAGGCTTCGGCCTCGATGACAACGGCATCGAGCGCTTTGCCAACACCGGCGGCCGCATAGGCGCCGATAAGGCCCTCCACGACCGGCGCCGAACTCAGATGCACCCGAGAGGCGAGACTGGGATCAATCAGTTCAAGGGCCGTCTCGGCACTCATGATCCCGCTGCCGAGATCGGCCAGGACGAGAACGCCTTCACCGTCGTCGGCCCTTTCAATGGCGGCCCCCACCTCGGTGGTGTCGGTGCCCAGTCCGCCCCCGGGCAGTCCCGCGGCAAGCTCAACACGAACATCCAGATCAGGGATGAGCCCGGTGGCGAGTCCGAGCGCCGCCTGCGCGAGCTCCAGAGAGTGCGAGACGAGGACGAGGCCGGTCACGAGGCGCATCCATCGACGACATCGGCCAGAGCGCGAACAACAAGAGCGGTCGAGGAGGCGCCGGGGTCGATGTGCCCGATGGAGCGCTCTCCGAGATAGGAGGCGCGCCCTTTCATGGCCCGCATCGATTCGGTTGCCGCCCGGCCCGCATCGGCGGCCGCAGCCGCCGCCTGAAGCGCGGCTCGCAGATCAGCACCCGAGCGCAGGGAATCGAGGGCCGGGAACCAGGCGTCGAGCATCGTCTTGTCTCCGGCCTCGGCCCGACCTCGCTGCACAATGCCGCCGACGCCGGCCTCGACCGCGGCCACCAGGGCGTCCAGATCGAGACCACGACGGCCTGCGGACACGGCGGCCATGCGCAGGAAGAATGTGCCGTACAAGGGACCCGACGCACCGCCGACCCTCGCAATGAGGGTCATCGCGACCTTCTTCAAGACGACCTCCGGGGAGTCGGGGACAGGGTCCAGGACCTCGACGGCGGACGCCAGGCCCCGCTTCATATTGACACCGTGGTCGGCGTCGCCGATGGCGGAATCCAGCCGGGTGAGTTCGTCGGCGTGTTCGGCCACGAGCTCATTACTGCGGCGGATCCAGGCCGCCAGGTCCGCCGCATTCAGCTCAGCCGGTGCCATGCTCGTCGCGTTCGTCGCGCTTGCTGCGTTCATCGCGTTCAGTCCCCCCAACACAGACCGGGAGTGCGCACCGGGGCATCCCACAGGCGCAGGACCTCCTGGTCGGTGCGCACGAGGGTCAAGGAGCAGCCCGCCATATCGAGACTGGTCACATAGTTGCCGACGAGGCTGCGCTCTACGACAACGCCAGCGGACTCGAGCAGTCTGGCTACTTCCGCGTACATGATATAGAGCTCAATGAGCGGGCTGGCGCCCATGCCGTTGAGGAGAGCGATAACACCGCTTCCGTCCCCGGGCGGCAGTTCGGCGAGGATCGGCTCAACGAGGCGCTCGGCGATCTCACCAGCTGCAGCCGCCTTCTCACGGTGATGGCCGGGCTCGCCGTGGATGCCGATGCCTATCTCCATCTCGTCGTCCGGCAGATCGAAGGAGGGGCGGCCGTGAGTGGGAACAGTGCAGGAGGTCAGCGCCATCCCCATGGAGCGGCCATTCCGGCAAACCCGTTCGGCGAGGGTGGCGACCTCGGCAAGGCTTCTTCCCTCCTCGGCGGCGGCCCCGGCCACCTTCTCCACGATGACCGTCACACCCACGCCACGGCGACCGGTGGTGTAGAGAGAATCCTCGACAGCCACGTCATCCTCGACGACGACAGCGACAACTGGGATACCGGCGTCCATTTCAATGAGTTCGGCGGCCATCTCGAAATTCATGACGTCGCCGGTGTAGTTCTTGACGATGTGGAGGACGCCGGCCCCGCAATCGACAGCGGTGGTGGCGGCAGCGATCTGGTCGGGAACGGGCGAGGTGAAGATCTCGCCCGCGCAGGCGGCGTCCAGCATGCCTGCGCCGACGAAGCCGCCGTGAAGGGGCTCGTGCCCGCTGCCGCCTCCGGAGACGATGGCGACCTTGCCGTCCTCCTTGGGAGTAGCGCGGTAGACGATGCGCCGATCGATATCGACTCGAAGCGCATTCGGATGTGCCGCGGCCATGCCGGCCAGGGATTCCGTGACGACGGCATCAGCGGCATTGATGAGCTTCTTCATGCGTCAATGCTACGTTTAATGATTCCTCAATCACAGTGAGTCCTCACGCGGGTCTGGCGGGCACCCCGGCACTCCGGCATGAAGAGAATGGTCACGACTCTCAGTCGGCGAGGGCCAGAACGACGGCAGCCGCCCAGGTGGCGTCGTGAGTGAGGGAGACCGGCCACAGACCGGATCGTCGAGCCCCCTCCCCCGAGCGCGCCGGCAATCACGCCGGCGAAGCGCAGCGAGGGCCGCCCCCAGCGGTCGGTGACGATCTCGATGTCGCGCCAATCGACGTCATCGGGCGCCAGGGCCGGGGGTAGAGCATGACCCGCATGCGCATTGGCACCCGTCGACCAGGCCTTGATGAATGCCTCTTTGGCGGCCCAGCGGGCGGCCAGATGCTCGACCTCGGCCGAGTGGGTGCTCTCGGCGCGACGTCGCGCCTCACGGCGCTCGCGGGCGGTGAAGGCACGTTCTGCGAAGACGGTGCCGGGCTGAGTCAGCTGCTGAGCGAGGCCGGGGATGTGGACGAGGTCCAGACCCACCCCGAGAACGCGCGAACCCGCGGGCGCCTCGGGAGTCTCGGGGAGGGGCGGTAGGTTGCCGGACCCGCCCAGATGCCGTCGGGCGTCGTCAGTATCCATAGTCATCCATCGTTGTATTGGACGTATTGGAGCAGCCCCGTGCCGAGCCGGCCTCAGACCGCCGGCCGCCGCAGCAGATCCGCAGCCGTCAGAGGCGAACCTCCGAGGGCGGGTGATCCGATGCGACGGCCGGCGACCGGGAAGAGCGCGTCAGTCTTCTACAGTCATGCCTGCTCACCGGCGTGGTAGACACCGTCGGCTCCCAGCCGCGCCTCGGGATCGAGGAGCATGGCGGCCTCAACCTCATGCGGGTCGCGGTGCTTGGTCTCCTGACCGAGACGTCGGCCATCGACCTGCTCGAACAGCGGTGCCCGGCCGATCATGCCGGCCCGGCGACGGCGCGTGCCCGCGGCCAGACGAGCATTCGCACTGGCCAGCCAGGCGTCCACGGCCTCCTGGCCGCCGGCCTGACGCAGGGCGGACTCGAAGGCGCCGGGGTGCACCAGGGCGATCAGGCCGCTGACGTGCCCGAAGCCGAGAGAGGTCAGCAGACCCGCGCGCACCGGGCCGGCCCCCGGGACACGACCGGACTCTCCGCCACGGCCGGCCATGCGGATGGGCGTGCGCGGCCAGACCCAGAAGGCGTCTTTGGCCAGGGGCGCATCAACCACGTCAAGGCTGGCGTTGCCGGGGGCCACGCCGCTGGCGAGGATCTCGGTCAGGCCCGCCACCTGGAACAGCGCGGCACCGCCCTTGGCGTGACCGGTGATCGTCTTCTGCGAGACCGCCACCAACGGGTTTCCCTCCGCACGGCCCAGTGCACGCGCCAGGCGGGTGTGCAGCTCGGACTCATTGGGGTCGTTGGCACTCGTGGACGTGTCGTGCTTGGAGACCACGGCGATGTCATCGGCCTCGACGCCCAGGGCTCGCAGGGCCCGCGCCAAGCGCGAGTTCTCACCACCGCGGCCCGCCCCCAGGGCGCCCAGCCCGGGTGCCGGAATAGAGGTGTGGGCGCCGTCTGCGTAGGAGGAGACGAAACCGATCACGCCGGCGACCGGCAGTCCCAGCCGAGCAGCCACGGAGGCGCGCGCCAGGATCACGGTGCCACCGCCCTCGGCCTCCACGAAGCCACCACGTCGGCGGTCATTCGCCCGGGAGAAGTGACGGGCTGAGATGCCCTTGGCGTACATGGCCGCCGCTTCCGCCGTGGCATTCATATTGCCGAAGCCGACCACGGACTCCACCGAGATGTCGTCGATAGCACCCGCGACGACAACATCGGCCTTGCCCAGCGCGATCTTGTCCCAGCCCTCCTCGATGGACACCGCGGCGGTGGCGCAGGCGCTCACCGGCTGAACCATGGAACCATAGCCACCGACATAGGACTGCATGACGTGCGCAGCCACGACGTTGGGCAGGGCCTCCTGCAGGATGTCACTGGGGCGCTCCTCACCGAGAAGACGGCCCACGAACATCTTGCGCATGGATTCCATGCCTCCGAAACCGGTGCCCTGAGTGGAGGCCACATCGCTGGGGTGGACGGCCGCGAGGAGCTCGGCCGGGGAGAATCCGGCCGACAGGAAGGCGTCGACCGCCGTGACGAGATTCCACGAGGCGATCGGATCCATGCCTTCGGCCATCGCCGCCGGGATGCCCCACCGCTGCGGGTCGAAGTCGAGCGGGAACTGGCCACCGACCGTGCGTGACAGAGCCGCGCGCCTCGGCACACGAGCGAGCGAGCCCGCCAGGCGGGTGACGGTCCACTCCCCCGTCTCGGAATCGGGCGCCACCAGTGTGTGCTCAGGATCAGTGGCCTCCAGGGTGCGGGCAGTGGCCTCGTCCGCCACAGTCAGAGTGATGTCCTGGTCGAGGTAGACGGTGACGTCCTCCTCGGCATCAGGAGCGATGACCCCGTCATCGACGAACTCGCGGATGCCGCAGCGCGCCACGACCTCATCGCGGTAGCGCTCGAGAACATCGGTCTCCTCCACCAGTTCGCCGTCGGCGTCGTACCAGCCGGCCTTCGGGGAGTCGTGCCAGGTCAGCAGCCCCATGCCCCAGGCCAGCTCCAGCACCCCCGCTGCGGTCAACTCGACGTCGTCGCCGCTGCTCATGCCCAACTCGGCCTCGCGACGTGTGCGACCCGACCCCCACGTGGAGACCTCGCCGGAGGAGACCACGACGATCATGTCGTCCAAGGAGGCGTCTACCGCCCCCCAGTTGGGCGCGGACGGCTGGGTCGGCACCACCGGGGTCGGCAGAGCCTTGATGGTGGCGGGAGCCGGGGTGCCCGCTGCGGCATCCGTGCTCTCGGCCGCCCGTGCGATGGCCTGCTCGCGCAGAGCCACCAGATCGACGCTCTCGTCCAGCCCCCCGGTCAGGTCCGCCGGGACCGGAGCGGTGACGGCCCGATCGCGCACGTCGGCAGCGCACAGACCAACTAGCTCGGTCGCGATCTCCTGAGTCGTCCAGGTTCGTACACCGGCGCTCTCAACGGCAGCTACGAGCGGGTCGTTGCCGCCCATGAGACCAGTGCCCCTGACCCAGCCGATGCGCGGGTGGGCGAGCGTCACGCGCTGGGCCCAGGCCCGCTCGGCGCGCCACCGGTTGACGATGGCGTCCAGCGCGGACTTGACCTCGCCATAGGCTCCGTCCCCGCCGAAAGTGCCGCGGTTGGGAGAACCGGGCAGCACGACATGGAGACGATGGTCGACATGGGTGTCGGTACCGATAGCGCTCAGCACGGCGATGGTGCGCTCCACGCTCCACAGGAGCAGACGAGTCTGCGATTCCGCCTCCGGACCGGCGTCGGCAAGGGTTCCGGATACGCGCGGCGCGGCGAAGGGGAACAAGAGGGTCGGGACGAGCGCCTCCTTGACCAGCTTGCTGGAGCCGCCGGAGGTGATGACCTGATCATGGCCGATCCAGTCGGCAAGGGCGTCAACATCCCGGTAGGAGGCGAGGTTCGCCGGCACCATCCACAGACGGGCGCCAGCAGCGGCGTGCTCGCGGTAGAGCTCTTCGGCGAAGGCCAAGCGCTCGTGGGTCAAGCGCGAGCTGGTCGCCACCACGGTGGCGCCGCCGGCCAACAGCTCGCCGACGACCGCTGCGGCGATGGAACGAGGGGCGACTCCGGTGACGACGGCCACGTCGTCGGCCCACCGGACCGACTCATCCCCCGCCACAGGCCGGTTGGCCGCCACGGCCGCGATCGCCTCGGCGATCTCCGCACGCTCAGCGGCCTCTCGCGTGTCGGCCTCACGCAGGTTCCGGGCCCACCAGGCGGCCTGGTCGGCAACAGCAGATCCCAGACCGGTGAACCTCTCCGGGGTGAGAAGTGCGCGCGCCTGGTCCAACGAGGTCTCGCCGTTGCCCAGACGAGCGAGGTCCTCGCGTGCCGTGGCCCAGCGGTCGTCGATCAGGACGGCCCGATCGGCGTCGAATGCCGGCGTCACCGAGCGGAGCCACCCGGTGCCCAGCTCGGCATCGACGGCCTCCACCAGGGCGCGCGTGGTCGCTGCCTCATCGCCTGCATCAGCGGGAATCGTGACCCGATCCGACAGGCCCAGAGCGGACAGGACGGTTCGCGCAGTAGTGGCCAGCACGCCATTCTCACCAGTCACGGTGGCGGCGAAAGCATCCAAGGCGGCGGAGTCCACCACCGCGCCTCCGGCGCCGCCGGCGGCGCTGGGCTTGGCCACGGCGACGCCATGAGCCGAGGCCACATCCTGCACGGCCTTGTCGATCAGGGCGTCAACGGCGCCGGCACTGCTCACAGGCGAGGAGGACCCCAGAGAGGCCAGGTCCTCGCCCCGCATGGAAGCGCCCTCGCGAGTGCCCAGGAACAGCTCGGCGGTGACATGGGAGACCCACCCCTCTCCCAGGCCCCACGTACCCGTCACGCGTTCGGCGACGCGCGTGGGACGCACGCCCGAGGGGCCCAGGAGCCTGCCCAGGCCAGTGCGAATGGCATCGGTGAGAACCGGTCCGTAAGCCTTGTAGCCGGGGGCGCCCTTTGCGACAGTGGCGGCGAGCGTCGTCATGTCGGCATCCGCGGCGCCATCGATGCTGGCGAGCTGGAGCTCAGTGCCCATATCCATGAGCAACTGGTTGCGTCGTGAGGACACACCGTTGGTCAGGGTCTCGGTGGTGTCGGTCGCCCCGATCTGCTCGGGACGGATGCGCGCAGCATGCGCCAAGAGAACAGTGAGCGCGTCCGTAGCTGTGAAGGGCAGATCGTCGACAGGTCCCGAGGAGACCGGCGTCGCGGCCGGAGCCTCTACCGGAGCAGCTGCAGCAGGCGTCTCTGCGGGCCCGGCTGCGGGAGCCTCGGCCTGCGCAGCAGGCTGGTCGGCGGCCTGATCAGTGGTCTGTTCGGTGGACGGCAGCTCGAAGCTCTCCTCCTCCAGGCTCACAGCCGGGTCGGTGTCGGTGGCCAGCACGCGGGCCTCATCACGCCGGGCATTGTGGACTGTCACGTGGAGCCCGTGGTGCTGAGGCAGCAGCAGCGTCCTGGAGGCCAGATTCGCCAGTGTGGGGGAAGCGGCCAGGCCGACCTCGATGATGTGCTCGACGCCCAGACCACCCTTATTGGGCGAGGACAGGAGGACATCCTGGGTCTCGATCCAGCGGACCGGAGAGGCGAACTGCCAGGCGAGCAGCTCGATGAGCAGTTGACGAGCCAACTCGACAGGCCGGTTCTCCCAAGCGCCCCAGTTCTCGACGATGGACTTGACCGGCTCGGAGGGGACGACATCGAGGATCGCCCGGGCGAATTCGGGAGTCAGTTCGAAGGGGCGCGCCACGAGGTTGGGCACATAGCGCCCCACGAGACGATCCGCATCAAGATCGGTCGGCACGAGGGCTGCGAGGCGCTCGCGGAACTCGGGAACGCCGGGGCGGAGTACCTCGGAGTGGAAAGGCACATCAATGCCCGGCACGAACATGAAGGGGTTCTTGCCGCCGTGAGCCTTGGCCTTGGCGCGGGAATCCGCTGCCAGGGCCTCCAAGCCCTTAATGGTGCCCGCCACGGCGTACTGCACACCTGCAAGGTTGTAGTTGACGATCTGAAGGAACTCGCCGGTCTGCTGAGCGATCCGAGCAACGTAGTCCTCGACCTCAGCCGCCTTGATGCCGGCCTGGTTGGGGCGCAGAGCCCCCATGCGGTAGTTCGAGGCGCCGTGCTCGTCGCGCTCGACCAGGGTGTGCATGGTGGAGCCGCGCTGGAAGACGATGGAGATCGTCGTCTCCACGGGCATGACACGCCCATAGGCGCTCAGGGCGGTGTACTCCCCCAGCGAGTGCCCGGCGAAGGCGGCGCCCTCAACCAGAGCACCGGCCTCGGCCAAGCGCGCGGTGGTGGCTATGGCAACGGTCGCCAAAGCGACCTGGGTGAACTGGGTGAGATTGAGCAGCCCCTCAGGGTGGCGATAGGTCACACCGCGAGCGGTCATCTCGGTGGGGTTGTCGCGCACCAGGGCGATGACGGAGAAGCCGAGCTCTGCGCGAGTGTGGGCGTCGGCGCGCTCCCAGACCTCGCGTGCGGCCTTGGAGCTGTTCATCTCGTCCAGACCCATACCGCGGGACTGGATGCCCTGACCGGGATAGATGTAGGCGGTCGGCTCGGGCTCGGTCACGGCAGTGCCGCGGGAGACGACCTCATCGCCAATGCGGCAGGTGACCTCCAGGACGAGGCCGCCGCCGCGCACGAGCCCGGTGCGCTCAACGCTGATCTCCACGCGATCGCCAAGCTCGACCGTACCCAGCATGACATAGGTCCACCCCGCCAGGACGTTGCGGGTGCCGTCAGCAGCGGTGGAGGCCGCCACCTGCTCAGCGGTCGCCGACAGCCACATGCCGTGGACCAGCGGCGCTTCCATGCCGGCGACCTTGGCCGCATGGTAACTGGTGTGGATGGGGTTGAAATCGCCGGTCACACGAGCGAAGGCGGTCATGTCGGCCGGTGCCGTCACGGTGACGCGGCGCAGCAGACGACGCGCGGCAGGCGCGGTGTCGCGCCCCGTCCCCCCGGCCAGCTCGGGGCTGGAGGGCACGGCGGTGCCCGAGGCCCGCCCGCGGATGGCGAAGCGCTCGCGCATGAGGGCGACCAACGAGCCGTCGGAGGCGTCGGTCAGTTCCAAGCGCACATCCACGACCCGTCCCGCGCTGGACTCCTCCAGGGCGGCGACCCACCCGTCGACCTGAATGACGGTCTCGGGTCCGGCCTGCGCATGCAGCTCGGCCAGCGAACGGCGCAGATCGATGGTGTGGTCGAGGTGGACGGCCCCCAGCAGTCCCTCAATGAGCGGCATGCCGTCCTCGACGACGCTGCCCAGAGCCGCATAGACCACGGGCCAGCACGGGCCGAGCAGGGCGTCGGGGACCAGCGGGGCGGCCGACAAGGACGTCGGCAGGGCGTTCGCGGTCACCGCGGCGTGGTCGGCTCCCAGGGTGTCCGCCAGCGTGAAACGGGCGTGGACGGTGCCGAAAGGCTGAGTGACGGGGCGATCGAGCGCGTCGGTGGCTCCCTGGACGGCGGGGATCACCTGCGGCAAGTGCTCGACGAGATCCCCGGTGATGGAGACGGCCCCGACTCCTGCGGTGGCGCGCAGGAGATCGTTCATGGTCTCACTGATGCGCTCGGGATCGACAAGCGGTGCGGCCCCGTCCCAGGCGCGGGCCAGGCGCAGGGGAACCACGAGACGGCGCACGGCGTGCACGGACTCCCCACCGGGAGTCGAGTCCCAATGAGTGTCGAGGCGGATGTCCAGGTCGTAGGTGTCCTCTGCAACATCCGGACGAGCGACGACCTTGTAGGCGTCCTGCGGCAGCACGCGAGCCGGATTGATGGTCAGATGCCCGTTCCACAGCACGTGCGGCGTGGTGCGGACCAGCTCGGTGGCGTCAGTGACTGGGACGCCGAGCGTGCTAGCGGTCACCTCAGTGCCGAGGCGACCGGCGGCGACCTGCTCAGATACACCCGCGTCCTGAAGGGCCTGAACGGCCGCAGTCTCGAAACGACCCAGCAGGTGACCGACGGGCTCATTGATCGTGGTGATGCCCGCCACCGCAACCGGACCGGGAATGATGCGCACCTGGTCGGCGGTGTAGCGCGGGTCCTGGGACTGCCACAGGGAG
>ERZ773075.1507-NODE-1507-length-11629-cov-16.3815_pt1 | contig 11629 bp, 8 predicted proteins | sample MGYA00580614_ERZ773075 | MGnify/ENA primary metagenome ERZ773075 (study PRJEB29015, sample SAMEA2738021) | human oral metagenome | biome: human oral; feature: human-associated habitat; material: dental | place: China | collected 2043 ... | reverse complement strand
CACCCGAGACGGGGACGGACGAGGAGGCGCAGGCACGGGCCGGGGCGGATCCGGGCCCGCCCGTCGAACCGCCGCCCTTCGCCTCCCTGCTGGACGCGCCCTCGGCCGCCCCCGCCAAGGCGGAGCTGCGCGAGCGGATCAACGCCCGGATCGGCGAGTGCCCCGAGGACGACCCCGACTCCCCCCACTGGGAGCGCCGCCGGCTGGAGCAGGTCACCGACTCCGACATCGACCGGCTCATCGCCATCGCCGACGGCGCGGAGGGGGAGGTCCCCTCCAGTCTCCAGGACCATGACGTCCGCGCGATCGTCAAGGACTGCCCCCACCTGCACCTGCTGCACCGGGCCCGGATCGAGGCCCGCTCGCGAAGACCCGACTTCGCGGCACTGCTGTACGACCCCTCCGTCAAGCGCCTCGACCCGCGGGCGGTCGAACAGGTCCTCCGGGCGACCGACCTGCCCGAACGCGACTGGGCGACATGGTTCGACAACTGGTTGTGGTACCACCACGACCCGCACAGCGTCTGGCCGTGGGCGCTGGCCAACCCCGACCTGATCATCGAACGACTCCGGGACACCCGCCTGGCCGCCCAGGCGCTGCAGACCCTGGAGCACATGCCCACCGTCCCCGAGCAGATCCTGCCGACCCTGGTGCAGATCGCCATCGGCCCCTCCGCGGTCAACCGGCCCCTGGCGCGGCGGATCGTGGCCCGCCATGCACGGACCGGGGCGCCCGGCGGGCCGGACGAGGACCCGGACGGCGTCGGGGGCCGCTCCCCGCGGGCCGGGGACCTGGCCGCCCGGGCCCTGACGGGAGGGGCGAAGCAGCGCGAGGCCGCGGCGCAGTGGCTGGCCGAGCTCGCCGACCCGACCGCCGTCGTCGCCCTGCGCGAGGCCCTGGCCAGGGAGACCTCGCCGAGACCGCGGGCCGCGCTGCTGGGCGCGCTCGCGGCCTGCGATGAGCGCGCCGCCGAGTTGATCCCGCCGCGGGCCCTGGAGGCGGAGGCCGAGCGCGGCCTGAAGCGGAGGCCCCCGGCGTCCCTGGCCTGGTTCGACGCCGACGCCCTGCCGGCGCTGCGGTGGGCCGACGGGACCGCCGTCGACCCGCGGGTGGTCCGCTGGTGGGTCGTCCTGGCGGACAGGCTCAAGGACCCCAGCGGTCACGGCATGTTCGAGCTCTACCTGGACCGCCTCGACGCGGCCGACGCCGCCGCCCTCGGCTCCCACGTGCTGCGGGCCTGGATCGCCCAGGACACCATCCGCCCGCCCGAGGAGGAGTCGCGCGCCCACGCCGAGCTCGAGGGGCGGAGGAACCACGACCGGGCGCAGCGGGACCTCGCCCGGGCGATCGGCACGGAGCAGGAGGACTGCGCGCGCCGCCAGGCGGCCGTGCCGCTGTCCCGGCACGTGGAGCGCGCCTACCGCTACCACCACCAGCTCTTCCCCGGCTCGGCGATCGCCGACAAGGGCCTGCTCGCCCTGACCGTGCGCATGGACGGGGCCGAGCTGGCGCGGGCCGTGCGCGACTACGAGGCCACCTGCTGGCGCTGGCAGGGCGGACACCGCGCCCAGCTGGCCGCCCTCATGACCGCTCTGGCCGCCAACGGCCACCCCGACGCCCTGGCCCTGCTCCAGAGCGCCGCGCGCGGCCACACCATGCGCTCCATCCGGAAGACGGCCACCGCCCTGCTGGAGCAGGTCGCCCGGTGGCGGGGCTGGAGCGCCGACGAACTGGCCGACCGCATGATCCCCACCGCGGGCTTCGACGACGACGGCGCGCTGCGCCTGTCCTACGGGGGGCGGACCGTCATCGCCCGCCCGACCCCGGAGGGCGGGGTCGTCCTGGCCGACGCCGACGGCAGGCCCCTCAAGTCCCTGCCGGCCGCGCGCACGCCCGACGACCCGGGCGGGGCCGACGATGCGAAGAAGCGGCTGGGGTCCGCCCGCAGGCAGGTCAAGGCCGCCATGTCCCTCCAGACCGCCCGTCTGTACGAGGCCATGTGCGCCTCCCGGACGTGGCCGGCCGACCAGTGGCGCGAGCTGCTGGCCGACCACCCCCTGGTGGGCCGGCTCGTCACCCGCCTGATCTGGGAGGCCCTGCCCGACGGCGTGCGCTTCCGGCCGGCTGAGGACGGGGCGCTGCTCGGGGTGGACGACGCCGCCGTCGAGCTCGCCCCCGGCGCCGCCGTGCGCCTGGCCCACCGCACGGCCCTGAGCGGGGCCGAGGCGCATGCGTGGCGCCGGCACCTGGCCGACTACGAGGTGAGCCCGCCCTTCGACCAGCTGGGCGCCGCCGCCCCCGACGTCCCGGTCGACGCCACCGCGGTCCGGGCGCCCGGCGGCCGCCGCGTCACCACCGCCTTCGCGCTGCGCCGGGCCGCCGCGAAGCGCGGCTGGCGGCGCGCCCCCGCCGAGGACGGCGGCTGGTTCTGGAGCTACCTCAAGGACTTCCCCTCCCTGGGCCTGACGGCGGCCGTCAACTTCAGCGGCGCCCGACTGCCCGAGGAGGACCAGCCCTGCGCCGTCGACGACCTGGAGGTGCGCCGCGGCCGCGCGCCCGTGGCCCTGGGCCGGGTCCCGCCGGTGCTCCTGGCCGAGTGCTGCGCCGACTTCGCGGCGCTGGCGGCCCTGGGCCGGCCCGACCCCCACTGGCGCCCGAGCGCGGGGGCCGACCGTGCGTGAGTCCGTGACCATCCTCGGCTCCGGCCAGTCGGCGGCCCCCGCCGGCGTCGAGCTGCGCGCGGCGCTGGAGCGGCTGCGCGCCGACGTCTGCGAACCCGACTGGATGCGCCTGGAGGCGGCCCAGGTCGGCGAGACCGAGCTCGCCGAGCTCATCGCCGTCGCCGAGGGCCGCCTGCACCGCCACCCGCGGCTCATCCGGCGCCTCGGCCTGGACTGGGTGCTCGAGCACGGCCCGAGCCTGGGCCTCGTCCACGCCCTGCGGCTCGTGTCCTCCGAGCGCGCGCCGCGCTACTGGCCGGTGCTGCGCGCCCGCACCGGGCGCGACGACGACCCGCGCGCCATCCACGAGCTCATGGTCGGCCTCGACATCCCGGTCGAGCGCAGCCGCGTCGAGACCGAGAGCCTCGCCTTCCGCGAGCTGACGGCCGGGGCGGCGCGGTCCTGGTACCTGGAGCACCCCGAGGACCTCGTCGCCCGCCTGGCCGACCCCGACACGGCCCTGCACGCCCTGGAGATCCTGGCGGGCTTCCGGTGGGTCCCGCGCGCCATCCACGACGCCGTCACCGGGCTGGCGCTGTCCGGGGAGCGCGCCTCCCTCCCGGCGCGCCGGGTCCTGGGCGCCACGCCCGAGGTGCGCGCGGCGGCCCTTCACGGCCTGGTGGCCTCCACGGCCCGCGAGCGGGTCGCGGCGGCCGGCTGGCTGGCCGAGCTCGCCGACCCCGGGGACCGCCCCGCCCTGCGCGAGGCCCTGCGCGAGGAGGCCAGCGAGTCGGTGCGCGCCATGATCGTCAGGGCGCTGGCCGCCTGCGGGGAGGACGTCTCCGCCCACCTGGCCCCCGAGGAGCTGGCCGGGCGCGCGACCCTGGGGCTGGCCAGGCCCAGGGCCGCCCCGCCGGCCTGGCTGGACCTGGACCGCCTGCCCGCGGTCCACTGGGCGGCCGACGGCGCCCGGGTCGACCCCGTCATCGTCCGGTGGTGGGTGGTGCTCGCCGAGCAGCTCGGACGCCTGCGCACCGCGGTCGTGAGCGCCCCCCTGGACCTCTACCTGCCGCTGCTGCGGCCCGAGGACGCCGCCGGGCTCGCCGACGGCGTGGTCCGCGCCTGGCTGGAGCACGACCTGGCGGCGGCGGCCGACCCGCGGACCCGCGAACTGGCCGAGGCGGAGGGGCTGGCGGCGTGGGAGGAGGCCCTCACCCGCCTCCAGGAGTCGGCCTTCGCCCTGCCGGCCCCGCAGCAGGGGATCCTGGTGGACGCCGCTGCCCGCCCGCCCGAGCAGTACGTGGCCGAGGCGCTGCGCCGCAGGGGCGGGTCGGAGCAGGAGCACCGGGGACTGGCCTCCTTCGCCCTCGCCATGGACCGCGGCGAGGTGGTGGAGCTGGTGCACGCGGCCCTGGAGGCCCACCGCTGGGACGACGTGCGCGGCCGCACCCTCGTCGACATGCTCGCCCTCGGCGCCGCCCCGCCGGGGACCGCCCTGGACCATCTCGCCGGGCGCCCGACGACGACCGCCGCCCTGCGCCGCACCCTCAGCGAGCGCGGCTACGTGCGCGGGGCGATCGGCACGGGCGGGTCGGTCAGCGAGTACACCTGGACCGACCCCGCCTCGGGGATCACGGCCGCCATCACCTTCTCCGGGGCCGATCTGCCCGAGGAGGACGCCCCCTGCACGATCGGCAGGCTGGAGCTGCGCCAGGCCCGCCGCGCCCTGCCCCTGCACCTGGCGCCGCCCAGGCTGCTGGCCTGGTGCTGGTCCGACTACCGCGCGCTGGCGCGCCCCGGTGCCGGGAACGGGGACGGCGCGGACGCGGGCCCCGGGAATCCCGGGGACGGCGCGGGTGAGGCCCCCGGGAGCGCCGTCGGCGCCGAAGGCGCCGGGAACGGGGCGGGATCATGAGCCCGGCGCCCGCACTGGTGTCGCGGACGCGGGCCCCGGCGGCGCCGTCGGTCCCGCCGACGCTCGGTGACCCGGCTCTCCTGGCCGAAGCGGGAGCATCAGGCTAGCCTTGCCTCGGCAGCAAGTTCCCATCGGCGAAAGGGGAGTCGTGGCGTTCAGCGGCGAGTCGTCCGAGCCCGAGTCCGTCTCCTCGCGCCGCATGGCGCGGCGCCTGCTCTCCGGCGCGGGGTGCGCGACGCTGACCGCCTACCGCTACGGCGGCGTCTGCTCCCAGATCGCCCTCCACGCGCTGGACTCCGACGGGCGGGTGCTCGTCGCCGCCCGCCCCCTGCCCGACCATCCCCTGGCCTCGCTGGACGACGACGAGATAGCCGAGGTGCGCCTGGACGTGACGCTGGAGGCCGCCGAGCCGGGCCTGCGGATCACGACGGCGACGGCGCACCTGCTCGGCGCGCTGCGCTGGCTCGGCCGGGCCGAGGCCGCCCTGGTCCTCGCCGGGGGCTCCGCCGCCTGCCACTGCCCGATCACGGGGGAGAACCCCCTGGTCGGGCTCGCGGACCTCGCCTGCGCGCCCGGCGGGCGCCTGGGCGTCATCGAGACCGAGCGCGTCATGGTCCATGACGCCATGGGCGTCAGCGGCCACAGCATCGAGCAGGTCCTGTCCCTGGGGGAGGGGGCGCCGGTGCTCCTGTGGAGCTCCTTCGACGCCCTCAGCGCGCACGAGGAGGTCTCCGAGCTCGGCGACGCCGCCCTCGACATCCTGTGCACCGCGGTCGGGAAGGGCGCCGTGGCGGGCATCGTGTGCTCGCACCGGCCCGCGGCGGGCTTGTGCCCCTCCCTGTGGGGCCGGGTCCTGTGCGTGGACGTCGCCCCGGACGCCGTGACCCTCATGCGCCTGAGCCGGACCTGCATCGACACGCTCCAGGTGTGGCTGCCGGACCGGATGCGCCGCGCCTGCGAGGTCGCCCCCTACCTGCGCCGGCTCGTGCAGGACGCGCTGCTGGCCGACGCGCTGGGCTCCTGAGTCCGGTCGCCCCGGGCGTCTGCGGGCGCCGCCTGGCCGCCGAGCAGGCCCGGCCGGCTTACACGGGTCGCCCCGGGCGTCTGCGGGCGCCGCGAGCCATCTGCGGGTGCCGCGCATGCCGTCCGTCATCGCGAAGCCGCTCGCGGGCCCCGCGCATCCCGTTCTTCTCCGGGCCTTTCCGGGCCCGCGTTGACTCCTGGTTTCCCGGGCCGCGCATGGACGCCGAACGGGGCCCCGCCGCACGGCGGAACCCCGTTCCGATTGAGAGGCTCTGACTGAGAGCGCGTCCGTGTCAGCCGTGTCGCGCGCTCGCGGGGGCGGGACGGGCTGGCCGCGCCCGCGCTCAGCGGGCCTCGTAGGACAGGCAGCTGGCGTTGCCGGCGCTGAAGGAGACGGCCTCGGCCGTGCACATGAGGTCGGTGTTGTGGACGCACTCCAGGCGCTGGCAGGCGCCGACGTGACCCTCCGCCACGGGCAGGCCGCCGCGGGCGTCGAGGGTGATGAAGGTGGAGCAGGCGGGGGTGGCGGCGTCGCCGCCGACGGTGATCGCGAAGGCGGTGCAGCCCCCGTTGTTGAAGGCGCAGGCGGTGGTGGCGCAGGACTTGATGGCGGTGACGGTCGGCATGATCGTGCTCCTCTCGTGAGTTCTCCGGCTGCCCGGAGCGGCTGACGTAATTCAAGGTAGGCAGGGTTCGCCGGCGGGCGCAAGCGTTGGCGGAAACCTCGTTGTGAGCATTGTGGAATCGTTGGAATGCTGCGGATTCAAAGGGGTGTTCCGGATGCGGTCGGGGTTGCCGTCCGCGGCCGCGAAGGCGCTCTTGCGCATGTTCCCTATTTCCAATTCAGGGCAGGTCGTCCTTGCTGAGGCCCGCCTGACCCGGGGTCGCGGGGTCCCGCCGGCCCCGCCTGTGCACGCGGCGGGGGCTCACACTGGACGCCCCAGCGGATACCGTCCCGCCGGCCCCGCCTGGGTGCGCGCGGAGGGGCGGCCCCGGGATTCACCACGACACCGTGCGCACTGCCAGTGGCTGCGGGGGCTCGAGGCCCGCGGGGGCGCGCCGAGTCGTCTGCTGCGCCTCTTTCCCTCTGCTACGCCCCCTCGCCCTCCGCTACGCTCCTTTTTCTCGTACATTGGAGGGTGAAGGAGCGCAGTAGACGGAAAGAGGCGTAGCAGACGCAGGTCCGCCGGGTGAGTCCCCCGGCGCGCGGCGTGGTGGCACCGCGGAGCTCCTCCGACGGGTCGCTCTTGCTCATCGTGCGGATGAGGTCGGACCGCAGTGGGGCGGGTGGGGCTCCTGGGACGACTCGGGGCGGGCAGTTGTCCAAATCTGTTGCAAAGGCGTCCCGGACCGGGATCGGCCGCGAGAAGAACCGCGGAATACCAACGATTCTCTTCGCGCGCTCCGACTCGATCCGGGCCTTTGCAACAGATTTGGACAAACTTCCACCCGGACGCGGCCGGTGACGTGGCACTGAATCATCCCCTGCGCCCCCTCCTCCACCATGCGCCTCACTGGCCCCACTGGGGTCGGGGTTCGTCAGGCCCGGTGTGCCCGAAAAGCCCGGACGCGCCCCACTGGTCCCGCTGGGGTCGGGATCCGGGGCGCTGTCCAACCCGTTGGAAGGCCGATTATTGAGTGCTCCGACCCTCGGCCCGCACGGGCCCGGCGGTCCGGCTTGACGGCACCCCGGAACTGTGTTACTGTATTAATGCAGTGACACAGATGTCTCGGCCGGGCATCCGCCACTGCGCTCATGAGCACCACCCGTCCATCCACCCAGGGAGGCTGCATGCAGGTCGATGACACCCGTCCGATCTGGGTCCAGCTGGTCGACACCTTCCGGCATCGGATCGTGTCCGGCCAGTGGGAGCCCGGCAGCAAGATCCCCAGCGTCCGTGAGCTCGCCTCCGGCGCCGGGGTCAACCCCAACACCGTCCAGCGCGCCCTCGCCGAGCTCGACCGCACGGGCCTGACCAGTGCCGAGCGCACCGCCGGCCGCTTCGTCACGGCGGACGCCGCCGTCCTCGACGCGGTCCGGCGCGAGCTCGCCACCGGGGCGACCGACGCCTACGTCGTCGCCCTCACCGGTCTGGGCATGAGCCTCGACGGCGCCACGCGCCTGCTCGCCGAGCGCTGGACCGACCGACCCGCCACAGGAGAACCCCAGTCATGAGCACACCCGCAACCCCCGTCCCGGCCGGCAGCGCGCTGGGGAGCGGCCCGACGCCGCCCGCCGCGCCCGCGGCCTCCCCGACGTCATCCGCTGCACCCCCGGCGTCCGCCGCGGCCAGTCCCGCCGCGTCCCCGCTGCGCGCTTTCCGCACGATCCCGCCCGTCCCCGGCAATGAGGACGTCGAGCCCGCCGTCGTCGTGACCAACCTGACCAAGACCTACCGCGGCCGCCCCGCTCTGAGGGACCTCAGCCTGGAGCTTCCCGCGGGCCGCATCACCGGGCTCATGGGGTCCAACGGCTCGGGCAAGACCACGCTGCTCAAGATCCTCGCCGGCGTCCTGGCCGACTACCAGGGCCGGGTCCGCATCGCCGGGCACGCCCCCGGCCCCCGGTCCAAGGTCGCCGTCGCCTTCCTGCCCGACGCCGCCTTCATCGCCGACAACCTCACCGCCGAGCGGGCCGTGGCCTACTACGCCAGGTTCTTCGCCGACTTCGACGCGGACAAGGCGCGCGACCTCATCCGCTTCTTCAAGCTCCCCGCGGACCGCACCATCAAGGAGATGAGCAAGGGCATGGGGGAGAAGCTGCGCATCGCGCTGACCATGTCCCGGCGCGCCCGCGTCTACCTCCTCGACGAGCCGATCTCCGGCGTCGACCCCGCGGCGCGCGATGTCCTCATGAACGGCATCCTCACCGATTTCAACCCCGACGCCCTCCTGCTCATCTCCACCCACCTCATCGCCGACGTCGAGCCGATCGTCGACTCCGTCGTCTTCCTCCACGAGGGCGGCCTGATGCTGGCGGGCGACGCCGACGACCTGCGCGAGGCCAGCGGCATGAGCCTCGACGCCCTGTTCCGGAAGGAGTACCGCTGATGTTCCGCACGCTCTTCGTCCAGGAGGCCCGCACCCAGCTGCGGCGCAATGCCGCGGTGCTCGGCCTGGGGGCCCTGCTCGCGGCCGGATTCCTGGTCCTGTGGTGGTTCTTCGCCCGGGTGCCCGTGCTGTCCCCCCTCCTGCAGATGGGGATGATGGTGTGCCTCGCGGGGACGCCGCTGGTGATCGGCATCCAGGTCGCGGCCGAGTACTGGTCCTCGATGTACGGCCGGCGCGGGTACCTCACCATGACCCTGCCCGTGCGCGGGCGCGCGCTCTACCTTGCGAAGGCGCTCTACGCCCTCCTCGTCGGACTGGCCGTCACCGCCGCGGTGGTCGCGGGGATCGTGGCGTGGGCCTTGGTCTCCGCCCTCGCCATGGGCGCCGACGCCGCCACGGCGTGGGGCCAAGTCGCGGACGTCTTCGGAGCCGTGGGTCCGGGGTGGGCGCTGTTCATGGTGGCCGCGACCGCGCTCATGGTGGCCAACCTGGTGCTCGAGGTCTTCGCGGTCATGAGCATCGGGGCCGAGGGCCGGTGGAACCACCTCGGCTTCGGGGCGCCGATGATCGGCTTCGTCATCGTGTACGTCGCCAATCAGGTGGTGTCGATGGTCTCGACCGTGCTCATCCCCTTCGGCATCGATTCGCGGACGGGGAGCGTTCAGACGCGCATCATGCTCCCCGAGCTCATCGACGCCGTGCGTACGGGGGCCGAGGTGACCTATGTGGGCATGGGGGCCCTGATCGCCGGTCCGATCGTGGCCCTCCTCATGGCCTGGTGGGCGATCCGCTCCATCGAGCACCGCACCTCCCTGCGCTGAGCGGCGGGGCCGGCGGGCGCGCTCTCAGGCGATGGTGGCCTGGGCGAGCACCCGCCGGCCGTCGTCGCCCCCGTAGACGACGGCGGACTGGCCGGCCGCCAGCCCCCGCAGCGGCTGGCGCAGATCGGCGTGCAGCGTCCCGGCCCCGGTGTCGACGACGACGTCGGCGGGCACGGGCCGCCCGTGCGCGCGCACCTGCACGGCGACGTCCTCCCAGCCCCCGCCGTCGGGCTCGGCGAGCAGGACCAGGCCGTCGGCGTCGAGCGCCGAGCGCCGCAGCAGCTCCTCGGGGCCGACGACGACCTCATTGGTGGCCGGGCGCGTCTCGATGACGTAGCGGGGGCGGCCGTCGGGCGCGGGGCGGGTGAGCCCCAGGCCCCGGCGCTGGCCCACCGTGAAGCCGAAGTAGCCCTGGTGCGTGCCCAGGACCTCGCCGTCGGGGGAGACCATCGCCCCCTCGCGCACGCCGAGCGAACGGGCGAGGAAACCGCGGGTGTCGCCGTCGGCCACGAAGCAGATGTCGTAGGAGTCGGGCTTGGCGGCCACCGGCAGGCCGCGCCGCGCCGCCTCGGCGCGCACGGCCGCCTTGGAGGGGGCCCCGCCCAGCGGGAACAGGGCGCGGGACAGGCCCGCCCGCCCGGAGACGGCCAGGACGTAGGACTGGTCCTTGGCGGCGTCGGCGGCGCGCGACAGGGTCAGGCCCGAGGTCTGGCCGGGGCGGCCGGAGGCGGCGCCGCCGGTCAGGCGCGCGTAGTGGCCGGTGGCCACGGCGTCGAACCCCAGGGCCAGGGCCCGGGCGAGGAGGGCGTCGAACTTGACGCGCTCGTTGCAGCGCACGCAGGGGTTGGGGGTGCGCCCGGCCCGGTACTCGGCCAGGAAGTCGGCCACGACGCGCTCCTCGAACTGCTCGGACAGGTCCCACACGTAGAAGGGGATGCCCAGGATCTCGGCGGCCCAGCGGGCGTCGGAGGCGTCCTCGACGGAGCAGCACCCGCGCGAGCCGCAGCGCGTGGCGGCGCGCTCGCGGGTCAGGGCCATGTGCACGGCGACGACGTCGTGGCCGGCGTCCACGGCGCGCGCGGCCGCGACCGCGGAGTCGACTCCGCCCGACAGCGCCGCCAGGACGCGCATGACTCTCCCTCCCGCCCGACGGCGTGGTGCGGTGGTCGGGCCCCGCGCAGCCTAGCGCGGCGGCGCGGTGGCCGTCGCCATGACGCCGGGCCCGTCGTCATGGCGACACCGGCTCGGGCGCGACGGGCCCGCCGCCGGCTCGGGCGCGACGTGATGGCGACGCCGGCTCGGGCGCGGGGCGGGCGCTCACCGCTCACAGCGCGGCGACGTCGTCGATCCTCCAGCCGGCCTGGTCCTCCCAGTGCAGGCGGACGCGCAGCGATCCCTGGGCGGCCGCGGTGGTCGCGGGTTCCTCCCCCATGGGGTGGGTCAGGTACTCGCCCGAGGTCACGTCGAGGGTGACGGTGTAGCGGTCGGGGCCTTCGGCGTCGGCGCTGATGGAGAAGAAGCCGATCTGCTGGTCCCAGGGGTCGGTCCAGCCCCCGGCCGAGTGGAGGGCGGTCGCGGTGGCGGCGGCCGAGGCGCAGTAGGCGCAGTCGGGGCCGCTCATCGCCTGCCAGGCGGTCGACTCGCCGGTGGCCTGGAGGTAGGGCCGGAGGCCGATGAAGTACTGGGCGGCGGCGACGGCGCCGTCGACGGTGCGCTGGTCGGCCTCGGCGGGGCGCTGGGGCTCGGGCGTGGCCAGGGCGGTGTCGCGCAGGGCCCGCTCCTCGGGGCTCAGGGCGGCCACGGCGTCGGCCGCCTCGCTCGACAGCGGGGGCGGTGTGCGGTTCGCCGCCGAGGCGGTGACTGCGGCGGAGACGGATGCGTCGGCGGCCGAGGGGGAGGCGCCCGCCTGGTTGTGCGACGTCGAGCAGGCCGCGATCCCCGCCGCGGCCAGTATGAGGCACGACGCGGTCAGGCGGCGCACCGTCATTGCGCGGCGGCCCGCCACCGGTTGGCGGCGGCTTATCGTCGGCCGGCGGCTCGTCACCGGCCGACGGCTCGATTGAGTGCGGACCATGCTGCGGCCTTTCGCTGTCGGATGTGTCTGGTCAGTGTCCTTGGGCTTCTTCGGCGTCGTCGGTGAGGTAGGTGATGGTGCGCAC
>ERZ773075.1506-NODE-1506-length-11639-cov-46.4446_pt1 | contig 11639 bp, 7 predicted proteins | sample MGYA00580614_ERZ773075 | MGnify/ENA primary metagenome ERZ773075 (study PRJEB29015, sample SAMEA2738021) | human oral metagenome | biome: human oral; feature: human-associated habitat; material: dental | place: China | collected 2043 ... | reverse complement strand
CCGGGAAGAACCGGGCCCGGTAGGGCAGGTCCCCCTCGCTGCGCCCCTGGGCCCTCCAGGCGGCGCGGAACCGCAGGTGGGCCAGGCACACGCCCGTCCACACGATGAAGCCGGTCAGGCCGGTCGCGTTGTAGAACCAGGTGTAGGCCACCGAGTCGCCCACGAGGGAGGACAGGAATCCGAGCATGGAGATGGCGACCGTGGCCAGCACCCCCCATACGGGCACGCCGTGCGAGGAGGTCCGGGCGAACAACCCCGGTGCGCGCCCGGTCCCCGCCATGGAGTACAGCAGGCGCGAGCCGATGTAGAGCGTGGAATTGCCGGCGGAGAGCACGGAGGTCAGCACGACGGCGTTCATGAGGGCGGCGGCGATGGCCAGGCCGGCCCGCTCGAAGACGATCGTGAAGGGGCTGGCCGCGATGTTCTCCTCCGAGGCGCTCAGAAGGCTGGGGTCGGTGTAGGCCACGAGAGTGGCGACGACGGCGATCGCCCCGATGTAGAAGAGCATGATCCGGATGAACACGGAGTGATGGCGCGGGGCATCGTCCGGCGGGGGTTCTCCGCCTCGCCGGCGGCCACCGCCGCGGACTCCACGCCGACGAAGGCGAACCCGGCGGCCATGAGCACCGAGAACGTGCCCGACCACCCCTTGACGAAGGGGGCCTCGCCGATCGTCCAGTTCGTCAGGCCCGCCTCGTGACCGCCGATGAGGCCCACGATCATGGCCGTGCCCAGGACGAGGAAGACGATGATGGTGACGACCTTGATCCCCGCGAACCAGAACTCGGACTCCCCGAAGGCGCGGGCGGAGAACAGGTTGAGGGCGAGGATCGTCCCGAGGAACAGGACGCTCCACAGCAGGGAGGGGGAGTCGGGGAACCAGTACTTCATGATGATGGAGGAGGCGACCAGCTCGACGGCGATGGTCATCGCGCACGAGTACCAGTACATCCACCCCACGGTGAAGCCCAGTGCCGGCTCGACGTACTCGCCGGTGTACGTCTCGAAGGCGCCCGCCACGGGACGGTGGGTGACCATCTCGCCCAGCGCCGTCATCATGAAGTAGATCGCGATGCCGATGACCCCGTAGGACACGACGGCGCCGCCGGGCCCGGCGGCCGAGATCGAGGCGCCCGTGCCCACGAACAGCCCCGTGCCGATCGCCCCGCCGATGGCGATGAGATTGATGTGCCGCGCCTTGAGGTTGCGCTGGAGGCCGCCGCCGTCGGCGTCGTCGGGGCCAGCGGATCCGCCGGCATCCGCCCCGGGGGGAGCCTGCGCCTCGGCCGGCGCCCCGGTGAGTGTCACCGTGCGGGAATCATGATCGCCGTCGGAGTGTCCGTCCATGTGTGCCCTGTTCGTCGTGCCGGTCGGGGGTGCCCCGCCGGGGAGCGCCAATCGGGTGCGGGTGGCCCGCACCGACTGGGGCCCCACTATAACGTCGCGTATAACGTCGGGGTGAAGCATTAGGGTGGGCGCATTCGAATCAGTCGAGCCCCATCCCAGGAATCGGAGCCGCCGTATGAAGACCGCAGAGGCCGCAAGGAGCACGAGGACCCCAGAGATCGCCGAGGAGGTCGCCAAGGCGCTCGTCCGCAGGCCCGGCCCCCGACTCGCGGAGGGGCTGGTGACCCACATCGAGCGCAGCACGATCGACCTGGACCTCGCCCGCCGTCAGTGGCAGGGCTACGTCGATGCCCTTCACTCCCAGGGCTGGGAGACGATCGAGGTGGACCCCGCGCCCGACTGCCCCGACTCGGTCTTCATCGAGGACGCCGTCGTCGTCTACGGGCGCACCGCCGTCGTCACGCGCCCCGGCGCCGATGAGCGCAAGCCCGAGACCGAGGCGGCCGAGCGGGCCGTGACGGCCCTCGGCTACGACGTCAAGCGCATCGAGGCGCCCGGCACGCTCGACGGCGGCGACGTGCTCAAGCACGGCGGAAGGGTCTGGGTGGGCCAGGGCGGCCGGACCAATGAGGAGGGGCTGCGCCAGCTGCGCGAGCACCTGGCCCCCGAGGGCGCCGAGACGATCGGCGTGCCCCTGACCAAGGTGCTCCACCTCAAGTCCGCCGTGACCGCCCTGCCGGACGGCACCGTCATCGGCTACGAGCCGCTGGTGGACGACCCGTCGGTGTGGGACTCCTTCCTCGCGGTGCCCGAGGAGAGCGGCGCGCACGTCGTCCTCCTGGGCGGCGACCGGCTTCTCATGGCCGCCGACGCGCCGCGCTCGGCCGAGCTGTTCCGGTCGCGCGGCTACGAGGTCGTCGAGGTCGACATCTCCGAGTACGAGAAGCTCGAGGGCTGCGTGACCTGCCTGTCGGTGCGGCTGCGCGGTTGCCCGGCCTGAGCCGCGAGGGGGCGCCGGCGCCCTCCCCTCGCGACTGGCTCCCGCCGGCCGCCCCTGCTGGCGGCGACGGAGGCGCCGCGCCGCTCCCGGCCGCGCACCCGGAGGGCGCCGTTGGGCGTCAGCGCGGTTCGGGCACGCGGCGCACCCGTAGGCGCCATGCGCCGAGCAGCCAGGTCAGTGCCGTCAGCCCGAGGATGAAACCGGCCCCATGGGTCAGCCCCTGCCGCAGATGATCGCCGGTCCCCGTTCTCAGATTCTCGACGACGTAGCTGGACAGCTCGCGCGTCGACCACAGGGGCAATGCCCGCGTCCAGTCCTCGGCCGGGTCCACGAGGAGCTGGAGCGCCATGACGGCCAGGAGCAGGAGCGCGCCCTCCAGATCCCTTGGGAGGACGGCGGCGACCACCGACCCGAGGGGAGCCGCCACCGTCACGGTCGTGAGCAGCATGGGCGCCACGGCGCCGGGGCGGGCCAGGTCGTCACCGATGGTGAGGTGGACGAGGACGGCGTACAGCGCGGCGATCGTCCAGCCGAGGACGGTGACCGCGGCGAGTCTGCCCAGGACGAGCGCCGTCGGCGATGCCCCGCTCGCGGCGAGCCGGCGGTCCACCGAGTGCGAGGAGACCGTCGTGAACAGGCCGAGGGTCGCGGCCGCCCAGCCCAGGCCGATCGACAGCAGGCGCAGAGCCGCCCAGTGCGTGTCGATCTGCGCCAGGTAGAAGGTGAGCGGCAGAAGGAGGGCGAGGGCGATCGCTCCGCGCCGTCGGAAGAGCTCGCGCAGGGTGACCAGGGCGACCAGCCCCGCGGTGCGCAACGGGGGCCGGCGGTGGCGCGGGGCGGCGGGAGCGCCGCTGACCGGCGGCGTCGTGGTGACGGCGTTCATGCGGCGCCCTCCTCGATCGAGGACTCGGGGGCGGGCAGCTCGACGACGCGGTCGACGAAGTCGATGTCCCGCAGCAGGTGGGTGACGAGGAGGACTCCGGCCCCGGAGTCGCGCCAGGCCGCGATGAGCGTCCACAGGTCCTCGTAGGCCAGGGCGTCCAGGCCCTGATAGGGCTCGTCGAGGAGGAGCAGATCGGGGGAGGCGAGCTGGGCCAGGGCGAGGTTGAGCTTCTGCCGCGTTCCCCCGGACAGCGCCCCCGCCACCCGGTTTCCATCGGGGCTCCAGCCCAGGCGCTGGAGGATCCGATGGCCCGTGGGCACCGAGCGCTCCCGGCCCGCGCCCTCGAGCATCCCGAACAGGCGCAGGTGCTCATCGACGGTGAGCAGCGGGGCGAGGGCGTCGAGCTGGGGCGCGTAGCCGAACCGGGCCGTGCGCTCAACGGTGCCGGAACCGGCTCCCAGCAGTCCGGCGCAGACCTGGAGAAGAGTGGACTTGCCCGCCCCGTTGGCGCCGACGACGGCGACCACCTCGCCCCGTCGCACTGTGAGATCGAGGTCGGTGAGGACGGCGCGGCGGCCGCGGCGGGCGCTCACGCCGCGCAGGCGCAGGACGATCGGGCCGTACGCCGGTGTCGGGGCCCGACGGGCGGCGCCGTCCTCCTTCAGGGCCGAGGCGAGCTCGCGGGCGTACAGGACGGCGGGGCCGAACAGGTCCGCCGGGGCGGTGCCGTCGGAGGCGGCCTCGGCACGGGTGCCGGCGACGGTGCGATCGACCTCCTGGCGGTCCAGGCCCCGGGCGCTCAGCTCGGCGGCGAGGCTGCGGTACCAGGCGGTCTCGGTCAGGCCCGATCTGGTCGGTCCGGTATCGGACTGGCTGTATTCGGAGTGGCGCGGGGCGCGGGGCTCGGGGGCGATGGGACTCATGAGTGCGCCTCGGCTGTCGTCCGCGCTTCCGGCGCCGTCGCGCCCTCCAGGACGGTGGAGAAGGCGGTGCGGAAGGCGCGCCACTCCGCTCGACGGACTGAGAGCTCGGCGTGTCCCGCGTCGGTGAGCTCGTAGTACCTGCGGGCCGGGCCGGAGGCGGAGGGACGGGTGGAGGAGGTCACGAGGCCGCGGCGCTCCAGACGGGTCAGGGCGGGGTAGAGGCTGCCGCCGGGAACCTCTTCCAGGCCGGCTCCGCTCAGGCGGTGGGCCAGTGATAGACCGTAATCGGCGCCGTTCTCAAGTAGGGCGAGGAGGCAGGGTTCGAGGAGGCCGCGCAGGAGGCGGGCGGTGGTATCGGTCATGTTGGCAGATTACCTAGTTACTAGGCAATCTGCCAAGTGGAGGGCCGCTGCTCCTTGGCTCCGACGCGGGCGCGTTGGCTCCAGCGCCGGCACGAGAGGATCCCCGGCTGCGCACCGGATCGCAGGACGATGCGGCGGACGCGGTTCTCGTGCTGCGGGGAGACGATGCGGGAGCTCCGTGCGGTCGTACCCGGCGTCGTGCGGTCGTACCCGGCGTCGCGCGGTCGTACCCGGCGTCGTGCGGTCGTACCCGGCGTCGCGTGGTCGTACCTTAGGCCCTCCCTAAGGTACGACCTGGCGCAGGAGGGTACGACCGCGCGGAGTTGCGTACGACCGCGGGCTGCGACGTACGACCGCGCGGAGTCGGGCGACGGCGAACACGGTTTCAGCCGAGAGACCTCTCGATGCACGGCTCACGTGAGCCCCGGCCGCATCTCAGGGCTTGGTGAGCCGGCATGTCTCCGGGATCCTGCGGAGTGCCGAGTCGGGGCGCCGCTAGTCGCCGCGGGTCGTGAGGCTGCGGTCGTCGGGTGAGGGGGCGGCGCTCGGGCCGATCCGCGATGATGCCCGCTGGTGACGGCGGGGCAGCCCGGGCCCGTCGCTCCTCGAAGGTCTCCACGTACAGGATGGGGAAGCGCGCCTTCGCCAGAATGGATAGGGAGTTCGTGAACGAGGAGGCCATTCGCGGGACCTTTCTGAAGACCTTTCGGATGAGGACGGGCGGTTGGTCTCCAGCCGCGTCCCCGGCCTTGATACCAGCCCCGATCAACGCGGGTGAAGGGGGAGGGCGCCCCGCACGCTGACGAAGGTGGACGCCGTCTGGATGAACTCGGCGTGGGCGGCGGCGGGCGCCCCGCACGCCGCCGAAGGCAGAGACAACCCGTCATGAGGACCTCGACGCGCCTGAGGGCGCCCCGCTCGCCGACGGAGGCGGAGGCCGATCGAGGGCGAGCCGCGACCGGGATGAGAGTCGTGAGAATAGTGAGATCGGTCGCAGACGGACGAGGCGGCCGAGGCGACTGGCGCGGCCGGGTCCGAAGCCCCGGTGCGGCGGCGTCGCCGCCTCGACCCGGGCCACGGACGACCGGACGGCGCCGGGGCCCCGGTGCGGCGGCGTGGCCCCGACGTGGTGCCGCGAGCGGGAGCGAGGTGACGGGTCGTCGTGCAAGACTCTCCCCTATGCCGGTGGTAGTCGCTACGCTCGTACCGGTCCGGTGGACGAATGACGTTCCCGGGCCGGTCGGATGCAGGCACGAGGGAGGTGAGCGATGGGAACCCACGGCGTTGTCGCGGACGCGCTCAGGCTCACGCGATTAGCGCGGGAGGATCCGGGACTGGCTCTCCTGCGTGCCGATCTGGGCCCGATGGCCGCTGCGATCCTCGCCGAGCATCTGGGAGGGCAGGTGCGCCGCCTGCCGGTCGCCGAGCTCCACGAGCTGGTCGATGAGGATCTGGTGGCCCTGCGTCAGGCGGGCATGGAGGCGTCGCGCACGGCTCGGGCGTACTGCGACCAGTGGAGGAGGGCCGGTGTGCTCGTGCGCTCCACGGCCTCCGACGGCGGGGCGGAGACCTATGAGCTGTCCGCCCCCGCCGAGGCCGCTATCCGCTTCCTGGTCCGCATCGAGCACCCCCGCGCCGTCGTCACCCGGTCGCGCCTGGCGACCATCTCCGCGCAGGCCGGCCGCCTCGCCCGCGACTCCGACCCCAGCGCCTCGGGGCGCCTGAGCGCTCTGCGCGCCGAGCGCGACGCCCTCGACGCGGAGATCGCGCGCGCCGAGGCCGGCGACTTCATCCCACTCGATGGTCCGGAGGCCGCCGAGCGCCTGGCCGAGATCATCGCCCTGGCCGAGCAGGTCCCCGGGGACTTCGCCCGGGTCCGCGACGAGATCGCGGTGCTCAACCGCTCCCTGCGCGAGCGCGTCGTCTCCTTGGACTCCTCGCGCGGCGAGGTTCTCGACGACGTCTTCCGCGGGGTGGACCGCATCGAGGGCTCGGAGGTCGGCCGCTCCTTCCTCGGCTTCCACGAGCTGCTCACGAGCCCCGAGTTCTCGGCTCGTCTCGACGAGGACCTGGAGACCGTCCTCGGCCGCGACTTCGCCACCCGGTTGACGGACACCGATCTGCGCTTCCTGCGTCGCTGGCGCTCCGCCCTCGCCCAGGAGTCGACCTCGGTGCGCAGCACCGTGGCCGACCTGTCCCGCTCCCTCAGCCGCTTCGTGAGATCGCGCGCCTTCGAGGGGCACCGCCGCCTGGGCGCCGAGCTCGCCGAGGCCCAGCGCCTCGCCGCCCGCCTGGCGGCTCACACGGCGCCGCAGACGCAGCTGGACCTCGACCTCGCCCTCACCGGCGTCCACATGGCCTCCATCGGCTCCTGGCGCATGCGCAACCCCGCCGACGCGGTCGTCACCGAGGAGATCCGCAGTCACAAGGCCGCTGAGCTCGACCTGGAGGAGGTGCGCCGCGTTGTGCGCGCCAGCGAGATCGATCTGACCGAGCTCATCGACGCCGTCGGGGATGTACTGGCCCGACGAGGGGCCGCCACCGTCGGTGAGGTCCTGGCCGAGCACCCCGCCACCCAGGGGCTGGCCAGCGTCGTGGGCCTGCTTCTCCTGGCCCGTCGCCACGGCCAGGAGGTCCCCGGGGACGAGACCGTCGCCTGGACGACCTCCAGCGGGACCGAGCGCTCGGCTCGTGTCCCCAGATTCCTGTTCACCGACCGCACCGAGAAGTCAGGAGATGCATGAGTTCCCATGCCGCACCGGTTCAGGACGGACCGGCTCGAACCGCGGGCGCGAACCCCGGCGCGCTGTGGGACGGCGATCCGGGCTCGCTGCCCCGGGACACCCGGCGCACCCTCGTGCGCCTCCTCCAGGGCCCCTACCTCACCGCCGAGCTCCACCCCGACCTGTGGAACGCCCTGCTGACGGACGAGGCCGCCATACGCCGCAGGCTGGGCGACCTCTTCCTCGAGCTCGTCGTGGATCGTGAGGCCGGCCTGGCCTTCACCCGCAACGCCCAGGACCCCACCGGCGCCTCCCCCTCCGTCATGCGCACCATGCCGCTGACCCTCGTCGACACGGTCCTCCTGCTCCATCTGCGCACCCTGCTGCTGCGCACGACGACGCCGGGCGAGCGGGTCTTCATCGACCGCGGCGAGCTCGATGACCACCTCGCCGTCTACCGCCCGCACGCCTCCACGGACCATGCCGGCTTCCTGCGCCGCGTGAACTCCTCGGTCGACAAGCTCAGACGGGCCTCCCTCCTGCGCGAGACCGAGGTGCCCGATCGCTACGAGGTCTCCCCGGTCCTCGCCCTGGTCTTCTCCGCCGACGAGGTCGCCGCCGTCTCGGCCGAGTACCGCCGTCTGCTCGGCGGGAGCGGTGAGGCCGACGCGGCCGGGCTCCTCGACGACGGCGCGGCGCGGACGGCCTCACCGGAGCCGGCCGGTGGCCCGGTGGATGACGACGCATTGAAGAAGCACTGAAGAAGAGGGACGAGTCATGACCAGCTCGGCGACCGCGCCGCAGACCGCCTCGCAGCACCGCCTGGCCCGTATCCAGGTCTACAACTGGGGCACCTTCTCCGGCCATCACGACCTTCCGGTCCCGCGCGGCGGGCTCCTGCTCACCGGCCCCTCGGGCTCGGGGAAGTCCTCGTTGCTGGACGCGCTGTCCGCCGTCCTCGTGCCGGCCGAGAACCTGCGCTTCAACGCGGCCGCTCAGGACTCCTCGACAGCCGATCGCTCCCGCTCCGTCCTGAGCTACGTCCGCGGCGCCTACCGGCGCAGCGCCGATGAGATCACCGGCGAGGTCGTCACCGACTACCTGCGCCCGCGCGCCACCCGCAGCGGCATCGCCCTGACGTTCACGCGACTGCGCCCCGAGGAGACGATCACTCTCGTCAAGCTCTACCACGCCAGGCAGGGCACGGTCTCGACCGACTCCGTCACCCAGACCCAGCTGCTCGTCGAGGGGGACATCGCCCTGACCGAGCTCATGGAGTACCTGTCCAACGGCATCGACAAGCGCGGCCTCAGCCGTGATTTGAAGGGGCGCGCCACCCGCTTCGAGCGCTACGAGGCCTTCGCGGCCCGCTTCCGCCGGCGCCTGGGCCTGTCCGGCGAGGTCGCGCAGCGCCTGCTCCACAGGACCCAGTCCGCCAAGAACCTCACCAGCCTCGACACCCTCCTGCGCGACTTCATGCTCGACGAGCCGGACACCTTCGCCATGGCGGCGGCCGCCGTCGAGCAGTTCGCCGAGCTGCGCGAGGCCCACGCCTCCGTCGTCGAGGCCCGCAACCAGGAGGCCCTGCTGTCCCCGCTGCGCCGTCTCGAGGAGCGCATCGCCGAGGCGCGCCGCGATCAGGAGCGCACCGAGCAGCTGCGCGCGGCCATCGACCCCTACCTGGAGCAGCTCAAGACGACCCTGCACGAGCAGACCGCGGACACGGCGCGCCGCGCGCTGGACCGCCTGGCCGATGAGCTCGCCGCCGCCCGCCGTGTCGAGGAGGACGCCCGCCGGGAGCGGGAGGCCGCCCGCCTCGCCCTGGCCGGTGGCCTCGGGGAGAACCTGCCCGCTCTCGACGCCCGCCTGGACGCGGCCCGTCAGGCCACCGAGCGCGTCGCGCGGGCCCGGGGCTTCCTCGACGCCCAGCTGAACGTCCTGGGCGCCGCCGCGCCGAGCGAGGGGGCCGCCTTCGCCGAGCTCCAGCGCACCGCGGCGCAGGAGATCGAGCGCGCCGAGCGCGCCGAGGGGGAGCAGGACGAGGCCCGCAGCGCCCTGCGCGCCGAGCAGCTCGCCCTGGTGGAGCAGCGTCGCGAGCTGCGCGAGCGCGCCGAGCAGATCACCGCCTCGCGCTCGGCCATGAGCGCGGACCTGCTGCGCGCCCGGGACACCATCGCCCACGCCGTCGGGCAGGCCCCCGCCGCCCTGCCCTTCGCCGGGGAGGTCCTCGAGCTCGTTCCCGGGCAGGAGGAGTGGCGCGTCGCCGTCGAGACCGTCGTCGCCCCCTTCGCCCGCACCATGCTCGTTCCGGAGCACCTCTACCGCAAGGTGGCGGCCGCCGTCGACGCCCGGCGCCTGCGCGCCCGCCTCGCCTACGAGCGCATGACGCCCGCGCGGCACTCCGCCCCTCCCGTGACCGCCGATGCCCTGGCTCGCCGGATCCGACCCCGGCCCGGCTCCGAGCACGCCGGGTGGCTCGATGCCGAGATCATGCGCCGATTCGACCACTCCTGCGTCGAGGACTCGCGCGACCTGGTCGGTCTGGACCGGGGGGTTACCCGCGCCGGGCAGGTCAAGTCCTCGCGCACCAGTCACCTCAAGGACGACCGCCGGGACCTGACCGACTCGCGCAACTGGACGGTCGGCGTCGATCCCGCCGAGCGCCTCGAGCAGGTGATCTCCGAGGGTCGGCAGGTGTCCGACCGGCTGGAGGCCATCGACGAGGAGCTCGGCTCGCTCAGTCGCGCGCGCACCACCGCCCGGGAGCGCCGCGACGCGTGCCTGCGCATCCTGGAGACCACCTGGGAGGAGGTCGACGTCGACGGCGCCAGGTCGCGCGAGGCCGAGCTGGTCGCGCAGCGCGGGCGCGCGGCGGAGGCGCTGCCGGGTCTGGCCGAGCTCGAGTCGCGCGCCGCGGCCGCCGGTCTGGCCGAGGACAAGGCCAGGGAGGCGGTGCTCCGGCTCGCCGGGGAGGAGCAGGTCCAGCGCTCGCGGCTCGACGACGCCGAGGCCGCGCTGGCCGGAATCGCCCGCCGGCGCCAGGAGCGGGACGAGGACCGGGCGCGCTCCGAGGGCGCGGGCGGCTCCGAGGAGGCCGCTTCCGGTGATGCCCGCGCGGCCGAGGCCGGCTCCCGTTGGCGCTCCCTGGACGAGGCCGAGAGGAAGACCCTCTTCGCCGAGCTGGAGCAGCGGTTCCGCGCGAGGCGCCGTCACGCGGGGCTGGCGGAGGTGGACATCGCCGCCCGCGAGGTCGAGCAGCAGATCGCCTACGACAATCAGCGCGCCTCTCAGGAGGAGAGCCGCGGTCTGGGCGAGGCCCGCGCCATCATGGTGCGCTTCTCCGAGCGCTGGCCCGTTCCGGGCAGCGAGGTGAGGCCGGAGGCGGCCTTCCTCGGCGACTACCTTGACCTGCTGGACCGCCTTCAGACCGATGGCCTGCCCCGTTTCGAGCGCCGCTTCGCCGAGCTCCTCCACAACCAGTCCCGTCAGAACGTCGGCCAGCTCGCCGGAGAGGTGCGGCGCGCCGTCAGCCAGGTCAGGAGCCGCATCGGCCCCGTCAACGACGCCCTGCGCGCCACCGAGTACTCGCCGGGCCATCACCTCCACATCGAGGTGGCGGAGCGGCGACTGCCGGTCGTTCACGACTTCCTGGCGGATCTGGCCACGATCGCCGCCGGCAGCCTCGATCTGGCCGACGAGACGACCGAGGAGGCCGAGGCCCGCTTCGCCGTTCTCAACTCCGTCATGACGCGCCTGGGCTCCACCGATCCCCACGACGAGTCGTGGAAGCGGCAGTGCCTGGACACCCGCCTGCACGTCTCCTTCACCGCCGTCGAGCGCGACGCCTCGGGCGTGGCCGTCGACTACTACGAGGGGGCCGCGGGCCTGTCGGGCGGGCAGCGCCAGAAGCTCGTCGTCTTCTGCCTGGCGGCCGCGCTGCGCTACCAGCTCACCGAGCCCGGGCAGGCGGTTCCCGGGTACGCGCTGGTGGTCCTCGACGAGGCCTTCGACAAGACCGACGCCGAGTTCACCCGGGCCGGCCTGGACGTCTTCCGCGGATTCGGCTTCCAGCTCCTCCTGGCCACGCCCATGAAGATGCTCCAGACCCTGGAGGAGCACGTCGGGGGCGCCGCGATGGTCACCAACTCCCCGGCGGGCGACGACTCCCGGCTGGCCACCGTTGTGTTCGACGGGACCATGCGAGAGGCCGATATGCGCCCGGCGGGACCGGTCACCCGGGCCACACGGGTCGCCCGGGCCCGGCATGCTGCCGAGGGGACGCCCGACGGCGAGGGCGGTGCCCCCGCCTCCCGCGTCTCCCGTGCCTCTCGCGCGACTCGCGCTTCCCGTGCGGCACGCGCCTCCTCCGATGCCCCCGGTGGCGCTGGAGCCCCCGGTGGT
>ERZ773075.1501-NODE-1501-length-11675-cov-75.3611_pt1 | contig 11675 bp, 9 predicted proteins | sample MGYA00580614_ERZ773075 | MGnify/ENA primary metagenome ERZ773075 (study PRJEB29015, sample SAMEA2738021) | human oral metagenome | biome: human oral; feature: human-associated habitat; material: dental | place: China | collected 2043 ... | reverse complement strand
CCCCGGCCGAGCACATCATCCCGGCCGCCGACGTCTCCGAGCAGATCTCGATGGCTGGTAAGGAGGCCTCGGGCACCTCCAACATGAAGTTCATGATGAGCGGCGCCCTGACCCTGGGCACGCTCGATGGAGCCAACGTGGAGATCCTCGAGGCCGTGGGCGACGACAACGCCTACATCTTCGGCGCCACCGAGGACGAGCTGCCCCACCTGCGCGAGGGCTACAACCCGGTGTGGCACTACGAGAACGTCCCCAGCCTCAAGCGCGTCCTGGACGCCTTCACCGACGGCACCCTCGACGACAACGGCTCGGGCTGGTTCGCCGACCTGCGCCGCAGCCTCCTGGAACCCTCCTACGAGCCGGCCGACGTCTACTACGTCCTGGGCGACTTCGCCTCCTACCGCGAGACCAAGGACGCCATGGCGGCCGACTACGCCGACACCCGCGCCTGGCAGCGCAAGGCCTGGGTGAACATCACCCGCTCGGGCCGCTTCTCCTCCGACCGCACCATCAGCGACTACGCCCGTGAGGTCTGGAAGATCGACCCCGAGCCGATCGCCTGATCGTCACGGCAGACGCGAGCGCCCCTCACCGCAAACGGTGAGGGGCGCTCCTTTCCGTATGCGCTGGGCGCCGCCGGGCCCTTAGCAGGGCCCGCCGAGGCTCAGTAGAGCATGGTGGCCAGGCGGCGACGGGCCTGGGCGACCTCCGGGGAGGTGGAGCCGATGACCTCGAAGAGCTCGAGCAGCCGAAGCCGGGCCTCCTCCCGCTCCTCCCCCTGATGGGTGCGCACGGCCTCCAGGGCCCGGCCGAGAGAGGCGTTGACCTCGCCGAGGGCCAGGGCCGCGTCTGCCCCGGCCAGAGCCGCCTCGAGGTCGGCCGGGGCTGCATCGGCCGCGGCGATCAGCTCGTGGGGGTCCTGGCCGTCCAGCCGGGCCATGAGGCGCACCTGGCTACGGGCCACCTTGAGGTCGTCGTCGCTCGGGTTCTGCGCGATGGCATGGGTGTAGACCTCCTCGGCGGCAGCGAAGTCACCGACCTCAATGGCCTCCCGGGCGGAGCGCTCGACCTCGGTCTCCTCCGGTTCCTCGGCCCGCGAGTCGGCACCGGCCGCGGCGTCGACGGCAATGGTTCCACTGACGCCATTGGCGGCCGCGACCTCCAACAGCTGGTCGATGATCGAGCGCAGCTGCTCCTGAGGAACCGAGCCCTGGAACATGGGCACCGGCTGACCAGCGACAAGGGCCATCACTGTGGGAACGGCCTGTGCTTGAAGCGCCTGGGCGACCTCCGGGGCGGCATCAACATCTACGCGCGCCACCTGGAAACGTCCGCCGTACTGCCCGGCCAGGCTCTCCAGGTCGGCCGCGAGGTCGGCACTGGCCTGGCTGCGTGGGCTGTGCAGGACGACGATGACGGGCACCCGGGTGGAGACCTCTGCGACATCACGCAGACTGGAGGCATCGACGTCGACCACGAGTGGCACCGGCAGCCCACTACCAGCAGATCCTGAGGCGGGGGCCGAAGCACCACGCGAGGCCGAACCCGCGGCTCCACTGGCAGGATTCACCGACTTGGCGTGGGGGGCGAGAGTGGACAGGTCGACGGCGCCGAACATGCTCATGGCAGCTGCCTTCCTCGGGCCGCGGCCCGGTTGCTTCAGTGGTCGTAGTCATTGAGAGATCGGCCCTGTCAGAGGCGTCGTGCACCGGGTGAGCGCTCGGGAGCGCCGCCCCCAGCCTCGAAACGGTCGCGGAGACAGGCCGAGAGTGGGCGACGCTTAGGACGGCCTGGTTGAGGCCGGCGCCGTCGGGGCCGGTGCCTGGGAATCGTCCCGGTCGACCTTCATCAGCGCTGTCTCGGCTCCCAGAATCGCAGCCGTTTCACCGCTTCCCTCCTTGGGGATGGCGAAGGCGACCATGGAGTCGTAGGTTGCGGTGACCGTACCGACGATCTTCTGGTTACCGCCCATGAGAGCAGCGACATCACCCTGCAGGGTGAGGTCGGAACCGTCGACCGTGCGCTTGTAGACAACCGTGTAGGTCAGGGTCGTGAAGACGAGCGCCCCGCCGTCGCCCTCCTCCAGCTGGAGGCCCTGGAACCCATCCGAGCCGGCGGCGGCCGTCACAGTGACCTCACCCAGGGAGTTGAGATTGGTGGCACGGGTGGCCTGGATCTTCTGGCGCAGCAGGTCATCCGGAAAGGCCTTGCCGTTCTCGCCCTCGGGGTTGTTGAGTGCATCAACATAGGCGGCGAGCACCGCCTGAGGGGTGGAGACCAGACCGGCGGAGTCGGCGGTCACCTGCTTGGCGCGCTGGGCCGTCTGCTTTGTCAGAACAGGAATGCTTTTCTGCACCGAGAATCCCTGTACCCAGGCCCATACCTTGAACTGGTCGCGGGCCGAGTTCTGCTCCAGGGACAGGATCGAGGGGCTGGCGCCCTCGGAGGCGACGGCGGCGTTGCGGGGGAATCCCACGGTCTGCCCCACGCCCCCGCCTTGACTCTTGGTGGACAGGGGGTGGATGTAGTCGTTACTCCCGCTGGCGGAGGCCGTGGCGTACTCGGCTGCGCGGATCCGGGCCGCGGGGCCGGACAGGACCTCCTTGAGCTTGTCCGCGTTCTTCTCCTTGTCCGCGTCGTCCAAACCGGCCTGGACGCGTTGGAGGATGTCATCGAGCTGTTTGTCGTTGAGGACGGGCTCGGCGATCGGGGTGCCAGAGGCGAGGGTCTGGCCAGGCTTCGGCTGGGACTTCGAGCAGGCGGTCAGCCCCAGGGCGAGGGCGGAGGCACCGCCTGCACTGAGAAAGGCTCGACGGGTGGACTTCATGCGTGCTCCTGGTTGTCGGGGTCCGCAGTGGGATCGGGCTCGCCGAGAGGCTCGGCGTCTGCCGCCTGGATGGCGGCCGGGTCAACGGCGGGAGGCAGTTCGACGCCGCCCGAGTAGTTGGGCCATGACATCGTCGTCGACGTCGCGGAGGAGTCCGCGGAGGCGGTGACGGCGAAGAAAGTCTCCTCCGCCTTCTCGGTAGTCGGGCCCTGCGGCGCAACGGTCGCCTCCGGGCGCGGCTGCTCCGCCGCAGGCCAGGACTGCACATCTTGGGGCTCGGACCCGGTGGTCGCCCAGGGATCCGCGTCCTGGGCCGGAACCACCGTCGTCAGATCGGTGAACTCCGCCGTACGCCCGTCGAATACCCGCTCGTCGCCTGCCTCACCGATCACGTCGCTGCCGGGGTGATCCTGCGGGAACGCGTGTGACAGGTCAGAGGAGTTCTCGACGTCGTCGGTCGCATCAGGGGCGATGTCTCCGTCCGGGACCACATGGTCATGACGGCTCAAGGGGTCGGGGTGGGCCGGCTCCTCGGTGAGTCGGTGGGTACCTAATACGTCGGTTTCGTCCGAGGCGATCATCAGAGCCTCGCCATCATCCTCGAGTGCGCGCGCGGCCCGGTACTGCTGGGTGGCCGCCTCATCCAGACCGGGAACGACCGCAGCCCCTCGGGCGACACCCGCGACCGCATGGTCCTCGCCCTCCTGCCACATGACGCCATCATCGAAGCCGCCATCGCGAAGCGTCTCAGACGCCTGGGGAACAGAGGACGCCACAACACCATCCAGGTAGACACGCCCTGTTCGCGGGTCCGTCCACGCCTCCCCGGCGGCCTCGGCACGCTCCTTGTCTCTCAGCTCCCGGCGGGTCAGCTGCCGGTCGGGATCGTCCACCTGGGGGATGCCCTCAGTGGAGACGCCGTCCGCGTTGGCGATGCGAGCCGCGCGCTCAGCCGCACGGGTCCTCCGCTCGGAGTCGGAGCGACGCAGCTGGAGATCGATGAAGAACAGGAAGACACCCGCCAGCACGAGCAAGCCTCCCAGGACCAGGCCACCGTAGAAGTACCAGGGTGTCTCCACCTGCCGTGACCAGCTCATAGTCAGGTTGGGCGCCTGGGCCTCGCCGTCGGTCATCGCCATGACGACGATCTGCTCGTCGACGTTCTTGCGCGGCAGCAGCGCACGGTCGGCGGCCTCAGCAGTGTTGAAGGTGACCGAGGAGCCGCCGGCCTTCTCTCCCAGCCAGAGATCGGAACCAGAAGCACTCACAGCACTCGCCTTACGCTGCGAGCACCGGGCCCCTGAGGCAGGCGATGATGCGCTGCTCTGGGCGGAGGCGGAGGACTGCGCCTCCTGCGCCGCGGCGGAGGGCGTCGGAGTCGCTGACGGAGCAGGGCAGTACTGGGTCTCATCCCTGGAGGACAGAGTTCCGGCATCGGCGTCAACACCGGTGACCACCGTGTAGGGAAGCGCACTGTCGGCGTCGGGGCTCAACCAGGCCTCGACGTCGGCCGCACGGGCCACGAAGAGGTGGACGTCCTTGCCTCCCGAGGACTTCGCGGTCACGGTGATATCGGAGTCCGCGCCGCTCAAGACCCCGGGCGCAGTGATGACGTAGGGCTGGGAAGGACCGGAGGACAGCGTCGCCTCAACCTTGGAGCTGGGTTTCCAGATGGTGGCCGAACAGACAGCCAGGACGATGAGGACCAGCCCGAGGACGGTCACCGCCACGCTCAAGATACGTCGAGTCACGACGCGGGTCTCCTATTGCTCGCGGACACGGTTGGCGACGGCCGGCTGCAGGCGCAGACCGTCGCTGCGAGCACTCACCAGGTGCTCGACACACACCAGAATCGCACGACGGACCCCGCGGCCGCACCGACCTCAGCGCAAAATCACAGTGACACACGCGCTGAGCGAAGCGATCTCTCCCACCTCCTCGCCAGCAGAAAAGGTCGCACCCTAGCACCAAGCGGCAACTCGTTCCCCACAAGGAGCCGGATGAACGGTCGGAGAAACGGCATACCACGATCGGCCTGCATCCGTCAGATCCTCGGCTATCCCGACCAGACCGCTCGAAACAGAAGCTTCACCTGCTAGATTGTGCATATCGTCACTCTTTCGTGACCGCCGTCCCGATCATACCCAATCGTTACTCTTGGGCCAGCGGCGAGCGTCCCCGGCTCGCCAGGAGGAGGAACCCGACGTGGCTGAGGAATACAGCGAGTTTGCCATCACGATGCGCGGCTACGACCGCGCCCAGGTCGACCGGAAGCTGGAGCAGCTCTCGCGACAGCTGGCCGACGCGCGTCGTGAGGTCGCCAGCCTTGACCAGCGCGCCATGACGCTGGCCGGCGAACTGGCCGACGCTCAGCGCCGGCTGCGAGAGTCCGACAAGCCGACCTACGCCGGTCTGGGTTCACGGATCGAGCAGCTGCTGCGCAGCGCCGAGGAGCAGAGCGCGTCCGTCCTGTCCAAGGCCAACGCCGAGGCCGACGCCCTGCTGACCCGCACTCGCACCAACGCCAAGAACCTCTCCGAGCGCAGCGCCTCGGAAGCGGCGACCCTGCTCGCCGACGCCCGACGCGAGGCCAGCGAGCTGCGCTCCCGCTCCCAGGGGGAGGCCTCCACCGCCTTGGCCAACGCCGAGGCCCGCGCCCAAGAGCTTGTCTCCTCCGCCTCGCGCAAGGCGGCCCAGCTCTCCGCCGACTCCGAGGCGGCTGTCACCGAGATGCGGGCCTCCGCCGAGCGCGAGGCCGCACTGGTCCTGTCCCAGGCCCGCAAGCAGGCGGCCGAGATCGCCATCACCTCCGAGCGCGACGCCACCGCCAACCGCGAGGCGGCCGCGGCCGAGGCCGACGAGCTGCGCAAGACCTCCACGGCGAAGGCCGAGGAAATCCTCTCCGCCGCCAAGCAGGAGGCGGAGCTGACCGTCGGCAAGGCGCAGCGCGAGGCCGAGGAGATCCTCACCTCTGCGCGCAACGAGTCCGAGACGCTGCGCCGCTCGGCCACCGATGAGGCCGCCGCCGCCCGAGCCGAGGCCACCGAGCTTCGTCAGCAGGCCACCTTGGAGATCGCCGCGGCGCACGAGCAGGCCGCTCAGGAGGACTCCGACGCCCACGAGGCCACCCGCGAGCGCATCCGCGAGATGCAGGAGCAGGCCCAGATGCAGGCCCAGGAGGCTGAGGAGCGCCTGCAGGAGGCGCTGTCCCGCGCCGAGGAGGTCCGGGCACGCACCGACGCCGAGGCCCGCAAGCGTCAGGAGGAGGCCGTCGCCCAGGCCGAGGAGACCTTGGCGCAGGCTCGGATCGAGGCTGAGCAGATCGTCGGCGACGCCCGGGCCGACGCGGACGTCACCGCCCAGGTCGCAGCCCGCCAGCTCCAGGAGCTCGAACGCCAGCGCGACTCGGTCTCCGCCTACCTCACTGAGATGCGCGGCGTCCTGGGCGGTGCCCTGCCCCAGGCGCCCACCTTCAGCGACCACGTCGTCGCTCTGCCCCAGGAGGCTCAGGAGTCGGCGCGGGAGCAGTCCTCCGCCGCGTCGGCGGAACCGGCAGCGGCCGCCAGCAGCGCTAACGCCGCCAGTAGCGCCAACGCCGCCAGCTCGAGCAGCGCCACCTCTGCGCCCTCGGCCGCCTCGGCTCCCGCTCCGGCCGGGAACACAGCCGGGGCCTCGGGTGGCGGCCAGAAGAAGGCATCCACGCAGGCGGCTCAGAAGAACGCGCCCAAGGGGGGTTCCGGCCGCATCGAGAGCGTTCCGGCTCCCGGGAGGAACCAGGGCGGCTCCGGCAACGCCGGCAACCGTCACCCCCGTCAGGGCAAGGGGCGCCGCTGAGGCGCAATCGTGACAGCCGACGACGCCGCCCGGTTCGGGGACGAGTCATCCAGCGTCTCAGACACCGGGGGCTGCGGGGACTCCGACTGGACGGCGTCGCGTCGTCGAGCGGCCGCCCAGCGGGCCCGCATGCTCCAGGAGCGCCAGGACGCCGAGCACGCCCGAGCCGCCCGTATCATCGGCCTCTTCCTCCGGGTCGCCCGTGACGAGGGCCTTGAGCCCGTTGCGCTGCGAGTGCGCGGCTACTCCGGTGGCAGCGCCCGCACTCCGCTGCACGGCTGGTACCTGAGGGCCGACGAAACCGTCGGCATCGACACGCAGGGGCGCTTCTACATCCTATCGATGCCGCTGAGCCTGAGCCAACGCCTGCGCGGGGTCAGGCCCGAGAGTCAGCCGGTGCCGATGACCATCGGCGAGGGCGGACGCGATGGCGACATCGTGCCGCTGCGCTTCGCGCTGAACCGCCTCCTGCCGGATTGGGAGGAGCGCTCTCCCGAGCCACTCGTGTGACCGGCCCGCATGCCGCGTCCCCGGCCCGACTACCAGAGGCGGCGCTCCCAGCAGGAGGTGTGCCAGTGCCGTCGCTCCTCCAGGCCCCGGTCCGCCCCGAAGAGCGACTCGTTGGTCCAGGCCACCACGTGCGCGGTGCCCGCGGGGATGACGCGGTGGCAGCCGGGGCAGGTGTAGGGCTTGTCCCCGCCCCGCAGGTAGCGCACGGTGAAATCGGCCCCGCCGGGACCGGTCTGGGTGCGCGGCACGGAGGCGAGACGGTCCATGCTCAAGGGGATGTGCCCCTGCCCGTAGGGGCGCTTGGATCTGCGGCGTGCCATACCCCGATCTCATCACATCCGGCTCCCGCCCCCAAGCCGGGGACGGGAGCCGGATGCGATGGCGGAGGTCTGCGGGCCCCCGCGAGAGCTGGAGCAGCAGACCGGGCCGGACTCAGCCCTTGACCGAACCGGCCATGAGTCCGCCGACGAAGTACTTGCCCAGCAGGATGTAGACCGCCAGGGTGGGGACCGAGGCGATGAGGGCGCCGGACATGGAGGCCCCGTAGTCGGCCAGGATCGATCCGTGGGCCAGGTTGTTGAGTGCCAGCGTCACCGGCCCGGACTGCGCCCCTCCACCGAAGAACAATGCGAACAGGAAGTCGTTCCAGGCGGAGGTGAACTGCCAGATGAGGACGACGACGAAGCTGGGCACCGAGATCGGCAGGACCACCGAGGCGTAGGTGCGCAGCATGCCGGCCCCGTCGACCCGAGCGGCCTCGATGAGCTCGTTCGGGATGGTCTCGTAGTAGTTGCGGAAGATGAGTGTCGTGATCGGGATGCCGTAGACCACGTGCATGAGGATCAGCGTAGGGATCCCGAAGCCCAGGTCGGCGCTGGTCACCAGCCTCATGAGCGGGATCATGACGGCCTGGTAGGGGATGAACATGCCGAACAGGATGAGGGTGAAGACCACGTTGGCCCCGGGGAAGCGCCACTTGGACAGGACGAAGCCATTGGCGCTTCCCAGCATCGCCGAGATGATCGAGGAGGGGATGACCAGGGCCAGCGAACGCAGCAGCCCGCCACTGAGCTGGTTCCAGGCGTTGGACCAGTTCTTGGTGACCCAGACCTCGGGCAGGAACCAGGTGCGGGAGGGGTCGGCGTCGGCGGATCCCTTGAAGGAGGTGACCAGCAGGACGTAGACGGGGATGAGGACCAGGACCACTGAGGCCAGCAGCAGGATGAACCGGACGGTCTGGCCCCAGCCGGGACGGCGCGGCGCTCGCATCGGAAGATTCTGTGTCATGGCCGCTCACCTCCTGCCCTTGGCGTCATGGATGAGGTAGGGGATGACGGCGATCGCGACCAGGACCAGCAGGATCGTGCCGACGGCGGCGGCGTTGGAGTAGTCGTTGTCCGTCATGAAGTTGAACATGTCGATGGCCGGGACCTTGGTGGAGTAGGTCCGCTGGTCGGTGATCGACATGATGAGGTCGAAGGACTTCAGGGACATGTGCCCGATGATGATGACGGCGCTCAGGGCGATCGGGGTCAGCTGGGGGAAGATGATCGACTTGTACAACTGCCACTCGCTGGCGCCGTCGACCCGGGCCGCCTCGCGCAGATCGTCGGGGATGCCGCGGAAACCGGCCAGGAAGAGCGCCATGACATAACCGGCCAGCTGCCACACGGCCGGAAGCGCGATGGCGAGGATGCCCCAGGTGGTGTTCTGGGTCCATGAGTTCTCCAGGAACCTCAGGCCGGTCATCTCGAAGAGGCGATTGAGCCCTGAGGCCTGCTCGCCCTGAGCGGAGTTGAGCAGCCACCGCCACACCACGCCCGAGGCCACGAAGGACACGGCCATGGGGAACAGGAAGACGGAGCGGAAGATCCCCTCTCCCTTGATGGGGCGATCCAGGAGCCAGGCCCACAGGAAACCGACCACGAGGGTGCCGGCCAGGAAGGTGATGGTGAACAGGATGAGGTTGACGAAGGAGTGCCGGAAGTCGGGGTTGCCGAACAGAGCCGTGAAGTTGCTCAGCCCGACGACGGTGGTCCCCCTGCGCCCGGAGACCTGGCCCGCGGTGTGCATGTCCAGCAGGGAGGTATTGATGTTGATCCCGATCATCCCGTAGACGAAGACGCCGACGAGGAGGATCGAGGGCGAGATGAGCAGGAGGCCGGGTCCCCACTGCCTCCAGCTCGCCCGACGGCGCCGCACTGGGACGCTCTTGGTGCTCACGTATTTCTCCTGATGCGTTGTGGCGGGCGGATCGGCCCGATGGTCGTGGCCACCGGTCATCCGGTGGGCGAGCGGCCCGAGGAAGGGAACGAACCGGTGCGGACGCGCGGCCCGTTCCCTCCCCCGGAGAGCCGATCAGGAGGCGGCAGCGGCCTTGAGATCCGCCTGGAGCGCGGTGACGTCGGAGGCGCCCTGGGCGAACTTGGTCAGGGCATCGTTCATCGCGTTGGTGGCCTTGGCCGGCAGGGCCGCGCCGTGGGCGATGGAGGAGACGATCTTGTCCTTGGCGAAGGACTCCATGGCCGAGCGCTGGTACTCGGAGAACTTGCCCTTCTCCTCGTCGGTGAGGTCGGTGCGGGCCGGGATGGAGCCCTTGACCGTGTTGAAGGCGATCTGGCCGTCCTTGGAGGAGATGGTGTTGAGCCAGTTCTTGGCACCGCCGGGGTGCTTGGCGCCGTCGGGAAGGGTGAAGGAGTCGGCCAGGAAGTCGAAGACGCCGTCGGTGCCCGGGACCGGGAAGTAGACATAATCCTCTCCGGCCTTCTTGCCGGCGGCATCGAAGCCGGCCACGGCCCAGTCACCCATGACGTTGAAGGCGGCCTTGCCATCCATGATGGGCTTCATGGCGGGCTCCCAGTCCTCGGTGTAGAGGGAGGCGTCGGTGTAGCCCACGATCGTCTTGTAGTGATCCAGCGCCTTGGTGACCTCGGCGCCACCCCAGTCGGTCTTGCCGTCGAAGAGTCCGTTGTAGGCATCCACCCCCAGGTCGGCGATGAGGATGGTCTCGAGCAGCTCGAGCTGGGTCCAGGCCATGCCCATGGTGATGGGTGTCAGGCCGGCGGCCTTGACCTTCTCCATGTCTGCGATCCAGGCGTCGATGGTGGTGGCGGGCTTGGTCGGGTCGAGCCCGGCGGCCTTGAGCGCGGGAACCGAGGCCCACACGACGTTGGCCCGGTGGATGTTGGAGGGCACCGAGTAGATCTTGCCGTCGGAGTCCTTGAGGCGGTCCATGAGCGCGGCGGGGAATGCCTCGTTGAGCTTGAACTCCTCGTAGAGGCTGGAGACGTCCAGCAGGTAGCCGGCCTCGATGTGGTCCTTGATCTCGGCACCGGCGTGGGCCTGATAGGTGTCCGGCGGATTCTTCGCGGCCAGATCGGCCGCCAGCTTCTGCTTGGCCTGGCTGCCCGCTCCGCCGGAGACAGCCTTGTTCTCGAACTTCGTCTTGGCGAACTGCTCGTTGAAAACCTTGACCAGGGCATCCAGGCCGAGCTTCTCCGACCCGGCCGACCACCAGGTGACGACGTCGACCTCGCTGTCATCCCCCTGGCCGACAGAGCCGCCCGACTTCGAGCCGGAACCGCCTGAGGTCGCGCAGGCGGCCAGGGTGGCGGCGACAGCGGTGGTTCCCAGCCCCGCCAGCACAGCGCGGCGGGAGAGGTAGTGGGTGGGACGCATGGGACTGCTCCTTAGAAACGACGTTGTCTCATGACCACGGCAGCGTTGCCGCGGAGGAAGAGAAATGACAGGAGGTCATCTGATCTCGACGAAGAGACTAGACCTAAGTTGAGCGACACTCAAGTATATGTTGCATAAACAATCATAATTCCGGCATGTCCTCACATGTCTATACCAGTGATTGCAATACTTCGTCAGACTGTCCTCGCGTGCAGTCAGAAAAAAGTCCTCGCTGCACGTGATGCAGCGAGGACCAGACCGGGGATCGGATGGTTACGCCGACCCGAGAACGACCTGTAGCGGATCGAGGACGAGTCGTCCCGAACACGCTCTCAGGCGGACTCCGAGTACCGCCCCGGGGAGCTGAAGACGACTCAGATGAGCCCCATGGAGGCCACGGTGTTCTTCTCATCGACGAGCTCGGCCGCCGAGGCGTCGATCTTGCCGCGGGAGAAGTCGTCGATCTCAAGGCCCTGGACGATCTTCCACGCACCGCTCTCCGAGGTGCAGGGGAAGGAGGAGATGATGCCCTCGGGAACGCCGTAGGACCCGTCGGACATGACCGAGGAGGAGGTCCAGGACCCGGAGGTGCCCAGCACCCAGTCGTGCACGTGGTCGATGGCGGCCGAGGCGGCCGAGGCGGCCGAGGATGCACCACGGGCGTCGATGATGGCGGCGCCGCGCTTGGCGACGGTCGGGATGAAGTCCTCCTCAACCCAGGCGCGGTCGGCCAGGATGTCGGTAATGGGGGTGCCCTTGACGGTGGCCTGGGTCAGGTCGGGGTACTGGGTGGAGGAGTGGTTGCCCCAGACGGTGACCTTGTCGA
>ERZ773075.1499-NODE-1499-length-11721-cov-138.746_pt1 | contig 11721 bp, 7 predicted proteins | sample MGYA00580614_ERZ773075 | MGnify/ENA primary metagenome ERZ773075 (study PRJEB29015, sample SAMEA2738021) | human oral metagenome | biome: human oral; feature: human-associated habitat; material: dental | place: China | collected 2043 ... | reverse complement strand
GGCGGGCGCGCAGGAAGTCCTCCTGGTGCTCCTCCATGGACAGGTAGAGGACCCTGACCCAGGCGACGTTGTCCGGCATGCCGTAGAGGTCCTTGCGCGGCGAGTTGGAGTCCCAGGTGATGTGGATGATCCCGAAGGTGAGTTCGGGGTTGCCGGTGATGATGTCGTGGACCACTGCGGAGACCCCTCCCTTGAGGTAGGGGTAGGTGGATTCCATGACGATGGCGACGTCGACGTCAACGTAGACGCCGTCCTCGGGAACGCCGTCGGGCAGGACGTCGGTGTCGGGTTCCGGCTCGGGCTCCTCGGGGGGCAGGGCGATCTCGGCGCTGCCTGCGGGAGCCTCCTCGGTGTTGGGCCCCGGCTCGGCGGTCTGCTGGGACAGGGGCAGCGCGGCGGCCTCGGAGGCGGCCGATGACACGGACTCCCAGGCGATGGGCGCCGGCGCGGCTGCGTCCCCGGCGCCGTCGAGCCCACCGGGATCGGTTGCACCGGCGGCGGAGACGGCTTGCTCCTGCGGAGTCAGTACCGTCTCCTGGAAGGTCGCCGCCGCGGCGGGCGACGGCGGGAGGATCCCATAAGTCGTCTCAGTAGAGGGCTCGGCGGGTGCCGGAGACTCGGCGGGGGCCGGAGACTCGACGAGGGCTGGAGACTCGGCAGGTGCCGGAGACTCAGCGGGCACCGGAGACTCGATGGGTGCCGGGGGCTCGGCGGGGGCGAACGGCGCCGCCGGGATATCCGGTGTGGCGGCGTGCTCCGGGGATGCAGTTCGCTCCGGGGCGGCGATTCGCATGGTTCCGAAGATCGGGGAGTCCAGAATCTCAGCGTCCCCGGAGGGCTCGGCCGGCTGCGGGCGCCGTGGGCGCGGCTGGACCACGCCGTAGCCGGCCGGGGCAGGGGCCTGGACGACGCCGTAGATCGGCGCCGCGGACATATCCGGGGTGGAGGCGGACTCGCTCACGGACTGGGTGGTGGGAGACTCCGCACGCCCGCCGGGCTCGGAGGTGATAGCGCCGTCCGTGCTCGGCGCGCCGGCAGGCGGCGTCGTACTGGGAGGATCCGCCCGGTGCTGGCCGCGGTGGGCCCGGCGGTCACCGGGCCTCTCGGGCTCGGCCGGGGCGCTGGGGACGCCGGTAGCGGCGGAGGCGCTGGGAGCGCTGCGGACACCGGAAGCGCTGTGAGCGCCGGCGGGACCGCTCAGTGCGCCGGCCCCACCCGTGGTGACGACGACGCCGTAGCCATCGGGGCCGACCTTGACCGTGGGGCCCGTGTCCTGGCCCCGGTCGCCGATGCCGGGGGCGTCGTCGGGGCTGGGCATCGGGGCGTAGCCGCCGGCGGGGGCCGAGTAGTACAGCGGAAGACTCTCCAGTCGGGCGCGGAAGGAAGACGAGCTCACCAGGACATGGCCTTTCCCCAGAAGAAGGAGTACTCCGGCGCGGCCCACCGTTTGCGGTAGAGCAGCAGGCCCAGCGCGCACAGAGCCAAGTCGACTCCGGCCAGCGGCAGGTAGGCGCTGGCACTCGCCACCCGCAGCAGCAGTGCCGCGGCGACGGCCACGTGGATGCCGGACAGGAGCAGAGCGGAGGTCGAGTCGCCGATGTGGTCGATCTCGTAGCTCAGGAGCGTCAGCACCGTGAACAGGGTCGAGGAGAGGCACACCTCGAGGACCAGGAGCACCTGCTCCGGAGCAATGAGCGCCATGGAGCAGACGACGACGATGACGCCCGCGGCCCCCACGACGCAGGCGCGGATGAGGCTGGCGTCCAGCAGCCGCCGCAAGGTGCGTCCACGGTCGCGCAGGCTGGTCATGCCCTCGCGCTTGAGAACCGTCTGGAACAGGGCGATCTCGGTGTTGACCCGGGGCGCGGTGACCGCGAAGTAGTAGCAGTAGGCGACGACTGCGGGCTGGAGACACAGGTAGACCAGCGCCACGTCGAAGTCGCGACCGGCGCCCAGGAAGAGGAAGAACTTGTCCGACCACAGCACTCCTCCCAGGATCGCACCCCGGAGCATGTCCTGCATGAGGATGCCGGTGGAGACCCCGCGGGGGCGCAGGATCTTGCCCAGCGATCGCCCCATGGACAGGATCTGACTGAGTGCGCCCAGCAGCGGGGGCAGGTACCACCAGGTGGGCTCGGCGATGAGGGCGACGGCGTAGAAGAGCCATCCCACCGACCACAGCCGGCGCCGGCCTGAGACGTCGGCGACGATGAGCGACTGGACGAAGACGACGTGCAGGAGGAGGAGCATTGTGTGCACCCCCATGACGTGCAGGTTCCAGCCGGTCACGGCCGCCACGACGAGGATCTCCAGCGCCGTGGGGACGAGCGCCCACAGGAACAGGGCGGGCCAGATGGAGCAGTAGCGCTCCAGGACCGCCCGCGGTCCGCGCCCGAGCGAGTCGCCCAGGAGACGGTAGACGGGGGTGCCGATGATCTGACTGAGCCAGGGGACCGCCACCGACACGCTCAGGACGATGACCGGCAGGCCAGTGCCGTCGATCGTGTTAGCAGCCATCTTCTGGGACACGAACGGGAAGCTCAGGCCCAGCAGGATCGCCGGGGACATCCCCAGGAGCATCGCCGCCGCCCAGTGCCAGCGGGCCCCGGGGGCGATCCCTCCGCGCTTGAGCGCCCTGGTGGGGGGCGCCGTGATGAGCCCCAGACCGATGAGGACGGTAACGGCCAGAACGCTGATCGTCGCCTCCACCGGCCAGGCGACCCAGGCCAGCAACGCCGTCACAACACCGACGGCGCTCAGGGCCGCAGCAGAGTTGGCGGTCCGCAAGCGTGGGAAACGGTGCTGATGAAAATGTCGCGGTTCGTATCTGAGTTGTGTCATGGGAGTAGTGGCACCAATGATGCGCGAGCACGCACGGGCGATCCGAGCCGAGTATTCAGTTGCGCAGGTGAGGAGAACAACGGCAGCCTGAATGAGGGCGGGCAGGTACGGACATTACAGACGAGTACGGGCTGAAGCGGTTGACTAACGGCCCCGCACGGTGCGGGGCCACGACACCGACCGGCCAAGTCCCAGGGACGACTTCCGTCGGAGCGCCACTCCACTGTATCGGTCAGATGACGAACAGGTGACGGTCAGGCCAAACTCTCAGTTCGTTCTCTTGGCGCACTCAGGCTTTATTAAACATTCACCCCGTTCGCCTCATCGCGCCATCAGGGCCTCATCCCGTAAATATAAGCGAAGCTTCAACGCCATTCGCAAAGGCCGAGCGCACATCGAGACGGACGTCACCTGAAGAAATGCGGTTGCGGAACAATTCCCCGGCGTCCGGCCCGACTGTGGTTGATATCAAACCGAGACATCGAGGGTGCCGCAGACGACGAGCGGACAAGACTCGGCACGATGGGCCACAACCCCGACGGGGTTGTGGCCCATCGTGCCGAGTTCGCAAGAGGACCCGGCCCTCTCGGTGCCCTGTCAGTGCACCGGTTCAGCGACCGGGCTCGGCTGCCGGCGAGGCTCCGCCGTCGCGGCTGATCGGCGCCGAGGGGATGCGCAGCGGGCCGGAGCCCCTTCCCCCGCCGCTGGCCGCGGCCTCCTCGGCCTCTCGCAGCGCGGCGACTTCAGCCTCGCCCTGCTCCCAGGGCTCGCCGTGGAAGATGAACTCGCCCAGGATGGACTCGCCCTCGGCGTCGACGATGACCTTCTGGCCCCGCTCGATCTCCCCGAAGAGGATCTTCTCGCTCAGGGCGTCCTCGATGTCGCGCTGGATGGCGCGGCGCAGCGGGCGGGCGCCGAGCACCGGGTCGAAGCCGCGCTCGGCCAGGAGCTCCTTGGCGGCGTCGGTCAGCTCGATGGTCATCTGCTGCTCGGCCAGGCGCTTGTCGAGGCGCGCGATCATGAGGTCGACGATCTGGCGCACCTCCTCCTTGGTCAGCTGCGGGAAGACGATGAGGTCGTCGACGCGGTTGAGGAACTCGGGCCGGAACTGCTGCTTGAGCTCGCGGTTGACGTGAGACTTCATCTCCTCGTAGTCCATGGCGCCGGACTCGGTGGACTGGAAGCCGGTGGCCACCGACTTGCCGATGTCCTTGGAGCCGAGGTTGGTGGTCATGATGATGACGGTGTTCTTGAAGTCGACCACGCGGCCCTGGGCGTCGGAGAGGTGACCGTCCTCCAGGATCTGCAGCAGGGAGTTGAAGATGTCCGGGTGGGCCTTCTCGACCTCGTCGAACAGGACCACGGAGAAGGGCCGGCGGCGCACCTTCTCGGTGAGCTGGCCGCCCTCGTCGTAGCCGACGTAGCCGGGAGGGGCGCCGAAGAGCCGCGAGACCGTGTGCTTCTCGGCGAACTCGGACATGTCGAGCTGGATGAGGGCGTCCTCGTCGTCGAAGAGGAACTCCGCCAGGGCCTTGGCCAGCTCGGTCTTGCCCACGCCGGTGGGGCCGGCGAAGATGAAGGAGCCGCCGGGGCGCTTGGGGTCCTTCAGGCCGGCGCGGGTGCGGCGGATCGACTTCGACAGCGCCTCGATGGCCTTGTTCTGGCCGATGATGCGCTTGTGGAGCTCGGACTCCATGTTGAGGAGCTTGGCGGACTCGGCCTCGGTCAGCTTGACCACCGGGATACCGGTGGACATGGCCAGGACCTCGGCGATGAGTGCCTCGTCGACCTCGGCGACCTGGTCCAGATCGCCGGACTTCCAGGCCTTCTCCTTGGCGGCGCGCTCGTCGCCCAGGCGACGCTCGTCGTCGCGCAGGGAGGCGGCGCGTTCGAAGTCCTGGTCGTCGATCGCGGACTCCTTCTCCCGCTTGACCTCGGCGATCTTCTCGTCGATCTCGCGCAGCTCGGGCGGGGCGGTCATGCGGCGGATGCGCAGGCGGGCGCCGGCCTCGTCGACCAGGTCGATGGCCTTGTCCGGCAGGAAGCGGTCGTTGATGTAGCGGTCGGCGAGCTTGGCGGCGGCCTCGATGGCCTCGTCGGTGATGACGATGCGGTGGAAGGCCTCGTAGCGGTCGCGCAGGCCGGTGAGGATCCCGATGGTCTCCTCGATGCTGGGCTGGTCGACGGTCACCGGCTGGAAGCGGCGCTCCAGGGCGGCGTCCTTCTCGATCTTGCGGTACTCGTCCAGGGTGGTGGCCCCGATGGTCTGGAGCTCGCCGCGGGCCAGCATGGGCTTGAGGATGGAGGCGGCGTCGACGGCGCCCTCGGCGGCCCCGGCCCCGACGAGGGTGTGGATCTCGTCGATGAACAGGACGATGTCGCCGCGGGTGCGCACCTCCTTGAGGACCTTCTTGAGGCGCTCCTCGAAGTCGCCGCGGTAGCGCGAGCCGGCCACGAGCGAGCCCATGTCCAGGGAGTAGAGCTGCTTGTCGCGCAGGGTCTCGGGGACGTCGCCGTGGACGATGGCCTGGCTCAGGCCCTCGACGACGGCGGTCTTGCCCACGCCGGGCTCCCCGATGAGGACGGGGTTGTTCTTGGTGCGCCGGGAGAGGACCTGCATGACCCTCTCCATCTCCTTCTTGCGGCCGATGACCGGGTCCAGCTTGCCCTCGCGGGCGGCGGCGGTGAGGTTGCGGCCGAACTGGTCCAGGATGGCGCTGCCCGAGGGCGTGCCCTCCTTGGAGGGGCCGCCGGCGTTGACGGTCTCCTTGCCCTCGTAGCCCGAGAGCATCTGCATGACGGTCTGGCGCACGCTGGACAGGTCACCGCCGAGGTTGGTCAGGACCTGGGCGGCCACGCCCTCGCCCTCGCGCAGCAGGCCGAGCAGCAGGTGCTCGGTGCCGATGTAGTTGTGGCCGAGCTGGAGGGCCTCGCGCATGGAGAGCTCGAAGACCTTCTTGCCGCGCGGCGTGAAGGGGATGTGGCCAGTGGGGGCGGACTGCCCCTCGCCGATGATCTCGATGACCTGGGAGCGCACGGCGTCCAGGGAGATGTCCATGGACTCCAGCGCCTTGGCGGCAACTCCCTCGCCCTCGTGAATGAGGCCGAGAAGGAGGTGCTCGGTGCCGATGTAGTTGTGGTTCAGGGCCCGCGCCTCGTCCTGCGCAAGCACGACGACGCGGCGGGCGCGGTCGGTAAAGCGTTCAAACATCAGTAGTTCCTCCTCGGCACGTGCTCGGTGCGGTACCGCTCGTCCGGTGGTGGCGAGGGATGTCGCAGCGCCGTGGAGAGACGACGCTGGGAGCACGTGCTGACAAGGCTAACCAGCCGGATGCCTTGCCCATGCCCCTGTTCGCGGTAGGCGTGAGTCAGGCTTGAGCCGGGTCGGCTCATGCCTGGGCGCGCCTGCGCAGGCCCCACATCATCCCCCGGGTCATGAACCTGGCGACAGGGCGCATCGCCCACACCACCGCCGTCGTCGTGCCCCGGTGGGGCAGGTAGCGCTCCCGGATCCGCAAGCGGCAATGACCGGAGCCGTGATCGTCGAGCTCGTCGAGCACGAAGGCCCATGAGAAGTCGAAGTCCATGCCCGCCCCGGGCGGCGCGACGCCGCCGTCGGAGGACAGGACAAGGCAGTGTCCGGGCTCCAGACGCGCGACGGTCAGGGCGGCGTCGGCGGCCAGACGCACCCGGTCGCCGACGGCGAGGTCCTGCCACCGCGACTCGATGCGCCAGGTATTGGTAATACCCACGCCCGCCAAACACTCAAGCAGATCGAAGCTGTAGAAACCGCCGCGCTCGTAGCCCAGCTGCACCAGCCATGGCCACACCGCCGTTGCCGGGGCGTCGATGTCGATCTGGTGGGTCTCGATGACGGTCGCCCCGGGCACCAGGTCGTCGCCGGGAAGCGGAAGCGAGTCATCCCCGCGCGGACGGCCGGCGCAGGCAGCCAGCACCAGCGCCCCCGAGCAGGCCCGATGCCGGCGGTCATCAGGAGTGCGAGGCGGCAGTGCGAGCGGTTCATGAGGCCATCATCTCCGCTCACCGTCGCCTTCGCAGGTTCACCCTCTGCCTCGCGCCTTGTCCCTACCGGTCGCGTTCGTAGGGTGAGTCGCGCGGTCGTACCCTCTACCCCTCGAACGCACGACCTAAGGTACGAACTCGCGGGGGTCGCGGCCGAAGCGAAGCGCCCGGGATGCAGCGACGCGGCTCAGTCCAGCTCGAGCAGGCCCCGGCGCAGCGCCTCGGTGACGGCCGCCGTGCGCGAGTCGACGCCGAGCTTGGAGTAGGCACGCAACAGGTGGGTCTTGACGGTGGCCTCGGTGATGTAGAGCTCGGCCCCGATCTGGCCGTTGGACAGTCCGCGCGAGACTGCCTGGAGGACCTGCCTCTCGCGCGGGGACAGGGTCACCGGCGCCTCCACCCGGCGGGAGGATCCGAATGCGCCGTGCCCGGCGCCCCGCGCCACCCCCACAAGCCGGGTTGTGACGGCCGGGCTCAGCGCGCTGCGGCCCACGGCGGCGGAGAGCACGGCGGCGATGATGTCCTCGCGCGGGGAGTCCTTGAGGAGATAGCCGATGGCACCGGCCTCGACGGCGCGCAGGATATCCCCGTCGGTGTCGTAGGTCGTCAGGACCACGACGCGGGGCGCAGCGGGACGCACGGAGATCCGGCGGGTGGCCTCGACGCCGTCGACGCCGGGCATGCGCAGGTCCATGAGGACCACGTCGGGGGCGAGCTCGGCGGTCAAGGCGATGGCCTCGGCGCCGTCGGCGGCCTGCCCCACCACCTGGAGGTCCTGCTCGCCGGAGAGCATGCCGACGATTCCGGAGCGCACCACCGGGTGGTCGTCCACCACCAGGAGGCGGACCCTGCGGCCCTCCGGGCGGGGCGTTGAACACGTATGGGCGGAGCCTGGAGCGCTTGCTGAGGAGGGGCCGGCGTCGTTCACAGGGGCATTCTGGCCTCGACGACGGTTCCGACACGCCCCCGTTCGTCAGGCTCCTGGAGCGGGTCGACGGTCAGCGTCCCACCGAGGGCCTCCACGCGTGCCCGCATCCCGGTCAGCCCAGTTCCCTCCGGTGCCCCTCCCGCGCCGACGCCGTCGTCGGCGACGGTGATGATCAGCTCGCCCGCTTCGGAAGAAGAGGAGACGACGACGTCGACGCGCCCCGCCCGGGCGTGGCGCACGACGTTGCTCAGGGACTCCTGCACGATGCGCAAGACCGCGACCTCGAGCGCGGAGGTCATCTGGGCCGGCAGCTCGGCGACGAGGACGATGTCCAGACCGTGGTGCTCGGGGGCCCGGGTCAGGCGCCGCAGCGCGGCCTCCAGGCCGTCGTCGCGCAGGGCGCTGGGGCTCTCCCCGGCCACCAGGGCCCGGGCCTCGGCCAGGTTGTCGCGGGCCACGGCCTCGATCTCGGCGAGCAGTCCGTACAGGGTCCGGGCCTCACCGGAGTCGCCGCCCGAGTGCTCGGAGAGATCGTTGAGAGCCGTCTGGGCGAGGTTGACCACGGAGATGAACCCCTGCGCCAGGGTGTCGTGGACCTCGCGCGACCAGCGCTCGTGCTCGGCGGCGATGCCCGCAGCGCGCTCGGCGACGACGAGCTCGTCCTGAGTGCGGGCCAGTGCCGCGAGCGCCCTCTCCTTGTCGGCCAGGGCGTGGATGGCCTCATAGCGGACGATGTGGACCCAGGTGACCCAGGTGCCCGTCACCAGGACGACGACGACCATGATGATGGAGTTGACCCACCACGCCTCATCGCCTCTGAGGTACCCGGCAGCGGCGAAGCCCGCCCCGAAGATGAGGTGCCCGACGACGGCGGTCCACCACTTGGTGTAGACCCACCAGATCATCGGCAGCACGATGAAGAAGCCCAGCAGTGCCAGCTCGGAGTAGAACACCAACGCCAGGCTGGCGGCGGCCATCGACCAGGTCAGAACGCACCAGACCCAACGGGGCAGATTGGCCCGATCGAGCGGCGGGTACACGCCTGTGGGGCTGTCCGTGCCCTCGCAGGCCAGGCGCAGCTTCCCGCGCAGGTCACGCGGCCAGGACACCAGATCCTGCGTCTCCGGGGTCATCTGTCCACTGTATCGCGACGGGTGATGACGACGGCGGCCACGACGCCGCCCACGAGCCAGGCGGCCACGACGGCCAGGCCTTTGCCGGTCTCCCAGGTGCCGGTGGGTTCCACAGCGGCCGCGGAGGCGGGCAGGAAGGCCTCGCGCATGAGCTCGGCCGACCAGCGCACCGGCAGGATCGAGAAGCCGTGGACCATCCAGGCCGGCAGCTGGGACAGGGGCAGGAAGAGGCCGGAGACGAACTGGAGGATGATGATGACCGGCGTGAGGATCCCGGAGGCGGCGCGCGAGGAGGGGCAGCAGCGGCCGATGGCCAGTCCCAGGGCGGTGCAGGCTCCGATCGTGAGCACGAGGGCCAGGGCCGCCAGCCCCCAGGAGGCCGCCCGGGTGGGCAGGCTCAGCCCCAGGGCGAGGCCGCCGACGCCGATGAGGACGACGATGTTGAGCACGGACAGCACGACGTTGGCCAGGCACTTGGCGGCCACGTAGGCCCAGGCGGGTACGGGTAGGACGGCCAGGCGCTTGAGCTCGCCGGACTCCCGCTCGGCGGCCACGGAGATGGCCAGTATCTGCATGCAGGTCATGAGCACGCCCATGGTGATCATGGCCGGCAGCATGTACTCGCCGAAGGTGATACCCCCGTTCATCTCGCCGGGGAAGACGGCGTTGAACAGGATGAGCATGAACAGGGGGTAGAGCAGCCCCATAACGAAGGCCATGGGCTCGCGCACGAAACCGACCAGGCCTGCCCAGGACAGGGTCAGGACGGCGGCCGCCGCACTGCCGGGCCGTTGGACCGTCCGAGTCCCCCTTGCGGCGGGAGTGTGCGGGTTGAGGGCGGCGGTAGTCATCAATGCTCCTCGTGTCGAAGGCTGGTGGAGGTTCAGCCGATGTGGTGGCGGGAGACGAGCTCGAGATAGTGATCCTCGAGGCTCGGGGTGTGAACCTGGAGCCCGGGGACCTCGCCGTCGGGACCGGTGAGGCGGTCCATGAGGCCCCGGATGACGGAGGTGGGCGTCGCGGTGGACTCGGTGCGCTCGGCGCCGTCCTCGATCCAGCTGACGGTGCGCTTGCTGCCGGCCTGGCGGGCGAGGGCCTCGGGGGTGCCGTACTCGACGACGCGGCCGCCCAGGATGATGGCTACCTCGTCCGCCAAGTGGGCGGCCTCGTCGAGGTAGTGGGTGGTCAGCAGGACGGTGGTGCCGTCGGTGCGCAGATCCTTGACGAGGTCCCAGAAGACGTGGCGGGCCTCGGGGTCGAAGCCGGTGGTGGGCTCGTCGAGGAACAGCAGCTCGGGGCGGCCGATGATGGCCAGGGCGACGTCGAGGCGGCGGCGACGCCCTCCGGACAGGCGCGAGGCGCGGGTGCCGGCGTCGTCGGACAGCCCGACGCGGTCGATGGTCTCGGCGGCGTCGGCGGGCCGGGAGAAGAAGCGGGCGACATGGCCGACGGCCTCGGCGACGGTGAGGTCCTTGAGGTCGGCGGAGGTCTGCGAGACGACGCCGATGCGGGCGCGCCAGGCGCGCGAGGCCCGCCCGGGGTCCTCCCCCAGGACGGAGACGGTGCCGCCGCCGCGGCGGCGCAGGCCCTGGAGGATCTCGACGACGGTGGTCTTGCCGGCGCCGTTGGGCCCCAGGAGGGACAGGACGGTGCCGGCCGGGACGGTGAGATCCAGGTTCTCAAGGACGCGCTTGTTCCCATAGGACTTGGTCAGGCCACTGATCTGGACGGCGGGGAGCTGCGACATGCCTCCAGTGTGTGAACTGGATCGCAGCTCCGGTAGCGACCGGTCGGACCACGAGGTTGTCCACCGTTCGGTGGACAACCCGTCTGCGGCGAATGCGCGTCAACCTACGTTTTCAGACCGGTGCATCCGAGCGCAGAACCCGCCCCTCGACCCTTGCGCGCCGGTCAACGCCGTAATATCAGGGCGATGGCGCACCGTGCCACAGATCATCGCACGGCGCTGCTCCCGCCACCCCGCACCGCGGGTCGGCGCAGGCTCGTGCGGCGGGCCGCCGTCCGGCACGCCTCCACGAGGACGTCGACGGCCAGCGGCCGGGGCCTCTCGGCGCGGGTGACCACCTCGACCCGCCGGTGCTCACGGGTCAGCGGACGCACCTGAACCCCCTCGTGCCGGTAGGCGCTCAGCGCCATCCCGGGCAGCAGGGCCGCCCCCACCCCGGCGGCCACGAGCGCCTGCACGGCCACGTAGTCGTCGGAGGCGTAGGCGGTCTCGGGCGCGAAGCCGTTGGCACGCCCCACGGCGATGAGCTCCTCGCGGCAGCGCGCGCAGCCGGTCACCCACCGGCACCGGGCGCCGTCGGCGACGCACGTGATGCCGCCGGGATGGGAGACCAGGTAGAGGACGTCGTCGAGCAGGTGCACCGCCTGAAGCCCCTCACCGGCATCGTCGTCTACGTAGGAGAAGGACAGGGCCGCGTCCACCCGCCCGCGCCGCAGTGCGTCGAGGGCCTCGGGCGGCTCGGCATCGACCAGCTCGACCTCCAACCCCGGGTGCTGCCGGCCGACGACGTCGAGCACCCCGGGCACGAGGGAGGCCACCGCGGAGGGGAAGGCCGCCAGGCGCACGCGGCCCGCCTCCGCGCGAGCCATGGAGATGGCCTCGCGCTCGGTGCGATCCAGCAGGTCGAGGATCTCCTGGCCGCGGGCCGCCAGCGCTCGTCCCTCCTCGGTGAGCCGTACCCCGCGCCCGGCCCGCGTCAGCAGGACGGCGCCGGTCGCGCGCGACAGGGCGGCGAGCTGGTGGGAGACGGTGGACTGGCTGAAGCCCAG
>ERZ773075.1498-NODE-1498-length-11726-cov-111.86_pt1 | contig 11726 bp, 7 predicted proteins | sample MGYA00580614_ERZ773075 | MGnify/ENA primary metagenome ERZ773075 (study PRJEB29015, sample SAMEA2738021) | human oral metagenome | biome: human oral; feature: human-associated habitat; material: dental | place: China | collected 2043 ... | reverse complement strand
ACGGCCTTGAAGGAGGAGGTCGTGATGGAGGGGTCGATGCCCACGCCCCACAGGACCTGGCCGTCGACCTCGCACTCGACGTAGCTGGCGGCCTTCGCGTCGCGTCCCTCGCTCAGGGCGTGCTCGACGTAGTCGAGGATCCGCACGCTCAGGCCCGTGCCCTCCAGGGCGGTGACGAAGGCGTCCAGGGGGCCGTTGCCGACGGCGGTCAGGCGCTTCTCCTGGCCGCCGTCGACCAGGGTGACGGTGAGGGTGGAGTCCTTGTCGTCACCGGTGGAGGTCAGGGTTGCCCCCCGCAGCTCGAAGCGGCCCCAGCGGCTGAGCTCGGCCTCGGGAGCGGCCGCTGCGGGCAGGTACTCGTCGGCGAAGATCGACCACAGGCGGGCGCCGTCGACCTCGCCGCCGTAGGTGTCGGTGTGGCGCTGGACGATGCGGGAGAACTCGATCTGGAGGCGGCGCGGCAGCTCGAGCTTGCGGGTGGTGCCCAGCAGGTAGGCGACCCCGCCCTTGCCGGACTGGGAGTTGACGCGCACGACCGCCTCGTAGGAGCGGCCCACGTCGTGGGGATCGATGGGCAGGTAGGGCATGGACCAGGGCACGGCGATCTCGGCGTCGGCCTCCGAGAGCCCCTCGGATCTCGCGGTGTCGACCTGCTTGGCGCGCGCGGCGAAGCCCTTCTTGATGGCGTCCTGGTGGGAGCCCGAGAAGGAGGTGTAGACGAGCTCGCCGGCGTAAGGGGTGCGCGGGGGCACATCCATGCCGGTGGCCCGCTCCACGATGCGCCGGACCTCATCGATGTCGGACAGGTCCAGCATGGGGTCGACGCCCTGGCTGAAGAGGTTGAGGGCCAGGGTCACCAGGTCCACGTTGCCGGTGCGCTCGCCGTGGCCGAACAGGCAGCCCTCGACGCGGTCGGCGCCGGCCATGAGGCCGAGCTCGGCGGCGGCCACGCCCGAGCCGCGGTCGTTGTGGTTGTGCAGGGACAGGCACACGGCGTCGCGGTGAGACAAGTGTCGGCTCATCCACTCGATCTGGTCGGCGTAGACGTTGGGGGTGGCCCGTTCAACGGTGGCGGGAAGGTTGAGGATGATTTCGCGGTCATCCTCGGGCTGCCATACGTCCATGACGGCCTCGCAGACCTCGAGGCTGTAGTCGAGCTCGGTGTCCACGAAGATCTCCGGGGAGTACTCGAAGCCGAAGATCGTGTCCTCATCCAGGACCTTCTCGGCGCGGGCCATGATCTGGCGGGTGCCGTCGACGGCGAGCTCGCGGATCTGGTCGCGGTCCATGCGGAAGACGACGTTGCGGAACAGGGGCGACAGGGCGTTGTAGAGGTGGACGGTGGCCCGGGGGATGCCGACGCAGGCGTCCAGGGTGCGGTCGATGAGGTCGCCGCGCGACTGGGTGAGCACCGAGATGGTGACGTCCTCGGGGATCGCACCGTCGTCGACCAGGGAGCGCACGAAGTCGTAGTCGGTCTGGGAGGCGGCGGGGAAGCCGATCTCGATCTCCTTGAAGCCCATGTTCACCAGGAGATCGAAGATGGCGCGCTTGGCCTGGGGGCCCATGGGCTCGATGAGGGACTGGTTGCCGTCGCGCAGGTCGGTGCTCAGCCAGCGGGGGGCCTGGGTGATGCGCTTGTCCGGCCAGGTGCGGTCGGGCAGGTTGATGGTGACGACGTCGAGGAAGGGCCGGTACTTGGCAAACGGCATGCCGGAGGGCAGCTGGGGGGCGGGGCGGGCGGTACGCATCGGGTTCTCCTGGGATCAGGTGCTTCATGGTTCCGACGGCGGTTCCCGGAAGACTCGTCTGACTCTTGAGGAACGCGGCCGCGAACGTGGCCGAGCAGGACGAGTCAGCCGCGGTCGGGGTGCCGGCCTGTCAGGCCCCGCCGCGGCGACTAAGCAGGAGGCCTGCCCGCTGCCAGGCCTGAGGCCGTGGAGTCGCTCGCACGGCCTAGACCCTACCCCGATGACGACCCGTCGTCAGGTAAGGCGGCCGCGCGGGACCGCAGTGTGAGACGACCGCCGCGGCGCTCATCCACACAGCACATCCCTTGATCCGACGAAGATCAACACCATGATGTAGCATAACTACTATATTCAGTTGTGCTACTACTCAGGAGGGTTTGTGTGATGTCTCCAGTCATCACGACGGAGAACCTCGAGTTCTCCTACAGGGACACCCCGGTCCTGCACGGCATTGACCTGTCGGTCGAGGCCGGCGAGGTCGTCTGCCTGCTCGGCCCCAACGGCGTGGGCAAGACGACCCTGGTGGAGAACCTGCTGGGGTCCCTCACCCCGACGAGCGGCAGGGTCCGTGTGCTCGGTACCGATCCGCGTCGCACGGGCGCCGACTTCTGGGTAAGAGTCGGGCTGGTGCAGCAGAGCTGGACCGATCACGCCAAGTGGCGGGTGAGGGACCAGCTGGAGTGGATCCGCTCGGTCCAGCTGACGGCGGCGAGCCGGGTGAGCGGCGTCGAAGAGGTGCTCGACGCCGTCGGGCTCAGCGAGAAGGCCGACTCCCGGCTGTCGAGGCTCTCCGGCGGGCAGCGGCGCACCATCGACTTCGCGGCAGCCCTCATGGCCTCTCCCGAACTCCTCGTCCTGGACGAGCCGACCACAGGCCTGGACCCGGTCTCGAAGGCGCGCCTGCACGACCTCATCCTGGCCCGGGTCGACGACGACGCCACGATCGTCATGACCACCCATGACCTGGCCGAGGCAGAACGCCTGGCCTCTCGGGTGCTCATCATGAACGAGGGGCGGATCATTGCCGACGGCACGGTCACGGCGCTGCGCGAGAGTCTTGACCGCGGCGCTGAGATCACCTGGGTCCAGGAAGGCACCCGGCATGTCCACACCACCCACTCCCCCGAGCGCTTCATCAAGGAGCTCAACCTCGACATCGTCACCGGACTCACCATCACCCGTCCCACCTTGGAGGAGACCTACCTCTCCCTCGTCAGCAAGGAGGCCCGAGCATGAGCATTCGCACCGCCCAGGCAGTTCTACGTGCAGCCTCCCGACAGGCGGCCACGGACCTGCGAGCAGGCCTTGTCGGCATGAGCGTCGCGCTACTGGCTTCCGTGAGCGCCATCGTGCTGGCCAGCAGGAGCACCCAGGTGACCGACGGTGCCCACGCGGCCTTCGGCCCCATGTTCCTCTCCAGCAGCATCGGCACCATCAGCTGCTTTATCACCCTGCAGATCGCCGGTGAGACTTACACCGACCGTATCGGCGGCGCCCTGCTGCGGGTGCGCGTCCTCCCCCACGGCCCGCTGACGTGGGCGATCGGTAAGACGATGTCCTCGATCACTCAGACCGTCATCTTCCAGGGCGCCGCTCTTCTCGGGGGAGCACTCTTCGTTGACGCTCTTCCTCTGAGCACGTCCCAGGTACTGGCCTGCTTGCCGCTCATGGCGCTGTCGGCCGTCGCAACGGCTCCACTGGGCTTCCTCGTAGGCGCCTTCATCAGAGGCGTCTACAGCTTCATGGTCTCCTACCTGCCCATCTTCGCACTCATGGGGACGAGTGGTTTCTTCATGCCCATGGACCGCCTCCCGTCCTGGGTCCAGGCGGTTCAACTGACTCTGCCGACGTACTGGTCGGGGCACCTGACCCGATGGGCGCTGATGGGTGACCCCGAGTGGGAGGTGGGCAGCGTCTTCTCCCCGATGCTCGCCGTCGGGGTCCTGGCGGCCTGGACAGTTCTCGGCTTCGCGGGGGCGTCGTTCGTCGTGCGGCGCAGCTTCCACAAGGAGACCATCGGTAGTCTGGCGCGCGTGCAGTCCACCATTCGCTCCCAGTCCGGCCTGTGACCGTGTCCGACGACGTCGTCCACAACCGGATCGCGGTCCTGCGCGCCGACCGCAGGGTGAGTCGCCGAGAGCTTGCCGAGGCCCTGGGCGTCCACTACCAGACGGTGGGCTACCTCGAGCGCGGGGAGTACGCCCCCTCGCTGCACCTGGCCCTGCGCATCGCCCGCTACTTCGACGTGCCCGTGGAGTCGGTCTTCTCCCTCGAGGAGTTCCCCCGCCTGACGTGAGGCGCCGCCCCCGCCCTCACGCTCTCCCCCGCGGACCGGCCGTCACCTGAGATGCTATCGGCCTTGATTCCGGCGATGATCCGGTCGAGGCCGTAGTCGATCTCGTACCCCTGCCCATCATCGAGGGCCCCGACCTTGAGCACCTGCGCCATGGTGGCCAGGCCATCGGCTTCGAGACGGGTCAGGAGCCAGTTCGCCGATGCACTGCGGCGCGCATCGCGCACCACGGCCGTCAGAGAGCGCTTCAGCGCGGCGACGGTGCGCACATGTCCGTCGATGAGCAGCGCAGCATTGAGTCGCTCCTGCAGATCGAGCCCCGCACCGGCGAGCACCTGAAGGACTGCCTCCAGCCACCGCAGACGATGCGGCCCAGTTGGCATGCCGTGGACCGGGGCGTCCAGGAGCCAGGGATGCGCGTCATAGCGGGCGTAGACGGCCAGCGCCCAGCGGCGCAGTCCGCCCGACCAGTCCTCAGAAAGATCCGAAAGGACCGGAGGCGGCCCGAAGGCGACATCGACCATGGCGGCGATGACCTCGTCCCGGGAGCTGATGTGCCGGTACGCCGCCATCGTGCTCACGCCCAGGCGCTGGGCGAGCTTGCGCACCGACACGCCTTCCAGGCCTTCGTCGTCCGCGAGCGCGACACCCGTAAGAACGATCTTGCCGATGTCCAGCCCTTTGCCCTCCTCCCGTTCTTCCGCCGCTTCGGATGCATCAACTTCCCAGAGCCACCGCACCCACTTGGGCGGGACGTCCGAATCGGTGTGCGCCACTTTCCCTCCTCGTCCACTGGAGATCGGATTGCTCCGACCACAACACATGCGTACAGTGTACTCATGATCAGCGTGTACGGCGTACACATCTCAGAGTCATGAGAGGGCAACAGCATGAAGAACGAGGAAAACTCCCCGGACCGAGGCGCCACAAGGTCGCGCGCCTTCGCCACCACCGTGCTCATGGTGGCGACATTCATGGATCTGATGGACTCGACGATCACCAACGTCGCACTGCCTACAATCGGCAAGAACCTCCATGCGACACCGGAACAGCTGGAGTGGACTCTCGCCGGTTACGTCATCGCATTCGCGACGCTACTTCTCACGGGCGGTCGACTGGGCGATGTCTTCGGGCACCGGCGCATCTTCGTGATCGGAATGGTGGGATTCACCCTCGCTTCCCTCGGGGCGGCACTGTCGCAGACAGGCGACCTGCTCGTCGCGGCCCGCATGCTTCAGGGCGGGTTCGCCGGGATCATGGTGCCCCAGGTGCTCTCCAGCGTGCAGGTGATGTTCGCACCGGAGGAGCGCGCCCCTGTCCTGGGCATCATTGGAGCGCTGAGCTCGCTGGGGGCCATCGGGGGACTGATCCTCGGTGGCTGGCTCGTCACGGCCGACCTTCTGGGTATGGGCTGGCGCAGCATCTTCCTCGTGAACGTGCCGGTCGGAGTCGTGCTTGTCGCTGCGGCGCTCCTGTTCGTACCGAGGAGTCGTTCGGAGCATCCGCTCAGGCCCGATCTGGCCGGGGTGCTGCTGGGCGGTCTCGGCGTCTTCCTGGTCGTCTTCCCGCTCACCGACGGCCGCGCCGCGGGGTGGGCGTGGTGGATCTGGGCCATGCTGACGGCGGCTCCTCTCGTCATCGCCGCCTTCACGTGGCAGCAGAGGCGCATGCTCAAGGCTCACGGATCCCCGCTGCTGCCGCTCCCACTGTTTCGCGATCGAGGCTTTGCGAGCGGACAGCTGGTGCAGGTGCTCTCGTCGATCGGCAACGGCGGGTACGTGCTCATCCTGCTGTACTACGTTCAGAGCGCACTCGGCTTCACCGCATTGGCGGCAGGGCTCACGCTTCTGCCTTTCGCACTGGGCTCCATGGTGGCCACACCCTTGGCGATCCTCGCCACGAGGCGGATCGGCAAGTGGGCCGTGCTGCTCGGCGGGCTAGTGCAAGCAGCTGCGCTGACCTGGGTCTTGTGGACGATCTGGACCGCCGGAGCATCCCTGACGGGCTGGGACCTCACCGCCCCGCTGGCGCTGACGGGGGTCGGGCTGATGACCCTCATCATGCCGCTCACGAGTATCACGCTTGAGTCGGTACCCACCCAGGACGCCGGAGCGGCATCCGGCACCCTGACCACCTCCGGTCAGATCGGTATGGTGCTCGGAGTCGCTCTTGCCGGGACCGTGTTCTTCGGGATCCTTCAGGACACGGCTGACGCCCGCGACGCCGTCACAACCGCTCTGTGGGTGCCTATCGTCGCGTACGGACTAGCCGGCCTCGCCTCAGTGACGATGCCTGGTCGCACCAAGGCGTTGCCGCAGGACGCATAAGCCCTGTCCCCGTCCCACCCTCCCCGGTCCCTTGCGATATGGAAGCCGGGTGGTGCCCTCCCGATCGGGAGGGCACCACCCGGCTGATCGGTCCTGTCACTCGGTCCCGATCCGGCGCCGCAGCGCCGGCCGACCTACAGGAGTCCCTCGGCCAGGTCGAGCGGGGTACCGAAGCGGTGGTTGGTGATGGCCACCGCCTGCTCGCGCAGGAAGGGCAGGAGCTCAGAGTGCGGGCAGGCCGTCACGGCGCCCGTGTACAGGGCGATGTCGGGGCTGCCGCTGGTCACCCGGCTGGCGTGGCTCCAGCGTGCGGCCGAGGCCTCCTCACGTGGGCCGATGACACGCACACGAGTGCCTAGGCCTCCAGAGGCGGCCATCTCGGCCAGGCGGATGTCCCAGGCTCCCTGGTCCTCAACCGTCACCTGGACGCCGGCCGCCAGCAGCGCGTTCTGCAGCGGCTGGAGCAGACGGTCTGCCACCGAAAGGCTGATGAAACCTCCGGCGCGCACGCCGGCCGCCATGACGCGCACGACGTCGGCCAGTTCAGTTCCCGCCCCGGCGCGCACGACGACGTCGACGGGGCGGTAGCGCAGGATGTTGCGCTCGCAGGCCAGGCCCGTCACGTCACAGTTGGCACCGTAGGCGGTCCGCCAGGCGGAGGCGTCGGCCACCAGGGCGCGGCGCAGCTCGGCCAGGTCGGCCTCACCCAACTGGCCGCTGACGGCGTCGCAGAGGCTCGCCACGCGCGGGTCGAGAGCGGAGGTTCCCTGGTCGCCCGGGCCACCGGGCACCCCCTTGTCCTTGCCGCGGACGGGCTCGACCTCGCCGAGGCCCAGCAGGTAGGAGGGGCCGCCCGCCTTGGTGGTGGATCCGATGGCCGAGCGCTTCCAGCCGCCGAAGGGCTGGCGGCGCACGATCGCCCCGGTGATGCCGCGGTTGACGTAGATGTTCCCGGCCTGGATCGAGTCAAGCCAGACGGCGAGCTCGGCCGAGTCAAGGGTCTGGAGCCCTGAGGTGAGTCCGTAGTCGACGGCGTTGACCGCCTCGATGGCCTCCTGAAGCGTATCCACGCGCATCACGCCGATGACGGGGGCGAAGTACTCGGTGAGGTGGAACTCACTGCCGGGCACAACTCCGGCACGGATACCCGGTGTCCACAGCCCGTCACCAAGGTAGCGGGGCTTGAGCACCCAGTGCTCGCCAGGTCCTAGGGTGGTCAGGCCGCGCACGGCCTTCTCGTCGTCGGGTAGGACGACGGGCCCCATCTGGGAGTCCAGCGACAGGGGCAGGCGCACCCGCAGGGAGGCGGTGGCGTCCACGAGCTGGCGGGCGATGCGCTCGGAGGTGCCGGCCGAGGAGACCAGGACCAGCAGGGAGGAGGCCGAGCACTTCTGACCGGCGTGGGCGAAGGCCGAGTAGACGGCGTCGCGCACGGCGATATCGGGGTCGGCCGAGGGGGTGACGATGATGGCGTTCTTGCCGCTGGTCTCCCCCAGCAGGTGCATGTCCGGCTTCCAGGAGCGGAAGAGGCGGGCCGTGTCGTAGGAGCCGGTGAGGACCACGCGGTCGACGTCCTTGTGGGTCACCAGGTGGCGTGAGACGTCGCCATCCTCCAGCGGGGCGAGCACCACGAGGTCCTCGGGGATCCCGGCGTCATGGAAGGCGCGCACGAGCTCGGCCGCGCAGCGCCTGGCGGGCGGGGCGGGCTTGAGGATGACGGCGCTGCCGGCCGCCAGAGCCGCGGCCACGCCCCCGGTGGGGATGGCCAGCGGGAAGTTCCAAGGGGAGGCCACCACGGTGACGTCCACCGGGGCGAAGCGCGCCCCGACCATGTGCTCGCTATCGTGCAGGAGCAGGGAGGACTCGGCGTAGTGGTGGCAGAAGTCGATGGCCTCGCTGACCTCCGGGTCGGACTGGTCGATGGTCTTGCCGGCCTCGGAGCCGGCGACCTCGATGAGCTCGGCGCGCCGGGCGGCCAGGACGTCGCCGACCCGGTGCAGGGCCGCGGCCCGCTCGGCCGGGTCCAGGGACTGCCAGACGCCGGCAGCCTCGGCCGTGGCGGCCACGAGGGTGTCCACCGCGGCGTTCGTGGCCAGGCGGGCGGCCCCGGCCTCCACCTCGGCCATGCCCCGCGTGGAGTCCGAGATAGCGGCGGCGATGTCCCGAGCCCACTGGCGGTTGGCGGCCAGGGCGGGGTCGGAGTCCGGCTCGGAGACGAAGCGGCGGTGTGCGCGCTCCTCCAGGGTGCCGGTCTCCTCGGGCACGCCGGCCTCCCGCTCGGCCAGGCGGTCCTGGCGGCGGTTGGGCTCGGGCACCGGGGCGTCCGGGTCGAGATCGGCCAGGGCGGCCAGGAAGCGGTCGCGCTCGCGGTCGAAGACCGCCTCGTCAGCGGCCAGGTCGAAGACGCCGGACATGAAGTTCTCGGGTGCTGCGTTCTCCTCCAGGCGGCGCACCAGGTAGGAGATGGCGACGTCGAACTCGTGGGGGTCGACGACGGGCACGTAGAGCAGCAGGTGGCCGGTGTCGCGGCGCACGACCTCTTGCAGACCGGTGGCCATCCCGGAGAGCATCTCGAACTCGACGCTGTCCTCGACACCGCGCGCGGCGCGCAGCTCGTAGGCGAAGGCGATGTCGAACAGGTTCTGGCCTGCCACCCCCAGGCGGATCGCGCGGGTGCGCTCGGGCGTCATCGCCCAGGAGAGCATGCGCTTGTAGTTGGTGTCGGTGGCCTGCTTGGAGGGCCAGGTGGTCAGCTCCCAGCCGTGGATCTCGGCGTCGACCCTCTCCATGGACAGGTTGGCGCCCTTGACGATGCGGACCTTGATGCGTGACCCACCCGCGGCCACACGCCGGGAGGCCCACTCCTGGAGGCGCTGCATGGCGCCCAGGGAGTCGGGCAGGTAGGCCTGCAGGACGATGCCGGCCTCGTAGCCGCGCATGTCCTCCTGGTCCAGGATCGCGGTGAAGACGGCGATCGTCAGGTCCAGGTCCTTGTAGTCCTCCATGTCCAGGTTGAGGAAGGTGCCGTGGTCGCGGGCCAGGCGGTAGAGGGGCAGGAGGGCCTGGACGCCGTGGGCGACGACCTCCTCGAAGCCCCAGGGGTTGTGGGGGCCGGTGACGGCGGAGACCTTGACCGAGACGTAGTCGACGTCCTCGCGAGTGACCAGGCGGGAGACCTCGGCCAGGCGGCGGGCGGCCTCCTTCTCCCCCAGGACGGCCTCGCCCAGGAGGTTGACGTTGAGGCGGTTGCCGCCCTTGCGCAGGCGGGCGAGGGCGGGCCCGAGTCCCTTGTCGGTGGCGTCGACGACGAGGTCGCCGACGATCTCCCGGAAGACCCTCCGGGCGATGGCCGTGACCGTGCGCGGGGCGAGACGGGAGGCCGTCGACCCCAGCCCCATGGCCCCAGCGAGGGCGGGAGGAAGAAAGTCTGTGCGGCCCGAGGACAGGCGCTTGAGGGCGTCGCCGGCGACGTCGAGGTCCGTGGGACGCACGACGTCGTCGACGAAGCGGGTGGTGAAGGTCAGGCCGTCGGGGTCGGCGAGGATTCGGGACAGGAGCTTGGCCGAGCGGGGTGTGGGTTCGGAGGCCGACTCGTCAGCCCACCGGCGCGCTCGGGCGACGGCCTTCTCCCCGAGTTCCCACAGGTCATCGGGGCAGCGGCGCCTTTCAGTGGGCGCGACAGTGCGTTGGGGCGGGCTGGGAACGGCGGTGTTCGGCATGCGTGGGCCTCCAGGCTCGGATCGGTATCAGACACTTATAGTGTGCGGTACAACACCCTCTATGCGCGACCGATTCGCAGCACGAGCCGCCGGCATTCCGCAAGACACTTAGGTCCTAAGCAAGCGTTAGGCGAGTCCCACGCCGGTCCGTCGTCACCCACGGTGTTCCCGCAGGGGCGGCGGCGGGTCCGGGCCTCCCCCTGTGGGAGACCGGGAATCCTAGAACCCGAGGCGGGCCAGGGCCTTGGGGTCGGACTGCCAGTCCTTGGCGGTGCGCACGTGCAGGTCGAGGTAGACCTTGCGCCCCAGCAGCTTCTCGATGCCCTTGCGGGCGTTGACGCCCACCTCCTTGAGGCGCCGGCCACCCTTGCCGATGATGATGGCCTTCTGGGAGTCGCGCTCGACGACGAGGCTCACGCGCACCTGGAGGCGCCCGCCCACCCCCTTGATGCGGCCGACCTCGCGCTCGTCGTCGGGGTCGGCGATCTCGTCGACGACGACGGCCAGGGAGTGGGGCAGCTCGTCGCGCACGCCCTCCAGGGCGGCCTCGCGCACGAGCTCGGCGATCATGACCTGCTGGGGTTCGTCGGTGATCTCGCCCGTGGGGTACAGCGGCGGGGACAGCGGCATGTGCTTCAGCAGGACCTCCTCGAGGACGTCGATCTGCTCGTTGCGCTGGGCTGAGACCGGCACGATGTCGGCCCACTCCCCCAACTGGTCGACGGCCAGGAGCTGGGCGGCCAGAGCCTCGCGGGTGACGGTGTCCGCCTTGGTGACCACGACGACCACGGGGGTGCGCAGCTCGGCGAGGTCTCGGGTGATGAAGCGGTCGCCCGGGCCGATCTTCTCGTTGGCGGGGATGCAGAAGACGACGACGTCGACGTCGGTGAGGGTCTCGCGCACCAGGTCGTTGAGGCGCTTGCCCAGCAGGGTGCGGGGGCGGTGGAGGCCGGGGGTGTCGACCAGGACGATCTGCGCCTTCTCCTTGTGGATGACGCCGCGCACGTTGTGGCGGGTGGTCTGGGGGCGCCCGGAGGTAATGGCGATCTTGGCACCGACCAAGGCGTTGGTGAGGGTGGACTTGCCGGCGTTGGGACGGCCCACGATGCAGGCGAAGCCGGCGCGGAAGTCCTCGGGGAAGCCGGGGACGACGATCTCGGCACGGGCCGAATCCGCAGAGTCTGCGGGCTCGTCCGCGTCGTCCTCCTCGTCCAGGATCGGGAAGCCGTCTGCATCCAGCCGGGCTGTGACGTCGGAGTCGCCGTCCTCGGCTCCGGGCTCGTCCTCGTCGTCGACCTCCTCCTCATCGGGATCGGTCAACGGGTTGGGACCGTCCATGAGCTCGGCGTCGGAGGGAAAACGGAAGCCGGCCGGGGCGGAACCGGGTTCGGGCATCTCGAGAGGTTCGGCCGAGAGCGCCTCGGCGGCTTCCTCGGGCGCCTGGGGCTGGTCGTCGCGGGCTGCGGGGGCGGGGGCGGAGCGATCGGCGGTGTCAGTCATCGGGGTCCTCTTCGGGGGTGGGTGTGCGGGAGGCGAGAATGGTGGAGACCTGTCGGCGGCGGCCGGCGGTCTCCTCGGCCAGGAGGTGGACGCCCTGGATGTCTCCGGCGGCGCCGGGCAGGGGGACGCGGCCGAT
>ERZ773075.1497-NODE-1497-length-11741-cov-29.7619_pt1 | contig 11741 bp, 14 predicted proteins | sample MGYA00580614_ERZ773075 | MGnify/ENA primary metagenome ERZ773075 (study PRJEB29015, sample SAMEA2738021) | human oral metagenome | biome: human oral; feature: human-associated habitat; material: dental | place: China | collected 2043 ... | reverse complement strand
ATCACGAGCGTCTCCATTCGGCGATCGACCACCGGACCCCCGACCAAGTCGACACCGGATGGAGACAACAGCACAAGGCAGCAGCCCGAGACCACCCATCAACCACTGCCTGAAAAACCTACATCACTCCAACCATATCACTCCAGATCGCGTTGGCCCGCCTCGACTCGCGGGCCTCCAACGCCGGCCCCTCGATGCGTTCGGCGTCGCCCGTGGTGGTCCCGGGCCGTGCTCCCTGGTCGACCTCCGCCTGCCGCACCCGCGTGCGCAGAGCCTCCGAGTGGATGCCCAGCCCGCCGGCGATCCGCCGGATCGCCCCCTTCGACCTCGCGGGGTCAGCCAGGGCCTCCACCGTCATCCTCGTCGCCCGATCCCTCAACCTGATCGGGTACCTCCTCTGCCCCCATACGCAGCGATCCCCCTGCCACCACTGCCCCCACCAAACCCGGGGCACAACAGTGACATCTTCTGCCGTCACGGCCCCTGCCGTCGACCCGACAGTCCTGCGCGCAGCGAACCTGTCCCAACTGTTCACCCGTGTCTAGGACCCCCGCGAACCAGGACCCCCGCGAACCCAGGACCCCCGCGAACCCAGAGGCCGCCGACACCGGCTCCCCGTGATCCTGGCCCTGCTCGGCCTGCCCGCCAGCGTGTCGAGCGGGGCCACCCTTCACCGGGTGATCGTGGTCCTGAACGTCGAGACCTTCTCCCTGATCTGCGGGGCATGGCTACGATGCCGTGCGCAGATCAACGGCGGCAGACTCGCCATCGTGCTGGACGGTAAGACCATCCGCGGGGCCCGCGACGCCGGCACGAGAGCCCCGCACCTGGTAGCAGCCCACAGTCACCACGACGGCCTGACACTGCGCCAGAGTCAGGTTGCGGGCAAGCAGAACGAGATCCCCGCTGCCCGGTGCCTTCTGGCCCTGATGGACTTGGAAGGGGCCGTGGTGACGATGGACGCCCTCCACACCCGGAGTGACACCGCCGAACAGATCACAGACCAGCACGGCGTCCTGACCGTGAAGGCCAACCAGCCGAGTCTCTACCACGCTCTGAAGCGCCTGCCCTGGAAACACGTCCCACGCGACTCCCGACCCGACCAACTCACACGGGCGGCGAGTCACGCGCACGGTCCAAGCGGTCGTGGCCCCGGCCTGGATCGACTTCCCCGGTGCCCGCCAGGTGGTCAAGATCCGGCGCACACGCACCACTAGGACCAGGACAGTGGTCACCGCCGACGCCATACACACCCAGGCGCGTACCGCCGGGTGGGGCACCAGCAGAGTCGTGGTCTCTCTCCATGCCACGTCGCGTAGTTGTGAGATGAGACTCACCAGGCTATTCATGTAGCGACCACTACATGAATGGTGCTACACTCAGCTTCGGATAGACCGAGGTCTGGCTCGAGTAAGGGGGATCAGCGCAGACCGGGTCAGCGGGGTCTATGGGGGTCCATCTGGCCCAGTGGCCTCATGTTCTGAAGATGGGAGTTAGGCATGATCGATGTTCAAGAAGCTGGTCTTGAACGCCACGTCACTCGTGAAGGATCAAGCAGGTGGACAGTACGTGCGAAGCGTGAGATCACCTACGATGTCATTGTTTCGCGACAGCTTTTTAGCGTTGGCAACCCGACACTGGCAACAATGGGAGATGTTCCTGCGGCCCTCCCAGGTTCGCGGCGGTTTGTGGTGATCGATGCGGCTATTGACAAGCTTTACGGGGTTGAAATTCGACGGTATTTTCAATATCATGACGTCACTCCGATCTATCATGTTCTTGAGGCCCATGAGGTAGTAAAGAATTGGAAATCCGTCGAAACAGTTATCAATGCCATGGCTACTGCGGGGATTGACCGCCGCAGGGAACCGGTCATTGGAATCGGTGGCGGCACCCTTCTCGACATCGTGGGATTCGCTGCGAGTATATATAGACGTAATACGCCTTACATCAGGATCCCTACCACCCTCATAGGGATAGTTGATGCAGGCATCGGAATCAAGACGGGTGTCAATTTCGGACTAGGTAAGAACAGAATAGGGACCTACGCTGCCCCTGTTGTTTCATATCTTGACCAGTCATTCCTATGCACCCTTGATCGTCGTCATGTCGCCAACGGAATTGCTGAAATCCTCAAGATGGCCCTTATCAGATCTGCAGATCTGATGAGCCTTCTCGAGCGTCACGGTAAGGCTGTGTTGAATGCTGATCTTGGTAGAACTGACCAGACATTGACTGTCGAGACGAACAAGATCATCACCATGGCAGTCCAGCTTATGCTTAAAGAACTTCAGCCTAACCTCTGGGAGGCAAATCTTGAACGGTGCGTCGATTATGGGCACACTTTCAGCCCAACGATTGAGATGAGAGCGCTCCCAGAACTTTTGCACGGTGAGGCCGTCAATATTGATATGGCGCTGAGCAGCGTGATCTCCTTCAATCGAGGCCTGATGAGCCGTCTTGATCTTGACCGCATCTTTAATGTTATGAGGGGCTTTGAGTTGCCAACGTGGAATTCTCTGCTTGAGAAACCGAAGGTTCTCAATGAAGCACTCACTGATACGCTTCGGCATCGCGGAGGGAAACAGCGTATTCCCCTTCCTGTTGGAATCGGTGAATACACGTTCATTAATGATCTTACTGAAGACGAATTAGCCTCGTCGGTTGCTCAACTAAAGGTTATTTCAAACACGTCTGAGAGCGAGAGCACCGGACTGCGCCCCTGGCAGAAGACACAAGGTTGAACACATGAAGTGGGAGGGACTTTATATTGGGGGTCTTGGAACTTATATTCCGAACACTCTTGAGTCATCTGACGAAGCATTGCGCTCAGGTCGTTTGACAAGAGAGGATCATGAGAAAACACAACAGATTAGCGCAGCGGCAGGAAAATCGGATGAGACGGCCCCAGATATGTCAGTGTGGGCTGGGAGCGAGGCATTTGCAGAGTTCAAGAACTATGTAACTGTTGACTCGAGTCCAGAAATTATTGTGCATGCTGTAGCTCTGCACACTGGACTTGAGGCGTGGAACGGCAGTGCCTACATAGGAAATAAGCTGGGACATCCTAATACGCTCGCAGTCGAAATACGAAATACTTGTGCTGGGGTAATAGTAGGTATAGATATCATGGCACGTTATATCGGCTCCAACGGTTATGGTCTCCTCACTGCTGCTGATATTTGGCGGTTACCGTTGTTTGACCGATGGGCATCTGATTCCGGACTGGTTTATGGGGACGGGGCTGCTGCGATGATACTAACTCGCGAAAACGGACCCTTCGAGGTGCTCTCAACTGTCTTGACGCAGAATTCGCGATACGAGAAGATCCATCGTGGAAGCGCCTCTATTGACCTTCCTGAATACAGGGAAATTCTTCCCTTCAGTATGCGTGCTAGGGCGAGCGACTATGCACGTGCTCAAGGTTTCGACTCATTCTGGGAAGCGAACTCGAAAGGGCTTCAGGAATCAGTCTTTCATGCATTGCAGTGTGCTGGAGTGAAACAGAATGACGTGAAGGTTTGGGCGGTTCCTCACTTCGGTCGGACTCTTCTTCAACGTCAGTGCCTTGATCCGTTGGATATTCATCGGAATCAAACGACTGCGAAATTTGGTGCTTTAATTGGTCATACGGGGGCAGCAGATCCTCTGCTCGGTCTTAGTTATCTCAGATCTGAACGACGAATTCGTCCAGGAGATTATATTGGTTTAATAGGGATAGGCGCAGGGTTTACATGGGGCTGTGCGATTCTCCACTGTACTGGACAGGAGGAATAGTGACTTCGAATATTAATACTTCACCTCACAAAGAGATATCCATGAATATCAATCTGCTCATCTTTTGGATGCTTCTTGGAGTATTTGGAGTCGGGACCATCGAATATCTTATTGCGGGAGTTCTGCCACAGATCGCCAGCGATGTAGCAGTTAGTGAGGCGACTGCTGGTTTGTTGGTTACTGTGTATGCTCTCACAGTGGTCGTAGGAGGGCCAGCCCTCACCATTTTCACGTCACGCGTGAAGAGAATCCCGCCTCTTATCGTAGGGTTGATGACACTGTTCATCACGGGTAATGTTCTTACTTCGGTAGCGCACAATTTCATCATTTTAATTATCGCGCGAATCATGACTGCTCTGCCACATGCAACTTTTTTTGCATTGTGCCTTGTCGTTGCGACGACGCTCGTTGAGCCGGAATTCCAAGGTCGAGTGATTTCTAGAATCACCTTAGGTCTCAATTTAGCGACTGTTCTAGGGGTACCCTTGGGTACCCTGGTGGGGAACCAATATGGATGGCGAACATCCTTTGTCATTGTTGCAGTCTTGCAAACGGTTGTGACAGTCGCTTTGGTTTTGACGATTCGCCGCGTCCCAGAGCGTAGTGGTGGGGGGATAGCTGCTGAAGTTAAAGTATTCCGGCGTGGTGAGGTGCTGAAGGCGCTTGGGTTGACGATGCTCAGTCAAGCAGGCTTATTTGTGCTGTTTACATTCATCTCACCCTATCTTGGACAGCACACGGGGTTCAGATCAAGTACCATTACAGTTCTCCTTTTCGTCTTTGGTATTGGATCGATCGTTGGGAACATGCTTGGCGGCTATTATGCCGATAAAAACATGAATGTTACTCTATACGGTGCTTTGGGTTCGCTCGTTCTATCAATGTTAATTTTGTTCTTCCTTGGAAAGTATCCTTGGTTCACAGGACCATGGATGTTTGTTGTAGGAGCGGCTGGGTTTTCTATAATCTCTCCGCTGACTTCAAAATTGATCGATGCTGCGAGCAGCGCACCAAATCTCGCTACAACCGTCAACATTGCTGGATTCCAACTAGCCAATGCCGTAGGTGCATGGATTGGTTCGATGTCACTTTCGCTGGGTCTTGGTCTCGGTGTTCTGCCTTTGTTAGGGGCCGTGCTCGCATTGGCAGCCGCTGCTCTGTTGTGGGTTGCCAATACCTTTACCTCAAATTATGAAACGAAGTAATGATATGAAAGCTGGAATGCTAACTGACATCAGATCTGTTGAAGTATACGAGATTCCTGATGTCAGGGTGCAAAGCAACAGTGAGACAGTCATCCGTGTCGCTTACGTTGGTCTTTGCGGAACCGACCTGGAAATTTATCATGGTACGTCGAATTATCTTCGCAAAGGACAAACGAGTTATCCACACAATTTCGGGCATGAGTGGGTGGGAACTGTTGAAGTGCCTCCAGCAGATGCTGGCGACACATATCTGCATCGTGGGTCAGTCGTCACTGGAAGCACCATGATACCTTGTCTTACTTGTAACGCTTGTCGTTCAGGGCACAGGAATCTTTGTAGTCATGTCAAGGAAGTCGGCCTTTATGATTATGCTGGTGCTGCAGCTGAACGAATTGTTATGCCAGCGCACATGCTTACTGTGGTTGATGAATCAGTTGACGCAATCCCAAGACCAGAGCATGTTCTAGTTGAACCTCTCGTGACGGTACTCGAAGGAATAGCTGCGAAACGGCCCAGGCCAAGTGACAAGATACTCATTATGGGGGGCGGGACGATTGGGAGTCTTGCCGCATTGGCCTTAAGGCAGTACCCAGTCGATGTTGAGGTTGTTGATCCTCTCCTTCCGTCTTATCTCGTTGATCTCGGTATCAGTACAGTCAGTAGTCTGAGTTCAGATAATTTTGATGCTTACGATATGGTGTGGGAATGCTCTGGTTCTGTTTCCGCTACAGAAAGCATCCAATCAACTCTTAAGACCGGAGGTACGGCTGTACTCGTAGGAGTTCCACCAGCAGATACCAAAATTAATGTATCTGAACTCGCGCTCAAAGGTCAGGGTTTGATAGGAATACGTCACGGGGTAGATCATTATCCGGTAGCGGTAAAATTTATTCGAAAACATCAAATGGAGCTTCAAGCACTAATTGATCAAGTATACGTGCTTGATGACGTTAGTGTTGCTTTCTTACGGCTTGAAAAGAAGCGCAATCGTCCAAAAGTGGTGATTCAAATTGTGTAATAATTTGGCTGCTTTAATTACTGGTGCAAGTAGTGGGATTGGTAAAGCAGTAGCGTGGCGACTTGCTCGATCCGGAATCCGTGTACTCGTGGGATATAATTCCGGAAGTCAACGCGCACAGAAACTATGCAACGAGATCAGGAGAGAATGTAACATTGAGGCTACCCCCATATTCATTGGGCTGGATCATCCTCGTCACGTGAATAACCGTTTTCATGACATTATTGCTGAGCATGGCCCGATTGGGTATTTGGTCAACAATGCAGGTGTCAACGACAGATCATCAGGTTTTTCGTTGGATGCGAAAAGATTAGACGAGATCTTGACAATCAACCTTAAGTCTCCGCTTCTTCTAACCTCAGCGGCTGGGAGTTATTTTGTTAAAAACGGAATCAAAGGCGCAATCGTAAATATTACTTCTGTACATGATAAGATTCCAATTTCAGGTGGAGCCTTGTACTGTGCCTCGAAGGGGGGACTTGCAGTTGCCTCTCGAGCGCTAGCATTAGAATTCGCGCCGTTTAATATTCGACTTAATATCGTTGCTCCGGGAGAGACGGCAACGCCAATGAACGGCATTGATGAAGAAAATCAAAATTCCATAATTCTACGACCTGCTATTCCGAGTGGTAGAGCAGGTGAGACAGCAGAGATTGCCAATGCGGTGACTTGGCTTCTAAGTTCAGAAGCGTCATATGTAGTCGGTGCAACGATGTATGTTGATGGTGGTCTACTACTTATGGCAGCCGAAGAAAATGCTAAAGCGTTGTCCAAAAATTAATCTTTCGACAGACAGATATTTGTGTTTGAAAGGAATGAAGATGAAAGCAGTTGTTATTAATCGAACAGGTTCTGCCGATGAACTTACATACTCGGATCTTCCAGAACCAGAAATAAATTCATGTGATATTCGAATCAAAGTGGCGGCTGCTGCGGTCAATCCAGTTGACATCAAAACTCGTTCGGGATTTCTTGGTATTGATCTCACATTTCCTGCTATCTTGGGATGGGATGTTAGCGGTACGGTCGAGGCTACCGGTGCTGATGTCACAAAATTCAAGGTTGGTGACGCAGTCATGGGCATGATCGCTCAATCTGTGCGCAGACGCGGAACGTACTCAGAGTTCGTAGTTGCTCCGGAAACGTTATTTGCGTCTGTACCGGAGAAACTTCCTCTTGAACGAGCTGCAGCAGTACCATTGGCTGCTATGGCCGCTGCGCAACTTCTTGACAAGGTCAACTTGACCCAAGCTTCCCGAGTCCTTGTGACCGGTGCAGCAGGAGCAGTCGGTCGTGTAGCCGCTCAGTGGTTGCTTCAAAGAGGTCATGAAGTAGCGGGTCTCGCACGTTCCTCTGACCGTGACGATCTGACTAGGTTGGGAATCACGGTGGTTTACTCAGATATTGCAGAGATCCCGCGATATGCATTCGATGCAGTGCTTGATACTGCTGGCATCTCCGGCACAATTGCGGCAGTACACGATAAAGGAGCGTTCGTGTCAGTCGCAGACAACCGGCAGCCTGAACCTCAGCGCGGGATTATCCCGACAAAGAGTTACGTCCAGGAAGATGGGGCGCGGCTTGCAACAATCGCTGAACAAGTGGCCTGCCATTCTTTAGTAGTTACGGTAGGGAGCAGGTATCCCCTGTCAGAAGCGGCTGCCGCTCACCGTGATTTTGAAAAGGGAGGCCTTCGTGGAAAGGTGTTGTTAATACCATGAACACTCTAAATTACATTTCTCTGGCTGTGCCGGACATTAAAGTGGCAGCAGATTGGTTCACTCAAGTGGTTGGGCCACCGGCTAGTGGAAAAGCTCTATTTGAGTTTGATCCGAGTGTCACGGTAAAACTGGTCGAGTGCAAGTCAAGCGAACTCGGACTGCCATCAATATTCGATCTTGGGACGCTCCATCTTTGTTTTCGTGTAAGGAATATTGAAAAGGTTGTTAACACACTCATTTCTTTGGATGATACACGCTTGATGGGTGATATTGTCGATACTGGCGAGGGGCCTATCGAGGGGAATCGATGGATTTATTTTAAAGCGCCGTGGGGTACCTTGTTCGAACTTCAGGAATGGCCGAACCCACCTGCTTATATGTCAAATTCATCGGTCAGACTTTACCATGAACATCCGGTGCAACGCCCAGGAGCCTTGTACGGAATTCAAGGACTAGATCATGCTGGTTATAGTGTATCAGATCTTGAGTCGGCGATCATGAACCTGAATGATCTTGCAGGTGGAGTGGTTGTCTTGAGAACCGAAATATCTGTTGATGCTGATTTTACTTATCGTCAGTTTGGTGTCGATGTTGCTTCGACATCTCGGATGGCTATGGTAGCAATTGATGGACTAAATCTCGAGTTGTTCGAACATGGTGTTTCTGATAAAAATCCGCCACGAGCAATCACTGAGCTTGGGGGGCATGAGCTTACTCTCGGAGAGTCAAAATGGGCTTCGGATCTGTCGGAGGGTATTGCTCCGAAACGGAGAATGAATTTTGATTTTCCAGGCTGAAGCCCTGCTCTTCGATTTGGATGAGACACTTGTTAGGTCTTCGTTCTCAATCATTACTGCATGGACGAAGTTCGCGATGAGAATGCACCTTGATTTTGATGAGATTAAAGTGCTTCTACCGGGTCGGCGTGGAACGGACATAATAAACTTGGTATGTCCTCAACTGACGAATCAGCAAGTTCAACGCGAGTTGGAGACTGTACGTGAGGATGAGATAAGATCTGCTGTGAATATTGAACCTATGTCAGGTGCTGCTGAAGTTTTGAATTCACTGAACGACTGGCAATGGGCAGTCGTTACGGCAGCTCCAAAATCGCTCATGGAAGCACGGATGCACGGTGCCGGGCTACCAACACCTAAGGTGGCGATTTGTGCCGAGGATGTTTTTTCTGGAAAACCTAGTTCAGAAGGGTTTCTTGCCGCAGCTCAACAATTGGCAGTACGTCCGGATCGTTGCATTGGGTTTGAAGACTCAGCTCTGGGATTTGAGGCACTCGATGCCGCTGGCATACGAATTATTGAGGTAGGTCGCAGCACGCCCAGTCGGTGGAAGTCAGCGATAGCTTCGGTCAAGGATTATGGTCGGTTATCAATACGTATTATGAAATCATATGTTGAAATTGAAGTATAATGAATATTATAAAAATGGATGTAGGCGGAACTTGGACTCGCATCAGTAGCCCGCATGGAGTAGACAAGATACCCACACCGAGCGTTTTGCATCGCCAGGGGATACCGCATGACCAACTCGTTCAGGAATTAATCCGTCTCCTTGCTGATCATGCCCCGCGCAATAGTACAGCATATGTCTCACTTGGTGCTGCTTATGATCAAGAGACTGGCATTGCTTATGGGTCAGCGCCACTTTGGGGCCCTGGGCAATGGGATGTCCCGATTAGACACTTGTTAGAGGGTGTACGACCCGATGTTCGTTGGAGTATTGTAAACGATGTTTCCGCAGGGTTGGCTCACCTTGTGAGCAAGTATGCAAGGTTTAGCGATAGATACGTAACTTATCTAACGATCAGCAGCGGAATTGCATTGAGAACTGCCCATGCACCAACACGCTGCATTGAAGTTGATGCTGGGGGGTTACAAGGTGAAGTTGGGCACCTCCCTGCTGCGTCTTTTGCGCCAGAGACAGTCCGCTCTCTCAAATGTGATTGTGGGCGACGAGGTCATATTGCTGCTATATCATCTGGACCCGCGATCCCTCGGGTAGCATGTGCTCTTGGATTGGTCAAAAATGTTTGTCCGATCACCGAGCTTGACGTATTTTATGATAATGAGAAAGGTCGACTGCTTCTCAGAACTATTGTTGAACCGATCGCGCAGATTGTGAGATGTGTCTGTACGCTGCAACCCCATACTGATCTCATCGGAATTGGCGGCGGTGTCCCAGCTGGTATCGGGGAAGCATATAAGCAAGAACTGATGCGTCAGCTGTCTGCCGAATCGTCCTATGCCGATGGTATGAGGACCAGATCAACTCGGATTATGATAGTGGGAGATCATGAAGTATCCCCTGAAATAGGGGCTCAGATCTTGATCACTGAGAAATTCCAAATACAGAAATAGAAATGATGGAATCTAATATGTACTTCCATAAGGCAATCGTAAGACATGGTTCTCGCTGTGTCATTGAATCTGTTCCATCGGAGTGTGCTTGTAAGGGCGATTTGATCGTTGCTCCTGAAAAAGTAAGTATTTGTGGAACTGATATCCAGATTCTTAGACGATTACGTGATGACCCTGCTTTAATAGTTGGTCATGAGGGATTATCAAAGGTTGTTGCAAGAGGTCAGAGCGTCCATGAGTTTAAAGAAGAAGATCGTGTGATTATCAATCCAACTGATCCCACTAATCCCAATTTTCTTCTTGGGCATAACCTCAACGGGCTTTTGCAGGAACGAGTTAAGATTCCGGCCGTCGCGGTGGATGCGGGATTGGTTACTCATGTTTCACAATCGATTTCCGCTTCGCGCGGTACTCTAATAGAACCGCTTGCTGTTGTGTTCTATGCGCTGGAATGTTTAGAACTTGAACACCCAGACAGCCTTCTCATAATTGGCGATGGACTTATAGGTAATCTTGCATCTCTTGTAGCGTCGTATGTTTTTAATAAAACGATAGCATCAATTACTGTCGTGCATAGAGATCAACTTGGATTCGAATGGACACAATCCTTCAATCCTCATGTGGTCAACGTACGATCTGTGAGGGAAGCATCAAAATATGTTGGGAACAGCGTCGCGCTTCTATCGGCGACGCATCGTGGTGGGACTGAGCCGCTTCTGACTGAGAGCGCACGCGTTCTTGGTGCACGCTTGGTGGCAGCCCATCTAGTTGGTGGACTTCCTCCTGGCTCGACTAGTCTTGAATTTCCCGATGTTGACCTTCATCAAGTTCGAATGGTGAACACGGGCGGGAGCTGGCCGCCAAACCGAGTGGTATTTTCCGACTCTAGAAGGATGACGGTTCTTACAGGAAACAGAGGTGTTAGTACGACGAGACTTAAAAATGCGTCAATTTTTCTTCAAAATTTAGGCTCTGAGTCGCTAATTGACAGACTTATCACACATGACTGCGGTGTTCAGGAAGGTGTTGAAATTTTGAATAAAATGATCAATTCTTGTTCTCGTGTGATTGATGGTTTGCTTGTTATGCGTCTAGTCATCTCATTTTGACGGCTCTTCACAATCGAGGGTGTAGGTGTGGGCTTGGTGTCAAGGTGTGAAAGCAACGAGGAGCTGCTCGTAGGTTTTGTGTGGCGTGTATGACAGCAAGAAAACAAAATCGCCATCCTCTTGAACGGTCAGTTAAATTTCAGGTATGGTTGTCATGGAGCAGGATCGTTTCTGTGGCCGTCATGAAACAAAATCGTTTCTGGTTTCGCGGGGTGGGAGGTGTTCGAAGTCGTGGTCGACGGTGTGTCCGGTGATGTGTGGGGCGGACGCGCCGAGGGTTTCTTCGGGGGTCTCGTGCTGGATGGTGGCGGTGTTGTTCTTGGCCGTGTTCCGGACGTGCTCGGCCGGGTTGTGGTCGGGCGCGTACGGCGGCAGGAAAACAGGGGTGATGCGCTCCAGCAGCCGGCCGGGCTCGTAGAGGCCGGTCAACGCTTTCGCATGGTGGAATCGTGCGTTGTCCAGGACGACCGCGATCTTGCCGGCCTCGGTTTCGCGTTGGAGTCGTTCCAGCGCGAGGATCGTCTGCTCGGTGTTCT
>ERZ773075.1496-NODE-1496-length-11759-cov-41.3722_pt1 | contig 11759 bp, 7 predicted proteins | sample MGYA00580614_ERZ773075 | MGnify/ENA primary metagenome ERZ773075 (study PRJEB29015, sample SAMEA2738021) | human oral metagenome | biome: human oral; feature: human-associated habitat; material: dental | place: China | collected 2043 ... | reverse complement strand
CGGGCATGTTCACCGCCAACTCCATGAACTGCCTCACCGAGGCGCTCGGGCTGGCCATGCCCATGAACGGCACCCTGCTGGCCACCCACGCGGACCGCGGTGAGCTGTTCGAGGAGGCGGGCCGACAGATCGTCGAGATCACCCGGGCCTACTACGAGCACGACGACTCCTCCGTCCTGCCGCGCTCGATCGCCACCAAGGCCGCCTTCGAGAACGCCATGAGCCTGGACATCGCCATGGGCGGGTCCACCAACACCGTCCTCCACCTGCTGGCGGCCGCTCAGGAGGCCGAGGTCGACTTCACCATGGCCGACATCGACCGCCTTTCGCGCAGGGTCCCCCACCTGGCCAAGGTGGCCCCCTCGACGAGCCTCTACCACATCGAGGACGTCCATCGCGCCGGTGGGATCATGGGGATTCTCGGCGAGCTCGACCGGGGCGGTCTGCTGAGCACGACGACGTCGACGGTGCTGCGCGGCACGCTTGCCGACTCCCTGGCCGCCTACGACATCGCGCGGCCCGGTCCCGATTCCGCACCCGGCTCGGGGCTGGCGGACGAGGTGCGCACCCGCTACCTCGCCGCTCCTGCGGGCGTGCGCACCACCACGATGTTCGGCCAGGCCTCGCGCTGGGAGTCCCTCGACACCGACCGCGCCGGCGGCTGCATCCGCGACGTCGCCCACGCCTACTCCGCCGACGGGGGGCTGGCGGTCCTGTTCGGCAACATCGCGGAGAAGGGCTGCATCGTCAAGACTGCGGGCGTGGACGCCTCGATCCTCGTCTTCGCCGGTCCCGCCGTCGTCTTCGAGTCCCAGGACACCGCCGTCGAGGGGATACTCGGCGGGAGGGTCGAGGCCGGCGACGTCGTCGTCATCAACCACGAGGGCCCGCGCGGCGGGCCGGGCATGCAGGAGATGCTGTACCCGACCACGTACATCAAGTCCATGCACCTGGGCAAGGAGTGCGCCCTGCTGACCGATGGGCGCTTCTCCGGAGGCACCTCGGGTCTGTCCATCGGGCACGTGTCCCCGGAGGCGGCCGCGGGCGGGCTCATCGGTCTGGTGCGCGACGGCGACCGCATTGAGATCGACATTCCGGCGCGTCGCATCGAGCTCGTGGTCGACGACGCCGAGATCGCCCGTCGCCGGGTCGAGGAGGAGGCCCGCGGGAGCGACGCGTGGTCGCCGCACGCCGAGCGCCCCCGCAGGATCAGCGCTGCCCTGCGCGCCTACGCCATGCTCGCCACCAGCGCCGACGTGGGTGCGGTGCGCGACCTGTCGAGGCTGCCGCGGTACTGAGCCGGCTCTCCGTCGAGATCGGTCCGGTTCCGGCTCGAGATCGGTTCAGTTCCGCATCGAGATCGGTCCGGTTCCGGCTCGAGATCGGTCCGACGCCGCCGCGCCCGGCGGCCGGGACTGCGAATCGGGCATTCCTGCGCGAGTCCGCTGCCGCCGAACTCATCCCGACACGTCCATCTGAACGCGGGGCGCGAAGGCGGCGGAGCGGTGGAGGCCGTTCCGCCGACGCCGAGCCGCGAACCCGGGCGGGCCCACGCAGTACGCGGTTGTGCATCGGGGTGCTCGGCATCGGCCGCGGCCGCGCGGAACGGCGTGCCGTGATGCTCTCTCGGTCCTGAGGAGGTTCATCCGAACTGCCATGACGCGTGCTGGAGCGGTCGAGCCTTGTCGGCGTGAGGGGGCCTGCCGATCTCGCTCGAACTCGGACGCCGACATGCGCTGCGGGGCGTCACGCGCGCCGCCGCCCGATGCCCCACCCGGCCGATGGTGATATGGGCCGCCCTGGAAGAATTTGAGGACAGGTCGTCCGCCCGCATAGGCTGATGAATATGAAAATCGTTCTCGCTGACCTGGGCGTGACCATCGGAGGTCGCACCCTTGTCGACGACGTCAGTCTTTCCCTGACCCGCGGCGCCCGGACGGCACTCGTCGGCGCCTCGGGCGCGGGCAAGTCGCTGACCTGCGCCGCCCTGGCCGGAACGCTCACCCCTGCTGCGAGCGTGACCGGCAGCCTCACGATCGAGGATCTGGGCGGTTCCCGCGACAGCGGCCCCGACAGCGACCTCCTCCGGGTCCCGGCTGCTCGCCGCCCTCGTGGAGCCCGCGCGGCTCTCGTCCAGCAGGACCCCGCCACCGCTCTCCACCCGCTCCTGCGCGTCAGGGACCAGGTCGCCGCCGCGGCCAGCGCCGCCGGGCACGTCTGTCGGGAGGCATCGGCCCGTGCGCTCGCCCTTCTCCAACGCGTCGGCATTGAGCCCGCCCTCGCCGAACGGGTTCCCGGGCGGCTCTCCGGCGGCCAGCGCCAACGCGTCGCGGTGGCGCTCGCCCTGGCCGCCGAGCCGGTTCTGCTGCTGGCCGACGAGCCCACCACGGCCCTCGACGTCGTCGCCCGAGCCGAGCTCCTCGCCGTCCTCGACGACGTCACGACCTCCGCCCCGGCTGAACCCGGCGCCGTGCCCGCCCCGGCTGAACCCGGCGCCGTGCCCGCCCCGGCCGTGTCCGGCGCCATACCTCCCGCTCTGCTGCTCGTGACGCACGATCTCGCGGCCGCAGCCCTGTGCGACGAGATCGTCGTCCTCCGCGAGGGACGCGTCGTCGAGCGAGGACCGGCGCGCCGCGTCCTCACCCGGCCCGAGCACCCCGTCGCCCGCTCCATGTGCGCCGCCGCCCGCGAGGAGACTCTGGCGGGAGCCCTGGCCGCCATCGAGGCCCGCGCCGACCTCGACGACTCCGTCAGCGAGATCGCCGCCCCCGTAACCCCGGCGGAGGTCCGCGCGTGACCCCCTCCTGCCTCGAGGTCACCGGACTGCGCCGCACCTACCCCGACGTCGCGGGCGAACGTCGCACCGTCCTGCACGACGTCGACCTGCGCCTGGAGCCCTCCGAGAGCGTCGCCCTGCTGGGGCGCTCCGGCTGCGGCAAGACCACGCTCCTCAAAGCGCTTCTCCTCCTGGACGCCCCCGGCCCCGCCGACTCCGGCGTGATTCTTCTCGACGGCGAGCCCGTCGTCGCCGGCCGCCGACGTCCCGGTGCGCGCGCGCTGCGTCCCTACCGTCGCGCCGTCCAGTACGTGCCCCAGGACCCGGCCAGCAGCCTCGACCCGCGTCACGACGTCATCTCCCAGATCACCCGCGCGCTCCACGCCCTTCGGGTGCCGGGAGGCCCCGACGAGCACAGGGAGGTCGCGGAGTCTCTTCTGGAAGCCCTCGACCTGCCCAGGGGGAGCTGGCACCGCCGACCTCACGAGATCTCCGGCGGACAGGCGCAGCGCCTCGCGCTGGCGCGGGCCCTCGCGCCCAGCCCCCGCTACCTCCTCCTGGACGAGCCGGTCTCCGGCCTCGATCCCGCTCTGCGCCACCAGGTCCTCGACCTGCTTTCCGGACTCGCCGGCGACGACGGCTGGTGCCTGCCCGTGCCCGCCCCGGACGCGCCTGCGGCGCGCCCCGCCGTGCTCCTCGTGTCGCACGACCTCGCCGCCGTCGCCCGCGTGTGCACCCGCAGCATCGTCATGGACGCGGGCCTCCTCGTCGAGGACGCTCCCACCGCCCGACTGCTCGACGCGCCCGAGCACCCCGCCGCCAGGGCCCTGCGCGACGCCGTCCCCGTGCTCCCCGAGGACTGAGACCCGGGCCGAAGCGCTCACCGACCACCTCCCGTGCCGTCCGGCACCCGACACAGAAGGACCCTTCACATGGCACACGCAGCACACGCAGCCGCCTCACTCCCGTCCCCTCCCGACTCCGCGCTCCCGGAGGTCTCCCGACGACACGTCCTGGCCCTGCTGGGGGTCGGAGCGGCGGCCGGCGCCGTCGCCGCCTGCTCGGGGCGCTCGGGTCCCAGCAGTTCCTCGGCCAACGGCCGTATCCGCCTGGCCATGCTCCAGCCGCCCCGCTCGGGCCTGAACCCCCTGTCCGACGACGCCTTCAAGCTCTCGCGCTGGTCCACCGCCGAGACCCTCATCTACCTCGACGCCGACGGCAACGCCCTCGAAGGCCTGGCCGCCACCTGGAAGCGGGAGAACGACACCACCTGGCGCTTCGCCATTCGCGACGGCGTCACCTTCCACGACGGCACGCCCCTGACCGCCGACAGGGCCGCGGCCGCCCTCACCTTCGCCGCCGGATACGCGACCCCGCCGCGCATCCTCGACGGCGTCGACCTCAAGGCGACCGCCGAGGGCGGCGACGTCGTCGTCACCACGGGCGCCCCCGACCCCCTCGTCCCCCAGCGCCTGTCCAGCCCGCAGCTCGCCATTCTCGCCGAGGCCGCCTACCCCGCCGATGGATCGTCGGACGGCCCGCTCGACCCCGTCGGCCACGGCACCGGCCCGTTCGAGCTGACCACCGTGAACGGCACCGCCTCCGCCACCCTCGAGCGCTACGACGACTACTGGGGCCAGAGGGCCGAGGCCGCCGGCATCGACGTCACCTTCGTGCCCGACGGCACCGCCCGTGGAGCCGCCCTGCGCACGGGTGAGGCCGACCTCGTCGAGGCGGTCCCCGTCTCGCAGGTCGCCACCGTCGACGAGACGCTCCTCCACGAGGTGCCCATGCCCCGTACCGCCACCCTCTACCTCAACACCCGCGACGGCGCCTTCAAGGATCCGGCCCTGCGCGCCGCCGCCCGGGACGCCGTCGATGCGAGCAGTCTGGTCGACACCATGTACGAGGGGCACGCCGACGTCGCCGCCGGACTGCTCGGCCCGGCCCTGGCCTGGGCCTCCCAGAAGCGCCCCTGGGGCGGATCCGCCTTCGCGGGCGCCGACGGCGTCGCCGCCACCGGCAGGACGAACGGCGCCCCCGTCACCTTCACCAAGGCCGGCACCGTCCCCTCCGGCACCTCCATCGTCCTGGGCGGTTACACCGACCGGCCCGAGCTCGCCGAGATGGTCGTCCTCATCGCTCAGCAGCTGGAGGCCGTCGGCTTCACCGTCAAGCAGGACGTGCGCGAGTACGCCCAGATCGAGGCCGACGCCCTGGCCGGAGCCTTCGACTGCTTCCTGCTCTCGCGCGCCACAGTCCTGGACTCCGGCGACCCGGTCGCCTACATGGTCTCCGACTTCTCCTCCACCGGCTCCTTCTCGCTGAGCCTCCTCGCCGACGACGCCGTCGATGCCGCCCTGGCCAAGGCCGCCGGTATCGAGGCGGGCGAGGAGCGGCAGGACGCCATCATGGCCGCTGAGGAGCTCATCCTCGCCACCGGCGCGGCCGTCCCGCTCCTCCACGAGCGCGTTCTCCAGGGCGAGGCCGCCGGCCTCGCCGGTGCCGAGCGCGACCCGCGCGAACGCGCGCTCATCACCTCCGCGACCGTTGTCGCCTGAGCGCGCCCGCACCATGAGCACTGCGAGTCCCTCGAGCGCCGCGAGTACTGCGAGCCCCGGACCCCGGGGCTCCGGCGCCGTGCGGACGGCGGAGCGGATGCGCCGTCCCGGTCGTCTGCGACTGCTCGGGCGCGGGTCCGGCGCCGTGGCCGTCTCCCGGTCCCTGGCCGTTCTCGCACTGGTGGCCCTCGTGGGACTGCTCCCGTGGCTGTCCAGCAACGACCCGGCGCTGACCATCCTGCGCGCCACCAGCGCCGAGCGCGAGGCCACCCCGGAGGTGCTCGACGCCATCCGCGAGCGGCTGGGCCTGGACGCGGGCCCGGTCGGTTCGATCCGGCACTGGTTGTCCGGCCTGATCCACGGAGACCCGGGAGTCTCCTGGATCTCGGGCGACTCCGTGGGCCCGGGGACCCTCGACGCCTTCGGCGTGTCCCTGGTTCTCATGGGCGCCTCGCTCGCCGTCGCCCTCGTGACCGCTGCGCTCCTGACCCTGCCGACCCTCGTGGACGGCCTGACCGGGCGCCGCCGCAGCCGGGGAGGCGCCCTCGCCGCCGCGCTGACCTCGCTGCCCGAGTATCTGCTCGCGCCCGTCCTGCTGCTGATCCTGTCGGTCTACCTCGGCTGGCTGCCGCCCTACGGGTGGGGCGGGCCGGAGCGGATCGTCCTGCCGGCCCTCTCCCTCGGACTGCCCGGAGGAGGTCTGCTCGGCGGACTCCTGTCGGACGCGGTCGCCGCGGTCTTCGCCGAGCGATGGGTCACCACCTGGACGACGGCCGGCATCGGTGGGCGCGGGCTCGCGCTCGCCGTCCTGCGTCGTGCGCTCACCCCGCTGACCGGGCAGGTCGCGCTCGTCGTCGTGGGCCTGACAGGCGGTGCGGTCGCCGTCGAGAAGGTCTTCGCGATCCCGGGGATCGGGCGGGCCCTGCTCGGATCCGCCACCGCCCAGGACGTGCCCGCCCTCCAGGCGGGCGTGCTGCTCCTGCTAGTCCTGGCCCTGGGCGCGGGGGCGCTGGCCGTGCTCGCATCCCGCGCCCTGGTCGGCCGGGCCGCGGGGGCGGGCGGGCTCGCCCCCGCCCCTCCGGTGGAGCGCACCGGCGAGGGCGCTCGCGTCGTCGCCGTGCTCGGGGCGGCCGGCCTGGTCGGGCTGGTCCTGGCGGGGATCGGACGGGACCCGTACGCCGTGGTGGGCCGCCGTCTTGAGGCGCCGTCGTGGGCGCTGCCGCTGGGGGCCGACGCCCTGGGACGCGACGTGCTGGCCCGGGTGGCCCACGGCGCGGTGGCGACGGCGGTCTCCGCGCTGGTCGTCACCGTCGTGTGCGCTGTCATCGGACTGCTGCTCGGGCTGGCGCCGCGCGCCTCGGTGGGGCCGGTGGAGGTGGCCAACGCCGCCCCGCCCGTGCTCGCGGGCCTCATCGTCGCCGCGGTCACCGGGCCGAGCGCCTCGGGGGCGGCGCTGGCCGTGGCCTGCGTCGCCTGGGCCCCGCTCGCGGCGCACGCCGGGGCGCTCGTCCAGGAGGCGCGCGAGCGCCCCGACGTCGCCCTGGCGCCCGTGCTGGGGGAGGGACGGGCGCGGATCATGCTCACCCGGGTGCTGCCGGGGGTCGTTCCCGTCCTCGCGCGCCATGCCGCCCTGCGCCTGCCGGGCGTGGCGCTGGCGCTGGCGGGGCTCGGCTTCCTCGGCCTGGGGGCGCAGGCCCCGACACCGGAGTGGGGGCTCGTGCTGGCCGAGGCGCTGCCCTACATCGAGCGGGCACCGTGGGCGGTGGCGACGCCGGCGGGGGCGCTCGTGCTGCTGTCGGTCACGGCCGTGGCCGCCTCGCGCTCCGGTCGCTCCTGAGGAGTGCGGGAGGACCTCGACGGCGTCTGCGGCGACTGAGGCCTCCGGCCCGGACGGGCCCGACCCGGCCCGCCCGGTGCCTCTCATCTAGGGTGGGGCCGTGAACGACCGCACCGCTGGGCCCGCCGACGACGCGCCCTGGGACTCCGCCCGCTACCTGCGCGAGATCCTGCGCGCCCCCGTCTACGAGGCCTCCGAGCACACACCGCTGCAGGTCATGGCGACCCTGTCGGCCCGAGTGGGCAGTACCGTGGAGGTCAAGCGGGAGGACCTCCAGGCCGTCCACTCCTTCAAGATCCGCGGCGCCTACAACGCCATGCGATCCCTGACCGACGCCCAGCGGGCCCGCGGCGTCGTGACCGCCTCCGCCGGCAACCACGCCCAGGGGGTCGCGCGGTCCGCCTCGGTCCTGGGCGTCCGCGCCACCATCGTCATGCCCACCGTCACCCCGCGCATCAAGATCGACGCCGTGCGATCGCTGGGCGGGGAGGTCCTCCTGCGCGGCGAGAACTTCGACGCCGCCAAGGCCGAGGCCCAGCGGCTCTCCGAGGTCGAGTCCCTGACCTTCATCGCCCCCTTCGACGACCCGCGCGTCATCGCCGGCCAGGGCACCATCGGCCTGGAGATCATCCAGCAGGACGCCGAGCTCGACCGCCTCTTCGTGCCCGTGGGCGGTGGCGGTCTGGCCGCCGGGGTCGCCGTCCTCATCAAGGCCCTCATGCCGCAGGTGCGGGTCATCGGCGTCGAGCACGAGGAGTCGGCCTGCCTGGCCGCGGCCCTCGCGGCGGCCGAGCCGGTCACCCTCGAGCGCGTCGGCCTGTTCGCCGAGGGCGTCGCCGTGCGCCGCATCGGCGACGAGACCTTCCGCCTGTGCTCGGCCCTCCTCGACGACGTCGTCACCGTCTCCTCCGACGAGACCTCGGCCGCCGTGCGCGACCTCTTCGAGGACCTGCGCGCCGTGCCCGAGCCGTCCGGCGCCATCGCCCTGGCCGGCCTGAAGAAGTACGTCGCCGCCCACCGCCTGGCCGGCGAGCGGCTGGCCTGCGTGCTCTCGGGCGCGAACCTCAACTTCCACCAGCTTCGCTACATCTCCGAGCGCAGCGAGATCGGCGAGCAGCGCGAGGCCATCCTCGGGGTGACCATCCCCGAGGTCCAGGGAGAGTTCCTCCGCTTCGCCTCGGTCCTGGGCGGGCGGGCCGTCACCGAGTTCAACTACCGGGTCTCCGCCTCGGCCCCTCCCGGTTCGCCGGCTCGCATCTTCGTGGGCGTGCAGCTCACCCGCGGGCGCGAGGAGCGCGCCGAGATCGTGCGGGACCTGAAGGCCGTGGGCTACCGCGTCGTGGACCTGACCGACGACGAGCTCGCCAAGGTCCACGTGCGCTCCATGATCGGTGGCCGCGCCCCCCGGGGGCTGGCGGAGCGGCTCTTCAGTATCGCCTTCCCCGAGGCCCCCGGCGCCCTCGTGCGCTTCCTGGAGGTGCTCGGCACCCGCTGGAACATCACCCTGTTCCACTACCGCACCGACGGCGCCGACTACGGGCGCATCCTGACCGCCTTCGAGGTCGACGGCGACGGCCCGACCGACTCGACGCTCACCGAGCACATGGACCGCCTCGGGTACGCCTACCACGAGGTGACCGACGACCCCTCGGCCCGCTTCTTCCTCGCGCGGTGAGCGACCCGGGGCGGGGCCCGCCTCCGACCGACCGCCGGCTCGTCGGTGACCGCTGGCGCCGCCCCGCCGCGTGATGCGATTCATCGATGGGCGGCACGGCTTTGTGGGACTGAAGACCTAGGATGATTCATGAATCAATGACCGGTGCGCGCCGAGCGCGCGGGCCGGATCCGTGCTGTCTTCGTGAAGGACTCCCATGACCCGTCTTGCCGTCATCACCGGCTCCGTCCGTCCCAACCGCGTCGGCTCCGCCGTCGCCCAGTGGGTCGCCGAGAAGGCGTCCACCGTCGAGGGGGTCGAGGCCGAGGTCCTCGAGCTCGCCGACTTCGGCCTTCCGGTCTTCGCCGAGGAGATGCCTCCGATGATGGCCGCACCGAAGGACCCTGCCGCCGTGGCGTGGAACGAGGCACTGGCCCGCTTCGACGCCTGCATCGTCGTCACCCCCGAGTACAACCGCTCCATCCCGGGGGCCCTCAAGAACGCACTCGACTTCGTCGTCCCCTCCGTGCTCGCCAACAAGGCCATCGGCCTGGTCGGCTACTCCTACCTGGGCGGTGTCCGCCCGGTCGAGGAGCTGCGCGATATCCTGACCAACTTCACCACGGGCGTCGTGGGCCGGCAGGTCAACCTGTCCCTGGCCACTGACTTCGAGAACGGGAGCGCCTTCAGGCCCGCCGGCTACCACGACGGCGAGGTCCCCGCCATGGTCCGGGACATCGTCGCCCAGGACCGGGCGCTGGCGGCCCTGCGCTGAGCGGCCGTCCGGGTCGGTCTCAGGCCAGGTCGAGGCCCCGGTAGCGGTCGACCGCCCCGGCGACATCGACCATGCGAGGGCGCACCAGGAAGGCCGGGCGCTCGTGAATCGAGCACAGCGCGTCCAGGCCCTCGTCGTCCAGCAGCGCGTCCAGGTCCTCCAGGCACTCCGCCAGCGAGGAGATCCCGTCGAAGCGCTGCTCCAGCAGCGCTCGCAGCGCGTGGGCGATCGCTTCGGTCTGCCCCGGATCGACGATGCCGGACACGTCGGCGACGTCGATCTCCTCGCGGTCCAGCTGGAAGCGGTCCAGGCCGCGCGCCCGCGTGCGCGTCGGCCCTCGCCGCTCGCGCGGAGGCGAGGGCAGGGGCGCGCGCGGGCTCGCCGTCGGCCACTGCGGCAGCGCCGTGTCCTCGCGCGGCTGGGCGGCCACGACGGCGGCGGCCCGGTCGGTGGCGTCGCGCAGCTCGTAGGAGTCCATGAGCAGGATCCTGTCGGCGACGTCCAGGTAGTCCCCCGACCCTCCCATCACCATGACCGTGGAGACCCCGGTGGCCGCCAGCGCCCCGACGCGGTCGACGAAGGGCGTGATCGGCTCGCGTTCGTCGGCCACCAGGGAGCGCATGCGGGCATCGCGGATGAGCAGGTTGGTCGCCGAGGTGTCCTCGTCCAGCAGCAGGGCGCTCGCCCCCGCCTCGATGGACTCGATGATCGACGCGGCCTGCGAGGTCGAGCCCGAGGCGTTCTTAGTGGTGAAGGCCACGGTGCCGCGTCCGCCCGGCAGGTGCGAGATGAAGGGGGACAGATCGACGCCGGTGACCGCCCGACCGTCCGCGGCGCGCACCTTGACCGCGTCCGGCACGGTGGCCACCAGCTCGCGGCCGTCCCCGGGCACGTGCGGGTAGACGCCCCGCTCGACGGCGCTCAGCAACGTCGATTTGCCGTGGTAGCCGCCGCCGACGATGACGGTGACGCCGGTTCCGATGGCGGTGCCCCGCACCTGCCCGGCGTGAGGCAGGGTGACGACGGCGGCCAGCGAGTCGGGCGCCTGAAGCGGCACGGCGTCCACGTGCAGGGGCTCGTCGCTCACCCCGGAGCGTCGTGGTAGCAGGGCGCCGTCGGCGAGGAAGGAGACCCATCCGCGCTCGCGCACGGTCTTCGTCAGGGCGCGGTGGTCCTCGAGCGCGGCCACATGGGCGAGCAGCCGCTCGGCCCGCTCGCCGGTCAGGTCCAGGGCGGTGCCGATCGCGCGAGTCAGGTCGCGCGCCACGATGCGGGCCGCCTCGTGGCCCTGGATGGAACGGCCGCGCGCGGGCAGCGCCATGCGGGCCCGCACCTCCAGCTTGCGGACTCCCGCCTCCGACGACCCCTCGTCCTCCGGCTTGTCGTCCGGGCGCCCGTCTCTCGTCTCCTCGTCCTCCGGATCCTCGGGTAGGGCGAGGACCGCGGAGCGCTCCAGGATCTCCTGGCCCGGGGCGGCGATGGACAGGCTGGTGCCCTTGAAGGCCGCGTGCAGCTCACGGGTGAGGAAGTCGCACACCGCCAGGCGACGATCGGCGGTCGTCAGGAGCTCCCGATCCTCCAGGATCTCCAGCCCCGACAGGTCGGTGGGCGCCTCCAGACGGATGCGGGTCGGGGGCGCGTAGGGGTCGGGCTGGACGCGGTCGACGTGCAGGACCCAGTCCTCGGGCGCCTCGTAGCGGCCCACGATCGCCCTGTACGCCGCGTAGGAGCGGCCGTCCAGGGCGTGGAGGTGCCCCACGAGGTCGGACAGAGAGCCGTCGCGCGGCTCATCGTCGTACTGGCGACGCCGACGGTCGTCGCCGCGTCCGGAGACGCTGTAGTCGTCCCGTCCGCCGGATCGCGGTCCTCTGCGGTCGTCGCGATGCCCGCGGTAGCCGCGGTCGCCCCCGCGGTTCCTGTAGGGTCCGTCGTACCGGCGCGAGCCGCCGCTGCGGCCCGCGCGGCCGCCTCGCCCGTATCCCTGATGCCGGTCGTCCGGTCGCTGCCCGTCGTTGCTCATGGGGCGATCCTGGCACATCACTGCGGCTGTTCCGCATATGCGTCGAGATCGGTCCGGTTCCGCGTCGAGACCGGTCGGGCTCCGGCTCGGGATCGGTCCGTCCCCCGCCGTCCGCATTGCGAGGCGGGCCGTGGCG
>ERZ773075.1495-NODE-1495-length-11764-cov-4.40789_pt1 | contig 11764 bp, 6 predicted proteins | sample MGYA00580614_ERZ773075 | MGnify/ENA primary metagenome ERZ773075 (study PRJEB29015, sample SAMEA2738021) | human oral metagenome | biome: human oral; feature: human-associated habitat; material: dental | place: China | collected 2043 ... | reverse complement strand
GATTTTGAGAATCCGCGCGGTGGAGCGGTAGTTCTGCTCCAGCTTGATGACGGTGAGGTTGGGAAAGTCCTGCCCCAGACGCTTGAGGTTCTCCAGCGAGGCGCCGCGCCAGCCGTAGATGGACTGATCGTCGTCGCCCACGGCCGTCAGGCCCGTGCGGTTGCCCACCAGCTCCTTCAGGAGCGCGTACTGCGCCACGTTGGTGTCCTGGTATTCGTCCACCAGGAAGTAGCGGAGCTTCTCCTGCCAGAGGCGACGGGCTTCCTCGTCCTGGCGCAGCAGCTTGAGCGGCAGGCGGATCAGGTCGTCAAAGTCCACCGCCTGGTAGCCCTCCAGCGTGGCCTGGTACTCCATGTAGGCGCGGGCGATGCGCAGCTCGCTCTCGCCCCGGGCTTCCTTGAGCGCCGTCTCGGGCTCGACCATGGCGTTCTTCCACAGCGAGATGCGCGTGGCGGCCAGCCGGATGAGCTTGCGGTCGGTGGTCTGCAAAAGCTGCGCCAGCAGGCCGGCGCAGTCATCGCTGTCGAAGATCGAGAACGAGGGCTTGAGTCCGATGCCCCGGCCGCTGGTGCGCAGCATCTTCATGCCCAGCGAGTGGAAGGTGGAGATGGTCGGACGTTCGGAGGCGGGGAGCTTGCGCTGCTGGGCGAAGCGCTCGGCCATTTCGGCCGCCGCCTTGTTGGTGAAGGTGATGGCCGCAATGGCCCGGCCGGTGAAACCGGCATCGATCAGGTGCAGGAGCTTGGCGGTGATGACGCGGGTCTTGCCCGAGCCGGCGCCGGCAATGACCAGGCTGGGGCCGTCCAGGTGCTTGACGGCCTGGGCCTGTGCGGGATTGAGTTCAGCCACGGTTGAGGAATGAGGACAGCAGGCAGGTCGGGCAGGACGGGGGCAGGGCAGGCGATGCCGGGAAACACTTTTGCAAGTGAGTACTCACGTGCAAGGTGCCCGGGGTCTGAAAGCCGCTTTGGCGAGGCCGGTGTCCGCGTCTTCATCCGACGGGAAGGGGGGGCTATTATCGGACGAATCGGCAGCGGACGTCTGTCGCAATGGTGAGTTCATGCAACGGGTGTTGCGACGGTGGCTGCGTCAGATCTCCTGCGGGTCGATGATCAGTTGCCAGCGCACGCCCTTGTGGTGGTGGGCCGCACTGCCGGCCACGCCGGTGGCGTGGTCGCTCGCTCCCACCGAGGCCTGCCAGCTGGCCAGCAGGGCGTGCAGGCTGGAACGGTGGTTGCTCTCGATGAGGAGCTGCGCACGAAAGACCTTGTTGACCTGCGCCAGGGGCATGGGGACGGGGTCGCAGATTTCCACCTGGGCGTCGGGATGGATGGCGGGGCCTTGGTATCCTGCTGAAATTTCGGCGTTATCAATAATTCTGTTGGGCGTGACGGATCCGGTTTCCTGGCCTCTGGATGCTGGGGTGATTCCAGGGGCTTGAAGGGCCGATTGTTCGCCCAAGCTGGCGTCATGCGTAATTGCGGAGCCTACCGATGCCTGGGCCTTCGGTGTTTTTGCGCCGTAATTTGTAATTCCGTCTGTGTGCTGTGCTGCGCCTGAGTGCGCGCTGAAGGCCTCGGATGGGCCCGAGCCGTGCCCGGACGTATTGGGCCGTTGCGGTTGGGCACGGGCCGTCTGGACGGCCTGCAACAGGTACTGGCGTGCGTCCTGGAGGAAGGCCAGGGCGCTGTCCAGGTCGCGGGCCTGGGCCTGCAGCAGGGCCTGGAAGCCAAAGGGCGGCAGGGCACCCGCCTGCCGGTCGGCCAGCTGGGCTGCTGCAAAGCTGGGGTAGTCGTGACGGCGCAGTGACTCGAAGAGGGGGTGTTCGGGGTGGCGGGTCTGGATGAGGGTTCGGGCATGTTCGCTGCGATGGCGGCCAGCCCGACCGGCCACCTGCATCAGGGTGGCGAACAGGCGCTCGGGGGCGCGGAAGTCGGTCGTGAACAGGCCGGCGTCAGCATCCACCACCACCACCAGCGTCAGCCGGTCGAAATCGTGTCCCTTGGCCAGCATCTGCGTGCCCACCAGCAGATTGGTGCGCCCGGCGTGCACGTCGTCCAGGAAGGCCTGGGTTGCGCCCTTGCGTCGTGCCACGTCACGGTCCAGGCGGCCGATGTGCGCACTGGGAAAAAGCGTTGCCAGCGCGTCTTCCAGTTTCTGGGTGCCGCGCCCCAGGGGGGCCAGGTCCTGGTTGCCGCAGGCGGGCACGGTCTGCGTGGTGGCGCAGTGATGGCAGACCAGCCGATAGCGCGGAGGACGCTGATCGCCATTCCCTTTCGCTTCGTCCAGAGGAAGGATGCCCAGGGATGGATCGTCTCCGGTGCCCGGCAAGGTGCCCGGGGTTCCGGACGGAGTGCGCGAACCGGTTCGGGCTGCGGCCCCTTTGGTCTTGCGCTCTCCGGCGCCGGGCGAGATGCGGTGCAGCACGCGATAGGCGTCACACCGGTTGCAGCGTGACAGCCAGCCGCAGGCATCACATCCGAGTACCGGGGCGTAGCCCCGCCGATTCAGGAAAAGCAGCGCCTGCTCGCCGCGGGCCAGGGTCTCGCGGATGGCCTGCAGGCTTTCCTCGGCCAGGCCTTCCTGGGTCTTGGCACCCCGCAGGGCCACGGTCTTCACCTTGGGCAGGGCCGCCTGGCTGCGGGCCCGATGGCGCAGGCGCAGCAGCCGATAGCGGCCCAGCTGCGCGTTGTGCCAGCTCTCCAGCGAGGGCGTGGCCGAGCCCAGCAGCACCGGGATCCGGGCCAGCCGCCCCCGGGCGACGGCCATGTCGCGCGCCGAGTAGCGCAGGCCCTCCTGCTGCTTGTAGGAAGGGTCGTGCTCCTCGTCGACGATGATGGCGCCCAGGCGGGGGAGCGGGGCCAGAACGGCCAGGCGCGTGCCCAGGATGATGCGTGCCCGGCCGCTGGCTGCCGCCAGCCAGTGACTGGCCCGCGCGGCGTCGGTCATCTCGCTGTGCAGGACGGCAATGGGCTGCCCGGGAAAGCGGCGCTGCAGCTGCAGCTGCAAGGCGGGCGTCAGCCCGATTTCCGGCACCATCAAGAGCACCTGAACATCCAGCTGTGACGCCAGAAGGTGCTCCATCCAGTGCAGATAGACCTCGGTCTTTCCACTGCCGGTGATGCCGTGCAGCAGCCATGGACGAGGGGCTGGCTGGGAGGCCCCCGATGAGAGGGATGGATCGACCTCGGTGGGAGCGCGGGAGGAGCGGGGCGTTCCGTTCGCGGCAGGGGTTACGGCGGGCGTGGGAGCCAGGGACTGAGTGGACGCTTCCGGGGGCGGCATGGCCGGGGATGACCCGTCCAGCCTCGCGCCTTGCCATGTGCACAGCTCCGCCAGTACGGCCTGCTGCTCGGCGTTCAGTTCGGGGGCGGTGGACGGCGCGTCGTGCTCGCCATCCAGCGTGGTCGAGAAATCTTCCAGTCGCGCGACGGCGTCCTTGCGGCTGCGTGCGGTGGGTGGAGTACGCAGCAGCTTGGGCAGGTTGCCCACGGCCAGATCAGCCAGGCTGCCGTGGTAGTAGCGGGCCACGAAACGAAGAAAGGCCAGCCATTCGGAGGAAGGGGCGGGCAGATCCTCGCGTACTGCCTCGATGGGCTTGATGTCCTCGGCTTTCAGTCCGGCTGGCAGGGCGCTGGCATCGTGGCGTTGCAGGGCCAGTCCGGTGCGTCTTCCCTTGCCCCAGGGCACGGTCACCCAGCGGCCGGCAGGTTCCGGCCCCTCGACCGGACAGCGATAGCTGAAGCAACCGGCCAGCGGCCCGTCGATCAGGACCTGGAGATAGGGAGCAGACACGACAGAAGGTCAGACGAGAGGGGGAGAGGGTGGGCGGCTCGCTGCGCCGTCCGGAAGGCCCGGGCGTGCAGGATTGGGGTGTCGATATTGTGCCGCAGGGGCGGAGGGGCTGCGGGTGCGGGCCTGCATGTGGGAGCGCTCGCGGGATTGTCTGTTCGGGTGTCTGTGGGGTGTCTCGACGGGAAGACACCCCGGATTCGGCAGGCAGACGCCCCAGCTCACGGGGGAGCGATGAGCAATATCGGAATTGCCACGTCGAGATCAGGTGTTTTTCTGAAGTTGATTGAAGAAATACGCCGTAACTTATTGATATATAAGAGTATCAATATTTATGCACAAAAACTGTGGATAACTCTGTGAGAAAAGTGGGGCAATCGCCCCCAAACCCGCATGGCGCCTAGGAAAGGGGTTCCTTGCCCAGAAATACACCAAAGAAAAAAGTCTTTTGAATCAATGAGTTGAAGAAATGCCTCCTCGATTTGCACAACAGCCATGGGTTGTGGCAGCACGATCGCCGTTCTGTGCATAACCACGAAAAACCGGCCTTCGCAGGTTAGGGAGCACTCGCCTACGCGCCAAGGCTCTACCCTTCTACTGCTATCGAGAATGGAAAGCCGATTGGCTATGAGCGGTGAATGCATGGCGACGAACGGCGCCGCGGCTGAAAAAGCAAGTTCGGCGACATGCCCCGGAAATGGGGGCGATGTCTGGCGGCTCGCACGCAACAGTGGCGCATTCCGGGTGGTGTGGTTGAGGGGGCGGATCGGGGGGCTTCGGTGAGCCGTGTTCACGAGGGACCGGCATGCCATTCATCGGTACACGGGTACGGCCCTGCGCGGATACGTCCCTGCGCAAAGGGTGAGGCGCTTGTATTCATGCCATTAAACAGGAATTGTTCCCTGCCTGTTGACAAGTCCATCGACTTGGCGGCTCCTGAAGCCGACATGGAGGGATGCAAACGTGACAGGCCGGTTACCATTCATCGGTCAGGAGATGTGCGCTTTTTCACAGAATCAGTGGATAAGTATGTGAACTCGGTCCGAGTAAGCCGGGAAGATCCAGTATTTATGCGGGTCTAGAGGGTGTTGCCTAAATTTTGACCTGGGGAGATGGCATGCCCGACAGGCGGTCGGCCGGCGTGAGTTTTTGTTACGAAAAGCGCGTGAAATAGGCCCGAAGTTGTGCACAAAAACAGTGGATAACTCTGTGGGATCTCCATTCGCAACCGGCGCAAGCCCACTGTTGATGCGGGTTTTCCGGGATTGCCGTTTTTTTGGACGGCCTTGGCAACTGTGCCATCCAGGGCAAGGGTGAAGCCGACCAGTGGTCGACGGCTGTCGCTTGAACGGTAGACAGGAGACCCGTCAACGGTCGCCGGACGTGGGTTATTTCACAGAATCAGTGGATAAGTGTGTGGGAAGGGGAAGGGTAAGCTCGTCGAGGCCTGTATCCATGCGGGATGGGCAGGGGGTGCCTGAAATTTAGGCATATGGATTTCTCCCGCTCATGGCCCGGAGAACGCGTTGTCTGGAGGATACAGTGAGCCCAGGTCGTGCAGATCAGGGGAGTTTTCTGTGGATAACTTTGTGAGGACAAATCCCGGCGGACTTGTCAAATCGAAGGGCTGTCATCTTTTCCAGCGATGCAGCAAGCCAACAATGGAAATAAGGCCTTGCAAAACAATGGGATAGCTGCCCTTCGGCGGCTGGTGGCTGACAACCCCTCAGCAACTGCCCAGGGTGTCTTTCTGTGGATAACTTTATGGATAAGTGAGAAAGACCCCGCGCTGCAAAGGCTGCCGTCACGTGGGGGCGCCCGTGGGGAAAGTCGTCTCCGCGCTCAAAGAGCAAAAAAATGGGCGGCTGTTGCCGCCCGATGCCTGGTCTGAGGTGAGCCAGGCGCTATAGGGGTGTCCTGAGCTGGCGGAAGGCCCTCGCAAGGCGCTTTCCGTCGGCTGACGGGGTGTTTCCTGCAAGGGCTTCCGTCAGCCGGTCAGGACGGTCTTCTCAGCCGCGTTTCATCAGTCCTTCACACGGTGACCGAACAGGCCGAAGTAGACGATGTAGCAGTAGCACGCTGCCGCCACCCAGAACGAGGGCAGCAGACCCACCGTGTCAGCCACGACGCCCTGGAACAGCGGCACGATGGCGCCCCCGACGATGGCCGTGGCGAGCATGCCCGAGGCCTGGCTGGTGTGCCGCCCCAGGCCACGCGTGGCCAGCGAGAAGATGGTCGGGAACATGATGGAGTTGAAGAAGCCGCAGGCCAGCAGGCTGTACATGGCCACGTGCCCGCCCTGTGCGATGGCCAGCGAGATCAGCAGCACGTTCATCAGGGCGTTGAACGACAGGTAGATGCCCGGCTGGATGATGTTGAGCAGGTAGCTGCCCAGGAAGCGCCCCACCATTGCGCCGCCCCAGTAGTAGGTCAGATAGTGGGCTGCGGTGGCTTCCTTCAGGCCCGCCACTTCCGGCAGACCCATCACGCTCACCAGCAGGCTGCCGATGGCCACTTCGGCGCCCACATAGCAGAAGATGCCCACCGTACCCAGCTTCAGATGGTGGTAATGCCAGGCACTGCTGCGGTCGTCATGCGCGTGGGCCGAGACTTCCTGTGCGATCTTCTCGGCCGCCGGCAGCCGGATGAAGAACACGGTGACGGCCAGCAGGATCAGGATGCCCGCCAGAATCAGGTACGGCTCCTGTACGGATGCCGCTTGTCCTGCCTGGTACTTGGCCAGGTCAGCCGCACTCATCGCCTTCTGCTGGTCCGCCGAGATGATCTCGGTGCTGAGGATGAAGAGGGCTCCGATGGAGGGGGCCACGGTGGTGCCCAGCGAGTTGAAGGCCTGCACCAGGGTCAGCGTGCGGGCTTCCTTGCCCGGTGGGCTCAGCAGCGTCACGTAGGGGTTGCCGGACACCTGCAGCAGCGTCACACCGCTGGCCAGGATGAAGAGGGCACCCAGAAAGATGGGATAGGACTTGGAGCCTGCGGCCGGATAGAACAGCAGGCAGCCCGTCGCGGCGATCAGAAAGCCGCCGATCACCCCGTTCTTGTAGCCCAGGCGCGAGATGAACTTGCCGAAGGGGATGGAGGTGATGGCGTAGGCGGTGAAGAAGCAGAACTGAACCAGCAGCGCTTGCGCGTAGTTCAGCGAGAAGACTTCCTTCAGGTGAGGCACCAGGATGTCGTTCATGCAGGTGATGAAACCCATCATGAAGAACAGACTGGTGAGGACGGTGAGGGCCTGGTTATTGTTCTGATGCGTGCCTGCTGGTGGCGCCGCAGTGGGAATGGTTGCCATGGACGGATCTTCGGTTGGTGGGCGGGGGAGGGACGGGGCTCCGAGGATCCCTTCAGGATGAACAGGATCCCCGGATGCCAGCCCTCAATCAGGCGTCGACCTGATTGGACAGGGCGACGGCAGCACCGATCAGACCCGGGTTCTGGGCCAGCACGATGTAGACCGGAATGACGGCCAGGTAGCCTTCGAAACGGCCTTTGCTCTCGAAGCGGTTGCGGAACGGCGAGGTGACGAAATAGTCGATGAATCGACGGATGATGCCGCCGCACAGATAGACGCCGCCCCGTGCACCCAGCGTCAGGGCCAAGTTGGACGAGACGGTGCCCAGCATGGCGCAGAAGATGTCCAGGCTCAGGCGGGCGAGCGGCGAAGAGCCGCTGAGCGCCTGCTTGCTGATCTCTGCCGCACTCAGCGGCGGGCGCTCGATGCCTTCGCGGTCGGCCAGCGCTTCATAGATGAGGGACAGGCCCGCGCCCGACAGGAAGCGTTCGGCCGAGACGTGGCCGTGCTTGCGGTTGGCGTACTGCCAGATGTGGATCTCGGTGTGATCGAACGGGCTGAAGCTGACGTGGCCCCCTTCGCCCGCCAGCGCGGTATATCCGCCCCGGCCGTTGGGGATGAGGCCCGAGACGCCCAGACCGGTGCCCGGACCGATGACGGCGATGGGGGCGTCTTCCACGGGGGCAGCTCCGCCCACCTGCAGCAGCTCGCGCTTGGGCAGGTGAGGAATGGCCAGCGCCTGTGCCGTGAAGTCGTTCAGCAGGATCAGAGTGTCCAGTTCCAGCGCCTGCCGGGTCGTCTCGATGGAGAACGCCCAGTGATGGTTGGTCATCTGCACCCAGTCGCCGATGATGGGGTTGGCGATGGCAATGGCCGCGTGCTTGATGAGGGGCTGACCGGCCTTCTCCAGATAGGCGCGGATGGCAGCGTGCAGGCTGTCATAGTCCTTGGTGGGCAGGGTCTCGATGTGCTCCAGCTCAAGCGGGGAAACTTCCAGTGCAAATCGGGCGTTGGTACCACCGACATCGGCAACCAGGCGGGGCCAGTTGCCGTCTTTCTTGCTGGGTTTGGAAGTGGCCATGAGAACGCTCCTTGTTTCTTCTGTGCGCGAGGTTTCGGGAGGGCGCGGCAGCCATCGGGCCGCAATGCCTGCGGGTTGCGGTGGGCGGCCCGTGAGGAAAGAGGGGTAACAGGCAGCACGCAGGTCTGCCGTCTGTCGGTCGCCAGGCCCCGGGGGGCGCAAGCCGATTGACAGTCGGTTACGTCCCATTATGCGGCAGTTTCATATTGATCGCGCTGCTATTCCGCACAGAAAGATTGGCGTTAGAAAGTGGCGTCTGCCGAGGTGCGCGGACGTCCCGGACGGTGGGGTCTGGTTGGGTCAGGCGACAGCGCGTTGTGAGGGCGGGCGGGGCTGCCGGGGGCGCAATGGGTGGCCAGGAGGGCGAGCTCAGGGAGCATTCAGGAGGCCATGGTGGTTTGATGGGTACGAGGTGCATGGGGGGCCGTGCCCGGGATCGATGGGGGGTACTCTGGAGCGGGGAGGCCATTCCCCGCTTCACCCGCAGGTGTCGACACATGCGGTACCCACGCAATGGTGGAATGACAGGAGAGAGTCAGAGAAGATGGAACCGGTGGGGCGTGGTACCCCACGCGATGGTGGAATGGCAGGCATGAAAAAGCCCGCGTTGCGCGGGCTTTCTGGGGGATGCGAGGGCGGATCAGGCGAAGGGCGAGCGACGCAGCTTGCGGCTGTGCTCGTGAACCGTCTCGACCAGCACCGAGACGTGCTCGGGCGGCGTGAACTGCGAGATGCCATGTCCCAGGTTGAAGACGTGGCCCCGGCCCGTGTTGGCCGCACCGTAGCTGTCCAGCGTGCGGATGGCCTGTTCACGCACCTGTTCGGGCGAGGTGAGCAGCGCCATGGGGTCGAGGTTGCCCTGCAGCACGCAGGTGGGGCCCACACGCTTGCGCGCCGTGGCCAAGTTCATCGTCCAGTCGATGCCGATGGCATTCGCGCCGCTGGCGGCCAGGGCCTCCAGCCAGGGGGCGCCACCCTTGGTGAACAGGATGGTGGGCACGCTTTCCAGCACCGTCTCGCCTTTCTCGTTGCGCTCCTTGCGGTGCGGGGTGAGTTCGGACAGGATGCGGCGCATGTAGGCCAGCGAGAAGCGCTGGTACGGTCCGTCGGCCAGGATGCCGCCCCAGGTATCGAAGATCATGACCGCCTGGGCGCCGGCTTCGATCTGGGCATTCAGGTAGTTCGTGACGGCCCGTGTATTGATTTCCAGCACCCGGTGCAGCAGGTCGGGGCGCTGGTACATCATCGTCTTGATGGTATGGAAGTCGGTGCCGCCCCGGCCTTCCACCATGTAGCAGGCCAGCGTCCAGGGGCTACCGGCAAAACCGATCAGCGGAACGCGGTCATCCAGCGCTTGGCGAATGGTGCGGACGGCGTCCAGCACATAGCCCAGCTCCTGCGCCGGATCCGGCGCGAAGAGCGCCTTCACGTCGTCCTCGTGCCGGATGGTCTTCTCGAAACGGGGACCTTCCCCCTGCTGGAAGCTCAGTCCCAGGTTCATCGCATCCGGAATGGTCAGGATGTCGGAGAACAGGATGGCGGCATCCAGCGGGAAACGCTCCAGGGGCTGCAGCGTCACTTCGCAGGCCAGCTCGGGCGTCTTGCACAGCGCCATGAAGCTGCCCGCCCGGGCACGCGTGGCGTTGTACTCGGGCAGGTAGCGCCCGGCCTGACGCATGAGCCACACCGGCGTGTAGTCGGTGACCTGGCCCCGCAGGGCGCGAAGGAAGGTGTCGTTCTTCGTGGACAAAATCAGCGTGACCGATATCTGCGAATGGTTTGGATCTGGGCGGTGACCGCCGCCAGTTCGGAGTGGGCACGTGCCAGGTCCATCTTGGACTTGGCGTTGGTGAGCGCTTCCTCTGCCGCACGACGGGCCTCGTTGGCACGCGCCTCGTCGAGGTCGGCGCCACGGATGGCGGTGTCGGCCAGGACGGTGACCATGTTCGGCTGCACCTCCAGGATGCCGCCGGCAACGAAGATCAGCTCGTCGCGGTTCTCGCCCGGCACCCGGATGCGCACCGCGCCAGCCTTGATGCGGGTGATCAGCGGGGTATGGTTGGGATAGACACCAAGCTCACCGACCTCACCGGGCAGCACGACGAATTCGGCTTCCCCGGAAAAGATCGACTCCTCGGCGCTGACCACTTCGACTTGAATCGTGTTCATGACGTATGGGTTCTCGCGGGTCAGGTGGGACGATGCGGCTGATGGCGTGAGGGATCTTTCGGTTCGCGCCGAAGGCCGGCTTGTGAAAGCCGGGTCCTCGGCGGCGTCATTCGAAACATCCGGTGCGTGCCAGGTTCAGCCGACATCGCCGTTTTCATCGAAGTGGCTGCTTACTTGGCGAGTTTCTTCGCCTTTTCGAACGCCTCGTCGATGCTGCCCACCATGTAGAACGCACCTTCCGGCAGCTCGTCGCATTCGCCGTCGATGATCATCTTGAAGCCGCGGATGGTTTCCTTCAGCGGCACGTACTTGCCGGGCGCGCCGGTGAAGACCTCGGCCACGTGGAACGGCTGCGACAGGAAGCGCTGGATCTTCCGGGCACGAGCCACGGCCAGCTTGTCTTCGGGCGACAGCTCGTCCATGCCCAGTAGGGCGATGATGTCACGCAGTTCCTTGTAGCGCTGCAGGGTGGCCTGCACGCCGCGAGTGACGTTGTAGTGCTCTTCGCCGATGATGTTGGGGTCGATCTGGCGCGAGGTGGAGTCCAGCGGGTCCACGGCGGGGTAGATGCCCAGCGAAGCGATGTCCCGCGACAGCACCACGGTTGCATCCAGGTGACCGAAGGTGGTGGCCGGCGACGGGTCGGTCAAGTCATCGGCAGGCACGTACACAGCCTGAATGGAGGTGATCGAGCCGGTCTTCGTGGAGGTGATCCGCTCCTGCAGGCGACCCATCTCCTCGGCCAGCGTCGGCTGGTAACCCACGGCGGACGGCATCCGGCCCAGCAGTGCCGACACTTCGGTACCGGCCAGGGTGTAACGGTAGATGTTGTCGACGAAGAAGAGGATGTCACGGCCTTCATCACGGAAGCGCTCGGCCATGGTCAGGCCAGTCAGCGCCACGCGCAGACGGTTGCCCGGGGGTTCGTTCATCTGACCGAACACCATCGCCACTTTCGACTGCGACAGGTCGTCCTGCACGATGACCTTGGCATCCGACATCTCGTGGTAGAAGTCGTTACCCTCACGAGTACGCTCACCCACGCCGGCGAACACGGACAGACCTGAGTGCTCCTTGGCGATGTTGTTGATCAGTTCGAGCATGTTCACGGTCTTGCCCACGCCGGCGCCACCGAACAGGCCGATCTTGCCGCCCTTGGCAAACGGACAGATCAGGTCAATCACCTTGATGCCGGTTTCCAGCAGCTCCACCGACGGCGACAGCTCATCGAACTTGGGAGCCGGCTGGTGAATGCCGCGGCGCTCCTCAGTCTCGATGGGACCACGTTCGTCGATCGGGCGACCCAGCACGTCCATCACGCGGCCCAGCACGGCGGGGCCTACGGGCACCTGGATGTTGGCGCCGGTGTTCTTCCGCGGCATCCCACGCATGCAGGCCTTTGGTCATCCGGTGGT
>ERZ773075.1494-NODE-1494-length-11764-cov-16.3429_pt1 | contig 11764 bp, 13 predicted proteins | sample MGYA00580614_ERZ773075 | MGnify/ENA primary metagenome ERZ773075 (study PRJEB29015, sample SAMEA2738021) | human oral metagenome | biome: human oral; feature: human-associated habitat; material: dental | place: China | collected 2043 ... | reverse complement strand
ACTCCTCCCTGGACGGCCAGCAGGCCGAGGACCTCCTCCACACCGCCGGCATCACCGTCAACCGCAACGCCGTCCCCTTCGACCCGCGCCCGGCGCGCGTGACCTCCGGACTGCGCATCGGCACGCCGGCCCTGGCCACCCGCGGCTTCGGCGACGCCGAGTTCACCGAGGTCGCCGACATCATCGCCGCCGCCCTGGTCGCCGGCGCCGCCGGGGCGGCCGACGAGGAGCTGCTGGCGGCCCTGCGCGGCCGGGTCAAGGCCCTGACCGACGCCTTCCCCCTCTACCCGGGGCTGGGCCGATGAGGGCCCCCTGGAACGGGCCCGCCCGGGTCCTGGACGGCAGGGCCACCGCCGCCGCCATCAAGGCCGAGCTGACCGGGCGCATCGCGGTGCTGCGCGAGCGCGGCGCCGCCGTCGGCCTGGGCACCGTCCTGGTGGGGGAGGACCCCGGCAGCGTCAAGTACGTGGCCGGCAAGCACTCCGACTGCGCCGAAGTGGGCATCGAGTCCATCCGCGTCGACCTGCCCGCCACGGCGACGCAGGCCGAGGTCGAGGCCGCCGTCGACGCCCTCAACGCCGATGGGGCCTGCACCGGCTACATCGTCCAGCTGCCCCTGCCGCGCGGCATCGACGCCAACGCCGTCCTGGAGCGCATCGACCCGGACAAGGACGCCGACGGCCTGCACCCCACCAACCTGGGCCGCCTCGTCCTGCGCAGGTCCGGGCCCATCGACTCGCCCCTGCCGTGCACGCCCCGGGCCTGCATCGAGCTCATGACCCGCCACGGCATCGACCTGGCGGGCGCCGACGTGTGCGTCATCGGGCGTGGCGTGACCGTGGGGCGCTCCATCGGGCTGCTGCTGGGGCGCAAGGACGTCAACGCCACCGTCGACGTGTGCCACACCGGCACCCGGGACCTGGGCGCGCACGCGCGCCGCGCCGACGTCGTCATCGCCGCCGCCGGGTCCGCCGGGATCGTGCGCCCCGACATGGTGCGCCCCGGCGCCGTCGTCCTGGACGTGGGGGTCTCGCGCATCGTCGACCCGGCCACCGGCAGGGGCCGCATCGCCGGGGACGTGGCCGACGGCGTCGACGAGGTGGCCGCCTGGATGTCCCCCAATCCCGGCGGCGTGGGTCCCATGACCCGCGCCCTGCTGCTGGCCAATGTCGTCGAGGCCGCCGAGAGGCGGGCCGGAATCGGATGAGGTGCGGGACGGGTTCGACGCGCCGGCCCCGCACCGGATTTCAGTCGCCCATGGCTATGACTCAGTTGCCCATGACGAAGGCGCGGTGCCTCAGACTGCCGGGGCGGCGCTCCTCGATCTGGACGGAGGCGACCGACGCCCAGCGGGGGCCGTGGTAGAGCCAGGCGATGAGGCGGGACACGTCGTCGGCGGGGCCCTGGGCGAGGACCTCGACGTCGCCGTCGTCCAGATTCCTGACCTCGCCGACCAGGCCGAGGCGGGAGCCCTCCTCCATGCACGTCCAGCGGAATCCGACTCCCTGGACGCGCCCGGACACGAGGGCGCGGATGGTCCGGGTCCTCTCCGGGTCCGGGACGGGCTTCCTCCTCATGGCACCATTGTGCACCGGTGCGCACCGGGCCGGCACGTACCCTGTGCGCATGCGCATCGCCACCGTCAATGTCAACGGCATTCGCGCCGCCGCCCGCAAGGGCATGGCCGCGTGGCTCGAGGTCGGCGCCCCCGACGTCCTGCTGCTCCAGGAGGTGCGGGCCGATGCGGACACCGCCGCCGCCCTCCTGCCCGGCTACCGCTCGCTCGTCCGGCCGTCCCGGATCAGGGGGCGCGCCGGGGTGGGGGTGGCCGTGCGCGAGGGCGGGCCGCTGACCCTGGGGCGGGCCCGCTGCGGGGTGGCCGACGGCGCCGAGGAGCCCGACGCGGACTCGGGCCGCTGGCTGGAGGTGGACCTGGAGCCCGCCCGCGGCGCCGGCGCGGGGGCCGACGGCCTCACGGTCGTGTCCGCCTACCTGCACGCGGGACGGGCCGGCACGCCCAAGCTCGACGAGAAGCTCGCCCACCTGGCCCTGGTGGACGCCCGCATGGCCCGGCTGCTGGCCGAGGCCCGCACCGGCGGCCGCCAGGTGATCATGGCCGGGGACCTCAATGTGGTCCGCTCCGAGCGCGACATCAAGAACTGGAGGGCGAACCACAACCGGGTCAGCGGAGTCCTCGACGTCGAGATCGAGCACCTGGAGGAGTGGTTCTCCTCCGGCTGGGTCGATGTGACCCGCGCCCTGAACCCCGGGGCCCAGGGCCCCTACACGTGGTGGTCGCAGCGGGGCCGGGCCTTCGACAATGACGCGGGCTGGCGGATCGACTACCAGGTGGCCACCCCCACGCTCGCCTCCCGGGCCCTGGCGGTGCGGGTGGACCGCGCCGGCACCTACGATGAGCGCTGGTCGGATCACGCCCCGCTCGTCGTCGACTACGCCGACTGAGCCGCGGGCGGTACTCTTCCCCTTCCCCGTCTCACCCACACCTTCAGAGGAGCCCGTGTTGCGCATCGTCCTCGCCCTGGGCGGCAACGCCCTCCTGCCCCGCGGGGCCACGCCGGACACCGCGATCCAGGTCGCCAAGGTGCGCCTGGCCGTGGAGGCCCTGCGGCCGCTGGCCCTGGCGCACGAGCTGGTCCTCACCCACGGCAACGGGCCCCAGGTGGGTCTGCTCGCCGCGGCCACGGCCGGCTCGGACCTGCCCGCCAACGTCTACCCGCTCGACACCCTCGTCGCCCAGACGCAGGGGATGATCGGCTTCTGGATCACCCAGGCCCTCACCGACGCCCTGCCGGGCAGGGCGGTGGCGGGGCTGCTCACGCGCACCCTCGTCGACCCCGACGACCCGGCCATGAGCCGGCCCACGAAATTCGTGGGCGCGGTGCTCAGCGAGCAGGAGGCCCAGATGCTGGCCACCGAGCGGGCCTGGACCATGGCGCGCGACGGCGAGTACTGGCGGCGCGTCGTCCCCTCGCCGGCGCCCAGGAGCATCCTGGAGGCCGACGTCGTCGCCTCCCTGCTGGACCAGGGGACGATCGTGGTGTGCGCGGGCGGCGGCGGGGTCGCGGTGCGCACCTGGCAGGACGGCACGCACGAGGGCGTGGAGGCCGTGGTCGACAAGGACCTGGCCTCGGCGGTGCTGGCGGAGCAGATCGGCGCGGACCTGCTCATCGTCCTCACCGACGTCGCCGGAGTGGTCGCGGACTACGGCACGCCGCGGGCGCGGCTGCTCGAACGGGCCACGCCGGCCCAGCTGCGGGCGCTGGGCCTGCCGGCCGGGTCCATGGGGCCCAAGGCGGAGGCCTGCGCGAACTTCGTGGAGCGCACCGGCGGTCGCGCGGTCATAGGGGCGCTGGGCCAGGCCGCGGAGATCGTGTCAGGGCGCGCGGGCACGCAGGTGGTTCCCGACGCCGACCGGGACCGCCACTGAGACGGGGCGGATCGATACGGGGGCGGATCGGGACGGGAGCTGATATGGCGCGGCGGCCTGTTTTCACACCCCTGGGGACGAGACCCCACGTCCGCGAGGTCAGCACCGAGTTCACCCTTGGCCAGTAATCATTAAGATGATTTCATGAGCCTATACTTGAATTTCGTCTCCCTGATGAACGTCTCGAATGCGTCGCGGGTGTCCTCGAAGTCGGCGCGCTGGAGGTTGCTTATGGAGTTCTTGGCCTCGTTCCAGACGTGCTCGATGGGATTCTTGTCGGGGCTGTAGGGCGGCAGGTAGATGAACTGGACCCTCCTGAGGTTCTCGACCTCCTCCATCTTCAGGTTCAACTCCTTGGAGTTGTGATAGCTCGCGTTGTCCCACACCACGACGATCTCCTTGCCGGGGTACTTCAGTGTCAACTCGATCAGGGCCTTCACGATGTTCTCGGTGTTGCCCCGCTCCAGGCGCATGAGGTCCACGCTCCCGTCCGACTCGTGGAGGAACCCGATGTACTTCTGCGACTTCCTCTCCCGGTCGACCCGCAATTTCACCTTGGTGTTCTTCGCGCACCGGGCCCGTCGCAGGACCGCCTCGTGCTCGATTCCCACCTCGTCGGCGGACACCACTATGACATCCTCGCGGACCCCCTTCTCGTCGTTCGCCTTCTTCTCGTTCTCCTCTTTCCTCCCGGTCTCCCGTCGTCCTCGGTCCTCCTTCTCCCCGTCCGGCTTCTTCCCCGTGATCCTGCCGATCTCGTCGCGGATCTTCGCCATGCGGGCCTCGATCTCCTCCTCGGGGGCGCGGCGCCGGTCCACGCTCTCGGGCAGGTGGAAGGACAACCCCGCCATGTGCAGCAGACAGCGGTAATAGGCGTCCGACGCCCGCCTCACGGAGAAACGACCGTGAATCCACCCCGCCAGGTCGGGAACGCTCCAGAACTCCGCATCCAGTCCCTGCTCCGAGGGCGGACGGGACAGGGCCTTCAGCACCTCCTCCTCCTGCTCCCCGGTGAGCAGGCAGGCGTTCCTGTTCCCGGCGTGCCCGGTGCGAATGGAATCCAGGCCGCTCCTCCGCCATTTCCCGACCCACCTGCCGACCGTCCCGACGGAGCGCCCGACGAAATCCGCCACGAACCTCCTGCTCGCCCCCCTCGACAGCATGAGAATGGCCTCGGCCATCCGCCTCATCAACTTGTGCGGGGCATTCTCCCTATGAGCCCGGAGAGCATCCCGCTCCTCATCGGTCAACACAATAACCGTCATGGAGAGATTGTACACCGGCCCGCCATTCCGGACCCGCACCCGGAAACACCCGGACGAACACCCCTCCGACAACCGCACCCGAAATCAAGGGGACGTCACCTTGTTGATTACTGGCCATATCACACCCGGGGCTCTCCCTCAAGCAGGAAGGTTATTCAGGAGGTGGTCTTGAAGGCGTATAGTGCGAGTGCTGCGGTGATGGTCTGCTCGAATGTTTCCAGGGGTCGGCGGTAGGGGGTGTGGAGGATTCTCCAGGACTTGATGTGGGCGATGGCGCGCTCTTTCGGCCCGGCGGATCCTGTTGACGCTCCTGTTCTCCTCCTTCGCGGTTTCGCTCAGTTCGCCGTTGGGGGGCTTCTTATGGGGCGTGATCATTCCCCTTCCGATATAGCCCTTGTCGCCGATCCACCCGGAGGGGTCCATTTCCTCCAGCAGTCCGGAGGCGCCCGGGGCGGCCACGTCGTGCGTGGACCCCGGGTAGGGATCGGAGGCCCACATGAACCCTCCGTCGAGCCGGACCAGGATCAGGGTCGTTCATGCCCGCGCGTCTGTGCTTGACCGACCACAGATCGCGGCGCCTGCGCCAGTCCGGGCAGGGGAAGAGGGTGCCGTCCACCACGTAGTCGCAGTCCCGGGGCACCTCCTCCGCGGTGAGCAGAAGGACCACCGGGGTCCGGGAGAGCGCCTCCGTCAGGGCCTTGATGGCCCGCGAAACAGTGGGCTGCGACACGCCCAGGATCTCTCCGATCACCGCCTGCACGATGTTCTGACGCAGGTACATCGAAGTCGCCCTCAGAGACCCGGACAGGCCCAGGATCGGCGGATAACCCTCGACACCCTCCTCGCGCAGCCAGGCGAGCAGCCCGTCGAACCCGTCATCGGTTCATCATGATGGCCCACTCCTTCCGGGGTCATGGGGATATATCTTCCACGCCCATGATACCCCACGGGGGCGGGCCATCATCATATCGCCTCCCGGAAATGACCCAGGACACACCCAGAATAACCTTCGAGGGTTCGCGCCGGTCCGGGCGGCATCTCCGGATCATCCCCGCTCGCGCGGGGTTTACGAGCGAAGGTCTCAGTTGTACCTGAGGAGACCGGGATCATCCCCGCTCGCGCGGGGTTTACAAACTCAGGATCATCGAGACCTGTCTGGCAGTCGGATCATCCCCGCTCGCGCGGGGTTTACGCACCAATTGAAGGCGCCTCTGTGGGGCGCCAGGGATCATCCCCGCTCGCGCGGGGTTTACTAGTCGGAGCCCTCGGCGAGGGCGAACCGGGCCTGGATCATCCCCGCTCGCGCGGGGTTTACGGGGCCCGCGCCCACGGAGGGCACGCACTCGTGGGATCATCCCCGCTCGCGCGGGGTTTACGTCCACAGCCAGGTGAAGAGGTCGCCGAGGACGGGATCATCCCCGCTCGCGCGGGGTTTACCGCTCATGCCGGTCACCAGCCTGGTCCCGCCGCGGATCATCCCCGCTCGCGCGGGGTTTACTGCTCGCGCTCCAGCAGCGGGATCCGCCCCGCCGGATCATCCCCGCTCGCGCGGGGTTTACCCGTCGTCGAGAAGCTCGCCGACTGGTTCACCGGATCATCCCCGCTCGCGCGGGGTTTACGTCCACAGCCAGGTGAAGAGGTCGCCGAGGACGGGATCATCCCCGCTCGCGCGGGGTTTACGTCTTCAGGTCCAGGACCCACGTCTGGCCGCCCGGATCATCCCCGCTCGCGCGGGGTTTACCAATGCAACGCAAGCATCTCTGGATCCCCCGGCGGATCATCCCCGCTCGCGCGGGGTTTACGGCACACCTACCTCATCTTCTGGCCCGGCGAAAGGATCATCCCCGCTCGCGCGGGGTTTACGCCGCGCCTGCGAGGAGGAAGCCGCGCACATGCGGATCATCCCCGCTCGCGCGGGGTTTACCTGGAATGACGACGGAACCCCCGTCGGCGGATCGGATCATCCCCGCTCGCGCGGGGTTTACCAGTCACCGGCCCCGACAGGGCCGAGGCGATCAGGATCATCCCCGCTCGCGCGGGGTTTACCCCGCGGGGGAGCCGCCTGCCTGCGCGCCCGGGGGATCATCCCCGCTCGCGCGGGGTTTACGCTTTGAAGAAGTTGGTGGCGGAGGTGTAGGGGGGATCATCCCCGCTCGCGCGGGGTTTACTGGAGACTCGCCTGCGCCCAGCCCGGCGCCGACGGATCATCCCCGCTCGCGCGGTGTTTACGCATCGTCCTGCTGTGGAACCGCCGCGGCGTCGGGATCATCCCCGCTCGCGCGGGGTTTACCGCGGCGCACCCAGTACTGCCACTTCTGCGGGCGGATCATCCCCGCTCGCGCGGGGTTTACCCGATCCAGATCAGCCCTGGCCGTCACCGGACGGGATCATCCCCGCTCGCGCGGGGTTTACGCGGATCCCCCGGCGCAGTGCCGGGCTCCACCGGGATCATCCCCGCTCGCGCGGGGTTTACGGTACTCATCCACGGCCTGCCCACGGGGTCGAAGGATCATCCCCGCTCGCGCGGGGTTTACGACGGCATCTGCGAGTGCTGCTCCCGAGACTTGGGATCATCCCCGCTCGCGCGGGGTTTACTTCCCTATGACACGCGTGACGACGAGATCGCGAGGATCATCCCCGCTCGCGCGGGGTTTACAGGGCGGCAACGACTGGCTGGCCTGGCGCATCGGGATCATCCCCGCTCGCGCGGGGTTTACGCCGAGTCCGCCCTGGTCGTCGTCTCCCGCGCCGGATCATCCCCGCTCGCGCGGGGTTTACTCGGTGACGGCTTCGCCGAGGTCGTCGAGCCAGGGATCATCCCCGCTCGCGCGGGGTTTACGACCCCCGGGCGAGGACCACGAACAGGCGCCCCGGATCATCCCCGCTCGCGCGGGGTTTACCGAGCGCCGGCAAGCCGGGCCCGCTGCTCGGCGGGATCATCCCCGCTCGCGCGGGGTTTACGGGGCGTCCTCCCGGCGCAGGCGCCCGCGGGCCGGATCATCCCCGCTCGCGCGGGGTTTACGCTCCTGCGTCGCACGCCTGCGCCGCCGGCGCCGGATCATCCCCGCTCGCGCGGGGTTTACCCCTCCACGCCCTCAAGATCATCGGCGTCGACGGGATCATCCCCGCTCGCGCGGGGTTTACCGGATGCTGAAGCGTGTAATCCATCTGCACGCCGGGATCATCCCCGCTCGCGCGGGGTTTACCCGTCCTTGAGGGATTCGCGGAACGATCCCTCCGGATCATCCCCGCTCGCGCGGGGTTTACGAGAACAACATCGCCACCATGGTCAAGACCGTGGGATCATCCCCGCTCGCGCGGGGTTTACGGCCGGTGCCGATGCCGGTGGTGCCGGTGTGGAGGATCATCCCCGCTCGCGCGGGGTTTACGGTAGTTTGTTCTTCTCCAATTTGACCTGGTCCGGATTATCCCCGCTCGCGCGGGGTTTACTGTAGGTGGCCATGTCACCTCCTGTAGTGATGGGGATCATCCCCGCTCGCGCGGGGTTTACCCGCCGCGCAGTTGGCGGGAGGCGGTGCCCTTGGGATCATCCCCGCTCGCGCGGGGTTTACACCCGGCCTTCGCCGTTGCACTCGCCCGAGGGTAGGATCATCCCCGCTCGCGCGGGGTTTACATGGACGAAGAGGCCATCGGGCAGCCCGACTACGGATCATCCCCGCTCGCGCGGGGTTTACGAGGCAGCCCTGGCGCGTGTCGGAATCCTCCCCGGATCATCCCCGCTCGCGCGGGGTTTACCTCCAGACGACCTATGAGGAGATGGCCGGCCAGGGATCATCCCCGCTCGCGCGGGGTTTACCGCTGGGCGAAGATCCGCACCGCGGCGCAGGCCGGATCATCCCCGCTCGCGCGGGGTTTACCTGCGGGATGAGACCGGTCTCGGCGACGACGGTAGGATCATCCCCGCTCGCGCGGGGTTTACGCCATGGAGAAGGGTGAGATCACCGCCGAAGAGGGATCATCCCCGCTCGCGCGGGGTTTACAAAGGCGGTGGTCATCCGATGAGCGCCACACTTGGATCATCCCCGCTCGCGCGGGGTTTACAACTCTGGCTTGATGGTGCGGATTCTCATCGGGGGATCATCCCCGCTCGCGCGGGGTTTACCCCGACGCCACCGTCGTCGTGCTGGAGGTCTCGGGATCATCCCCGCTCGCGCGGGGTTTACGAGCGGCTGTGAGCGGCTACTCGCGCGCCCGGGGGATCATCCCCGCTCGCGCGGGGTTTACCCTGGCCCGTCTGACGGGCCGCACCCGCGCCAAGGATCATCCCCGCTCGCGCGGGGTTTACCGGAAATCCTCGAGGTGCGTGACGTCGATGGCGGGATCATCCCCGCTCGCGCGGGGTTTACCCACCATCTCCGCTGAGATGGACGAGCGGGGCGGGATCATCCCCGCTCGCGCGGGGTTTACGTTTCGTGCGCGACGCGCTCATGAATGGGAACAGGATCATCCCCGCTCGCGCGGGGTTTACCCGTCGATGAAGGCGGCGATGGCCGCCCGCGCGGGATCATCCCCGCTCGCGCGGGGTTTACCGGCCCGCGAGGAGCTCGAGATGACCAGTGTGCGGATCATCCCCGCTCGCGCGGGGTTTACAGACCGAGCTCCCGCGCCGCGTCGCGATTCGCCGGATCATCCCCGCTCGCGCGGGGTTTACTCATTGGTCCAGCCCGCCCCGGAGCGCATCCAAGGATCATCCCCGCTCGCGCGGGGTTTACCGTGGCGAATCTGGCCGGGCTGCTCGCGATTGGGGATCATCCCCGCTCGCGCGGGGTTTACACGTCTATCTCAGTGGTCTCATGAGGTACCACCGGATCATCCCCGCTCGCGCGGGGTTTACTACCTCTGGACCGACGCCGGTCAGTTCGGGGCCGGATCATCCCCGCTCGCGCGGGGTTTACAGGAACCCTCTCGTCGAGCCCGTGCTCCGGGGCGGATCATCCCCGCTCGCGCGGGGTTTACCTCCCCAACCCAACCCAACCCAACTTCGGGACCGGATCATCCCCGCTCGCGCGGGGTTTACACCCTTATACCCCGCGCGAGCGGGGATGCGCCCGGATCATCCCCGCTCGCGCGGGGTTTACGAACCCCGAAAATCGAGCCGCGGCGGGACGAACGGATCATCCCCGCTCGCGCGGGGTTTACAAGCTTCTCATACCCCTTCCTGTACGGGCCGAAGGATCATCCCCGCTCGCGCGGGGTTTACACCTCGCCCGCCCCGCAGACGACCTGCTGCACAGGATCATCCCCGCTCGCGCGGGGTTTACTGTCCGTCGCCTCGGGAGTGCCGGAGACGGTGTTGGATCATCCCCGCTCGCGCGGGGTTTACGCCGCGCGGGCTGCGCTGGTGCGCGGCCGTGAGGATCATCCCCGCTCGCGCGGGGTTTACACCCTCATCATCCGGGCCCCGTATCACCCGGACGGATCATCCCCGCTCGCGCGGGGTTTACCGCCCCGCGACCTCGCCTCCCTGACGCGCCGCCGGATCATCCCCGCTCGCGCGGGGTTTACCGCGCTCTGGCGGGGCCCGGCCGGGCCCCATCCGGATCATCCCCGCTCGCGCGGGGTTTACATGATCGCGAGCGCCCACATGGGGAGCCGGCGGGGATCATCCCCGCTCGCGCGGGGTTTACCTGGGATCCGGAGGTGGCGGCGCAGGCGATCGGGGATCATCCCCGCTCGCGCGGGGTTTACTAGGAGCCGGAGGACGCGTACAGCATGACCGGCGGATCATCCCCGCTCGCGCGGGGTTTACGGATCCAGTTCGGACCCTTCATGCTGGAGCGGGGGATCATCCCCGCTCGCGCGGGGTTTACGGCCCGTGCAGGGTCACCCACGGACGCAGCTCGGGATCATCCCCGCTCGCGCGGGGTTTACTGCCGGGCGTGGGGCATCGCCAACGTCTTGGTTGGATCATCCCCGCTCGCGCGGGGTTTACGCTGGACGGTGAAGGGCGCGCGCCGCCCGCGCGGGATCATCCCCGCTCGCGCGGGGTTTACTGCTCGCCGGCGACGGTGCGCAAGCGCCTGCGGGGATCATCCCCGCTCGCGCGGGGTTTACGGGACCTTCCCGACTCTGCGGGCCTGGTACTTGGGATCATCCCCGCTCGCGCGGGGTTTACCGTGACCACCATGGGCGTCGTGTCACTGTAGGGGGATCATCCCCGCTCGCGCGGGGTTTACCCGTCTCTCCGCTGCGCTCCGAGCCGGCCTCCGGGATCATCCCCGCTCGCGCGGGGTTTACGTGACCCGGGGGTCCTCCCCGGGGGCGACCTCGGGATCATCCCCGCTCGCGCGGGGTTTACGCCAGGGCGGCCAGGGCCCTGGTGCCGGCGGCGGGATCATCCCCGCTCGCGCGGGGTTTACTGAACGTCGTGGCGTTCATGGCCCCCTCCAGCGGGATCATCCCCGCTCGCGCGGGGTTTACGCCCGGGGGTTCGATTCCTCCGGCGGGCGCGACGGATCATCCCCGCTCGCGCGGGGTTTACTGATGGGGATGATAATGGGCGCCGGGTATCCTTGGATCATCCCCGCTCGCGCGGGGTTTACTCCATCTCCTGGTGCGCCAGGGGCAGGTCGGCGGGATCATCCCCGCTCGCGCGGGGTTTACTGGCCCTCCGTGTGCTCGGCCTCGATCATGCCGGGATCATCCCCGCTCGCGCGGGGTTTACGCTCGGCCTCGATCATGCCGTAGTGCATGCGCGGGATCATCCCCGCTCGCGCGGGGTTTACTTAGGTGTGAAATATAACGGATATAAGACGAAGGGATCATCCCCGCTCGCGCGGGGTTTACCTCCGAGCCGGCCGTCGCTCCTCGCTGCGCTCGGGATCATCCCCGCTCGCGCGGGGTTTACTCGGGCTGGAGGTCGATGTTGCCCACGATGGTCGGATCATCCCCGCTCGCGCGGGGTTTACCTCACATGATGCGCCCGGGCCGTACTGAGCCCGGGATCATCCCCGCTCGCGCGGGGTTTACGCATGAGCCCGGCGCCCGCGAGCGCGCCTATCGGGATCATCCCCGCTCGCGCGGGGTTTAC
>ERZ773075.1493-NODE-1493-length-11768-cov-2.95945_pt1 | contig 11768 bp, 8 predicted proteins | sample MGYA00580614_ERZ773075 | MGnify/ENA primary metagenome ERZ773075 (study PRJEB29015, sample SAMEA2738021) | human oral metagenome | biome: human oral; feature: human-associated habitat; material: dental | place: China | collected 2043 ... | reverse complement strand
TTTAATCAGAAAATAACAGAATAAATGGAGGAGCAAAAATGACTATGAATAAGAAGATAGTGATAGTCTTAGGACTAAGTATTTTAATTTCAGGTTGTTTAAGTGCTAATAAAGAAAAAAATTATAATTTTATTAAAGGTTTAAATGAATATCAGAAAAATGATAAAGTTTCTGCCTTAGAAAATTATAAAAAAGCTTATGAAATGGATAAAAACAATGTAGTTTTATTAAATGAAATAGCTTATTTGTATGTTGATTTAGGAAATTATGAAGAAGCAGAAAATTATTATAAAAAAGCTTTGGAAGTAAAACCTAATGATGAAAATTCTCTAAAAAACTTATTGCAATTACTATATCTTCAAAATAAGATAGTAGAAATGAAAAAATATATTCCTATGATTATAGATAAAAATAGTTTTGTCTATAATCTTAATAATTTTAGGATAGGTATTTTAAGTAATGGTGAAGGCGAAGATATAGTTGAAAAAAGTTTGTTAAAGATAAGTTCAAATGATAGATTTTTAGAAGAATATAATGAGAGCTTTTATACAGATTTAGCAAGTGTTGCAGGCTTATCAGATAATACAATAAAGTATTCTAGTATTATTTTTGAAAAAGCATATAAAAAATATTCAAACAAGAATAAAGATATAGTGAAAATATATGCTAATTTCTTAATAGATATAAAAGAATATAGAAAAGCAGAAGATATTTTAATGAAATATATTGTTAATAATGAAGATAATTTAGATGAGTATGCACTTTTAAAGAAATTGTATACAAAAGAAAATAATAAACAAAAATTAGAAAATTTGAAAAAGATTTTAAGAAATAAAATATAAGGATAGGAGAAAAAATGGATTTAAAAAAATATGTAGCATCAATAGAAAATTACCCCAAAGAAGGAATAATATTTAGGGATATAACACCACTTATGAATGATGGAGAAGCATACAAATATGCAACAGAAAAAATTGTTGAATTTGCAAAAGATCATCATATTGATATAGTTGTTGGCCCAGAAGCAAGAGGGTTTATTTTTGGTTGTCCTGTGTCTTATGCTTTAGGAGTAGGTTTTGTACCAGTTAGAAAGCCAGGAAAATTACCTCGTGAAGTAATAGAATATGCTTATGATTTAGAATATGGTTCAAATAAATTATGTTTACATAAAGATTCAATAAAACCAGGACAAAAAGTATTAGTTGTTGATGATTTGCTTGCAACTGGTGGAACTGTTGAAGCTACAATAAAATTAGTAGAAGAATTAGGAGGAGTTGTAGCAGGCTTAGCATTTTTAATAGAACTTGTTGACTTAAAAGGAAGAGAGAAATTGAATAAATATCCTATGATTACATTAATGCAATATTAATTAGAGAGAAGGTATATTATGAATAACTATTGGGAACAATTATTAGATAAAGCAAGAGCAAATCATCTAAATTTAGATTTTGATAAAATCAAATTAGCATTAGGTTTTGCTGAAGAAAGCCACCAAGGACAATACAGAAAATCGGGGGATGATTATATTATCCACCCTGTTGAAGTTGCAAAAATTTTGATGGATATGAAAATGGATACTGATACCATTGTGGCAGGTTTATTACATGATGTTGTAGAAGATACATTGATTCCAATAGCAGATATAAAATATAATTTTGGAGATACAGTTGCCACTCTTGTTGATGGGGTAACAAAATTAAAAGCTTTGCCAAATGGGACTAAAAATCAAGCAGAAAATATAAGAAAAATGATTTTGGCAATGGCAGAAAATATAAGAGTTATCCTTATAAAATTAGCTGATAGACTTCATAATATGAGAACATTAAAATTCATGAAGCCTGAAAAACAGCAATCTATTTCAAAGGAAACTTTGGATATTTATGCTCCACTTGCTCATAGACTAGGTATGGCAAAGATTAAGTCAGAACTTGAGGATATGGCATTTAGTTATTTACATCATGATGAATTTTTAGAAATAAAAAGATTGGTGGATAACACAAAAGAAGAAAGAAAAGACTATGTTGAAAACTTTATTAGAACTATTATTAGAACTTTATCTGATTTAGGTATAAAGGCAGAAGTAAAAGGTAGATTTAAACACTTTTATAGCATATATAAAAAGATGTATCAAAAAGGTAAAGAGTTTGATGATATCTATGACTTAATGGGAGTTAGAGTAATAGTAGAGGATAAAGCTACTTGTTATCATGTTTTAGGTATAGTACATAGTCAATATACACCAGTACCTGGTAGATTTAAAGACTACATAGCAGTACCAAAATCAAATAACTATCAGTCTATACACACAACAATAGTTGGACCTTTAGGTAAATTTATAGAAATTCAAATTAGAACTAAGGACATGGATGATATAGCTGAAGAAGGTATTGCAGCACACTGGAACTATAAAGAAAATAAAAAGAGTAGTAAAGATGATAATATCTATGGCTGGTTAAGACATATCATAGAATTTCAAAATGAATCTGATTCAACTGAAGACTTTATTGAAGGTGTAACAGGAGATATAGACAGAGGTACAGTTTTTACTTTTTCACCTAAGGGAGATATTATAGAACTTCCAGTTGGAGCAACAGCACTAGATTTTGCATTTATGGTACATACACAAGTAGGATGTAAATGTGTTGGAGCAAAAGTAAATGGAAGAATGGTAACTATTGACCATAAATTAAAAAGTGGAGATAAGGTAGAAATTATAACTTCTAAAAACTCAAAAGGACCAAGTATAGACTGGTTAGATATAGTTGTAACACACGGTGCTAAAGGAAAAATTAGAAAGTTTTTAAAAGATGAAAATAAAGAAACTGTAACAAAAATAGGTAAAGATAATTTAGAAAAAGAAGCTTCTAAATTAGGAATGACTTTAAAAGAAATTGAAAATGATCCTACACTTAAAAAACATATGGAAAAAAATAATATTCCTAACTTAGATGAATTTTATTTCTATATTGGAGAAAAAAGAAGTAGACTTGATATACTGATAACTAAGATAAAAACTAGTTTAGAAAAAGAAAGAGCAGCTTCAACCCTAACTATTGAAGAAGTTTTAAAGAAAAAAGAAGAAAAGAAAAAAGAAGGTAAAAATGACTTTGGAATAGTTATAGATGGAATAAATAATACACTTATCAGATTTGCTAAGTGTTGTACTCCTTTACCAGGTGATGAAATTGGAGGTTTTGTTACAAAACTTACAGGAATAACAGTACATAGAAAAGATTGTGCTAATTTTCATGCTATGGTAGAAAAAGATCCTAGTAGAGAAATTATGGTTAAATGGGATGAAAATTTAATAGAAACTAAGATGAATAAATATAATTTTACTTTTACAGTCGTGTTAAATGATAGACCTAATATATTGATGGAAATTGTCAATCTGATAGCCAATCATAAAATAAATATTACCTCTGTAAACTCTTATGAAGTAAAAAAAGATGGTGATAGAGTAGTGAAAGTAAAAATATCAATAGAAATTAAAGGTAAAACAGAATATGATTATTTAATAAATAATATTTTAAAATTAAAAGATGTTATTTCTGTTGAGCGTTAGAGAGTGGAGAATTAATGAAATTACCAGTTACATATAAAATAGAAGATAAAGATGGGAAGGCAAGAGCAGGAGTGATAACAACTCCTCATGGAGAGATAGAAACTCCTGTTTTTATGCCAGTGGGAACACAAGCTACTGTAAAAACTATGTCAAAAGAAGAATTACTTGATATAGGTAGTGAAATAATTTTAGGAAATACTTATCATCTTTATTTAAGACCAAATGATGAGTTAATAGCTAGATTAGGAGGACTTCACAAATTTATGAATTGGGATAAACCAATTCTTACTGACAGTGGAGGTTTCCAAGTTTTTAGTTTAGGTTCACTTAGAAAAATAAAAGAAGAAGGAGTATATTTTAGTTCACATATAGACGGTTCAAAACATTTTATATCTCCTGAAAAATCTATACAAATACAAAATAATTTGGGCTCTGATATAGCTATGCTTTTTGATGAATGTCCACCAGGACTTTCAACAAGAGAATATATAATTCCTTCAATAGAAAGAACTACAAGATGGGCAAAAAGATGTGTTGAAGCCCATCAAAAGAAAGATATTCAAGGACTATTTGCAATAGTTCAAGGTGGAATATATGAAGATTTAAGACAAAAAAGTTTAGATGAATTAAGTGAGATGGATGAAAATTTTTCTGGTTATGCAATAGGCGGACTTGCTGTTGGTGAGCCAAGAGAAGATATGTATAGAATACTTGACTATATTGTAGAAAAATGTCCAGAAGAAAAACCTAGATATTTAATGGGAGTTGGAGAACCTGTTGATATGTTAAATGCAATTGAAAGTGGTATAGATATGATGGACTGTGTTCAACCAACTAGACTTGCAAGACATGGAACAGTTTTTACAAAAGATGGTAGACTTGTTATAAAAAGTGAAAGATATAAGGAAGATACAAAACCACTAGATGAAGAATGTGATTGCTATGTATGTAAAAATTATTCAAGAGCCTATATAAGACATTTAATAAAAGTACAAGAAGTTTTAGGACTTCGTTTAACATCTTATCATAACTTATATTTTTTAATTAAACTTATGAAAGATGCAAGGGAAGCAATAAAAGAAAAAAGATTTAAAGAATTTAAAGAAAAATTTATACAAAGATATGAAGGAAAATAAAGATAGTTTTAAGTAAAAAATAGTTCGTTACTAGCTAAATTTCTTAACGATGAAAAATTAACGTTTCGCTGTAATTTCAGCCAACTCGCTACGCTCAGACATGCTGAGAATTACTCGGCTCACTTGCTTTAATTTTTTATCTAAAATTTAGAATGTAACTCTCTTATTTTTTACTTTAATGCCCAGTAGCCAAAAAAGAATAATCTTTATTTCTTTTATATAGAAAAAGTAGAAGGAGGGGATAAAGTTGGAAGAAATAATTCAATTATTAGAACAAAACAGATTAGCCGAACTGAAAGAAATCTTGATTAAGGAAAATCCAATAGATGTTGCAGATGTTTTTGAGGAATTCCCCAAAGAGAAAGACTTAATTATATTTAAGTTATTACCTAAAGATTTCTCATCAGAAGTTTTTTCTTATTTATCTCCTGAAAAGCAACAAGAAGTTATTGAAAATATAACAGATGAAGAGATAAAATTTATTATGGAAGATATGTATCTTGATGATACTGTGGATTTTATAGAAGAAATGCCAGCAAATATTGTGGACAAGATATTGAAGAATACATCTCATGATAAAAGAAAATTAATAAATCAAATGTTAAAATATCCAGAAAATTCAGCAGGAAGTGTTATGACTGTGGAGTATATATCTTTCAAAGATAATTACACAGTGAAGCAAGCAATAGATTATTATAGGAAAATTGCAATAGATAAAGAAGAAACAGATATTTGTTTTGTAACAGATAGTAAGAAGAAGTTAGTGGGTATAATATCATTAAAGACTTTAATTTTATCTAATGATGATTCATATATAAAAGATGAAATGGACACTAATTTTGTAAGTGTACTAACAAAAGATGACCAAGAAGAAATAGCAGCATTATTTAGAAAGTATGATTTGACAACTATGCCAGTTGTAGATCATGAAGATAGACTTGTTGGAGTTATAACAGTAGATGATATAGTTGATGTAATTGACCAAGAAAATACAGAAGATATTCAAAAGATGGCTGCTATGAACCCATCTGATGAAGAATATTTAAAAGAATCTGTAATTTCCCTTGCAAAGCATAGAATATTATGGTTATTAGTTCTTATGATTTCTGCCACATTTACAGGTATGGTTATAAAAAAATATGAAGAGGTGTTACAATCAGCAGTTTATCTAGCTGTTTTTATTCCTATGCTTATGGATACAGGAGGTAATGCAGGCTCTCAATCAGCGACTCTTGTTATTCGTGGGATAGCTCTGGAAGAAATAGAATTCTCAGATATATTTAAAGTTATTTGGAAAGAATTTAGAGTAAGTGTTCTAGTTGGATTTATATTATCAGCAGTAAATTTTGTAAGAATTTATTATTTTACAAAGTCAGGTTTAGAAACATCATTAGTTGTAGCTATTAGCATGTTTTTAACAGTGATAATGGCAAAAGTCATAGGGGGAGTTTTACCACTTATAGCAAAATCTTTAAAAATTGACCCTGCTATTATGGCAAGTCCTCTTATTACAACAATAGTTGATACAGCAGCACTTATTATATATTTTCAATTGTCAGTAATATTTTTACATATATAATAATTTAGAAAGGTTTTAAAAGAATGAGAAAAAATTTAGAAATATTGGATAAAATTTATAATCTTCGTTATAAATCAGGAAAGGTACATTTATTTTATAGTATCAATAAATTAGTTGGAAGATTTGGAAATGTTATAAGTCTCGATAAGATATATGTGAGTAAGGAATATCTTTCTTACTTATCAAAAAAATTATTCCAAGATAAAAATAGGATAATAAGCTTTTTTGGAGGGAATAATAAATTTATAAGACTTAGTTTAGTCCAAGAATTCATACAAGATTTTGGGAGAGATATTGCCCAAGAAATAAAGGATGATTTTTTAGAATTAAAACAAAAAAATTCTTCTATATTTAAAGCAACTAAAGAAAGAATGTTAGTTTTAAAAGAAAATGAAAATGAAGATATAACTGATGAAGATGTAGTTTTAATTCAATCTTATCTATCTAATTGGAAAAATCTACAAGATAAGATAAAATATTTTATCCCAGAAGAATTTTATGACAAAAAAAATAATTATTTCTATACTTCTTTATTGTCTTATGTGAAGTTTTTAGAAAAATTAAATCCAGACTATGAAAGTGGAATTAAATATTTACAAGCAATAAATTAAAATCATAAAAATTATTTACAAGAAAGGAGAAACAAGTTATGAAAAAGGGAATTTTTGCAATGTTTATTTTAGTGGCTTCTATGGCTATAGTAGCTTGTACAGGTGCAAACAAAAGTACAACAAATGAAGGAACAGTAGGAGAAAATGATGCTTTTAAAGCATTAGAAAGAAGAAGAGAGTATTATAAGGAACAAGATAAAGAACAAGCCAAAGCAGAAGTTGAAGCAAAAAAAGCTATGAGTCAAGCAGAAACTACAACTGAAGCAGTAGTAACAGTTGATGATGCTCAAGCAGCAAAAGCAAAAGAAGAAGCTGATAAAGAAGCTTTAAAAATATTAGAAAAGAAAAGAAAAGGAAACTAAAAGTATTAGTAAGAAATTTAAAAGAATTTTTTGAGGATAAAACCTTAAAAAATTCTTTTTTATTTGTTATAATTGAAAAGAAAACAATAAAAATATATTGATAAATAGGGAGAGAAAATGGATAACAAAAAAGAGCAAGAACGTGCTGAACTTCATAGAACAATTTGGGGAATTGCAAATGCACTTAGAGGAAGTGTTGATGGCTGGGATTTTAAACAATATGTTTTAGGAATTTTGTTTTATAGATATATTTCAGAAAATTTAACTAACTACATTAATAGAGGAGAATTTGAAGCAGGAAATATAGATTTTGATTATTCTCTTTTGAATGATGAAGATGCCATAGTTGCTAAGGAAGATTTAATAAGAACAAAAGGATTTTTTATTTTACCTAGTGAATTATTTGTTAATCTTAGAAAAAAAGCAGATAAAGATGAAAATTTAAATGTTACTTTAGATACTATTTTTAAAAATATTGAAAACTCAGCAAGTGGAACTGAAAGTGAAAGTGACTTAAAGGGATTATTTGATGATATAGATGTAAATAGTAATAAATTAGGTGGAACAGTAGCAAAAAGAAATGAGAATTTAGTTAATTTATTAAATGGTGTTGGTGATATGAAATTAGGAGATTATCAAGAGAATACCATTGATGCCTTTGGAGATGCTTATGAATATTTAATGGGAATGTATGCTTCAAATGCTGGTAAAAGTGGTGGTGAATATTATACTCCACAAGAAGTTTCAGAACTTTTAACTAAACTTACATTGGTGGGAAAAATAGAAGTAAATAAAGTTTATGACCCTGCTTGTGGTAGTGGTTCTCTACTTTTAAAGTTTGCTAAAATTTTGGGAAAAAATAATGTAAGAAACGGATTCTATGGACAAGAAATAAATATAACAACATATAACTTATGTCGTATAAATATGTTCTTACATGATATAGATTTTGATAAATTTGACATAGCTCATGGTGATACTTTAACAGATCCAGCTCACTGGGATGATGAACCTTTTGAAGCAATAGTTTCTAATCCACCATATTCGATAAAATGGGAAGGAGATAATAGTCAAATTTTAATTAATGACTCTCGTTTCTCACCAGCAGGAGTGCTTGCACCAAAATCAAAAGCAGATCTAGCTTTTATTATGCATTCTCTTTCTTGGCTTGCTTCTAATGGAACAGCAGCAATAGTATGCTTTCCTGGTGTGATGTATCGTAGTGGTGCCGAACAAAAAATTCGTAAGTATTTAATAGATAATAACTATATTGATTGTATTATTCAATTACCTGATAATTTATTTTATGGAACAAGCATTGCAACTTGCATTATGGTATTAAAAAAATCAAAGATTGATAATAAGGTATTATTTATAGATGCTTCAAAAGAGTTTGTAAAAGTTACTAATAGTAATAAGATGACAGAAAAACATATTGATGATATTGTAGAAAAATTCACTAAGAGAGAAGATATAGAATATATCTCAAATCTTGTTGAATATGAAAAAATAGTTGAAGAAAACTATAATTTGTCAGTTTCAACTTATGTAGAAAAAGAAGATACAAGTGAGAAAATAGATATAGTTGAATTAAATAAGGAGATTCAAAGAATTGTTGCAAGAGAAGAAGAATTAAGAAAAGAGATAGATAAAATTATTGCTGAAATTGAGATAAAATAAGGAGTGGACTATGGAGGAATTTTTAAAATACTAAATATTGTACTTAAAATGTCATTAATACAATATATTGTGTTTTAAAGCATAAAATCTAAAAATTGTCAAGTTTTTTCTTGACAAAATCATATATAACATATATAATAAATGTAAGTGATAAGCTCAATTCTACGAGAGGCGAGCAGAACCCTTACAATTCTCTTAGAGGCGTAAGGGTTTTTTATATATAAGGAGAGCGAAAATATGGGAAATAAAAATAATCCTAAAAAGCCATTTAAAACTTATAATCAACAATTAAAAATTTTAAGAAATAGAAATCTAACTATTTCAGATGGAAGTAGAGCTATCTCTGTATTGAAAAGAGATAATTATTATAATGTAATTAATGGATATAAAGATATTTTTTTAGAAATATCTGGTTCAAATGAAAAATATTATGATAACACAACTTTTGAACATATTAATGCTCTGAGTATTTTTGATAAAAAAATAAGGCATTTATTTCTTTATTATATTCTTACTTTTGAAAATTTAATAAAAAGTAAAATTTCTTATTATCATACTGAGACATATAATGAAATTTTTAACTATTTAGATGTGAATAATTTTACTGGAAAAGCTGATGATATAACAAAACTTATTTCAAGTATTTCAAAAGAAATTGAAAAACATACAAATCTAAAAAAACCTAATGCTTTTTCACACTATATAGAGGAACATGGGAAGCTACCTTTATGGGTATTATTTCAAAAATCTACTTTTGGAACAGCTAGTTATTTTTTTACTTCATTACAAGATGATATAAAATTAAAAATATGTGAAGAATTAAATCAAGAACATTCTAAAAGATATAAATTGAAAAATTTTGTAGTTATAAATCCTCTTTTTTTAGAAAATACAATACATTTCATCAATTCTTATAGAAATATATGTGCTCACAATGAAAGATTTTATAATTGTGCTTTTCAAAAAAAAGGTTTTAAAGTTGATTATTCACCTTATAGTAAAGCAGAATTTAGAGGAACAGTATTTGACTTATTAATAATTTTAAAACTATTTCTATTAAAAAGCGAATTTGATATTTTAAAAAAAGATTTTAAGAAGTTACTACATAAGTTAGAATGTGAATTAACAAATAATAAAGAAGCTTTAAAAAAAATAAAAACTAGCTCTTTAAGACTTCCTATTGATTGGGAAGATATACTAGAAAGAATTTGGAAATAAACAAAAAAACCTCTTAACTACTAATTTAAGTTAGGTTGATCTAGTTTAGTCTTAATTTTAGGGGGTATCAGGTGAGGTATCTAAAATCTATATTTTTAAAATAGGTTTATTAGAGTAGCATGGAACAAACCCAAAAGATCCCACACAGTTTTATAGTTTAAAGAAATAAAAAGTAACTAGTAGCTTTCTAGTATTTTCTAGTAACTTTCTAGTAAGAGAAGAAAGTGATTGAAATACAATGGATTTTTTAATAACAAAATAACTAGTAACTTTCTAGTATTTTCTAGTAAGCAAAGAAAGTAATAGAAATATAAAAGATTTTAAAAAAAGACTAATAAGTAAAATTACAAGTAAAATAAAATTTCTAAAAAGAGGGAAGAAATGAGTAAATTAGATGAGTTGATAAAAGAGTTATGTCCTAATGGAGTAGAATATAAGGAATTAAAGGATATATGTGAAATAAGTCGTGGAAAAATTATATCAAAAGATTATATAAGAGATAATCCAGGAGTTTATCCTGTGTATTCATCACAAACAGAAAATGAAGGAAATTTAGGAAATATATCTACTTATGATTATGATGGGGAATATCTTACTTGGACAACAGATGGAGCAAATGCAGGGACAGTATTTTATAGAAATGCCAAATTTAATGTTACAAATGTATGTGGATTATTAAAAGTAAAAATTAAGAGTGTAATTTCTAAATTTTTATACTATTTTTTAGTTATAAAAGCTCCAAAATATGTAAATGAAGGAATGGGAAATCCTAAATTAATGAGTAATGTTATGGAAAGGATAAAAGTTCCTGTACCTCCATTAGAAATTCAAAAAGAGATAGTTAGAATATTAGATAATTTTCTTGACATAATATCAGAGCTAATAGAAGAATTAACAATTAGAAAAAAACAATATTCTTGGTATAGAGATTATTTATTAAATTTTGAAAATAAAGTAGAAATTGTAAAGTTAAAAGATATAGCTATTGAAATGTATAGAGGAAATGGGATAAAAAGGGAAGAAGTTAGAGTAACAGGAATTCCTTGTGTTCGTTATGGAGAAATATACACAGAATATGGCATATCTTTTGAAAAAACTAAGTCATATACTGATGAAAATTTGATAACAAATAAAAAATACATAGAATATGGAGATATCCTATTTGCTATTACAGGAGAAAGTGTTGAAGAAATAGGGAAATCTACAGCATATATAGGGAAAGAAAAATGCTTAGTTGGTGGAGATATTTTAGTTATGAAACATAAGCAAGATCCTGTTTATTTATCTTATGTTTTATCAACTGAAAATGCACAAAAACAAAAAAGTAAAGGAAAAATAAAAAGTAAAGTGGTTCACACAAATGCAACTGATATAGGAGAAATTGAAATTCCTTTACCACCATTAGAAGTTCAAAAAAGAATAGTAGAAGTTTTAGATAACTTTGAAAAAATATGTAATGACTTAAATATAGGACTTCCTGCTGAGATAGAAGCAAGACAAAAACAATATGAATATTATAGAAATATTTTCTTGACATTCAATAATGAAGAAATTTATGCTCTAAGCAAGCAAGCAAGCAAGCAAGCAAGCAAGCAAGCAAGCAAGCAAGCAAGCAAG
>ERZ773075.1491-NODE-1491-length-11787-cov-6.57552_pt1 | contig 11787 bp, 10 predicted proteins | sample MGYA00580614_ERZ773075 | MGnify/ENA primary metagenome ERZ773075 (study PRJEB29015, sample SAMEA2738021) | human oral metagenome | biome: human oral; feature: human-associated habitat; material: dental | place: China | collected 2043 ... | reverse complement strand
GTAGCGGCGATCCGGTGCAGTAGATCACCGAGGGCCAGCGCCTTTCCCGAACGACTCACCCATCATGACGCTCGCGACACTCCAAAAGCTTCACACTTTTCTGAAACGGCCCCTCGAACAGCTTTCCCCGCGTCCGTTCTAAGCAACCCCGTTTCGATCCCGAGCGCCCTCTCCCTATTCCAAGCGTCCTCCTCCTGCTCTGAGCATCTCCCCCATCCCGAATGCCCTGTTCCCATTCCAAGCGCCCTTTCTTGTTGTCTGCCCCACGCGGCCTCCTCTCTATCCCGAACGGTCCATTCCGATTCCAGCCCCCATATCCCAAGGAGCACGTTCCATCCCGAGAGCCCAAGGAGCCCGTTCCATCCCGAGAGCCCTTCCCATTGCATGTCCGGAGCGCTCGTTCCGCCGCCTGTCCGGAACGCCCTTTCCCGTCTGAGAATGTTCTTTATAACAAAAGAGGCGAAAGTCGATTTCGCTCTTCCATCGACGGCGGAATGCCGGTAAGCTCTCAGACATAAACATCTACAGATCGAGCGACGCGGAAGAGCTATGTGCCTCTAGGCGCTAAGCGTTGAGCTGCGTGTCGCCCGCAGAAACACTTGGCGCCAGGCGGCGGAATCCATGCCGTCGGACGTCGAAACGCATACCGTCAGACCGCGAGAAACACATATCGTCAAACCTCACAATGAAAGGGACACTCCAATGGGCGAGCTTAAGTTCGATCGCGACAAGGCAGGAATCAAGGCCATCGCCGGATGGGACGACGCGGACTACTACAACGGCGTCGGCAAAGGCATCGACGCTTGCGCCGGCGACATCGTAAAGATAGCCGTGAGCTTGCCGACCGACACAATTGACGCCGGATGGAAAACCGACAACAACGGGACGAGCGCGCTGAGGAAGACGCTCGACTGGACAATAAAGCTGTTCGCCGGCGCCGCCCGGGAGATCGCCGACGGGTGCGCAACCCTGGGCTCGGGAATCAAGTCGGGAATCGAGAACTTCGACTCCCAGGAGAACAACTCGGCGACGCGCTTCGACATGCTGCAGTCTTCTCTGCCCAAGAAGTGACGGCTTTCGCTATGCATATGCACAGACGGTTCATGACGCATGCGCTCACACGCCAAACGGCGGGAGGCGATTCAAACAGGAACGGATCGGGTAAGACGACGCCGAAGCCCGCACGATCCCGCCCCGGGCGCGCGACCACACGGGCGCGCCCCTTCCACGCAGTCGCGGGACTGCTGTCCACATTGCTTCTGCTGGTCGGCGGCTGCGCCTCACTTAACGTCGATTCGAAGGATCTGGTTCTTGCCGTCAAGTTCGACAACGACGATTGGGGTAAACCGGACAATTTCACGCATGAAGACAGCGAACAATACGGATGGCCCCACATCCTTTTAAAAATGAAACTAAAAGGGTATGAAACTGGATCGATTCTATCAATACGTTCAAGGAAAATGTCGCACAGTGAAAAGACCTCGCGAAAACAGCTAATTAGAGAAAACGGAATACCCGGGGCGCACAAGTTAAAAGTTAGACCGTTTAAGCATCCAAGAAAGATAGGAGGTCGAGATGCGTACGGTTACTCCTATTTTGAAAACGATTCCAAAAGATGGGCACAGGTGTGGTACGTCGACTGCCCAGCTGGCTACTTTTGTGAAGTATATGTTGAAAGCCCAGTAGAAGCAGAAAGACTTGATCCGCAGATCACTAAAGTCTTGGATGACATCCGGTGGACGCGAAAGCATATCACCGACCCGACTACCTACTAGATTTTCCTTCTATTAGATTCTCCTTGCTCGGCTTTTCGGAACGACTCTCTATGAGTCTCTTCAATCGCGTGCTTTGTGGACGTTGCTGGAGTAATGTCAGCCTGCCGCTTTTTAGTCCAGTGAGAATGCTTAGCGAATCGGAAGGCTTCTTGCTGAGTAGCGCGGCATCTATGGAGCCGTTTGCCTCGTCGATGATGTCCTTCCTTGGGATATAGGCGACCCGGGACCGATGGGGACCCCCGGCGTCTTCCCGGAGGTCAAATTCAGCGGCACAGGCTGGAGGGAAGGAACCGAGAACGATGTGCTTCCCCACGGCGGAGACACCGGCCAGATCCTCTACCGCATCAAAATCACACAGCTCAACGCCGGAGCGATCCTGTCCATCGACTTCCGATACTCGAGTCCGACGCCTCGCGTTCTTCGGGACGAAGTGCTCGAAAGATACGTGAAAAACGACGTCGAGGGAAGGGAACGGCCGACGGCTTGTGACAAGCCTATCGACATCGGGGGCCGTCAAGCATTATGGCTTCAGCTTCTATCACGACACGCATGAGCGATGGGTCCAGCCGTGGTTCGTCGAATGCGGCGGAGGCAAAGAAGACCAGCGTTGGCAAATCTACCTGGAATCCCCGCAAGGCGCACCACACCTCGACCCACAACTCATGAAGGCATTCGAGCACATCACATGGACAACCTACACCGTCTACAAAGACCGCGCCTGACCGCCAATACGGCGGGGCGCGGACTTTAGTTTGTTGGCTTTTACGACGGTCCTATGACCAGGGGCACTTTGCGAGGAGCCATCGCCGAAAGAGTTATCGCTAGTCAACTCGGCATCATTCAGTCAAGTCGGCCATTGCCGTACACCTCTAGATGTGCGCGCCTCGCTTAACGGCATTGCAAACAGGCCGACAGCAAGCCAGCTTGTGGTCTACAGTGGTGCAGTAGAAGTTTGCGCAGCAAGTCGAGTCTCTAGGCAAGTTTATCGTCCTAGAGCCCAATGGAAGAGGAACACAGATGCAACACGAGAGCCGAGGAACGTTGCCCGCGGTCGGTGCGTCGTGTTCGGACAACAGATACGCAAAATCGGGCCAGACAAGCGCCAAGAAGAACGCAAGAAGCTCTTTTCGGGCTATCGCAGGGCTGATGTCCGCATTGCTTCTGCTGGTAGGCGGCTGCGCTTCGCTTAACGTCGATTCAAAAGATCTTGTTCTTGCCGTCAAGTTCGACGACGACGATTGGGGCGAACCAGACTACAGCAAACACGGATACACAGAACAGGACGATGGATATCACATTTTCCTCAAGATGAAGCTAAAAGGACCAGAAAAGGGTTCAGTTTTATCTATACGAGTAAAAGTCAGACATTATAACGCAATAACCATGCGACAAAAGAATATGGTCCAGTACAGCATCCCAGAAAGTCAACGGTTACAAATTACACCTTTTAAACATTCACGAAAAATAGGAGGCCGACATGCGTATGGCTACTCTTACTTCGAAAACGACTTCAAACGATGGGCACAGGCATGGTATGTCGATTGCCCAAGCGGCTATATTTGTGAAATTAACCTAGAAAGCCCAATAGATGCAAAGAAACTTGATCCGCAGATCATAAAAGTTCTAGATCACATTCAATGGTTGCGAAAACACATAGACGACCAGACTGTCTACTAGGCTCTCTTTGGTTGGCGTTTCGTAGCGGCTCTCTATAACCCTCTTTAATCGTGTGCTTCGCGGTCGTTGCCGGAGAAGTGCCGTCCCCTCTTCGCTCCAGCAAGAAGCTTGGCAACTGGAAAACTCCGTGCCGAGTAGGGCGGTGTTCTTTGAGCCGTTGCTTCGTCGACAATGCCCTTCCTCAGGAAGTCGGCCAGCCCCAAACGAGGCAGGGGCATTCGAGGTAGCTGATCGACATCTTGTCCGCCTTTCTTCGTCGTGACGCGGACCCGCTGGCTAGAATATCAAGGTAAGGGCTTTTCCAAAGTTCGGTTCGCGTTCTTGTCAAAGTTCGGTTCGCGCAGAGGAAAAATTGGAAATGGCGAATGGGAAGCGCGCGGGTCTCGTCAAGGCAGCCAATCGCATCGGGGCAGCTGATTTCGTCGGAACAACCGGCGGGCCGGGACGCTCCAGCCAGAAAGGTTCGCCCAACTTTGGACGGGGGCGGCCGCCGGAAACAGGTTTGGTTCCGGCGGCGGAGGTTGCTGTGCGCGCTGCTTCTGTTGCTCGGCGGCTGCGGCCTCGCTCAACGTTCAGCGGACGCGTTTTGTTCCCGACGTGGAGTTCAAGGACAAAGAGTGGGGCGAGGCCATTGCTTCCGAAAGAGACTACACGGAGTACTATAGTTATCGGAATCAGATTCTGTTTAAAATGAAACTGAAAGGGCCAAATGCCGGGGCAGCGTTAACAGTGCTTTCTCGCTCATCCTCGATTGGGGCAAAAGTGTGGAGGGATCAACAAATTTGGCAGAACAACCAGGCAAAAGGCGACAGCGAGAGAACGAAAAGCAAAAGACTAGGTCTGCCAAAGAGGATTGATAAACGTCCAGCATACGGCCACTCGTACTATAATACATTCTATAGGAGGTGGACGCATGCTTGGTTTGTCGATTGCCAAATGGCTACGTCTGCGGAGTTTATATAGAAAGCCCAACTGACGCACAAAAATTTGACGATAGGCTCACGAAGGCGCTGGATTCCATTGAATGAACCACATACCCAGTACCCGACGTCAAACTTCCTGAATACTAGTATTCTAAATCATTAGCTCGTTTCTAGTTTTGGCAGAAGCGAGGCGTGCGGGCCGTAGAGAGGTCGGCTCTGGTAGAGCTAACCTCTTCGGACGATGAGAAGGGCCAGCTCAAGCGTTAGATTTGCAGGTGTAAGTCGCATAGTCCCGGTACCCCCAAGGCTCTGTGTCGTGCTTGAAGTGCGCTCTGCCTGGGTACCAAACGTGTCGGTCGTGACCGGCGCAGCTTGTTCACTGCCTATGGTGTTGCCGTAGGGATGCTTAACGTCGTCACTAATGCGCTCGTCGCCGATCTCATCTCGGGCGGGCCACGGCGGTGTTTGAGGTCAATCCACGTCGTCCATCGAGTCTAACGCACCGCGACTAAGCCATCTATCGACGAAGCTAAGCCACGTTCAAAAGACCAACCTAATGACACGACCCCTTAGAACCCTTTCCGCGTTCTAGGTAACCAACACGGCCGAGGTATTGCCACGAAGTGTCATAACCCATTTGAAGATGCCGTAACCGCATTAGATTTTTCTCTGTGTCCCATTTCGTAAAGAATCTTTATAAGCGTCATCAATCGCATGCTTCATGGTCGTTACTGGAGGAATATCTTGCTGCCCTTCTTTGGTCCAGTAAGAATGTTTTGCAAATCGGAAAGCTTCCTGCTCGGTAGGAGTGGTGTCTTTCTTGGGGGTGTTTGTTTCATCGATAAAGTTCTCTCCCGCGGGTAGTTGGCCGCGGAGCTCGTTATTTGTCGTAAGGTGCATCTGAGGCACTCCGTACGTGTTGTTCCTTCTTTCGGCTTCGTTCCTAATAATGTCCACCGGGCTGTATTGTCCGCTGGACGTAGGTTGAGTAAGCCTGTTTGTGATGGTTTCGACGGCATTGTCGCGGTCACTGACCGCTTCGGCGCGGTTGTCCAGAGACAGCCACTTGTTGAAGGCCGCATCTTGAGCCGCCTGAAAGGCTTGGCTGCCGCCGGGAACCTTGCCCGCCGGAATAGCGCTCGTGAGGTGGTTGATCAAACCTCGAACATTCGAATGGCTTTTGTCCTTAACCTCCCCGACATTGACGTCCGCGTTGTACTCAGCCAACTCCAAATGAGACAACAACGCCCCATAACGCCCAACAACATGCTGACCATATTTGCTGTCAATCCGCCACGCCTCGACTCCGTCGCGGTACATGCCCTGGGTCGCCTTGTTTGCCAGCTCCAGCAGCGCCGGAGGACGCCCGTGCAATCCGGTGGTTTTAGTGTCGCGCACTCCGTTTTCAAAGGCCAGATCCGTGAGCAGGCCTCTCTCGGCCAACGTGATGTTGTTGGTCAGCGAAGCAGGAAGGGCAAGCCGATAGCGTTTGTCTTTGACGTCGTAAACGGCCCCATCCCCCGATTCCACACCTGAAGGGGTAGTCAGTTCCCGAGCGAGGTCATCGGTGTATTCCTTGAGAATCTGCCCTGTCCACGAGCGCAGACAATAATGGGCTGCCCCGAAGCGCGGTTCACCTTGGGCACCCAGACTCTGGCCGGGATCCCTTCCATTGAGCCCGCCCGAGTGCAGCCCTTCGGTATACCCTTGAAGGTAGCCCCGGATGGCGGTGAAGGTGCGCGGGTCGTAGACGGCATCCTTGCCCGAGGTTGCCTCGTCCACGACGTGTCCGAGCTGCTCGCCGTGGTCCACATACGCCGAGGCCCCGTGCGACAGGGCATACCGGGACCCGACAAGATAACGGGCCACGTTCGGGTCCTTGTTCCCGGGCACGTCGACCTCGCTAGCAAGAAACTCCCGGCTGACCTTGGGGTCCCCGTCCATCCCATACATCATATTCGCCACGGGATCACGCGAGCCCAGCCCCTCGAAGGTGGAAAAGTTTCCATATTTGTCTAACACCTGAAATGCGCTGTCTTTGTAGGACGCGCGGTAGTCGGCTCCTTGTTCGCGGTCCCATTTGAGCAGGTCGTGCATGACCGAGCCTTTGCCGTTGACAAACTCGTTGGAAAACGTCAGCTCCGGGTGGGCCTTGGCACCCAGGCCGAACATCTGCCCCAAATGGACATAGCCCCGCGTGTCCCTGTTGAAGTGAAACATCTCGGCCCCTCCCTTGGCACCCTCTCGTCCAGCCGCTTTGATAGATTCGAGGTAGTCCTTTCGCCACTGGCCCATCGGCTCGTCGCCCGACTTCACCTTCATGGACACCCCGCCATTCTCCGACAGACTCTTCCACGTCTCCCAGGTGTCTTTCGCTTCCCCATCTAGCCCCCGTGGCACCGAACCGGTCGCAACCATCACCGACGCACCCAAACCTCCATACAGCCGTTGAAGATCCTCAGCTCGTCCGCCAAGCTGATCAAACCGCGTCGAAGAAGGTCCATTCACAACCATCCCGATTCGGACTTTTTCATCGATCTTGCGCCCCAGGTCGGCCATCCGTTTGGGGTTGATCTTCGCAGCGACGGCCGCGCAGAAGTAGGGGTCGGTCCCGAGACGGTCGAGGTAGCCCTTCTTCTTCATCTCCTCCAACGCCTTCTTCGTCGGGATCCCGTCCTCATCGACGTCGGATACAAGCTTAGAGAAGTCTTTGGCGTCGGCTTCAGCGTTGGACGCCATCGTCTGAGCTGCCAGGATACCCCTGCTTCCGAGAAGACCCCCGCCCCCGAAAAGGGCCACGCCCAGATCGTTGCGGTCCGGCCGTCGGCCTGCCCCGGCCCCAACCTTCCCGCCCGAGGGGGCAAGGTCCCCGAGAATGGACTCGATCCTCTTCGACAACGCCTCGGCCTCCGAGTCCAACTTCTCGATCCGCCGGTTGTACCTTGTCGCCAGCCTCAACTGGGTGAATTCCAGCGCTGCCTCGTCACTATCAGTGGGGATACCGGAAAGGAAAAGCTTTTTGAAAGCCCGCACGTTTCCGTCCCACTCCTCTTGCATGTCTTTAACGTCCTTGAGAGTCCGCCTATAGAGACTGCTATACTCGTCGACGGCTTTCCTGACCTCGTCGACCATCGAGCTAATCCGGTTGACCGCCCCGGTCAGCCGGCCGGCTTCCGTCCTCCAGGCAGTCACCATCTCCCCGGTCATCGAATCCGGATTGACGTTGCCGTGCATGATCTGCGAACGGTGCAAGGCCCCGGCGATATGCGACAACCGCGTTGTCACGCCGGTGAAATCCACATACTTCGGCGACGGAAGCGCCTCGCTGCCCGAAATCAACCCGTACGCTGCGTACGACATGGTAAACCCCTCCATGATGCGGGCTCGCCGTGCCGGCCAGCGCACCGAGCCTTACTAGATTCAATACTTGCGTGAATTGAATACTGTCCGTGAAGCGGCGCCGTGCCCTGTCAAGCCGATCTGGACCCGACAACACTCATAGCGCCACTGTGCCAATAAGAACGCAACCGCTTTCGACGACCCGACAAGACAGCAGCCCTGTTAAGTCGGCCGAACACGACTCTCACCGTAAGTTTGACGGGACGGCAGCCCCTTCAAACCCAATGAAACGCCAGCTCCTGCGAGCTTGGCGATATGACCAACCTGCCGACCCGGCAAAACGAAAGCCCTGCCCGGCCGGTTTGACAACGTGACGACTGCTTTATCTACAGGTTCAGCAGTTCCGCTGTTCACTCTACAACGCAAAACGCTCCGACGCAATGCCTCCGGAAAGCTGAGGCAAAGATGCTTATACCCACCTTTGTTCAGATCCATTATGATCACCGAGCATGGTCCGCTATGCGTTTGGTTTCTCTTACACTACCGCAAACTGCAATGTGTCCCACTTTTTAACACAATGCAGAACGTCGGCATGAAGCCTTCCCGCTTTACTAATCGTTAGTACGAACAGGACTGGAACGCGATTCGACGTCGCCGTCAGGCTACGGATGCGACCTACCCTCGGACACTCCTCAAACACCGAACACCGACCAGATCCGAGGCGACCCTGACGCCAGCCGCCCCCAGTATGACTCGGATCAACAAGCCATTCCAGATAGAAGGTTGAGAGAGTTGGTCCCGAGATTTCACACATACAAAGCGCTGCAAGTCTGCGCGCGCTAAGCTGAGGTCAGTACGGCAACTCTGCAAGCCATCCGATTCTCAAAACAAAGGAGACTCGACATGACCGTCCACGCGAAAAAGACTTCCTTAATCAGAGCCATTTTGATGGCCTTTACGGCCTTTTTACTGACCGGCTGCCGCCTCGAAGGAACCATTGATTACCGGACTGACGCTAGCACAGTCTTATCGTTTGAAGTCGAGGACAGCTCGGGATCCATGACAAAAATCAAACAAACATGCGAAAGTGTAAAAATGATGGCTCAAGCAAACGCTAGATTCATTAAGAATCCAAAGGTAGAAGATCTTACACCCCCGGGGGGAAATATTAAATGTAAAGTTACTTCCAATGAACCTCTTGGCGGAAATGCGGGTTTAAAAAAGAACCCAGATTCGTATCGTATAGATCTTCCGAAAAGCAAACAAACTGCTGAATTTAAACATCTTCAGTTAAAAATGACAATTATTATGCCAGGAAAAGTTACCAAAGCTAATATTGGGAAGATTGATGGAAACAAAGTCACGATTGACGATCCCAACTTTTGGTCTAAGGGCATTTCGATTACGGCGGAAAAGGAGGGGGCGTCAAAGGCTTCGACGTCAGATGGCGGCCCGTCAAGACCGTCGAATGAGAAAACTGGAGCAAAATCATCTCGGAGCGACAGCGCAGGCGGCTTCCCTGCGTGGGGCTGGGGGCTTGCCGGCGGCGGCGTTCTAGCCGTTATCGCAGGAGCCTGGCTCGTTCTCGGACGCAAACGACGCACGGTCCATGCCCCGACCACCGGCCCCAGCCGGACGCCTGGTGTTCCTTCAGCTTTGCCACAGCAGGCGCAACCCTATGCCCCCGGTCAGCAGGCCACAAACCCAACCCATTATCCGCACAACAACGCCCAGGCCGCGCCGCCGTCAGGCTACGGCCACAACGCGCCCCCGACCCCTCCTCAAGCGCCGACCCCCGTACAAGACGACCCCGACGCAAGATACCGCCCCCGGTGACACGTTGTGTCGCGTTGCCTTTTGCTAATAAACGGCTAAGTGCCGGGACAGGGAATTAGCAGGGCCATCTCTGGGACTGTTCTCGGCGCACAACGCGCAAAGGTGTGGGGTGAGACCGATCTGGTCTCACCCCACACCTTTAATTTCGGATTAGACCGAGGCTAACCTTGATGCTTGCCTTGGCCCTCCTGAGGCTCTTCACGTCGGCCGGCCTCAAGGAAGGTCACAGTGTTGTCCGTCTCGTAAGGGGTAACCTGCGTCTCTTCAATCGAGCGGTGGTCTTCCCGACGCTTGTCCTTGCGGTCCTTTCCACGCCCGCCTGTCAATCCCGATATGGCGCGCGACGTGGAGGCGGACCTGCCTCCTGCGGAGGCCCCTGGCCGCGTCATCCCCGGACGGGCCGAGCCGCCGCGTGAGGACGTGCTCGCCGTCGACGAAGCCGTGCGCCCCAGGGAGGAGGCACGCCCAGCAGTCGAGGAGGAACGCCCTGCGGACGCACCGGCTCCCCCGCGGGCTCCGTTCACGCCCTTGGCCGAAGAGGAACCTCCAGCGGAGCGTCCGGCCATGGATGCTGCACCACGCCCCGAAGCCCCAGTCCCGCGGGCGGTTGCCGAACCCGCCCCGCGAGCTGACGTCGCACCGCCTCGAGCGCTGCCGGCAGTCCCCTGGCTCGTCGCGGACGAGGTCGTGCGAGCCGCCGTCGTCGCGCCCTTCATGATCCCCGACCCGCGACCGGAAGACGTCGAAGCGGCCGAACGAGCAGCCGTCGTCGCACCGCCTTTCATGATGCTCGACCCGCGGGCGGACGAAGCGGACACCGGACGCGCAATGCCGCTGGCCCCGCCTCGGACGCTGCCGGCCCTTCCCTGACTCGTCGCGGACGTCGTCGCGCGAGCCGCCGTCGTCGCGCCCTTGACGATACTCGTCGAGGACGTCGTCGGGGTGCGCATGGTGGCCCCCGACCTCATTGATGAAGCACGCGAAGTCGGCATCGATTGGGCCGTTCGGGCGGCGCGAGCAGCCTGATAAGCCTTGTATCCAGCCACCGCTGCGCCTCCCCCGCCGATGGCGGCGGCCGAGGCCAACGGATTGTGCACCGCCGGAGAATGGAGGCCCGATGGATGGGCTCCCCCTCCGGAAATCAAAGATCCTGACGAGGAGGGCGTGTAATGCGAACTTTGCAGAGACCAGCTGTCTGCTCGTTGACTGGGGGAAACGGGGTGGACGGAAGAATGCCCAGTCGAACCGGCGTGGCTTCCGGCGGAGCCGACAGAAGCGTCGCCTCCCGACGTGTGCCATGCCGTCGCCGACCTTGAGGGGCCGGTCTGCTGATAGCCGCCGGGAGAACCGTCGCCGGAGGAGCCTCGCCGAACGCGCCCGTCTCCGTCGTCCGAGTCTCCTATGCCCGGCGTACGCTTTTTCAGCCCTTCGTGGAAGCCCTTCTCAGCCGATCCGTACGATTTCATTTGCTTGTGGATGAACGGGAGCCCTGAGATCGCCGACTCGGTGCGCGATTGCAGCTCGCTGAGAACCTTCTTAGCCCGCTTTTCGACCTCGACATAGGCAGCTTCAAGCTGCCCCTTCGCTTGGGCTTGAAGCTGATGACCCGCAGGAAGTCCCCCGAGAGAGAGATTTTGTATGGCACCCATCTGAGCGTTAAACTGGTTGACTTCGCCCAGACTCGCCTGGATTTCGGCGCTTTCCTGTTTCGCTTGGATGCCTCCTTTCATGGCCTCCTCGCGAACCTTTATCAGCTTGCCGATTCCATCGGAATGGGCCTTCAGATCCTTGGCAACACTTCCGAGGTCAGCTTGAACCGACTTGGCCGTCGTCCCCTCCAAGCCAAGGTCGGCGGCAACCCTCTCGTTGATCCCCGCAACCTCTTCGAGTTTGCCCTTGACGTCGTGCAAATGGCTGTTCGCCTGCTCAATCGACGTCGTATCCCACGACTCGATGCCATGGAGCCTGTCAGCATTGGGAGTCGCCATTATTTATCATCCTTCTTCGCAGATGCCACTTTCTTTATTGCCGCCGCGCCTGCTTTAAAGGCTCGGGTAATAGATTGCATTCCCTGGGGAGCAACGTACTCGAACTTCGAGTCCAAGGCGTCTAGCTGGTCCATGTAGCTTTGACGCTCTTGGTCATCGATGTGTTGGAACGACATGAGAGACTCCCGCAGATGCGCGATGATCGCGTGCTGCCTCTCCGAGGTGGACTTCAGTTCATCGTCGATGGCG
>ERZ773075.1490-NODE-1490-length-11794-cov-17.1002_pt1 | contig 11794 bp, 8 predicted proteins | sample MGYA00580614_ERZ773075 | MGnify/ENA primary metagenome ERZ773075 (study PRJEB29015, sample SAMEA2738021) | human oral metagenome | biome: human oral; feature: human-associated habitat; material: dental | place: China | collected 2043 ... | reverse complement strand
GAGCGCGAGGTCCTGGCGCTCATGGCCGAGGGCCTGTCGAACGCGCAGATCGCCGGGCGCCTGGTCCTGTCCGACGGCGCCGTCGCCAAGCACGTCGCCAACATCCTGGCCAAGCTCGACCTGCCGCCCGAGGAGGTCAACCGTCGCGTCAGGGCGGTCCTGACCTGGCTGCGCACCACCGCGTGAGCGGGCCCGGCCCCCGCCCGGCCCCGCCGCCCGCCGGCGCTCACACGCTGGCCCGCTCGGGTCCCTTCCCTGTCGAGATGTGCATTTTGCACTCGAGAGGTGCATTTTGCCTCCGAGAATGACGGTTGGAACTGCACTTTCGAGTGCGAAGTGCACGTCTCGGCGTCGGGGGGCGCCCGGGGAGGCCTGCGCCGCGGCCCGCGGGCCCCGTTCGCTCGCCGCAGCGCCCGTCGTGGTCGCCGGCCGGGCCGCGACGCCCCCTGGCGAACGTTCCCGCGGGCCCTCGGCGGCGCTGTTTGTCCAAATCTGTTGCAAAGGCCCCCATCGGGCCGGGACGCGCGAGAAGAATCGTTGATATTCCGCGGTTCTGCTCCCGGTCGATCCGGTCGCAGAGCGCCTTTGCAACAGATTTGGACAACCGCCCGCCCCGGATCGTCCCAGGAGCCCCACCCGCACCACCGCGACCGCACCTCACCCGCACGGCGAGCGAGGAGGCGGCCCCGCCCATGCGGATCCTCGTCCGGCCGCACCCCACCCGTGCAATAGGCGAGGACGGCCCGCCGGGGAGGAGCTCCGCGGCACCACCGCGCCACGCGCCGGGGGACTCACCCGGCGGGCCCGCGTCTGCTACGCCCTTTGTCCTCTACTACGCTCCTTCACCCTCCGATGTACGAGAAGAAGGAGCGCAGCGGAGGGTGAAGAGGCGCAGCAGACGGAAAGGGGCGTAGCAGACGGCGCGGAGCGACCCCCCCCCCGCGGCCGCGGGAGCCGCCTTTTGCGCGCCGCTCAGCCGCCCCCGCGCCGCCGCCGGACCTCGTCGGCGATCGTCCGCACCGCCTCGTCGGGCCCGGCGGCGCTCGTGTCGATGACGAGGCGGTCGCGCCCCCACGGCTCGTAGTGCCGTTCGACGACCTGCCGCCAGGACGGGTTGCGCAGCCCGTCGATGTCGGGCGTGCGCGCCTGAAGACGTGCGCGGTGCTCGGCGGCGTCGGAGCAGACCAGCTCGACCTCGACGATGCGCGCGCCGCGGCGGGATGCGGCCGCACGCCAGGCGTCGCGGGTGATCGGCAGGGGGTTGACGCACTCGGCGACGACGTCGAGCCCCAGGGCGAGCTGATCGGCCGCCAGGTCGTAGCCGACGGCGTACCCCTCCCCGCCCGTGACCAGTTCGGCGCGGCCCTGGGCGCGCAGGATGGCCGTCTCGATCGTGTCGATGCGCAGGTAGGCGGCCCTCAGCTCCCGCGCGAGGGGGCGGGCGAGGGTCGTCTTGCCCGTGGCGGGCAGGCCTGCGATGACGACGAGCACGGGCGCATTCATGCGGCCAACGCTACCGCCCCCGCCCGCCGGGGCGCCGGGCTGCCGCCGCCCTCCGCGCCCCGGCCGCCCACCCCCTCAGGCGGACAGGGCCACGACCCACCGCGCGGCGGTCTCCAGGCGGTAGGGCCCCTTGTCGGCCGGCGCCCGCACCACCTGGTGGTCCTGCTCGATCACCAGGCGGGCGCCGAACCGGTCCACGAGCACGGTCCCCACCGCGTCCACGGCCATGAGGTCCTCGTCGCGGTGCCCGCCCACGCCGCCCAGGCGCACGAGGGCGGGGGAGTCGAGCAGGACGGGGCGGGCCTCGTCCTCGCTGACGCGGCGGGCGCTGCCGGTCACCATGGTCCGGCCCGCCGCCATGGCCTCGATGAGGGCCGGTGCGCTGCACTCCTCGGCGGCGATCCAGGTCGTGGGCATCCCCGGGCGCAGGGGGGTGGAGCGGTTGTGGAAGTCGCCGCCGCCCAGGACCACGACGGCGCCGGGCAGCATCGCCGCCCAGGCCAGGATCGCGGTGTCCGCGAGGTTGCGGTACCAGGTGCCGTGGAAGAGCTCGGCGCCGGGGGGCATGCGCTCCAGGGGGTGCAGCCACGCGCAGTCGTCGGCGACCGGGTGGTTGATGGACATGAAGCCGCCGCGGCGCTCGACCTGCTCCACCCAGGCGTCGGCCCCGTCGCGGAAGTCGATGACGCCGATCTCGCCCCACGCGTTGGCGTGGCCGCGGTGGGTGGTCATCTCCTGCCCGGGGATCAGGGTGATGCCGTGGCGGCGCGAGACGGAGGCGAGGTGGGGGTGGTGGCTGGTCGTGTTGTGGTCGGTGCAGCCCAGGTAGTCCAGCCCGGACCTGACGCCCTCGTTGGCCAGCTCCCACAGCGACAGCTCCCCGTCGGAGTGCAGGCAGTGGTTGTGGGGGTCGCCCGCGTACCAGGTCAGTCCCCGGGGGGCGGGCAGACCCCGGTCGGATCCGCGCAGGAGGCGCTGGACGGGGGCCTGGCGCGGGCCGTGGTCCGGGCGCTCCCGGGCGGGGCAGACCACGGTGATGGTCACGTCCACGCCCTCGGCGCTCACCTGGTGCAGGCCCAGGAGCACCGCCCAGTCCCCGGCCCCCAGGCCCGGGCGGTAGCCGGGGGTGGCGTCGTCGCGCTCGACGACGTAGGAGGTCCTGGCCCCTCCGGACCAGCCGCGCAGGCCGTCGGGGCCCAGCAGGCCCAGGTCGATGCACGCCCTCCCGTCCGCGCGGTCCACCTCCATGCTCACCCCGATGGACTGGGCGTCGGGCGGGACCTCGAAGGGGAAGGCGGGGTAGCGGTTCGCGGCCTGGTCGGCCAGGGTGAGGCGCGCCCTCGTGCGCCGCAGGATGGTCATCGTCGCTCCTCCTCGTCCGGTGCGCCCGCCGCGGGCCGGCGCAGGGTGATGATCGCCGAGGCCGGGGCCGTCAGGGACCAGGGGTCGACCCCGGCCTCCAGGAGGGCCCCAGTCAGGTCCGTGCGGTCCCACCGCCCCCGCATCCGGGCCCGCAGCGGCTCGGCGTGGTGATGGTAGTTGACGAAGCGGGCCTCGACGACGCCGTCGTCCAGGTGGCGCAGCGACTCCAGGGCGACGCGCCCGCAGGTGGTCACCACGGGGCCCACCGGCGCCGCGCCGGTCGCGCCGGGGCGGGCGGCGCCGGGCACCAGGACGGGCTCGTAGCGGAACAGGTCCGAGTGGCGCACGATCTGCGAGTCGTCCCACTGGGGGCACGACAGGTCGACGGCCAGGTCGGTGTCGACGCGCACGCCCAGGTACTGGGCGCCGGGCACGGGGATCTGCGCGCCCGCGGGCTCGTCGCGCAGCGGGTGCACGTTGACGCTCATGAGGTCGACGGCGCGCACCAGCGTGATGGCGATCTCGTCGGGCCGCCCCGCGCCGCCCGCCCCGCGCTCCGGCCCGCCCTCCGGGTCCGGGGCCGCACCGGCCCGGTCCGGCGGGGTGAGGATCTCGTACTCCGTGAGCCGGTCGGTGTGCACCGCCACCCCGCCGGCGTGGACGAAGCGGGTGGCCGGGTAGGTCGGCAGTGGGTACTCGCCCCACCCGGCCTCGCCGGTGCGCCCGCGGCGGGTGGCCCCGTACTGCCCGCCCGCCACCGAGCCGTCCAGGTCCCGGCCCAGGGTGGGCACGTGGAGCCTGAGCCGGTGGTTGCCGACCCCGTTGACCAGGGAGGTGCGCACGCGCACGAAGCGCTCGCCCTCGCGGATCTCCAGGCGCGTGTCGACCACCTGCCCGTGCGGGGGCCCGCTGCGGGCCGAGCGGTCGTCGCTCAGGCCCCGAGGCAGGCGGTAGGTGCGCCGGATGAGGATGCGCGCCCGCAGCGGGCCGCGCTCGCGGACCTCCACCCGGGTGGCGACCGGGGCGCGGACCGCGCCCCCGTCCACGGGGGCGAAGTTGTAGGAGTCGCCCCGGTCGCCCTCGTCGACCAGGGCCAGGGCCCGGTCGATGACGCGGCCGTTGAGCAGGTCCTCGATGCGCACCAGGCCGTCGTCGTCGACGTCGACGCGCACCAGGTCGTTGGAGGCGCTGCGCCCGCGCACGCGCACCGGGTGGTCGACGCCGCCCCCGCCGGCCCCCAGGGCCGCCGCCGCGGTGCCCTGCGCCCGTCCGGCGACCAGCACCCGGCACGAGGGGGGCATCACGGTGAGCACGCGCCAGGGCCGGTCGTCGCCCGCCGCCGCCAGGCGCCGGTCGAGTTCGGCGGTGAACTCGTCGAGGTCGAAGTCCCCCCCGCCGCGGCGGGCGACTTCGAAGACGAGCTCGGCGGGGGCGGGGAAGGACCAGCCGCGGATGCGTCCGCCGAACAGCTCCTGGCCGTGGATCCGGCGCAGGATCCGGCGCACGTTCCCGGCGGGCATGGTCTCGTCGCCGATGACGGTGGGCAGCTCCTCGATGAGCTGGACCCCCTCGGGCAGCGCCCCGGGGGCGCCGTCGAGCACGGTCTCGCCCTGGACGCGGCGCGCCCACCCCGACTGGTTGAAGGCCACGAGCTCGCCGCGCCGTCCCGCCCCGGCCAGGGCCGGCAGGGCGACGTCGACGGCGCCGGCGGCCGTGTGGGAGGCCATGTGCAGGCGCGTTTCGACCTGCTCCGCCGTGGCGTCGGCGCCGCAGCCGGTCACCGAGTCGTGCGCCGAGGACTCCACGACCAGCCGCCAGCCCCGCTCCAGCAGCGCCGTGCGGGAGGGGCCCCCGACGGCGGCGTCGAGGCGCTCGGCGGTGGTCAGGGCGCGCTCGGCGCGCGCCATGGCCGCCTTGAGGTTGGTCCTGACGGACAGGACCCCGGGCAGGATGTTGCCCAGCGCGTGGGAGCGCATCTCGCCCACGACCAGGGGCAGGTCGTCCAGGTCCCGCGGGTCGTGGGTGCGCGAGGCCACGACCCGGCCCAGGGTGGCCACCGTCATGGTCGTCTCGGGGCGGCGGGCGTTGTGGGCCCGCACCGCGTCGAGCAGGTCCGGGCGCGGGTCCATGTGGTCGGTGCCGTACATGCCCGCCGGAGGATGCCCGTCGAAGCGGTCGGCGTTGTCCCGCAGGTAGTCCGCCACGAGCCGGTCGAGCTTGCCGGGGGGGTCGAACAGCTTCAGGGCGGACCCGTAGCCGTCCCACAGGTACTCCACGCGCACCTGGGAGCCGTCCGGGGCGCGCCAGCGGAAGGCGTCGCGGTCCACCCCGGCGGGCACGCCGCGCCACAGGGCGGCGTCGGCCAGGCCGAACCCGCGCAGCACCTGCGGCATCTGGGCGGCGTGGCCGAACATGTCGGGCAGGTAGCCCACCCGCATCTCCCCGCCCATGGCCCGGCAGGCCCTGATGCCCAGCTCGAGGTTGCGCACCGTGGTCTCCCCGTCGCAGCAGAACTCGTCCAGGAGGATCAGGAAGGGGCCGATGGCCAGTTGGCCGCGGTCCACCGCGGCGCGCAGTCGCTCGCGGTTGTGCGGGCGGATGGCCAGGTAGTCCTCGAAGGCGGCCGCCTGCCCGTCGAGGGTGAAGCGGTAGGCGCCCTCGCGTTCGAGCAGGTCCAGCAGGCCGTCGATCATGCGCACCAGCCGCGCGCGGAACACGTCGTGGGGCTCGTACCACTCCCGGTCCCAGTGGGTGTGGGGGATGATCCACATGGCGGTGGGGGCGGGGGCGTTCTCGGGCGTCGCGCTCATCGGCGCCCACCCCCCACGAGCTCGCCGGTCTGGGCGTCGAACACCAGGGTCTTGGCCTGGGGGAAGGCGAACCGGCACCGCCGGCCCGGTTCGGGCAGGGGGTCCTCGCCGACGACGGCCTGCAGGCGCCCGCCCTCGCAGCGCATGGTCAGCAGGTTCTGGGCCCCGAGGTTCTCCACCGTGTGCACCCGCCCGACGACGGCGCCGGGCCCGTCGTCGGCGTCGTCGTCGGACCAGCGGACGTACTCGGGGCGCACGCCCCATCTCACCCTGGTCCCCTCGGCCGGTTCGCGCCTCATGTCCCGGGGCAGGGCGATGCGCGCGCCCAGCGACTCGATCGTCCCGCCGCGGATGACGCCGTCGTTGAGGTTCATGGGGTGCGAGCCGATGAAGGAGGCGACGAACTCGTTGGCGGGGCCGTGGAAGACCTCCCCCGGCGTGCCGACCTGCTGGATCCTGCCCCGCCTCATGACGGCGATGCGGTCCGCCAGCGCGAGGGCCTCCGCCTGGTCGTGGGTGACGAACACCGAGGTGACGCCCAGGTCGCGCTGGAGCTCCTTGAGGAAGGTGCGCGCCTCCAGTCGCAGTCGGGCGTCCAGGTTGGACAGGGGCTCGTCGAGCAGGAGCACGTCGGGCCTGGTGGCGATGGCCCGGGCCAGGGCGACGCGCTGCTGCTGTCCGCCGGACAGCTGGGCGGGCCGGCGCTCGAGCAGCTCGGCCAGGGAGAGGCGCTGCGCCGTGTCGGCGGCGGCCCGGCGGCGCTGGGTCTTGGCGACCCTGCGTATGCGCAGCGGGTAGGCGATGTTGTCCGACACGTCCATGTGGGGGAAGAGGGCGTAGTCCTGGAAGACCATGGCCACGCCGCGCCGCCCGGGCTCGACGTCGGTCATGTCGGCCCCGCCGATGCGCAGGGTCCCCTCGGTGATGGTCTCCAGGCCGGCGATGGATCTGAGCAGGGTCGTCTTGCCGCATCCCGAGGGGCCCAGCAGGGCGAAGAACTCGCCGTCGTCGATGGACAGGTCCACCCCGTCCACGCCGCGCACCCCGTTGGGGTACTGCTTCACGAGGCCCTCCATGACGATCGTGGCTGTCATGACTTGATACCTCCATAGAAGCGGAAGCCGAACTTCCTGTTGACGACGAAGTAGATGGCCAGCACGGGCAGGGCGAAGACGAGGGCGAACACGGAGATCAGCCGCAGGTCGGCCTGCCCGGACTCGGTGTAGAAGGTGTACATGAGCACGGCCGCGGGCTGGCCGGCCGGGTCGCGCAGCAGCAGGTAGGGGACCAGGAAGTTGCCCCAGACCTGCACGACGGACCAGATCGCCACGAAGGCGATCCCGGGGCGGGCCACGGGGATGACGACGTCGGCCAGGATCCGGCCCGGGCCCGCCCCGTACAGGCGGGCGGACTCCTCGTAGGACTTGGGGACCGAGTCCATGAAGTCCTTGAGGATGAACACGACCGTGGGCAGCAGGCCCCCGGCCAGCACCAGGATCACCCCGGTGCGGGTGTTGATCAGGCCGATGAGGTTCATCAGCTGGAAGGTGGGCACCATGGCCGCGGTGCCCGTGACGATGGAGGACAGCAGGAGCATGGCGTACAGCAGGGCGTCGCGCCCGGGGATGCGCACGCGCGACAGCGCGTAGGAGGCCAGCGTGCCCAGGGCGACGACCACCGCCATGGCGCCCAGGGCGATGAGCAGGGAGTTGAGGATCGACCCCAGGGCGTAGGGGTTGTCCATCAGGCGCCGGAAGTTCGACGCCGTCCACTGCGGCCACTTCACCGCCATGGTCGGGTTCGCGTCGAAGGGGGCGACCAGCAGCCAGGCCAGGGGCAGGGCGAACAGGGCCCCGATGGTGCCCAGGGCGACCGCGAAGACGATGCGTCCGGCCACCCTGCGGAAGGACGTGGCCAGGGCGGTGCGGCTCCGGCCGGGCGCGGGCGTGGTGGTGGTGCTCATCGCCGGCTCCTTCCGACTCTCATGTAGGCCAGGGCGATGACCAGGTTGATCACGAGCATGAGCACCGACAGGGCCGCCCCGCGCCCGAGCTGCCCGCCGGGGATGGCCGTCTTGTAGATGTACACCGACATGATCTCGGTGCGCCGCCCCGGCCCCCCGGCGGTGAGCAGGTAGGGGGTGAAGGTGTTGAAGGTCCACAGCGTGATCATGAGGGTGTTGGTCAGGATGTGGCCCCTGATGGTGGGCAGGACGACGTCGCGCAGCTGCTGCCACCCCGACGCCCCGGCCATGCGCGCGCTCTCCAGCTGGGAGGGCGGCACCGCCGACAGGGCGGAGGAGAACAGCTGCATGGAGAAGGCCGTGCCGCACCAGATGTTGAAGATGACGATGACGGCCAGGGGGTGCTCGATGAGCCAGGCCCGCCCCGGCGTGTGCGCCAGCGCGTTGAGCGTGCCCCCGCGCCGGTCGAGCAGGGCGATCCACAGGAAGGAGACGACGGAGCCGGGGATGACCCAGGCGGCGAGCACCACCGACTCCAGGGCGGTGCGCGCCCACCCGCCCAGGCGCCGGGTCGACCAGGCCAGGGCGAAGCCCGTGACGCTCTGGCCCACGACCCCGGACAGGGCGACGAACAGCACCGTCACGCGCAGGGAGTTCCAGAAGGAGGGGTCGCGCAGGGTCCTCAGGTAGTTGTCGGCCCCCACGAAGTCGGTGGCGGAGGCGGCCAGGCCGGTCAGCCTGTAGTCGGTCAGCCCCAGGTAGATCGTCCACACCGCCGGGAACAGCAGGAACAGGGCGATCACGATCAGGGCCGGGGCCACGAACAGCGCCGCCCGCGCCCCGCCCAGGCCGGCGACGTCCTCGGCGCGCCCCCCGGGGCGTCGCGCCCGGGGGGAGGACTGCGTTGCAGTTGCAGCGGGCACCGCGGATCAGTTCCCGCTCTTGACGGCGTCGGCGCCCACGACCCCTTCGAGGCCCGTCACGTAGGACTTCACGGCCTCGTCGACCCCGGTCCCCATGACGACGTCGAGGGTCGCCTGCTGCAGCAGGGAGGAGACCTGCGGGTACTGGGCCAGGCCGGGCCGGTAGGCCGTGATGGGCAGGACCTGCTCGGACACGAAGGAGAGCATGGGGTCGGAGGCCAGGAGCTCGGCGTTGACGTCGTTGCGCGGCGAGATCGACAGGGTGCCGGCCGCACGGGCCTCGAAGGCCTCCGCGGAGTTCATGAAGGCGAGCAGCTCCCAGGCCAGCGCCGGGTCGGCCGTGTTCGGGTTGAGCACCCTGGCGGTGCCCCCGGACATGGACACGAAGTCCTGCCCGTTGATCCCCGCCCCGGGCTTCACGGCGGGGATCTTGGCGTAGCCGACCGCGGTGTCCCTCTCCGCCATCGGGGCGGTGCCCACGCCCTCGGCGGGGTTGATGACGGAGCGCCAGAAGTAGTCGCCCTCGAACAGGATGGCGATGCGGCCCGCGGCGAACTCCTGGAAGGAGGTGTCGCGCCCGGAGGCCTCCTGCTGGAGGACCGGGTCGCCCAGCCCCTCGTCGACGTAGATCGTCTTGTACAGGTTCAGCACCTGCCTCATGCCCTGGGTGTCGCCGGCCCAGGCGCCGTCGGCCCACAGGGGCCGGCCGGTCCCCATGAGCATGGGCAGCAGGCCCTGCATGGAGGTGGCCTCCCCCATGGCGGTGCCCGCGTTGAGCTGGACGGGGACCACGCCGGGCGCCTTGTCCTTGACGGCGCGGGCCGCGGCCAGGATGTCGTCCCACGAGGCCGGCTGCCAGTCGGCGGGCAGCCCGGCCTTCTCGAAGACGGTCTTGTTGTAGTAGACCACCCGGCCGTCGGCCCCCTGCGGCACGCCGTAGCGCTTGCCCTCGAAGGAGGCGGCCCCCTGGATGGACTCGGGGATCTGCGCCCACCCGTCCCACGAGCCCGCCGCCGCGGCGACGTCCTCCAGGGGCTTGATGTAGCCGGCCTGCGCGTACTCCCCGATCCAGATGCCGTCCAGGGCGACGACGTCGGCCCCCTTGCCGGACTGGAAATCCAGGGCCGTCTTCGTCTTGTAGTCCTCGTCGTCGACCCCCTGGGCCTCGAAGACGACGTCGACCTGCCTCCCGGCGCTCTTCTGGGCCTCCTTGAAGCCCGGGATGACCCACTCCTCGATCCACTTGGCCTCCGCGGCGTTCTTCCCGCCGCTGATGGCGTTGGTCATGATCCTCAGCGTCCCCGGCTTGGAGCCGGACCGGCCCCCGCACGCCCCCAGCGCGAGCGCGGCCGAGGCCAGCGCCGCGCCCGTGATCGCGCTGCGCCGCGAAATGGATGGTGTCCTCATCTTCATCTACCTCCGTGGTTGTGTGTTGTTCTCCTCCCCGCGGCCCACCGCGGCCGGCCGGGGAGCGGCGCCGGGCGGGCCTCAGCCCCGTCCGGCCTCGGAATCGGGGTCGGGCGCCACCCCCGCGCCGGCGGCGCACGCCCGCCACAGGCGCTGGGCGGTCACCAGGTCGGCGCGGGCGGTCGCCGGGCCCGACCCCGCGGCATCCCGGCCGCGCGCCAGCGCGACCAGCTCGTACAGCTCGCGCTCGAAGGCCTCCTCCTGGGGCCAGGCGGTCCGGGCGACGGCGCTGCCCAGGTCCGGGCCCGCCGAGCGCACCCGCAGGGCCGTGGGGGCGTTGAGCAGGTAGGGGGTGGCGAATTCGAGCTCGATGCTCCCCTCGTCGTGGTGGACGACGATGCGCTCGCGGTACTCGGGGTAGTGGGCGATGAAGTGCCACCCCAGGTGCCAGGGGATCGCCCCGCCGTCGCGGCGGGCGCGGGTGGTGCCCTGGGCGACGACGCTGCCGGGCAGGGCCCCGCCGGTGCGCGCCGCGGCCGTCACGTCTTCGAGGGGCAGGCCGAGCGCGCGCGTCAGGGCGATGTCGTGGATGATCGAGCCGAGGATGACGTCGGTGTACAGGCGGCGCATGGCGTCGTGGTCGGCCAGGGCGCCCAGGGCCTGGCGCACGGCCCGGTCGGTGCGGGCGGCGAGCCCGTCGCGCGATGCGGGGTCCGCGTCGTCCTCCGGCGGGTCGAGGCGGGCGAAGCGGAGCTGGGCGGCGTCGGCGGGGTGGAGGACCTCGACGCCCAGGTGGCGCGGGCGCAGACCGTCGAGGAGGGCGCGGGCCCGGGCCACCGCGGGGTCGTGCTCCTTCATGTAGCCCACGCGGATCCACTCGTCGGGTTCGGCCCCCAGGCGCTCCAGGCCGGCCTGGAGCCGGTCGAGCTCGCCGTGGGACAGGGCCAGCGGCTTCTCCACCAGGACGCGCACCCCGGCGCGAACCAGGGCCAGGGCGTCGTCGACGTGGCTGCCGCTGGTGGCCAGGATCGCGCAGTCGACCCGGATGCGGCCCCCTTCGATGGCCTCCACGAGGGCCCCGACGCTCGTGAAGCGCCCGTGGGCGGGCACGCCGCCCAGCTCGGCGTGGCGCGCCAGGCGCGCGGGGGAGAGCTCGACGAGGGCCGTGAGGCGGACCAGGCGGTGGTTGCGGCGCAGCAGGGGCAGGTGCACGGCCTGGGAGATGACGCCCAGGCCCGCCAGCGCGACGCGCACGGGCCCGGTCACGGGATCCACCTGCGCAGGAGCTCGCGGTTGCGCACCTGGTCGGCCGCGGCCCGCTCGACGTCGCCCCGCTCGAGCAGGACCGCGTCCTGCTCGACGACGAGGTAGCCGTCGTAGCCGCCGGCGACGATGCGGTCCATGAGCCCGGTCACGTCGAGGTCGCCGTCGCCCAGGGCGGTGAACGCCCGGCCCTCCCACAGCCGGCGCAGGGCGTCGGGGCCCCGGCCCGCCCGGGGCAGGGCGGAGGCGTCGACGTCCTTGATGTGGATGTGGTTGATGCGATCGCGCCACCTGTCGAGGCCCTCCAGGGGGTCGCCCCCGGCCAGCAGGAGGTGGCCCGAGTCGAGGGTCAGGCCCACCGAGGTGTCGCGCAGCAGCCTGTCGATCTCGGCGGGGGTCTCCACGTAGGTGGCCGCGTGGTGGTGGAAGGTCGGCTCCAGCCCGAGGCCGCGGGCGAGGGCGCACACGCACTCGAGGTGCTCGACGAGGGCCGCCCACGCGCGCCCGTCCGCCTCCAGGCCGGGGCCCCCGCCGGGGCGGGCGCGGCGCGCCGCGTCGCCGGA
>ERZ773075.1488-NODE-1488-length-11801-cov-2.56223_pt1 | contig 11801 bp, 7 predicted proteins | sample MGYA00580614_ERZ773075 | MGnify/ENA primary metagenome ERZ773075 (study PRJEB29015, sample SAMEA2738021) | human oral metagenome | biome: human oral; feature: human-associated habitat; material: dental | place: China | collected 2043 ... | reverse complement strand
TGCAGACGCAAAAGGCTATAGTGCAGCTGCATCCTTTTCATGCAACCGACAATATAGATGTACTTAGTTTTAACAGACTGGCATATAGAGTATTTACGGAGCTTGGTATAGTAACTCCTGATATCTTGGATGATATAGCCAAGGTAATGATTATAAGGAAACTTTCCATGGACAGATCCAAGGAGCTTGGGGTTTGGAAAAATCAATTTGCCAAAACAGGCTTTATAGACAATATCAAGTCCATGATATCGGAACTTTACCAGTATGATATAAGCAGTGAAAGAATAGAAGAAATATCAAAAAATGAAAATATTTCCACAGGCTTAAGACACAAATTAAAGGATCTTAACCTTATGTATGAAAGCTTTATAGAGTATACGAAGGATAAGTATATAAGTACTGAGGAAATACCGGACATACTTGTAAAGTATATAAAAGAAAGCAATTTTATAAAAGGAGCAAGTATAATACTTGACGGATTTACAGGATTTACCCCTATACAGTATAAGCTGATAGAAGAATTATTAAAACATTGTTCAACACTTAGCTGTACCGTAACTATAGGAACGGGTGAGAATGTAAAAGAAAAAACCGATGAAGCCGACTTATTTAACATGAGTAAGGGAATGCATGAAAAAATACTTAAGTTATGCAATGAGGCGGCAGTTAAAGATATAGAGTATATTGATCTGAATGATAAGCTTAAAGCCAAAGATTCTAACTTTGTTAAAAGTAAGGTAATAGAGCATATTGAAAAATACTTTCTAAGATACAAGCCCTATTCTAAAATCAGTGCCGAGAAAAAAGTAGGTATTGTAAAAGCGGCTAATATTGACGAAGAAGTTGATATGGTAGTAAACCGTATAATGCATTTGGTTAAAGAAAAGGACTTAAGATATAAGGACATAACTATTCTTTGTGCGGATATGTCCTCTTATATAGATAAATTTAAGCATAAGTGCAGACTTAATGATATACCTGTATTTATAGATGATAACATAAGTATAAACTCCAATATTTTAGTGGAATTTGTAAGAGCCTGTCTTAGCGTGGTAAGAGAGGAGTTTTCTTACACTTCCGTTATGAGATATATACGCAGTCCCTTAATAGACATGGACTACTCCACACTGGCTTCCATAGATGACTATATGTATATATGCGGAATTAAGGGATTGGCAAAGATAAAAAAGACATGGGAGCATATTCCAAGGCAGCTTAGCGGTGTCGATATTGAGGAATTAAATATTTCTAAAAACATAATAGTAGAGGATCTGGAACCTCTTTATAAGCTCTTAAAATCAAAATCCGCCGATACAAAAAAGGTAATAGAAGAACTTATAAGGCTTATAGACTCAAAGGATGCAAGGGCTAAGATGCTTGACTTAAGCAAGGAGTTTGAAGAGGCGAAAGACTTTGCACATGCAAGGGAATATGAGAAAGTATATGAGGAGCTGCTTACATTATTAAATAAGACCGGTAATTTACTCGGAGGTGAAAAACTAAGCAGCAAAGAGTTATACGAACTTTTGGAAGCGGGCTTTGCTCAGATAAGTGTAGGTATGATACCTAAAAAGCTTGACAGGGTGTTTTTCGGAGATTTAAAAAGAAGCAGGATAGACAGGGTAAGAGCCTTGTTTGTAGTAGGTGCCAATGACGGTATAATACCTAAATTAAAGCAAAGCGACAGTATATTAAATGATAGAGAAAAAGAAAGCCTAAAGTCCCAAGGTATAGAGCTTTCGGCAACTGCCAAAGAAGATTTGATAGTGCAAAGGTATTATCTTTATATGAATTTTACAAAGTCCTTTGAATACTTGAGTGTAAGTTATTCAAACTTAGATAACTTGGGGAAATCATTAAAACCTTCTTATATAGTAGCTATGCTGGCAGCACTTTTTACAGATGTAGAGGTGATAAACGCAGCCAAGCTTATTAAAATATATTCAAAAGACGGGCTTAAGGAGGCATTTATAAGAGATTTAATCTCACTTAAAAAAGGTGAGTTTGAGCTTGAAGACAAAAGTTCTAAGGATGTGGAATTAAGAAGTATATATAAAACGGTAGATAAGCAAATGTTTGAAAAGGCATATCTATATATAGATAAAGAGTCGGCGCTTGGCAGAAAAACGGCTTTGGAGCTTTTTGGAAGGGAGATAAAGTGCAGTGTTACTTCCCTTGAGAAGTATGTAGACTGCCCTTATTCTTACTTTGCAAGATACGGCTTAGGGCTTGAAGAAAGAAGAGCTTACGGTCTTGAGGCTGTGGATATAGGAGTATTTATACATGCCGTAATAGAAAGATTTTTTAATCTTTCATCAAAGGATAAGTTTGATATAAGAAATATGGAAAATGCAAGGGTGCATAAAACAGTTGAAACTGTTGTAAATGAACTTATGCTTTTGCCTGAATTTGCCATATATGCGGACAGCGATAAACAAAAGTACAGTTTATCAAGACTTGAGAGTATGGCAAAGCAAAGTATAGTTATATTGCTTGAACAGATAAAACTCGGAAACTTCTTACCCTTGTGGAACGAGAAGAGCTTTTCTTATGCGGAGGGGCTTAAATCCCTTAATATAAGTCTTTCGGATACGGAAAAATTAAGACTTAGAGGAAAGATAGATAGAGTAGATGTATGCGAACTTGAGGATAAGGTACTGCTTAAAATTATAGATTATAAAACCGGCTCTACAAAGTGGGAAACGGATCTTGCATATTACGGAAAGCAGATACAGCTTGTAAGCTACCTTGAGGTTATTATGGAGTTGCTTAAAAAGAAATATCCGAATAAGGAAATAGTTCCGGCGGCATTTATGTATATAAATATTGATGAGCCTATAATATCCATGGAAGATATTAGCAGTAAGGAAGATATAGAAAGGGCAAGGCTTAACTATTTTCGTCCAAGCGGTATAGTAAATACGGACCTGGACATCATAAAAAATCTTGATACCAACATAAGCTCTTACAGTGATGTAATCCCTGTAAGCTTAAAAGATGGTGTAGTTCAAGATTACCGTTCAAGTACGGCTTCAAGCGAAAGAATAGAGGCCTTAAGGAGCTTTGTTAAAAATAAAAGTATTGATATAGCACAAAATATACAAAAAGGAAATATAAGCATAAGTCCGGTTCAAAGAGGAAACTATACAGCCTGTGATTATTGTGCCTATTCCGCCCTGTGCGGATTTGATAAAAAGAGCGGACAGCATGAGTATAATGTACTTAAGAAGATGAAAGAAGAACTTGTATGGGAGAAGATATTAAATGACGAGAAAATGGACAAGTGAGCAGCAGGCTGCCATAGATACAAGAAATAAACATATTTTAGTTTCCGCTGCGGCAGGAAGCGGAAAGACCGCTATATTGGTAGAAAGAATTATAAGACAAATCACGGACGACAAAAATCCTATAGATATTGATGAGCTTTTGGTGATGACATTTACCAAGGCGGCAGCTTTGGAGATGAAGGAAAGAATAGCTAAAAGTCTTGAAGAAGAGCTGCTTAAACAAAGCCATGAAAGTGATAAGTATAAGAGGCTTAAAAGGCAGCTTACACTTATAGACAGTGCCAATATAAGTACTATAGACAGTTTTTGTCTGTCTGTAATAAGGGAGCATATAGATAAGATAGAGCTTGACCCGTCTTTTAGAATAGCGGATGAGTCGGAGCTGGAGCTTCTTAAGCCTGAAACCTTGGATATTATTATGGAAGAGCTTTATCAAAAGAATGATGGCGGATTTATAAAATTGCTTAATGCATATACCAAGGCAAGAAGTGATGACAGGTTAAGGGAGTATATACAGGAAATATACAGCTATGCCATGGCTATGCCAAGACCCTTGCTTTGGCTTGATGAGATATTAAAAAGCTATGAGACACAGGATTTTAAAACAAGATGGGAAGCTTATATAGTTGAAAATATAGTCAAAAATGCAAAAGATATTAAAAATGAAATAGAAAGAGCCATAGACATCTGTGACAGGGGAGAGCTTGGCTATAAGCAGACCTTTATAAACGAACTTGCACTTGCAAAAAATCTTTGTCTTGCAAAAGACTATGCAAAACTTAGAGAGGCACTGCTTATGTTTGATTTTCCTAATATAGGCAGGGTATCAAAGGACGCAGATGCGGAGCTTAAAAATATAGCAAAGGGAATAAGGGATAATTACAAAAAATTTATAAAAGAAAGGCTTATAAAGGACTTTATAAGAGATGAAGGAACCCTTGAGATAGAGGCGGAGTATGAAAAAGAGGCAATAAGTACTCTTATAAATATAGTAAAGGACTTTATAGTAAGATTTAAGCAGGTAAAACTTGAGAAAAATGTTGCCGATTTTGCGGATCTTGAGCATTATGCTCTTGAGATCCTCTACAATGAGGATATGTCAAGAAGTCAGGTTGCCCTAGAATATGCAAAGCATTTTAAGGATATATACATAGATGAGTACCAGGACTCAAACTATGTTCAGGAAAGTATATTGTCAGCCCTTGATAACGGCAATGTATTTATGGTAGGAGATGTAAAGCAGTCCATCTATGCATTCAGACAGGCAAGACCTGAGCTTTTTTTGTCAAAATATAATACCTATACAGCTCATGATAAAGTGCAGTCGGAGAAAGAAGTAAAGGTAGTGCTTAAAAAGAACTTTAGAAGCAGAGAAACTGTGCTAAAGAGCATAAATGATCTGTTTTTTAATATTATGTCCGAAAGTGTGGGAGGTATAGACTATGATAAGGAGTCGGCACTTTATGTTGGAGCTGATTTTGAAAAAATAAATAAAGACGGTTTGTCTACAGCTTCACTAACTGAACTGCTTTTACTCGAAAAGTCCGATTTTGAAGAAGACAGTGCAGCACTTGAAGCAAGCATGATTGCAAAGCGTATAAAAGAGCTTAAAAATACGCTTTTGGTAAGGGCTGAGGACGGCTCTTACAGGCAGCTTAAATACTCGGATATTGTGATTTTATTAAGGTCCGTACAGGGGCAGAGCGAAAAATTCATAGATGTGCTTTCAAAAGAAGGCATACCTGCCTATGCCAATACTTCAACCGGATATTTTGATGCCATGGAAGTAAAACTTGTACTGGCAATACTTTCGGCAATAGATAATCCCTATATGAATATAGACTTAAGCGCTTTTTTACATTCCCCCATAATAGACTTAAGTGATAAGGAGCTTGCACTTATTACAGCCTATTACAGAAAGTACATGGAGAAAGAAGAGGACGAAACTAAAAAAAGTAACAAGGTCTATGAAATGTGCCAAGCCATATTGCAGAAAAAAATAGCCTTTAACACTCCCGATACGGAAAAAAAGATAAAAAAAGCTTTCGATCTGCTTTTTGATTACAGAAAAAAGTCTTCCTATATGGAACTTAGTGAATTATTAAGATATATATATGACAGCAGCGGATATCTTGATATAGTATCCTTACTACCTGCCGGACATATAAGAAGAGCCAACCTTTTAATGCTTACAGAGATGGCTAAACAGTATGAGAGCATAGGTTATAAGGGGCTTTTTAACTTTATAAAATATATAGACAACTTAAAGCAGTATAATACCGATTACGGAGAGGCTTCGGTGGTGTCGGAGTATGAAGATACTGTAAGGCTCATGAGTATACATAAGTCCAAGGGTCTTGAGTTTCCGGTATGTTTCGTAAGCGGCTTACATAAAAGATTTAATACTTCGGACTATAAAAATGCCATTATAGCCGACTCAAAGCTTGGAATAGCCTGTGATTATGTCGATCTGGAATACGGATTAAAGTCAAGCAGCATCAAGAAAAATGTATTAAAATACAAAAAAAGGATCGATAACTTGGGTGAGGAGTTAAGAGTCCTTTATGTTGCTATGAGCAGGGCAAAGGAAAAGCTTATACTGACTGCGGTAATTGATACTGCCGACAAGGCTTATGAAAAGTACAGCCATATAGAAGAAAGTAATAAACTCAGTGTGCTTGATATTATGAATACCGGCTCATACCTTGATTTTTTACTTGCAAGTGATATAAAGACAAAAGAAAGTATAAAAACTAAGCTTGTTAAGGTTGAAGAACTTATTAAGTATGAAGAAAAAAAGCAAATAGAAACTCTTAGATTAAAAGAAAAGCTCGACAGTATGAAGCTTATAGATGATACTAAATTAAAAGAATTGGTGAAAAAACCATATGATTATATAAAAGATATTGACCTTGACATAAAGTTTTCAGTGTCTGACATTAAAAAAAGCCTTATAATAGATGAAGAAGCAAATATTCTTTATGAGGATAAGGAGAAGAAATCTACAGAGCCAAATAAGGCAAGTATAAGAGGAAATGCCTACCATAAGTTTATGCAAGTGATTGATTTTGATGAGGCTGAAAGTTTAGGGCTTTCGTCATATATTGATAAACTTTATGAGAAAAAGCTTATAAGCAAGGATTATAAAAGCCTTATAAACTTAAAGGATATAGAAAATTTTATGAATTCTAAGCTGGCAGATATTATGAGTAAGGCTGCCAAAAAGGGTATATTAAAAAGAGAGGCAATATTTACCATGGGCATAGCAGCAGACGAATTGGGTCTGTCAAGCTCCAAGGAAACTATACTTATACAGGGAATAATAGATGCCTATATAGAGTATGAAGATGAAATTATTTTAATAGACTACAAAACCGACAGAGTCAGAAAGGAAGATACTCTTATAAAAAGGTACAGTATACAGCTTGATTATTATGCAAGGGCGCTTTCTATGATGAAACAAAAGAAAGTTGCAGAAAAAATCATCTGGTCATTTGCACTTAATAAGTCAATAACTTGTTAATCTTCATGTAATAAAGTATAATGAAGGATATATCATAGAAAATGTGTTTGGTATAGTAATAGAAATTGACAGGGGGACAACTGATGACCAGAAGGGTATTCAGAGAACATTGTCTTAGAATGATGTTTTGCATATCATTTTATGAAGAAGAGGAAGAAAGAATTGAACAGATTGAAAGATACTTGGAGCTTGAGGAAGAACCTGAGGAAGAGTCTTTTTCAGTTGAAGTTATAAAACTTTCCGAAAGAGACAAACTTAAAAAAAGAATGGAAGATATTATAGGAAGTATTGGCTATATAGATGAAAAATTAGCCGAAGTAACTACAGGCTGGAGCTTAAAGCGAATAGGCAGGGTGGAACTTGGTATTCTTAGGATAGCCTGTTATGAGATGAAATTTGATTCAAATATAGTCGCAAGTATTGCCATCAATGAGGCTGTGGAACTTGCCAAAAAATATGCCGGCGATGAGGCGCACAGTTTTGTCAACGGAGTCTTGGCAAAGCTTGTGTAGTATTAAAAATAACTTGACTTGCCTTTGTGCATCTTATAACTGCAAATAAAGTAAGAAATAGTTAAGTTATTTTGATAAAGTTATGGCAGTGTAGGAGGGGTATGTCTAAGGTTTATACGGTAAGCAAAATCAACTCTTATATAAAAATGCTTATAAGTGAAGATTTTTTGTTAAAAAATATCAGTGTAAGCGGAGAGGTGTCAAATTGTAAGTATCACAGCATGGGGCATATATATTTTACTTTAAAAGACAGTGAAGCGGCTATTTCAGTCATTATGTTTTCAAATTACAAGAAAAATCTTGATTTTGTATTAAAGGACGGAATGAAAATAATTGTAAGCGGAAGTCTTAATGTATATGAAAAGAACGGAACTTACAATATACTTGCTCAGGCTATAGAAAAAAGCGGTATAGGTGATTTATACAAGAGATTTTTGGAACTTAAGAAAGAACTTGAAGATATGGGAATGTTTGCTGATGAGTATAAGCAGGCATTACCTGTATTTTCAAGTAGGATAGGTGTGGTAACTTCCGCTACGGGCGCAGCTATACAGGATATATTAAGGGTATCTAAAAGAAAGAATCCTTATGTCGAAATATTCTTATATCCGGCAATAGTACAGGGTGAAAAGGCTGCAAGCAGTATAGCAAGAGGAATACGAAGTCTTGATGCCTTAGATCTTGATGTAATTATAGTGGGAAGAGGCGGAGGCTCTATAGAGGATTTGTGGGCTTTTAACGAGACAGCAGTGGCAAATACTATATTTAATGCCAAGACCCCTATAATATCCGCAGTAGGTCATGAAAGCGATTATACCATAGCGGACTTTGTGGCTGACAAAAGGGCGGCTACTCCAAGCATGGCGGCAGATATGGCAGTTATGGATTATGAGAGTTTTGAAGAATATATGCAAAGATATTCTTCAAGAATAGAACAGCTTATGCTTGATAAACTTTTTGTTGTCAGGCATAGACTTGATATTGCAAAAAAAGATTTGCTTATAAACTCTCCGAAATCTAAGCTTGAAGGTTATAATAACAGACTTAAGGAAGCAAAAAGAAGCCTATATTCAGCACTTAAGTATGGCATAGATAAAAATAAGGAAAGCTTAAGAGTATACATAGAAAGACTTAAAGGCTTATCTCCTTTGGATAAATTATCATTAGGCTATGCCTTCGTAACCGATATGGAGTATAATAGAATAAATTCCGTAAGTGAGCTAAAAAGGCAAGAAAAGATACTTCTTAGTTTTTCAGACGGAAGGGTTTTAGCAAAAGTAGAAAGAATAGAAAAAGCTGAAGGTGGTAGCAATGGCTAAGGCAAAAAATATAGAAGACAATATATCCGATATAGAAGAAATTATAAAAAAACTTGAAAGCAAGGATACCGGTCTTGAGGATATGTTTAAATTATACGAAGAAGGAATGAAAAGAGTTAACGACACATATAAAAAAATAGAAAAAATAGAAAAAGATATGCAGATAATAGCAGGTGAAGAGGAATAGAATGTAAAAGGAGGGTAACATGGCATTTGATTATGATGTAAAGAGTATAGATATGGAGTTGGAAAAGTATTTGCCCAAGGTGGAAGGCTTACAAAAAAAGGTTTATATGGCTATGAGGGAAGCTATAGCTGCCGGCGGAAAGCGTATAAGACCTAGAGTTATAAGGTTTTTGAGGTTGAAGAACCGGATATTAACAAAGTATTATCTTATATGGCGGCTATAGAGATGATACATACGGCATCTTTAATACATGATGATTTGCCTTGTATAGACAACGATAGGTTAAGAAGAGGAAGGGATACAACATGGGTAGCCTTTGGAGAAAATATGGCTGTGCTTACCGGAGATGCCTTTTTTATAGAAGCCTTTGATGTAATAGCCCGTGATATGCTTAACAAGTTTGAGTCTGAAGCAAGTTCACTGCCTTATATAAAGGCTATGTTAAAGGCAAACAGTATATTGGCAAATAAAGCCGGTATGAAGGGCATGATTGGCGGAGAGGTGATAGATGTTGAATACACCGGTAAAGCTGTAGACAAAAAAGTGTTGGGAGTTATCTACAGTTTAAAAACCTCAGCACTTATAGAAGCGTCCATGCTGATAGGCTCAGTACTGGGTATGGCGGGAAACGGAGGGGTGGCTATAATCGAAGAGGCGGCAAGGTCTGTAGGTACGGCATTCCAGATAAGAGATGATATACTTGATGCAACTTCAAGTACCGAGGTCTTGGGAAAGACTGCAGGTCTTGATGAAAAGAATAATAAGAGCAATTATGTAAGTCTTTACGGACTTGATAAGGCAAAAAAAGAGTGCCACAGACTTTCCAAAGAGGCAAAGGACCTACTCCTTAGCCTTGACAGAGATACAACAACTTTGAGAAAAATAATAGAGGGACTTATAGATAGAGAATCTTAAATCCAAAGAATCTTTAATTAAGAATCTTAAAGCTAAGAGGAAAATATGATATTAGAAAAAATACAAGGCTCGTCTGATGTAAAGAGAGTTAAGAAGAAATATTTAAAAATGCTTGCCAAGGAAATGAGAGATTTTCTTATAGATAAACTCAGCAAGACAGGAGGGCATCTGGCAAGCAACCTTGGAGTTGTCGAGCTTACTATTGCTCTTTATAAAAGCTTTGATCTTCCAAAGGATAAGGTGATTTGGGATGTAGGGCATCAATCATATCCGCATAAAATACTTAGCGGAAGGCAAAAGGATTTTGATGAACTCAGAATGTTCGGCGGAATGTCGGGCTTTCCCAAGACTAAGGAAAGTCCTTGTGATGCTTTTAATACAGGACATTCTTCTACAAGCATATCGGCAGGGCTTGGACTTGCAAGGGCGGCTTTGCTTAAAAAAGAAAATAACTATGTAGTATCTATTATCGGAGACGGTGCTTTGACCGGCGGTATGGCATATGAGGCTCTTAATAATGCAGCTGCGCTTAAAAGGAATTTTATTATAGTATTAAATGATAATGAAATGTCCATTTCAAAAAATGTAGGAGGTATGTCGTCCTACTTAAACGGTATAAGAACAGGGGATGTATATAACAAGTTAAAAACCTTTATATACAACAATCTTGAAAAAGTACCCAATGTCGGAAAAAGTCTTATAAAAAGTATAAGACAGGCAAAGTCGGGTATCAAGCAATTTATTATACCCGGCATGCTTTTTGAAAATATGGGAATAACTTACCTAGGGCCCGTAGACGGACATGATATCGACAAGTTATGTAAGGTATTTGCCGAGGCGAAGAAACTTAATCATGCGGTTATAGTTCATGTAATTACAAAAAAGGGTAAGGGTTATAAGCCGGCGGAAGATAATCCCGAGAAATTCCATGGAGTATCCGCTTTTGATAAGGTTACGGGAATAGCTAAAAAGCAAAAGACGGATGAGGACTATACGGATGTATTTGCAAAAAAGATAGTTGAAATCGGAGAAAGGGATAAGGATGTGGTTGCTATTACCGCAGCTATGCCTGACGGTACCGGGCTTAAACTTTTTAAGGAGCATTTTCCCGAAAGATTTCATGATGTGGGCATAGCGGAGCAGCATGCCGTAACTATGGCAGCAGGTATGGCAGCCGGAGGACTGAAGCCTGTGGTGGCTGTATACTCTTCATTCTTACAAAGAGCTTTTGATCAAATCATACATGATGTGTGTATACAGGATCTCAATGTAGTATTTGCAATAGACAGAGCAGGTCTTGTGGGAGCTGACGGAGAGACACATCAGGGAATATTTGATCTGTCTTATCTGAACTGTATACCGAATATGAGCATAATGGCTCCAAAGAACAGCTTTGAGCTTGAAAGTATGTTGGACTTTGCTTTTAAGAGGGGGGGTCCGGTAGCTATAAGGTATCCAAGAGGAAAGGCTTATAAGGAGCTTTCTGAATTTAATCAAATAATAGAGTACGGTAAGGCGGAACTTTTATATGAAGAGAAGGACATAGCCATAATTGCCTGCGGAAGTATGGTAAGTACTGCAAAACATGTAAGAGAGAAGCTTAAAAAAAGAGGTTATTCGGTAAGTATAGTAAATGCAAGGTTTATCAAACCTATAGATACCGATATGCTTGATTATATATGTAAAAATCACAGCCTTATAATAACCATGGAAGAAAATGTTTTGCTTGGAGGCTTCGGTCTGACTGTAAGGAATTTTATAAGTTCCAAATACAAAGATATAGATATCTTCCATGTAAACATACCGGATAAATATGTGGAACATGGAGATGTATCCTTATTAAGAGAAGCACTTCATATTGATTCGGACTCTGTTATAAGAGATTTGGATGAAAGTGAATTGCTTAAAAAATTTATGAAAGAAGTCTCTGATGAAAGAAAGATTAGATCTCTTATTAGTTAAGAAAAATTTAGCCGGCAGCAGGGAGAAGGCGAAAGCTATAATTATGTCCGGTATAGTATATGTTGACGGACAAAAGGAAGATAAGGCAGGAGCTTT
>ERZ773075.1483-NODE-1483-length-11829-cov-3.53533_pt1 | contig 11829 bp, 1 predicted proteins | sample MGYA00580614_ERZ773075 | MGnify/ENA primary metagenome ERZ773075 (study PRJEB29015, sample SAMEA2738021) | human oral metagenome | biome: human oral; feature: human-associated habitat; material: dental | place: China | collected 2043 ... | reverse complement strand
GGCAGGAGTGCTGTCAGCGGCTATGGCACTAACAGGACTGCCGGCATTTGGCGGCAGTACGGCTCATGCTGCGGGTCTGCAGGATGAGAATATACATACGAGATACACGAAGGGAACTTATCCTTCATACGATAGTGGTGAAAACACTGCTTATGTAGTAGGCGATGAAGTACTAGGCACTAATTCTCAATTTGGTGCTACTGTAGGTGCTTCATTTAATATATCAGCTATTAAGAAAGAGACTGAGAGAACTAACGCTACAGCAGGTTATAATGCTGATGTCACAACTGCTTTTAAATATCAAGGCAACTGGTGGCATACCAGATATGCTTTTGGACCCGAGAGCGCAGTTACACCAGCTATTACATGGAGCGGCTCAGCTCCTTCCACTGCTACGGCACCAACACAGGCCAACTTACAAAACTTCCCTGCTAATATTCCGAATGGTAAGGTTGTAACATTGCAAAAGCATGATGATGCCAGTCAAAAAGTAGAAGTAAGAAGAAGCTTAAAGGTATCGGATGATGAGCAGTATATTTTTATTGAGTACACTGTTCATAATCTTACCGCTAGTCCTATGGAATTTTGGATAGGTAATGAAGCAGATACTATGTTACATGACTCAGATGACTGTCCTATAATTCTTACAGATCAAGACGCTACAGGAGATAAGGATCAGGGTATAACGATGTTTGCTTCTCACGGTGATAGTGGTGAGAGTGGTAATCAATTTCAGTTTACGGATTTCAAACTTCTTACTCATGCAGGTAATCCGGAGCTTGGAGTAGGTGTTACAAAAAGAGATAACTCTGACCCCAGTCACCTTAGAGCTTGGATAGGACAGTGGAGCTCTACTGCAGGTGTGCGTCATGAGGCGTATGTGTTCGTTAAAGGTAAAAAAGCCTTTGCTAATGTAGGCGACTCTGCAGCAGCTTTTTCAGCTTATATGAATCTTGCAGCAAATGAGACCAAGCTTGCCAGATTCGCAATAAGAATGAGAACGGCGGTTTACTATGTAGACCCTTCATTTACAGGAAGCAGTAACGGCTTCATAGCAAGACCTTATAAGAGCGTACAGGATGCAATTAATGCTATGGAGTCTGCTCATGTTGACAAGGGATATATAGCCCTTCAAAGTAATGTGGAGATTCCGGGAACTATCAGTATTCCGGCAGGCATGGATGTAACCCTTACAACCTCAGAGTTTGAAAGACCTTCTCATGCACCTACAGGTTATGAGACTGTTATACCTGAGCCTGTCGCTTATTCAGCGCCAAGAAAGGTGATTACAAGACCTGCGGGCAATACCGGAGCTTTATTTAATGTAGCAGCCGGCGGTAAGCTTACCATAGGTGATGTTGTTATTGACGGTAACAATGTACCTGCTAATGAAGCTTTAATTACAGCTTCTAACGGTGAGGTAAGAACCAGAGCCAAATCAGTTATCAAGGGTGGTAAGATCAATCCTGTAGCAGGCAATGAGAATAAGGCAAGTGCTATATCTATTACAGGCTCTGCTAAGCTTGAGATGAGAAACGGTACTATAGAGAACAATACTTCTTACAACGGTTCAGCAGTTCAGGTATTGAACTCTGCAGGTGGCAACACCATGGATATAGGAAATGTCGTTAATATAAGTAGCAATACTAACAAAGACGGCAAGGCTGCCAATGTAAGACTTGGAACCAACAACCATATCCTTGTTGACTATACCAAGGGACTTGATACTGCATCAAGCATAGGAGTTTCTGTAGACGAGTCTCCTACTACAAGTACTATGGGTACCCTGGCTGTAAACTATGATACTGCACACAGTACTATAGTTCCTTACTCAGGAAGTAACTTTACAGCTGATAAAGACGGTACCAGCGTAGCCGGCGGATCTACTGCCAATACTGTTACACCAAGTACCAGTACACCGCAGACTCCGGGATTCGTATATGTGCATGCGGGAATTTATGCACTTAATATATACTATGTAGATACTAACGGTAATTCTATGGGCAATACGGCATTGCACCCGGGATCAACTATAGTAGATGTTAACGAACCGGGAACCGCTGCAGGTAAACTTATTGATAAACCGCTTACCGCATATGCGGGATGGTCATATCAATCAAGTGTAGTTAATCCTGCAGGAGCACTTACCGTAGAGGATGAGCATTCAGCAACTCCGGGTAAAGTACATGGAACTATGCCTAACAGCAATGTTAACATAACCATTACCTATCAAAGAGACGGACTTAATTATAAGTTCGATCCTAACAACGGCGGTGCTGTTATAGATAAGTATGAACCTGTTAACGCAGGTGCTACAGCTTCCACACTCGGAGCATTACCGACAGTTTCAAGAACGGGATTTGACTTTGGCGGTTGGTTCCCATTTACAGATAATGACGGAAACGGCAAGTACACCGCAGGTGAGGAAGTTGCGGGAGGAACAGCCTTAACCGCATATCCGCTTCCGCATGCATCAGCAACTAAACTATACTATGCTAAGTGGAATCCGGGTTCAGGTACATATCCGTTTACTATGGCACATAGAAACTCAAATGTATCATTACCGCTTACCTTCGGTACAAGTACAGACAACTATATCGTAACAACACCTGTAACTAAGGATCCTGTAAATATACCGGGATATCTGTATGCATCAGCAAGCAGAACTCCGACCTCACAGGGAAGCTTAAATGCAGCAAACGGACATTATACGGTTGCTATGCCTGCACTTGGTATAAGCTTACAGTATAAGTATACCGTAGATAATAATAGAATGTTTAACCTTACAGTATTGCATCAGGATGCCGGCGGTAACACACTGGCTACAGTACCTGTACTTCAAAGAAAGGCTGAACAGTCTATAAATCTTGCTAAGCGTAACATACCGGGATACAGTTATAGCAATGTAGTTATAACACAAGGTGCTACCGCTAATCCGGCTAACTATGAAGTAGGATTCGAAGCACCGTTACTTACAAACCTTGATGCTACCAACGGTGTGGTACAAGGATACATGCCTAACCAGGATGTAACAATTAAGTTTATTTATAACTCAGACTCAGCATCTGTAATAACAAGAAGATTCCTTGATAAGGATGATATAACAAAGAGTATATATGTAGATACTCAGGGTCAGACTCCGGGAGCGTCAGTTAACCTTCCGATTCCGTCAGGCGGAGAATTATACGGATATCTCTTTGACTCTTCATCATCTGTTAATATAACTCCGGCAGGAAGCCTTAATGCTAATCCGGCAACAGGAGAACTTACAGGAACTATGCCTTTATCAGGCTCTGTTATAGCAGACTACAGACTGAGCAAGGATATGAGTAAGTGGCAGCATATTAACTTTGCATTGACCAGCAACTCAGTAGGTACTGCAACTATAACACCTACGACCTCAGCTAAACCGGTACTTCTTAATGACGGAACAGCAGCAGGTAATCAAAGTGCTCAGACTTTCGGCTCTATGAGAAGTGAGGGAGTACTTCCTACAGTAACTCCGGATCCATATCACATGGTAGAAGGCTGGTATGTGGATCAGGCAGGAACTATACCATTGGCTGATAATATGAAGCTTGATATGCCGGCAACACCGGGAACTCAAACTATCTATGTAAAGCTTGTAGAAGACCCAAGTAAGTGGGTAGATATAGACTTTACTACATCAGATGCAACACTTGGAACTGTAAATCCGGTAGGTACCAATGTACCGGGCGGTAGTCCGCAGCATCTTCACTTTGATGAGGTATGGAGCAACATAGTAGTGCCTCCTACCACACCTATAGCTAACTATGAGTTAAAGAGCTGGACTTCACCGACAGGAAGCATAGTAAATGCTACAGATACTGTAGTAGCAGGTACTTACAAGGCTAACTTCGGCAAGGTAAATGCAACTTGGGGACTTAATCCGGGAGCATTCACTGCTACAGGTCATATCGGATTTGACGGAAGCGGTGAGATCCATGTGCATGGAACTCAGCCGGGCAACAAATATGTAGTAACAGATCCGGACGGTGTAATAGTAGCCGTACTTCCGGGACCGCCTACAGGAGATGAACTTCAGTTCAAGGATCTTGTACCGGGCAGAACTTACAATGTTATAGAAGGTGGACCTGATACAGTAGCAACTGTAGGACAGCCACAGAGTACTATAGCAGGAAGTAACCTGTCAGCACCAAAGCCTGTTACTATCCCTGCAATAGATACCAACAAGGGTGTCGGAGCGGATCCTAACAACGAAGGAAAGGCTCAGATAGTAATCAACCCTGCGGATCCTGATGCAGACTACGCACTTATAGATTCTAACGGTAATGTAGTACAGTATCCGGGATCTAACAATGGATGGGTAACACCAAAGGGTAATAACCCTGCAACAGTAATATTTGACAATCTCGATATAGGCGAGACCTATACCGTAGTTGCAAGAAAGAAGGGTAATCCTTCAGAGACACCTCTTGGAAATATTCATGCAGGTGTTCAGGTAGTAGCTAATCCGGGAGATATGGTAGAGGCTATAAACTACACCATAGAGACAAGAACTAACGGAATAGGTGCTAATGTTGAAGTAAGAACTGTAAGAGGAGAGGCTGTAAATACAACTTCTTATGACAGAATACATGAGAATGATGAATTTACCATACATGCAGATCCTACAGACAGTAACGGTCATCCTTTCCTTTACTGGGTAATTATGAACGGAAGAATACCGGGTGTAACCGGCAGAATAACTTCTAATGATTACTCAGGCAAGTTAAGCAAGAGCAATGTAGTATTCAGAGCTGTTTACGATCTTCCTAGATTAAATGCGGCAGGTGAGAAAATAGCTCCTGTAGAAGAAACTACAAGAGGCGGTGCTGACGGTGAGTTTGCACTCGATCCTAACGGAATAGCTCAGCTTGAGCAGGATTTAAGTAATCCTACAGATGTGAGCCTTATCAATATTAACGGTGCAGATGTGCGTTATAGAGTAGTCTTTAACAAGCGAAGCGCAAATGCTAATGAAGTTAATGTAGTTAAGACACCTTCACCTCTTTGGGCAAATTATCCTGATGCCTTTACAGCAGCTTTTGCACTTGATATCAAGGAAGAAAGATATGTAAACGGAAGACTGGTACAGAATGCATCACCGTCTAATGCTTACTTGAAGGCTGTAGTACAGCTTGACAGTCAGGATGTAGACATGCTTGACTATGAGATCTGGGATCTCGGTCCTAATGCTGATGCAACATGGAATGCGATAACACCTACTACAGCAACACAGATAGCTATAGTTGAGCCTGTAGCTGAAAATGCGGGACTCTTCAGCTTCGATGCTAATATTAACCATACTTATGTATTGGTATATGCTAAGACATTTAAGTTATACTTTACAGATAATACTCCTGTAAAGGATCACCTGTATCTTGATGATGTAAGCAGAAACTTCTTCAAAAAGATCAAGGTTAGAAAGAAAGACCATGTATCTGCAAGTGTTTACGCTACAGACTACAATGTAGTAACAGCTTATGCGGACGGAGCTAATCCGGGCACATTGGTAAGTCCTTTTGACGGAGTTGACGGTGTAACCTACACCTATCAGAACTGGTCTAAGAAGTCTATAGATAATGTGGATACGGATAAGGATATTGAAACAGCTTGGATCTTCGATCCTAATGCGGATGTTACAAAGACTATGCCTATCTACGCTTACTATAAGACTAACAGAAAGATAGTTTCAACATTAAGAGGTGAACTTGGCGGTCTTATAGGAGATGCCAACGACCTTGCCTTAGATCCATATCTTAAGACCGGTGAAGTTGAAAGACTTATGGAGGCTATAAAGGCAGCTCAAAATGTTCTTGACAGGAAGAGAGGAAGACTTGAAAACGGAGTCGATCCTCTAAGAATGGCTAATGAACCTGAACTTAGAGATGCGATCAATGCCTTAAGAGCAATTATTGATGAGATGAACAGACTTATCAGCCAAAGAAAGAATCAATTAGGCGACCGTGTAGGCGGTGGCGGCGGTGGTTCAGGCTCCGGCGGAAGAGGTTTCGGTACAAGAAACAGTGCTTTCGTTGGTAATCCGCAGGTAACCTTCACTCTCGGAGTTGACGGTGACTGGCAGATAAACCCTGTAACAGGCAGATGGTCATTCGTACTGCAAGGAGGCTTACCTCTTAACAACAAGTGGGCTAAGATACAGTATGTCAGTGATCAAAACCGCCTTGTAACCGACTGGTACAGATTTGATCATCAATCAAGCCTTATAACCGGCTGGTATAAGGATGAGAGAACCGGTAAGTGGTACTATATGTCAGAAAAAGCCGGCAAGTCAAACGGAACTATGGTGACTGGATGGCTTAACCAAAACGGTAAGTGGTATTATCTTGACCCTGTAGTGGGTGAGATGTATGTCGGCTGGCATATGATAGGCGAGAAATGGTACTACTTCAGTGTCGGCAACGACGGACGCCCTTATGGATCACTTTATGTAAGCGAAGTTACTCCTGATGGTTATCATGTAAACCATGACGGTGAGTGGTTACGCTAGAGTGAAAAGGAGAGCAAATGAGAAAAACAAATATTAGAAAGAAGCTTGCAGTCATTCTTTCTGCTGCCATGGTTTTCACCATGGCAGCACCGGCTACGCCGGCACATGCTGCAGGTAAAATAACTTTTGATTTTAAAGAACTGAACCCTTCAGTAGGTACAGTACAAAACCTTGAGATGTCAGGTACAGGCGGTAGTCCTATAACTACAACTACCGGAACACCCGGAGCAAATAGTTACTTTGCTAATGCAGGAAGTATCTATATGCCTTTCTGGAACGGAAGCGCATTTAACAATGCAGGTAATCATGCAAGTTTTAATACAAAGAGCTTTGATCTTAACGGATATAAAATCAGCGGTTGGTATAGGAACAAGACCGGTGTTTACAATAACAGTAAGATAAGTTACTTGGATGAGCAGGTATATCCTTATGTAGATAGCAAGTATATAGCTTTGCTGGAAAGTGATGGAACACCATTCGCTTACAAGGAGACGCATGCTCCTGCAGTAGCAGGTACGGTAGCTCCGGCTGAGATCAACGGTGCGGCTACAGCACCTGCTACAGTAACGGCAAACTATCCGGTACTTAGAGTTGTTCAGGCGGCTGCAAAGAATATACCGGGATTTAAGCTTCAGTCTGCAACTTCTAAGGTAGGAACTGTTGATACAACCAACGGTGTGAATTTATTTACCTCAGATACCGGAACCAACTTTAAGGTTACAGGTGATCAGGTAAACGGAACTATGATCAACAAGCCGGTTGAGATCAACTTCAAGTATGAAGTTGACCCGGCACAGAAGTTCGGAATTAAGGTTATACACAATCTTAACGGTGCTCCTATTACCGACAGAACTTTAAGAGAGTTTGCCGTAGGAACAGACCTTTCAACTGTTACAGACAAGATCATGCCCGATCATACACTTATAGAGGCTCAACCCGGAGAACCTTCATCAAGGTACCGTCTGGCTCCTACAAACCCGGTCGTAATAACCAATGCAAGTGGAGCAGCCTTTACTCCTAACAGCAGCTTGCTCGGACCTAATGATGCAGCTAATGCTGCCGATCAGATTCAGGCTAATGTACTTCCGGCTTTACCTAATGGAGATACAGATCCTAATCCTGCTAACGGTTTACTTACAGGTAAGATGATCAATCAGGGTATGACGGTAACTTATAACTATGTTCCTAACCCTAATTACTATATGACCTTATCTGTAAGATATGAGGATACCAACGGTCTTGACCTTACAGATCAGGTAGCGGCTAAGGTAACTGCTGCAGGTAATATGGCAGCAAATGTTAATGCTTCAACTGCTACACAGCCTGCACTTGTTACAAGTACAAGCACAGGTTCAAGACTTGTATACAAGGTTGTTACACCTGCTCCTCCGTCAGGACAAAACTATACAGTATATGTACCTTTTATAGACGGATATGCTACAAGTCCGGAACCTGCATTATCAGCAGCGGATGCTACACAGTATAGCAATGCTAACTTCTCTAACCTGCCTACTACAGGCTGGTCAACAACAAACCAGTTCTATACTGTTAATACAGGTGCGGCACCTAACGGTTCAGCTGAAATAGTTGTTACCTATACACCTGATGCTGCAAACCTTGTTCAGACCAACTTTGCAACAGATCTCGGTGGAGACCTTGAAGTTAACGGTGCTCCTTTTGATCCGAGTTCAAATCCGGCACACGCCGTAACCTTTGTAAAGCAGAACAAGAATGTTGTTTTAAATACTTATGATGTAAGTTTAACCGCAGCACAGCTTCCTACACCGAAGGCTGATGACGGATATAAGTTTACAGGATGGCAGCTTGATAAGAATGACGGTTCAACACCGGCAGGCTTCCAGGATATAACACTGCCAACTACTTTTACAGCTATAAACATGGCTTCTTCTATAGTTAAGTTTAAGGCTAAGTTTGCTGTAGACCCGGATCAGTGGTCAACAATCAACTTTGCAATCGGAGATACTGCTATACAAGATGACGGTATAAGTACCTCTTTACAGCTCGTAAACAGAGCCGGCGGTAATCCAAGACCATTGACATGGAATATTCAGGATATAGCTGATAATATTGCTAATGTTTCACTTGATCCTTCCGTTACAGGAAAGGTAATTAAGTGGTTTGACTCAAATAACCAGGAGATGACAGCTACATCAACTGTAGTTAATGGCGGTACATATACAGCATACGCTGTAAGCTCAACCTCAGGAACTCTGCATACACCTGATGTAAGAGGTGCGGTTGATCCTGTAAGCGGAGAGCCGTCAGTTAATATAAATACTTCTACAACTCCTGTAGACAGTGCGCTTGATTATGTAGTAACAGATGCAAACGGCAATGTAGTACTTAAGGTTGCCGGTTCATCACTCTTACCTGCAGGTAAGATAAAGGGACCGGGCATCAATCCGGGATACCCATATATAGTACATACAGTTCAGCCTAACACACCGGGTATAAATGTAGGCTCTCCATTACCTACAGATCCTTCAAACATATCACCGGGAAGTGCTACAACTATAGTACCTGCTACAGCTAATCCTCCGGCAGTAGGAGAAGATCCTAACTTCCCGGGAAGAAGAACCATAACTGTAACTCCTGTATCACCTGATACAGAGTATAAGTTGGTGGATGCTGCAGGCAATGAAGTATCACCTTATGTTTCACCTAGTTCAGGCAAGGTAGTATTTGAAGACCTTGATCCTAATGCAACATATATAGTAGTACCAAGAAGAACGGGAGATACTCTTACAGCGCCTCCTGACACTAACGGTACACCTGTTAATACAGGAATTTTAACACCTGTAATACTTCCTCGTAATGTTAACTTACTGTTACCTGCGGGAGTATCCGCAAGTGTTATAAAGATAGGCGGACTTACAAAGAATGCTTCAGATCTTAACGGTATATTACCGGATACTTTAGTGGAAATTACAGTTCCTACATTAAACGGAACTAAGTTATTTACAGGAAGCTTTATCGTAGCAGGTATACCTGCACCGGCTGCAGGAAACTCTATAACATTCCAGATGCCGAACAACGATGTAACCGTGCAGGCACTTTATACAGCTGCCGGAGTGGCTTGGGATTCAAGCACACCTCCTACAGGTACAACTACAAACCCTGTAGTTTACGAAGGTTCAGCAACCAGAGATAATATTGCTGTCGGAGTTCCTGATATAGATGTTCCGGGTACATACAGACTTCGTATAGTAAGAGATACCAATGTACCTTCAGATATCAAAGACTTTATACAGTCTCAGGAAGATGATATACCATACACAGGTTTATGGCAGGCAAGAGTTATTGTTGAAGTTTGGAATACAGTAAGCATGGCATGGGAGCCATACGCAGGAAGTGTAGATGCATTGAAGGCTACATTTACTACAGGAAGCTTAACTCAGGGAAGTCGTGAGTACAGACTCTACGAGTCAGTGGCATCAGCATCCAATGCTACAAGAATGTCAGGGCAATACGAGACTGACTGGACTTCAGATACTTACACAGGTTCATTCCAGACAGATGTAACCAACGGCGCAGTATATACCTTCGGATATATTGAACATCCTTCTTACAATGTAAGAGTAAAGAGTACAAGGGAAGATAACTTCAGTGTATCAATATTCGTAAGAAGAGGACGCTCACTTTTCGACTATGCTGACAGATATGCGGCAGAAGTTGATAGAGAGAAGAACTTACCGGATATAGACGCCAACGGTATTACATGGACTTATAAAGGCTTATCTTCTTCAAAGACAGAGTATGAGCCATATGACGAGCGTAGTTTGGTAACAGGTCCCGGCATAGTATATATTTACTTTGACCATGACAAGAAAGCCAGAAATAACGCAGCTAACTACTTAACCAAGGGTATAGCGGAAGCAAGAGTAATCCTCGGCACTATAACCAATCCTGTAACTCAGGCTGCGGTACAGGCTGCTATAGATGAGGCTAATGCGGTACTTAATCAGACAAGCCCAAGAAAGGCTACTACAGCTGAACTTCAGGCAGCTTATGACAAGCTTAGAGAAAAACTTCTTGAACTCTTAGGCGGCAGCTCTCCAAACCGTGGAGGCGGCGGTACAGGCGGCAGCTCAGGCGGCGGATCCATGACCGTAAACAGCGGCAAGAGCATAAGAGTCGGAACTGACGGAAGCTGGCAGTTAGTTGATGCCCAGAGACATATCTGGAACTTCAACTTAACTTCGGGCGGCAAGATAGTAGGTTGGGCAAGACTTTCATACACCTTTGAAGGCTTGACCAAGACCAAGTGGTATAACTTTAATTCTGACGGTGTTATGAACAGCGGATGGATAGTAGACGGCGGTAAGTGGTATCACCTCTCAACAGCTCATAACGGTTTCTTCGTTGAGATGCTCGAGGGATGGTTCTTCGACAATACAGACGGCAAGTGGTACTACCTTGACGGTAGCGGCGCTATGGTAGTCGGCTGGCAAAATATCGGAGGCAAGTGGTATTACTTTACAGTAAACAAAGACAACAAGCATCCATACGGTTCATTATATGTAAACACAACTACACCTGACGGATATAAAGTTAATGCTGATGGTGTGTGGATACAGTAATATAGAAATAAATATATAAAGGCTTAGATATTAAGCTTCTATATAGCCCAAAGTCTTTGGCATAAAAGCCTCGGACTTTGGGCTTTTCTAATTCATACAAAATCTTTGCAAAGTGAAAAGTTTATTTCTGCTTTGCCCCCTTCACGGTGAAAATAAACTTTTCACTCCACTTATACAAAATCTTTGCAAAAAATATAATTTAAGGCTTGAAATATAAGCCTATATATGTTATTATTTAGTAGTAACAAGGGAAACCGAGTTACACACGTGCATTATGCACTCCTATATCACTCTAACAGGGAATAAGTAGTCTTAGGGCTACTTTTTCTCGTTTAAAGCAAAGTGCAAAACTTTCAAACCTTCCTAAGCTTTGAGCTTGAGATAAGTTGGTATAAAAACCTTCCCCACATATTTATAAGCCCTATTTATTCTAAAAGATGATAAATCCTTTTATACCTAAAAAAGCCCGGTTATATAGGACTCCAATCAACTACCTGTTTACTCTAAAAGATGATAAATACTTTTATACATAAAAAAGCCCGACTATATCGGACTCAGCCCTATTCCCTGTTTTATTTAAAATATAATAAGTCCTTTTATACTAATATCTTGACATATAGGCTATAATTATTTAATATATAATATTAAGAATAATTATTAAAATCAAATCTAAGAGGAACAATATGAGAGAAT
>ERZ773075.1482-NODE-1482-length-11829-cov-71.287_pt1 | contig 11829 bp, 11 predicted proteins | sample MGYA00580614_ERZ773075 | MGnify/ENA primary metagenome ERZ773075 (study PRJEB29015, sample SAMEA2738021) | human oral metagenome | biome: human oral; feature: human-associated habitat; material: dental | place: China | collected 2043 ... | reverse complement strand
GCTCATGGTGCCGTCGTTGACCAGGGTGATCTCGAAGGTGTCCCCCACCTTGCCGCGCAGGACGGGGCCGGGGACCTGGCCGTTGAAGGTCATGCGCCGCTGGGTGACACCGCCACCGACCGGCATGACCTGCTCCTTGACGGTGAAGGTGTGCCGGTGGGTCATCGGTCCGCCGTCGGGGCTGCTCGGGGCGGGCGGCAGGGCGGCATCGAAGGCCTTGAAGTCAGCGGGCAGCCGGGCGGAGTAGTCGGGCACCGCGTCGTTGCCCGAACCGGCCTGCCTGCCTTGGCCGCCGCCGTGCTGGTGGCCGCCGGCCCCCGTCCCGCCTGCGGTGACGTGGAAGACCATGCCCTGGGCACGGTGGCCGGCGATGGAGCACCAGCCCTCGACCGGCCCGGTCACCACTCCGGCGTCGAGCGTGCCCTTGGCTCTGGCGGCCACACGGCCGGTGGTCTGGCCAGTGGCCAGGACGAGATCGTGGACCTGGTCGGCGGTGTTGTCCAAGGTGATGACGAGCCGGTCGCCGGGGGTGACGTCGACCGTGTCCGGTACGAACCGCAGGCCCTCCACCTTGATGGTGGCGTTGACGGTGTTACCGGTGGCCTCGACGTGCTGGGTGGCCCCGCCCTGACCGCGGTTGCCGATGATGCTGCCGACGACGACGGCCGCTCCGGCGGTGAGCAGCCCCATGAGGATGCCGCGGCGGTCGGCGGAGTGCAGCGGGCCGCCCGACGACGCTGACGCGGCAGATGCCGTCGCGCCGGCCTGCGCCGTGGAGTCGGCTTTGCTCGACAGGGGGCGACGGTTGCGGTCGATGGCGGGGGCCGTGCCGGCCGTCACCGCCCGACGGTGGGCGGCGCCGGGCTTGTCGGAGCTCGTCACGGCGTCGCCGGCAACGGCCCCACTGGCAGCCTGAGCGACACTGTCCTCGGTAACGCCTGCAACGGCGTTCTCGGAGGTGGCGGTGGCCTCGTCCGGAGACGGGGCCTGCGCATCGGGCGTCTTCGTCATCGGGTTCCCCTTCAGGGCTGGGCGGACCGGCGGCCCGCGGGGTCGGAGGTGGGGACGGCGTCGCCGCCGGCTGAGGTGCGCGGCGCGCGCTTGCGTCGGGAGAGCTCGCGCAGGCAGAGGATCATGCCCGCAAGCAGGTAGGAGGTCACCAGCGCGGCCAGCGTCCCGGCGACGACGCGCACCTGCCAGGGCACTCCCGGGCTCACCGCCAGCAGGAGGCAGGCGTTGGCGGTGGTGACGCGGTAGGCGGCGCAGCGGTCCATGATCGCATTGGTGGCCCGGGTGGCCGCGGGCCCGCCGCCGAGCATCACCGGGGCGAGGTAGCTCAGGGCCGCCACGAGGATCTGGAGGGCGAAGCCCGCCGCCAGGGGCAGGCGCAGAGCGTGGATGACGTCACGGGCGGCACCGACGTCGTCGGCCAGGGCCATGCGGGCGCCCAGCACGGCGACGCAGCCGACGAACCAGGACACCGAGGCCGTGGCCGAGGCCGTGGCGAAGGAGGTCGGTGGGACCCGGCGGGCGGTCCTGTAGGCGGGGACGAGGACCCCGCAGGCACCACCGAGGTAGACCAGGACGCCCAGGCCGGCCAGGGGCAGCCACACCCCGGAGGCGGCCACGAGTCCGGTGCCGCCCACGAGGTAGGGCAGGCCGCGGGTGGTCCAGCGCGGCGCCAGGGGCTCCATGGGGGTGCGTAGCATCGTGGGCCACAGGACCGTCAGGGTCCCCAGGACCGTGGTGCCCACGAAGCCCAGCAGCATGGTGGTGGTGTGGGCCAGGTAGAGGATATCGGCCAGGCCGGAGCGTCCGCGGGCGTTGGACCAGGAGATGAGGAACCCCAGGAGCGCTCCGGTGGCCAGCAGGACGAGGGCGACGGCGTAGTGGATGGCCAGGGACGCCAGACGCGGGGCGATAGCCCGCCGGTACTGCACGGTGATGGCCACCACGCCGGCGATGGCCTGGGCCATGACAATTCCCGCCCCGGTCAGCGCCAGCACCTGGTGGCCCATGGTGATGCCGGTGAGCACGACGACCGTGCCGAGACTGTGAGCGTAGAGGCGCGCGTCCAGGAGGGCGGCGCCGCCCAGGGCGGGTCGGTGCAGGAGAGTGTCGGCGAAGTGGGCGGACCAGATGGTGATGGCGCTGCCGATCCCGCCCAGGAGCAGGGCGTGCAGGGGCAGCCAGGTGCCCCAGGAGACCAGGGGGCCCACGATCGTGAGGCCCGCCAGGACGGCAGCGGTGAGCATCCAGGCCATGACGAGGGCGTTGCGGCGCACCTGAGTGGTGCGCCGGGAGGGTTTCTTGGCGGGTCGGCCGCCCGGTCCCCGCGATGGTCCGGCACCGGAAGGCGAAGCGGAACGGGGGCCGGGCCTGGGGCCGGGAGAACCGATGGACAGGCTCATGCGGGACTCCCGCCTGCCTGCGTCGTTGATCCGGCTGCTGCGGCCGCAGCCGGCCGTTTCGCTCGGACCGATGTCCGGATACTGCCGGAGGTCAGGACGCGTCCCACGGTGAGGACCATGAAGACGACAATCGCCGCCACCCCGACGGCGCCGCCGACCTGCCAGGCCACGGAGGCTCCCGCCAGCAGGCCCACGACGCGCACCGTCAGGCCGGCGTGCAGCAGGAGGTAGGGCAGCCACATGAGCCGGTGGTAGGGCAGCGCTCGGTGGACGATCGCGGGGATGATGACCGGGGCGTGGGCCAGGATCATGGAGAAGGCGAAGCCCACCGTGATGCAGTGGATGACGATCTCGTAGGCGGATCCTCGCAGGCCCTGGAGGCCCCACAGCGACCAGACCGCCCCGGCGACGGCGAGCCACACGTAGCCGGCGAGCATGGAGGCCGCCATGAAGCGCACCCCGCCGCCGGCTCGGACCGTGCGCCGGGCGACGTCGTAGTACGCCATGACGACGGCCAGCCCCAGCAGGGCCGGGCCGACCACGAGGTGGGAGCCCTGAGCGACCAGCAGCAGGCAGGCGCCCAGGACCGCCGCACCGGACAGCGCCTCGACAACGGTCTCGACCAACTCGTCGAGGAAGGCGATCCGGGCCAGCTCCAGGCGCTCGCCGACGATGGTGAGCGTGGGGAAGAGCAGCCACAGCGCGACGACGTCCTCGATGCCACGGCCTCCCATCCACAGGATGTCGCCCAGCAGGAGTGCGGCTGCGCCCATGGCCTCGACGTCGACGGCGGCGCTGGGGGCGCGCCGGTGAACCCGCAGGTAGATGCCGCACAGGATGCCGGCGGCGATGGTCATGAGGCCCCGGCCGACGACGTCGGGGGCGCCGGCCATGAGGGCCAGGCAGGCCGCGGCATTGCCCAGGGGGGCGAGGAAGGCCCAGGGGGCGCGAGCGGCGACCGCCCGTTCCAGGGCGATGACGGTCCCCAGGAAGCCGACGAGCATGAGGGGCCCGTGGAGCGCCGCCAGCTCGGCCCTGTCGATGGGGGCCGGCAGGTTGAGGCGCAGGAGGGCGGCGTTGAGTCCCATGAGGATGCAGGCGGCGCCCAGGGCCAGGGCCACCAGGCGCGGCGCCACCCGGGTGGTCAGCGCCCGGCTGAGGCGGCCGGTCGCGTCGTCGGCGGTGGGCGCCTTGACCTGTGCGTCTGCCGCTGCCGGCTTGTCCGTCTCCACGGCCCAACCGTATCCAACAGCGCCGGAAACACCCGCACGCACAGCGGCAGAACATTCACGGACGACACGGCTCCGCGTCATCCATGAGGTCTCGGTCGGTCGGGGTGAAGGTTGTGCCGGTGAGGGCGGACGGCCGTTCCCGCCGGCCCGTGATGGTAGTAAGGTCACTCTGACCAGTACGAACACTCTGAAGGAGAGCCCTATGAGCGAGAGCCCCGAGCTGCTGCCCGTCACCGAGAAGAAGTCCAGCTGCGGCTGCCACGAGCACAGCGACGAGCGCCTCACCCTGGACGCGCGCGCCATCCCGCACCGTCTGCGCCACGCCGCGGTCATCGGTGCAGCCTCCTCCCTGAACCCCGGTGAGGGCTTCGACCTGGTGGCCCCGCACGTGCCCACCCCGCTGCTGGCCCAGATCGACCAGCTGCCCTTCACCTTCCAGCACACGCTGCTGGAGCAGTCGGAGGGCTTCGCGCGCGTCGAGATCCTGCGCACCGCCTGATCCACATCTCGTCGCGACCGGCTGGCGGGAGGCGTCCAGGGGGTGAGACCTCGCCCCTGACCACGAGCTCAGGTCCGCACTCCACACCGCCGGCACGCTCCCGATATGCTCGACGTATGACGCCAGCACCGCTCGATGCCGCGGTCGTCGGCCCGAGCAGGACCTGTGGCAACTCCACGGACCTGCCCATGCCGACGACCCGGCCGGTGCTGCCCGAGCCATCCGGGCGGCCGGGCTCACCGGAGTCGGTCCTCCCGGCCGAGTCGATCCCGGAGCTGGCGGCCATCGCCGACGATGTCCCGCAGCGGCTGACCGACCGCCACGGGCGCACCGTGCGCGACCTGCGCCTGTCCATCACGGACCGCTGCAACCTGCGCTGCACCTACTGCATGCCCGCGCAGGGACTCCAGTGGCTCCCCACCCCGGCACTGCTGACCACCGCCGAGCTCACCCGCCTGGGGCGCATCGCCGTCGAGCGCCTGGGAGTGGAGCGCATCCGCCTGACCGGCGGCGAACCGCTGCTGCGACGGGACCTGGAGGAGATCGTCGCCTCGCTGTCCACGCTGCGGACGTCGTCGGGCCTCAAACCGGACATCGCCCTGACCACGAACGGTCTGGGGCTGGAGAGGCGGGCCACCGGTCTGCGCGAGGCGGGGCTGGACCGCGTCAACATCTCCATCGACTCACTGGACCCGCAGGACTACGCCGCCATCACTCGCCGGGACCGGCTCGCCGACGTCCTGGCTGGGATCACCGGTGCCCAGGAGGCCGGTCTGGATCCCATCAAGGTCAACGCCGTGGCCATGCCCGCCACCGTGGAGGAGCGTGCACCACGTCTGCTGCTCGAGTGCCTGCGCCGTGGCTGGCAGCTGCGGTTCATCGAGCACATGCCGCTGGGACCGCGCGAGACCTGGCGCAGCCAGGACGTCATCGGTGTCGACCATATCCTGGGGGCGCTGCGAGCGGCCGGCTTCATCCTCACCGAGGTGGGTCGTCCCGACCGTCGCCCGGCCGCCCTATGGCGGGTGGCCGCCGGCAGCGCGTCGGGTGAGAAGCACCCGGCCGGGACGGTGGGCGTTATCGCCTCGGTCACCGCTCCCTTCTGCTCGGACTGCGACCGCACCCGTATCACGGCCGACGGGCGCCTCATGACCTGCCTCTTCTCCAGCACCGAGACCGACCTGCGCGGTCCTATGCGCGCCGGGGCCGACGACGACGAGCTCATCCGCATCTGGGCCAGGGCCACCTGGGGCAAGCCCCGCGCCCACGGCTCGGACGCTCCCCAGACCGAGAGCGACGGCTTCGCACGCCCGCACCGCACCATGTCGGCCATCGGCGGCTGACCCCCACCCCGTAAGGAGCCCCGCTATGAGTCCCTCACCAGAGCTGTCCCCGGAGGCGAGCGCACAGACGAGCCCGACGCAGGCCTCAGTGACTCTGCGCTACTTCGCCGCGGCCGCCGAGGCCGCCGGCCGCCCCGAGGAGCGCCTCGACCTGCCCGCGGGCACGACGCTGGCGGGCCTGCGCGAGCAGCTGGCCGGACGAGGGCTGGAGTTGGCACGGGTGGTTCCGATCTGCAGCTTCCTGGTCAACTCGGTCTCCACTCCGGCGGACTCGCTCACGCCTCTGGCCGATGGCGACGCTGTCGACGTGCTCCCGCCCTTCGCCGGCGGGTGAGGAACCCGCATCGAGCCGGGCACTTCTCGCGTAGCCCTACCGTTTTTCCGCCCGGATACGCGAAGAAGACCCGGATCGATGGAAAGGGGAGAAGGCGATCAGGCGAGGTTGCTCCACTGGGCCGAGCCGTCCGTGAAGGTCTGGCGCTTCCACACGGGCAGGCGCTTCTTGACCTCCTCGACGATCTCGCCGCACACGGCGAAGGCCTCGGCGCGATGGTCGGAGCTGACCGCGACCGCGAGCGCCGCCTCCCCGACGCTCAGGTCTCCGACGCGGTGGACGACGCCGAGGGCCCGCACCTGTCCGCGCTCGGCGACGTCGCGGGCGATCTGCTCGACGATCCGGCCGGCCGTGGGGTGGCACGAGTAGCCGATGCCGGTGACGGCGCGGTCGGCGTCGTGGTTGCGGACCACACCCTCGAAGGTGACGACGGCGCCGGCGGCCGCGTCCTGGACGGCGTCGGCGAGCTCGGAGACGCTGACGGGGGCCTCGGTGACCTCGGCGCGCACCACACGGGCCACGTGGGCCGGGAACGGCCTGCTGAGCTGATCGGGGATGAACGTCACGGGAGTCTCCTCGCCCTGGGCGCCGTAATGGGCATCATCGGATGGTCGGCCGCGAGCATACCCACGTGGGCACGGCCGGCTGAACAGGCATGATAGGCCCACGACATCCCGTCGCCCCGCCGGTGACTGGCCGCGCTGCTGCCCCCCGAGGACGACCCGTCGAGAAAGGACCGCTATGGCGCAGATGATTCCCCTGGAGGACTACGTCACCCGGGTGCTTGAGCCCCTCTCCCCCCTGGAGGCCAGCCGACTGGCGCTGGGAGACGCTCACGGCCGGGTACTGGCCGAGGACGTGACCGCCGCCGTCCCGGTGCCGCCGTGGACGAACTCGGCGATGGACGGCTACGCGGTGCGCGCCGAGGACACAACCGGCGCCTCGCCGCAGACTCCCGTGGTTCTGCCGGTGAGCGGAGACGTTCCAGCCGGTGCCGCGCCGCAGCCCCTCGTTGCGGGAACCACTCAGCGAATCATGACCGGGGCGATGCTGCCCGAGGGCGCCGACGCCGTGGTCAAGGTGGAGGACACCGACCAGGTTCCCGGCCCCCACCCACTTCCGGACCGGGTTGAGATCCGCGCAGCGGTTCGGCCCGGTCTCAGCATCCGCCGCGCCGGGGAGGACCTGGGCGCAGGGGATCCGGTCATGGCGGCTGGGACGAGGCTGTCCGCGGCGGCCGTCTCCGCCCTGGCCTCCGTGGGGCTCGGATCGGTGCGGGTGGCGGCACGGGTGCGCGTGGCCGTGGTCTCCACCGGGGCCGAGCTGCGTGACGCCGGTCATGTGCTGAAGTCCGGCACGATCCCGGACTCCAACTCCTTGCTGCTGGCCGGGCTGGTGGCCGAGCACGGTGCGGTGTGCGCGAGCGTGTCCCGTAGCGGCGACACGGCCGAGGACCTGGCCGAGGTGCTGCGGCGGACCGCGTCCGGCGCCGATCTCATCGTCACCTCCGGGGGCGTGTCGGCGGGGGCCTTCGATCCTCTGACGATGCTGGCCGAGGCGAACCGGGGCGGGGACGCAGCGGTGCGTCTGGACTTCGTCAAGGTGGCCATGCAACCGGGCAAGCCCCAGGGGCACGGCTGGGTGCGCGCCGACGATGGTCGACGGGTGCCGATCATCTGCCTGCCGGGCAACCCGGTGAGCGTCCTGGTCTCCTTCACCACGATCGTGGCCCCGGCCCTGGCCCGCCTGGCCGGGCAGGACACCAGCGACAGCAGCGACGGGATGCTCCCGGGGCGCCCCCGGCCGACGGCTCGCGCGGCTGTGGCCTGGCGGACCCCGCCGGGGCGGCGCCAGCACGTGCCGGTGCGCTTCACCGGACCGCCCGCTCATCCCGCCGCCGCTGAGGCGGACAAGCACGGAAACCATGCCGAGGGCGGCGCCGAGGAGCATGCGTGCCTGCCGTGGGTGACGCCCACCCACCGCCTGGGCTCGGGCTCACACCTGGTGGCCTCACTGCCTGCCGCGCAGGCGCTGGCGGTCGTGGCCGCCGAGGTCGAGGCCGTCGAGGTCGGCGACGAGCTCCCCCTCATCGCGCTGTCCGACTCGCTGTCCCCGTCGCCTCCGGTACGCACGGTAGAGCTCGCGGACGGTCCCCGAGGGCCCGCCGTCGAGAGCGGAGGTGCGTCCGCGACACCCGATTCCCCAACCCACTGAAGGAGCCCCTCATGACTACCCGTCCCGATATCACCCTCACCCACCTGGACGAGGCGGGCGCCGCCTACATGGTGGACGTCACCGCCAAGATGCAGAGTGTGCGCGAGGCGCGGGCCACCGCCTTCGTGACCTGCTCGGAGGCGATCGTGACCGCCCTGCGCGAGGGCGCCGTCCCCAAGGGCGACGTGCTCGCAGTGGCCCGCGTGGCCGGGATCGCGGCCACCAAGAAGGTCCCCGACCTGCTGCCGCTGGCGCACGTCATCGGCGTGCACGGCGCACGCGTGGACCTGGAGGTCGTCGACGGCGGCGTACGCATCGAGACGACCGTGCGCACGGCCGACCGCACGGGGGTGGAGATGGAGGCCCTCACGGCCGCCACCGTGGCCGGACTGGCGATCGTCGACATGGTCAAGGGTGTGGACCGGGGCGTCGAGCTGCGCGAGGCCAAGGTGGTGGCCAAGTCCGGGGGCCGCTCAAGGGACTGGGTGCGCGGTGACGGCGCCTGACCGGGCCGACGGCCCCGAGGTGAACGCCACGGGCCCGGTCGACGTCGTCGTCCTGGCCGGCGGGACCGGCCGGCGGCTCGACGGTGCCTCCAAGCCCGACGTCGTCGCCCGCGGAGCGCGCCTGCTCGACCATGTCCTGGCCGGACTGGAGCAGCTGCGGGAACAGGGCCTTCCACTGGGGCGCGTGTGCGTCGTCGCCCCCGAGCGGGTGGCGCTGCCCGAAGGCGTCCTGCGGGCACTGGAGGACCCGCCCCTGGGCGGGCCGGTCGCCGGGATCGCGGCAGGGCTGACGATCCTGGAACAGAACCGGCCGACAGCGGAGCTGACCGGGATCCTCACCTGTGACGCCCCAGCCTCCTGGCGGGCGCTGCCGGCTCTGCACCGGGCGCTGCCGGGCGCCGGACGGGACCTGGAAGGCGTCTGCACCCGCGACGGCGACCACACCCAGTACCTGCTGGGTCTCTACCACCGCCGGGCGCTGGCCGCGGCCACGACCCCGGGAGGCACTCCCCTGCGAGACGTAGCCGTGCGTCGGGTCCTCGGGAGCCTCCGCGTCGCAACGCTCGCCCTCCCTCACGGGATCGTGAGGGACCTGGACACCTGGGCCGAGGTCCGAGCATGGGACACCGACCTGCCCGAGTGACGAGCGAGGGCCCCCTTTCGCGGGCCCCTCAGTGGTCGCCGCCGCCGAGCTGCTCCAGGACGTGGGGCACCAGGGGGCCGACGACGGCGACGGTGTCCTTGACCCCGCCGCGTGAGCCGGGGGCGTTGACGACCAGGGCGCCGTCGTCACCGCGGGAGGTCACTCCCACCAGGCCGCGGGACAGTCCCGCCAGCGGCGTCTTGGTCAGCCCGTGGGCGCGGATCTGGGCCTCGATGCCCTCGATGCGGGTCTCAAGCAGCGGTGCTGTGGCCTCGGGGGTGAGGTCGCGGGGGGTGACCCCGGTGCCGCCCGTGGTCAGGACCACCCGGGCGCCGGCGGACGCCGCCCGCCTGATCGCCTCGCGCACCGACTCGACGCCGTCGGGCACAAGGTCCACCGTGTCGACCACGACGTCGTGCTCGGCCAGGAGTCGCTGCGCCAGGGGGCCGGAGAGGTCCTCGCGATCCCCGCTGGCACAGCGGTCGGAGACGGTGATGACGGCGCCCTTGACGGGCGCGGGCAGGGCAGCCAGGCCCTTCTGGACGATGGGGGTCTCACTCATGGGCCCACCGTAGTCCGCGCGGTCCCTGCTCAGGTACCTCCAGCCTCCGCCGGACGCGGAGGGTTCACAGGGTTCTGTCCCGCCCCCACAATAATTAGACAACTTACATTTAACTTAATTCGTTGTCCTCGAGTACGGTCAAGACCCCAGTTTCGCCCCGCATTGCTCGGACATTCGTCCCTTGCCTAAAGGTCCTGCCGCGGACATGCATCATAGGGGCGGTGCGTGTCCGCACGCCCCCACCGACATCTTCACGACAGTCTCAGGTCCACGGCGCCGTCGCCCACCAGACCGAGCCCCACACACAGCAGGAGCCCTATGTCCACGCTCGACACCTCCGGTCGCGTCCTCACAGGGTGGAACCCCGAGGAGCCGGAGAACTGGTCCGCGAAGATCGCCTGGACCACTCTGACCATCTCGACCTACTCGATGATCCTGGCCTTCTGCGTCTGGTTCCTCCCCAGCGCGATCGCCCCCAAGCTCACCGAGATCGGCTTCCAGCTCACCGACGGTCAGCTCTACTGGCTCGCCGCCATGCCCGGCCTGTCCTGCGGGCTCATCCGCCTCGTCTACATGTTCCTGCCGCCGATCGTCGGCACGCGCAAGCTCGTCGCGTGGTCGTCCCTGCTCTACGCGCTGCCGATGCTCGGGTGGTTCTTCGCGGTGCAGAGCAACGAGACGAGCTTCGGGGTCCTGCTCGCCCTGGCCTTCGCCTGCGGGATCGGGGGCGGCTCGTTCTCGGGTTACATGCCCTCGACCGGGTACTTCTTCCCCAAGCGGCTCTCCGGTACCGCCCTGGGGATCCAGGCGGGCATCGGAAACCTGGGAATGAGCATCATCCAGCTGCTGAGCCCCTGGCTCATGGGCTTCGGCCTGCTGGGCATCACCTGGATCGCTCCTCAGCACGCCGGCAACGGCCAGGTCTGGGTCCACAACGCGGCCGTCTTCTTCATCCCGTGGACCATCGTGGCCGCGATCCTCGCCTTCGCCCTGCTCAAGGACGTCCCGGTCAAGGCCAACATCCGCCAGCAGATCGACATCTTCTCCAACCCGGACACCTGGTACATGACACTCATGTACGTGGCGACCTTCGGCCTGTTCTCAGGGTTCGCCGCGCAGTTCGGGCTCCTCATCAAGAACACCTACGGGCCGCAGTCGGTCCTGGCTGAGCACTTCGACAAGTCCCTGCTGCCCCTGGGCGCGACCTACGCCTTCCTGGGGCCACTCATCGGGTCGGTCGTCCGGATGCTGTGGGGTCCCCTGTGCGACCGCTTCGGTGGGGCCATCTGGACCTTCATCTCCGTGGTCGGAATGGGCGTCACGCTGGCCATCACCACCTTCTACCTCCACCCGACCGATCCGGCGCAGTTCCCCGGGTTCCTGTGGTCCATGCTGGCGATGTTCTTCTTCTCCGGCCTGGGCAATGCCGGCACCTTCAAGCAGATGCCGATGATCATGCCCAAGCGGCAGGCCGGCGGCGCCATCGGCTTCACGGCCGCCATCGCCAGCCTGGGCCCCTTCATCGTCGGTGTCGCCATCGCCTCCCTGGGCGCCACCACCTGGTTCTGGATCTCGGTCGCCTACTGCGCCCTGTGCGCGGTCATCTGCTGGCTGCGCTACGCCCGTCCGGGAGCCCCGTTCCCGGGCTGAGACCCCGCACCCGTCGTCGGCCCGGCCCGCCCGCAACCGACTGACCGGCTCGATGACGCGGCCGCTGAGGTCTCGCAGAGCGTCCGAGCCAGCCAGAGGGGCTCAGCGCGCCCGGCTCCCACCGACCGCTGAACCGCTTCGGGCCAGCACCGACGAACAATGCGAATCACAAGCACGCCGCCAACCAACCACCAGCCTCACGGACCAAAGGACCATTGATGAGCACCACCGGCTCCCAGCCCACCGGCCCCGGGATCGTCCCCGGACCCGACCAGCAGGTCGAGAACGCCCCCGGACTGCTCACGCTGGGCTCGTACCTGCGCCGAGGACAGGCCTCCGCCGACGCCCGCCGCCTGTTCCTGACCGGCGGGCGCGAGGCGGACACCTTCTACCGGCACCGGTGGAGCCACGACAAGATGGTCCACTCCACCCACG